>ENA-OSEO01000676-OSEO01000676.1-sediment-metagenome-genome-assembly--contig:-NODE-676-length-80932-cov-5.754054_pt1 | contig 80932 bp, 70 predicted proteins | sample MGYA00237883_ERZ534232 | MGnify/ENA metagenome assembly ERZ534232
CTGAACGGGAAGATGGTAGCGGTGCTGACGGTTTCATGGGATTAATTGGAGAAAGCCGACGTAAGTGGGATAAGATCCGAGATATTCCGCTGCTTAATAGAAACCCATGGTTCAAGAATGGGCTTGAGACGCTGCTGTTGTATCCTCATGGTGAAGACCAGGATTACATGGCTGCTTGTGGATGGTTATGTGGACAAGCAGTTAATCTCAGCGTCATCAAAAAGCTGGCAAAGGATCAAGGTATCCACGGAAGCAGAATTCCAACCATGCCTCGCATCAAGGAAACTGCTGAGATTTACGTTCTTCATCTGACTGTTGTCTCTGAGATCTGTAGGGCACTTGGATATCAAGGTCTGCTGGTTATCCTTGATGAAGCAGAACATGTACGAGGTTACAACGTTCGTCGCAGGGAAAGGGCTAATAATTTCTTCGATTATCTGTCCCGGACTACACACGCACCTCTCGATCTTCCTGATTCGCCGATCCCGAATGAACACGGCTGGCAACTCCCAAAATATTGGAAAACAGGCCCCCACTTCGGCCTGCTAGTCGGGCTGACCGAAGGGAGCATTTTTGAAGACCCCACCATTTCATTGAGAGATGCTTGTGTTTTCCTTTATCATGAGGACGACGTAGTAAGGTTGGTTCCACCCACAGCAAGAGAATACGAAGAATGGTGTGTGGCATTCTTTGAGCAATTTCATCAGTACCACCGCGAAGCCACTTATCTCCTCTCCGAGGATTCGTTTCGTCGTGGCGTTGCTGAAGCATTGAGTGAGGAATTCCAATCCATCGAAGAAAACGAGCGAATTCTGCGAACTTGGATAAAGCTGGCAAGTTTGGTCCCTTCCGTTTTGTTAGCGCAGAAAGTATCCACGGTTGAAGAACTCTTAGTCATCGTGAGGAAGGCTGCGCAAGAGGCTTCCGGATATGCGTTCCCATGGGAATGAAGAGGAAACACTTCGCAGATTACCTGCGATAATGCCTGATGCATGGCCGGTCTTCTTCTATCGGAGAAAGCCTCGCCCAATTCAAGCACTCACTATGCCCCACATTGTCAAAGGAGATTCTATTTGCCTGTCCAGCCCAACTGCGTCAGGCAAGACGGAAGCAGTCGTCGCTCCGCTTTTCCAAAGGCATATTTCTTTTCGAAGAGAGAAACTTTCAGTGGTCTATGTGGCTCCCACCAAGGCACTGGTAAACGACATCTATTTCCGCCTGCAGGACTATTTGGCCTCCAGAATTCCAGATTCGATCAGTCGCTATACAGGAGATCATCATGATTTCAGAGATCCGGACGGTCTCTTCTTGCTCGTCACCACCCCTGAAGCCTTGGATTCCCTACAATTGACTCGGCCTGAATTGCTAACCAGCGTAAGAGCGGTGGTCATTGACGAAATCCATCTGCTGCACGGGACCCCCCGAGGGCAGCAACTGCGATATGTCCTGCAGCGATTGAAAGCGTCATGCATCAGGCCCCAGATCGCCAAGGATGTCTTTCAAATTGCCGGCATGACGGCAACGATAGAACGGCTTGAAAGGGTTGCAAAGCTGTGGATTGGTGAGACCTGCAAAACGATCACCGTGGGAGACCCGAGAAAGATCGAAATGACCATTATCGATGTAACAGGCGATAGCTTTCGGGACAGTGCTCAAGTTCTGGGAAATTGGATCAAAGAAAATGAGCCTCGCAAAGTGTTAGCCTTTGCTAATAGCCGAAACACCACTCACTCTCTTGCGGCCGAACTACATTCGCTTCTTTACGGCGAGCGTTGGCCAGTCCATATGCACATTGGTATTCTATCCGGGAGTGAACGCGACAGGGTCGAAGGCGCAATGAAAAACGACCCTTACGGAGTCTGCGTTGCCACAGCGACACTCGAAGTGGGTATTGATATCGGGGATGTTGATGTGGTGGTGCTAGCAGAGCCCACCTACTCCATAGCTTCCTATTTGCAGCGTATCGGCCGCGGTAATAGGAAATCTGATGTTTGCCACGTCGTTGCACTATGTGGAAATCAAGAGCAAAGGAATATCTACCATGCATTACACCACTGTGCATGCAACGGAATTATCGATGATCATCACGAATACGATCGCCCATCAGTTCGGTTCCAACAGATATTGAGCCTGGCCTGGCATGGTGTGCGTACCGGTAAACCTCTCACCATGGAAAATATCTCTCTGCGAACCGGAGGTCTTGAGCACACAGACGTGCTTGAGGGAATGTTGGACGCTGGGGTTCTTCGGTCGATAGGTGGTAGTCTCGTGCCAAATGACGCTCTAATGGACGAAGGTGACAGCCGGCGAATTCACTCGGTCATTCTTGATAGCGGTAAGATGCCCATGATAGATGCTATCTCAGGTGATGTTGCCGCGTTTACAGATGGCGGCACCACTTCAGGGCGCCTATTTATGACTGGATCGATGAAAAAGCTGGAAACTACAGCCTCAGGTAATATCCATCTTGAACCCTTACGCCGGGAAGAAAACATCACTTTAGGCCGGTTACCCTCCATACGCGGTAGCGGAGGGTTATCACGAAAAGTATTGTGGGCCATTGCAGAACTCCAAGGAATGAATCCAAGACAGTGGTTAAGAGATAGAACTAGCCTCGTCACCTGGGGTGGACTTGCTTATAACCGTCTTTTGGCGTTAGTGCTCAAACAGAGGGGACTGGTTTCCCGTAAACCGACTATAACCGGTTTGGCAATTGATGGTGTCAATGAACACTCCGGGATTAGCCCTGTAATTGCGGCGGTATGGATCAAGACGGCATGGGCAGAGAAGAAAATATCTGTGCGAGAAGTCAGTCACTTCTGCCAGGGGTCCAAGTATTTGAATCAGCTTACGACAGAACTGCAGAATCTAGAAAGGCTCAACTCGGTGCCATATGAGGGTTTCATTACCTGGTTAAGGGATTGCCATCCGGAAATTATTACATGTGAAAGCAAAGATGAATAATGAACTAAGTCTGAGGGCTGCAATCGGAAGTGAGACCATGCCTATGCCGCCTTATTAGCATGGATGCTCCAATAAGCCTCCCTGTCGGCATTTGCTCTCATCAGTCTCAGCGTCAGTATGAATTGGGCTTTTTCAGGTTTCCACCAGGCTGCGGGAAGCTTTAGTTCACCGCAGAAACCGACACCCTAGGGGTGTTCATGTGGGATTGGCTATGCCGGTCCCGCAAGGGTTAGCAGGCATAGTCGCTCACTGCAATCCTTACTTCGAGTTGTTGCAGCAACGTGGAAATCAAGGAGAGAGGAGTGGGCAGTGAGCAGATTTCGAAAATTATCACCTACCATACGGCATTGACAGTACCATTTTAGGTAAAAAGGATCTTAAAAACAATATGGGACGATCCACATGAACAGAAAGGAATAAAACCCAAAATATAAACAAACTCCTGACGCAACTTGCCGTGATCGAAACCACGAGATGAAGTGTCTTACATAGCGGATTTGCTAAACAAATCCATACTGCAAAGCTTTCAACAAGAATTCCCTGAATGGTCTCATAATGAAACAAGCACACCTTTTGTGCCTCTTTGTTAGGTGCCAACCTTAATCGAGGCACAAAAGAGAGGGTGACGTGTCTGTTGAGCAAGCTTTGATAGCTCAAGCGGGTCCATATGTTGTCGCAACAAAAGCGAGGGCGTTGATCCAGTAAAAGAATAGGGACGTTCTCAACTTTTAAACAATCTCGTATCCGTTCGTTTTAGCCAATTCTTGCTCCTGAATCAGCGGTATGACGGGGCGAGCTGAGCTCAGCTCGCCCCGTTATGCGCCGAAGTTGTTGGAATTTCGGCATAGCTCGTCTTTCAAGCTGTTGCCAACGAACGGACGCTGAAGACTTCGTCTTCGCTCAGTGACTCGACGGCTGATTCAGGCACAGTGACTACCGCGATAGTATCGCCAAGGGCATTGAACACCTCTAAAGAATATCCGTTTTCCCCGAACGGAACGGGATGGTGCTCTACTATCGTCGCAACGTCGCCCTTCTTCAATTTCTTGTCCGGGATGTCCCGTCTTAGTACCACTTCCTCAAACAGCTGATGTTTCATGATCTCGTCGCCTTTTATCTGGATACATCGTAATGAATTTGGTGATTTTCGTTGCGGTCTCGGCCATCCAAACGGTGCAGACGGGAAGGCCTTTGCCGGCCGGGCCTTTTAGGGTTCCTCGAATTTCGTAAAGATCGCCATAAGCGGAACTTTCAAGGAACGTGACGTCCTCTGTCAAAAGCTGATTTCTGACATCGTTTTCCAATGTCTGCCAGTTCTCAAGATTATACCCTTCTTGGGCTAACCACTTGGATTTATCGTTCCTCTTCCGTGGTGCCAGCAAGTATCCCTTCAACTTCTCAGGAGAAATGATAGCATCTTCAGGTAGTCTCATCTATCCCCGATCACATAAAAGTAATTGGATAGTTTCCGTTTATCATTCCTCGGTGGTTGAGGGAGCTCGCAAGGGTATCGACTCCCGGTAACCGATCCCGAGAATCTTCTGTCAGCCTGTTGCCAAAATATCCCTAAATTCGCTGGAAAAGGAGCAGTCGTAGACTTCGCAGGCGCGGTCGTATCGGATGAGCAGTGACGAAATTTGGTTTATTCATTAGTCGGAGCCATGAGCGCAGCCCAGGTTTTTCAGGGTTCGGGTGCTTGTAGATTCTCTCCTAGCAAAAACGAAGGAGATGGACAACCTTATTTCTTTAACTTTTGCCGTAAATACGGCTTTGCCCGGTCACATCCCGAATCTCTTCCCCATTTCCGGGACAAATTGAGGCAGAAACGACAGTCCGAAGCGCAAAGGCGACAGCCGTCAGTAGCCGTAACCGCCGCAGCAATCCAAAAACCACCATGATTTACAGGCACAGCGTGAAGCGCACTGCGATAAAAGAAGCCGGAAGCCCGCTCGAATACTAGATTTTTCTCCTCCGTGAGCCTCTCATGCGGGGCACTGCCACACAGCCTCATTCGTGCTATGGGCTCTTCATGCCTTGGCGTCTGTGGCCTTGAAAAATGTGTAGCAGAAAGTACCGTCATCCTCGGTTGCCCTGTAAAGATCGGCAATTCCCTTGCTCCAGGTCTGTTCATCGATGAGCTTCCTGGCTAAGGCCTGTTCCTTTACTCCCTCGACCATGGCGATAAATGTCTTTTTCGAGAATCCGTCCACCAGCTCCGGTTTGCTTGAATCGACGTAAACCATTCGCGGGGAAACCCGGACGCTCTTGAAGCCCGCCTGTTTCAACAGGGGAAATAACTGCCTTCCTATAAGCGAGTTGCCGCCGAGGCTCGCCTGCACGTCGATCAAGCATTGGACGGCGAGGGTTGCCTCCCTGCTTTGCGGGTAGCAGTAAAACGAGCCGTGATCTCCTTCTATAACGGTTATGGTGCCGGATGTTTTTAATACCCTGCGCAGCTCCTGCAAGGCCTTCAGAGGGTGGTGCAAGTGTTCCAGCACAAAGCAAATAAAGACATGATCGAAGCTTTCGTTCTCGAACGACAGATCGTAGAGGTCGGCCCGCCGAAATTCCACATTACCGATCTCCCTCTGCCTGATTTTGCGCTGAGCTTCCGCCAGGGAATCTGCTGAAATATCAACCGATACGATCTGCGCCCGGGGGCTGCTCTGAGCCAGGAAAAGCGTCTGCGCTCCGGTGCCGCACCCCGCCTCCAGCACCTTGCTCCCGGGCGGAAAGGATGTGTCGCGGTGTAGAAGCTCTGCCAGGGTGGTCGCTTGATCCCTCAACCTGTCGGCTTCTCGCTCTGAATATCCATGAACATAGTCTTGCATTGCAGCTGCCTCCTCGTGACTTGAATAAATCCCCCGGTGTCGGCAATAAGAAGGGCGATTCGCGTCGATACCCCGCGCAAATTCAATAAAATTCCAGCCCGCCCTGCTATTGCCGCAAATTGGAGGCGGAATCAAAAAAGGTCGGCAATCACTATATATCGTGCGGGATCACAGATCTTGTACAATTTTGCGGTATTGGCCCGGTGTTACGCCCGTGATGCGTTTGAAATGTCGAGTGAGGTGACTTTGATCCACAAAGCCGGTTTCATAGGCAACGGCTGCAATCTGTCTGCCTCTTTCAAGCAGCGCCTTGGCTCTTCTAATTCTGGTTTGCGTGAGGTAGGTGTGTGGAGTGAGTCCGACTTCCCGGTAAAAAACTCTGATGAAATGAAAGGGGCTTAAAGCGGCGACGGAGGCTAACCGGTGGAGCGAGATATCCTCGCTGTAATGTGCATCGATATATTCCCTGACCCGCTTTATCCTGCGGCCCTCTCGATCGATCAGCTGCAAAGGCGGCGGGGCGTCTGCGTGCCGCCCTATGAGCTGGGTCAACATCCACAGGAATTTCGATTCCCTCTCCAGGGTGGAAGATTCCCTCTTTTCCATACTCGCATGCACATCTCGGATGATCGTTGCCAGATGGCGGTCGTGGATTACACCCGACTGGAAGAAGGGAATATCCCGTGGGCGCCCCGCCATTTCAGCGGCGGCTTTCTGCAGGTAATCAACATCCAGGTAGAACATGCGATACGTCCAGCCCGCCTCTGTCGCCGCGTGGCCGGTGTGCGCCGCATCCGGATTGGCGAGGTTGATAGCGCCGGCAGGGGCGACCACATTTTCACCCCGGTAGTAGAAGCCCAGTGCCCCACGCTCGATGACCCCAACGGCGAACCCGTCATGAGTATGGCGGGGGAAGGTCTGGGTTACATAGGTTGCATGCATGAGCTGCACGCCGCCCAGTTCGGGCAATTGCCAGAGTTTGACTTTTTCTGCCGCAGCTGCATCTTTTGCCATTTTACCGCACACAATCTTCCCGAGTTGGTATAGGATCGTCAGGTTCTTTTATTGGCCAATTCACGCGTCTCCTGTCAATCTTTTTTGCGGAAAATATCTATGCAGAAAGGATTGAACTAGAGCGGGAACGCAGAAATAGAGCAGCTGAAGCGTCATTACATTCGGCTTAAGTTGTATCGAAATTCCTCTTCCTTCAGCAATTCTCATTTTGGGTGCTGATCGTTTTGCGTAAGCTGGGTGGAGGCGCGTTTTTTGCGCCGCAACCCGCCAGGTCCTTCGTTAGCGGTGGGTTACGCTATCGCTCCACCCACCCTACGGTATGTCCGACCGCCAAAAGGAGAATTGCTGCTCTTCCTTGCCATGGGGAGTAAAATTTCCTAGAATGATGAGAACATCGGGAGATAGGGACTGCCATGGAAATCATTGCCAAGCTCGGTTCTATTCTGGGATTGTCCTTTATTGCGGGGATCAATCTGTATGCCACTGTTGCCGTCGTGGGTATCTGCGCCAAATACCAGCTGGTGCAGGGGCTCCCCCCTGAATTCCAGGTGCTTGCGCACGATGCCGTCATTTTCGTGGCTGTCTTTCTGTACCTCATTGAATTTTTGATGGACAAAGTCCCGGGACTGGACACTCTCTGGGATTCGATCCACACGCTGATCCGCCCGCTGGGGGGTGCGATGCTGGCCTTGATGCAAGTTGGAGAAGCTTCTCCGGCCATGGAAGTGATCGTTTTCATGCTCGGGGCCAGCCTTGCCTCGGCAGCACACATCACAAAGGCCGGCACGCGCCTGATCATCAATGCCAGTCCGGAGCCTTTTTCCAACATGATCCTGAGCACCGGTGAAGACGTGGTGGCTGTGGGTTATTCGTATTTGAGCCTGGCCTACCCCAAGATCACTTTTTTCCTCACGCTGGCATGCCTCACCGTCTTTTTGCTGGTTTTTCCGTTAATTCTGAGGACCGTGCGCATGCTCTTTGCCGCTCTGTTTTTCAAAATGAAGTGCTACATGCAAAAAGAGGCGGCCTGGATGGCTTCGAAAACCGTCCCATTAACATACGATCTCTTTTACGATCGCCATAAAGATCCCGACGAAAAGCTGTGCTGGACGGGTCGGGCTCATTCGATCAAGATTCCGGGGATTCCCAGGTTCAGCCCCTTGCAGGTCGTCATCACTTCAAAGGCGATTCACTTTCTTTATCGGCGCCGGTTCCAGATCCGGGAAAAAGTTCTTCCGTTGCAGGAGATATCGTACCACAAGACCTATCCAGGCATGCTGCTGGTCAAGTGGCTGCTGCGCACCGACAATGGAGACTGGCTCTTACAGCTCTACCAACCCCTCTCCACCACTCTGCCGCATGATTTGACACCAAAAGACGAGGTCGATGCAAACCCCTTCTGATCCGAAAAAAGCAAACAACCTCCAGCCGCAGCAAAGATTTCCGTTTTCCCGGGAGAAGATCAAATGCCCCGGGCTCACGGCCGGTGCAAAGGAAGTGAACCGTCTTTTGGAGCAAATGCCCAAACGTTGGGCGGTCTATGCATACAAGCATTCCAGGGAGCTGCTTTGGGTTGTGTTCGTGGGAGGGACGGGGACCGGAAAATCCACCATATATAACGCCTTGTGTGAGAAGCCGTTGAGCGAAACAGGTGTGGAAAGGCCGAAGACGTTTGGCCCGATCGTCTACGCGCATCGTAATGCGCCGGTGGCAGCCGACTTCCCGTTCGATTCGATGACCGTCACATCACGTTCTCCCGAGGACGAACTGCTTTCGCCCCAGGCGGGCACCGCAGGAGATCTGGTGATATTGCAGCATGCTCATGAAGATCTTGCTCATATCGCCCTGGTCGACACTCCCGATCTGGACAGTCTGGAAGTACGGAACCGCGAAATAGTGGAAGATCTCTACCTACTATCCGATGCGGTGGTGTTTGTAACCAGTCAGGAGAAATACGCCGATGAAGTTCCGTTCCAGTTTTTGAAGCGCATTCATCAGGACGGCAAGATTTGCTTTCTGCTGCTCAACAAAGCAGAGGATGTGCTCACTTCCCGGGAAGTGGCTGTCTCCTTCAGAGAACAGGGCGTGGATTTTGCCCAGAGCCGCTTTTGGGTGTTGCCCTACGTTCCTTTGCGTCCATCCGAGCAGTTGCGGGAGAATCAACATTTCAAGGATTTCGTGACTGCGTTTTTCACCGAGGTAGGTGGGAACCGCGCACCTGTCGTTCTGCAAAACGAAAGAATTAGACGGATCAATAAACTGAAGGAACAAACCCGGCTGCTCGTCGATCTGCTTGGTAAAGAGCGGCAGGCGGCAAAAGGCTGGACGGCGCAGCTGGAAACTCTTTTCCAGGCCGTTTGTAGGGACTTGCTTGAGCAGCAGGCAAAGCACTTCGATGAAGAGAGCCGCGATTATCTCCAGGAGGAAATCCGAAGACTTTTCAGCAAGTACGATGTGCTTGGCAAGCCGCGCCGTTTCATTTCTCAGCTCGTCTTAAGTCCTTTGCGCCTGCTTGGATTGTGGTCGCAAAGGCGGCAAGAGTCCCATACAGATGCGCTGTTGCGGATTCGCGAAAGGATTGATCTTACCCCCATCCAGGCCGCCGTAGAGAAGCTCAACAGAGCGGTGCTGGAAAATCTCTCGCCTGCGGATGAGCAGTCTCCGCTCTACCGCTTGCTTCGCAACCCCGAAATGAAAGTGAGCGATGAAGAAATCAAAGCAAAGGTCTGGGAGGAGCAGGACAAGCTGGCCGTTTGGCTCGAGAGCACTTTCCGGCAGATGGCGCAAGGCATTCCTAAAGGCAAAGAGTGGGGCATCTATTCCACCTCCATACTGTGGGGTGCGTTGATAGTGTCTTTCGAAGCCGCCATCGGCGGCGGCATAACCCTTTTGGAGGCCGCGCTGGATTCAGCCCTCGCCCCGTTTGTGACCAAAGGAGCGGTAGAACTGTTTGCCTACCAGGAACTGCAAAAAATTGCCAGAGAACTGGCCATAAGGTACCAGGATGGGGTACTCTCCGTTGTGCGTTTACAGGAGGATCGGTATAAACAAGGGCTGCAATCGCTCCTGACATCGCAGCAAGCGATGGATGACCTGGACGCCCTGCAGCGCTCTTTGGCAAAGGTTTGATTAGTTGAGATCGGAAAGAGAGGATCAGTGAAACAATCTGTTCAGGGTCTGCGGGATGATCTTTCGCACTTTCAGACTCTTTTGAGTGAGGGAGCCCTCCTTTCTTTTTCAGTGGAAGAGAGAGAATCTCTGATCGCAGAATCGCACAAGCACCTGCGCAAGTTGGAGGATATTGCCGAAGGGTTTCTGACCATCGGGCTGCTGGGGGGTACAGGAGTCGGCAAATCGAGCATCATGAATGCCTTGGCTGGATTGGAGATTGCCTCTACCAGTTATCGTCGTCCCCACACCGATCAAGTATTGATATACCATCATGCAGCGAGTTTCATGCCCGCCAGTCTGCAGAAGACGTCAGTTCCCTGGCGTGAGATAACTCATCAAGCGGATGCCATCCAACAAATCCTGCTCTGCGACCTGCCTGATTTTGACAGCCTGCTGGATTTACATCGCGAGCATGTTATCGGCTTCCTGGAGCATTTAGATGTGCTGGTTTGGGTCACATCGCCGGAGAAATATGCAGATGAGCGTTTCTACACCTTCCTGCGCGAGGTGCCCAAGGCAAAGCAAAACTTCTATTTCGTCCTCAATAAAGCCGATCTCCTCTTCGAGGGCCAGTCTATGGAAATCGGCTACGACCAGCTGGCAAAGGTCACGGCGAATTTTCGTCAATATCTGACTGGCAACGGGGTTACCCACCCGCTGATCTATGCGCTTTCAGCCGGTCAGATCGTAGAGTCGCGACCCGCAGCTCCCTGGAATCAATTTGCGAGCTTCCGCCAGCAAATCTTCCAGCATCGGGACATTAAGGAAATTATGGCGATCAAAGCCGCCAACCTCGATGTTGAAGTTCAGCAGCTGCTGTCGATGCTCGACAAGGAAGCGTTCAATTTGGCTTCTGTAAGGCAGATTTTGGGCCAGTTCGTTGAAGATCTGGAGAAGGATCGAGCCGAATGGACTGCCACAGGTGAGCAAGCCTTCGAGCTATGGCTGAAAAGTCGGTTGAAAAGGGACGTTTCCTTTTGGGTGGGAGATGTGAGCGCTCTGGTTGGACCGGGTCATGTGCTGGCCACTCTGTTTCGCGACTGGAAAGAATGGATCAAGAGAGGGACCGGGAAGGAGACCGGCTCGAAGCTGCTGCTCGAAGGCATGAGTGGATCTTCGCTGCGGCGTCAGTTGGAGCGAATCGACGACCGTATGGCACACCGCGTGCTGAGTCGCGGCCTGCCTGCGGTCTTCAAAAAGCAGCTTGGAACGGTTTTGGACGTACCGAGCCACTGGGAAGACTTGCGCAACCGGTTGCATTATTTCGTGGAAATGTGGCCGGCAAACGCCAATGTTCCCTCTTTTGTCGGATTCCGCACAGTTCAATATTTGGCTTATGTTTCACTCAGCCTCTTTTTGATCATGGCGGTCGGGGGTCATGCAGCCTGGCGAACCTTCCTGGCAAGCCCCGGTTGGTCGGGTTTGGCAGGTCTGCTGGCGGCAATCGTCAGCAATCTTTTTAGCCCTGCCGGATTGGCGGCTTTGGGCAGTTATATGCTGCTCAGCCTATTTTTTGCGTTGCGCTTTCATGGCCGTTACAAGAAACTCTTGCAGCGACATACACAAAAGTTTATAGAGTCACTCAGGCTTGAATTGGGGAGAGTGTGGGAAGGAGAACTGGATTCCATCATCAATCATTTAAGAGACTACGATCGGGAGCTCGACGCGCAAATGTCCGCCATTGAAGCCCTCCGCAAAACAAGGAAGCGGGATTAGGTCATGCCCTTGCAGATATTGATCATGATCGTAATTTTCGGGGTGCCCTTCATACCCACTTTTTGGTCGATTCTGGACATCCCCAAGCGCCGCTTTACAAGTCACAAGAAAAAGATGATATGGTTTTTTCTGGTTGCAACTTTACCTTTTGTGGGCGGCATGATCTATATTCTTTTCGTACGGCGACACACGGAGCCTTTATAGGATCCATTCATCCGATAGACAACGTAAGGCAAGGAGGCAGGTCTCGGTTATGCTTAATATTTTCAGAAAACATGCATCATCCTGGCTGATAAAAGTCGCACTCTTCCTCATTGTGATCGTGTTCATATTTTGGGGCGGTTATTCTTATACGGAAAGAGATGCAAGCCGTTTGGCTCGTGTTAATGACGAATACATCACGATTTCCGAATTCGACAAGTCCTACAGCCAGATGCTCGAGATGTACCGTCGCCAGTTGGGCAACAGCTTCTCAGAGGAAATGATTCGTCAGCTCAATCTCAAACAGCAGGCTTTTAATATGCTCATCGATCGATATCTGGTGAGTGAAGCAGCGAAGGACCTGGGATTGACCGCATCTGAACAGGAAATGCAGCAACGCATTCTGGAATATCCCGTTTTTCAAACAGATGGCACGTTTGATCGGGAACGATATGTGCTCGTCTTGAGACAGAATCGTCTCTCCCCGGAGCTGTTCGAGCAGCAGATGCGAGACGATTTGAGTCTCCAAAATGTGGAAAACTTCGTCAAGCGTCAAGCGGCTGTAACAGACGATGAAATCCTTGCTCAGTTTCGCTTCAACCAAAGTCCCATTCAGGTAAGCTACGCGGAAGTGACCCCGAAGTCCTTTGTCGATCGGGTAACTACGAGCGACAAAGTGTTGAGAGATTACTTTGAAAAGAACAAAGATAAATATAAGGAGCCCGAGAAGAGAAAGTTCTCCATGGTGCTTTTCATGACGGAGCCGTACATGAAAGATGTTCAGGTTTCCGCTGAGGAGATAGCAGAGTATTATAATGAGAACCAGCCTGAATACCATAAGGACGCTGAAGTAAAGGCTCGCCATATTTTGTTCCGAGTAGAAGAAAGCGCTCCGGAAGAAGAAGCTGCAAAAGTCAAGGCTGAAGCCCAAAAGGTTCTGGGCGAGGCTAAAGGGAAGGGTGCCGACTTTGCCGAACTGGTGAAGAAGTACTCACAGGCGCCGGACGCACAAGAGGGAGGAGATTTGGGGTATTTTACGCGCGACCGAATGGTGCCGGCTTTTGCGGAAGCGGCCTTTGCCCTCAAAACGGGAGAAATAAGCGAGGTTGTGCGCACCCCTTACGGGTTTCACATAATTAAAGTGGAAGACGTTCGCCCGGAGAGGACTGTGTCGCTGGAGGAAGCCCGTGCGGAGATCGAGTTGAATCTCAAGCGACAAAAAGCCAGGGATATCGCTTACGATAAGGCTCGTGATTTCGCCGATCTTGCTTATGCTGACGGCGACTTGAAGAAGGCTGCTCAGCAAGAGAAGCTGCCGGTGACCGAAACAAAGGACTGGCTGCCTCAGGTCAGCCAACTGCCGGGCGTTCCGGCATCGCCCCAGGTCATGGAAGACCTGTTCAGCCTGCCGGAAAAAGGAATCAGCAGTGTTTTAGAAGGCGAACAAGGTTACCTGGTAGCCCGGGTAGACGGTATCAAGGCCCCGGAGATTCCCCCGTTTGACGAGGCAAAAGTAAAGATCGAGCTCGGCTATCGAAACGAGCAAGCACAAGAATTGGCACAGAAGGCGGCTGCAGATCTCCTGGCGGAGGCAAAAAAAGTCAACAGCCTCGAACAGGCCGGCAAGGAAAAGCAAGTAGAAGTCAAAAAAAGTGACTGGTTTTCACGCGCGCAACCGGATCGCGCCCTGATGGTTGGAGGCGATGCGTTGAATAAACTGTTTCGATTGGAGGAAACCGATCCGTTTCCGGAAGCCCCTCTGGATGTTGCTAAACAGTTTTTCCTGGTGTACCAGTTGCTCGGGAAAAAACCCGCTCCGAAAGAGCAGCTGGAGAAGGAGCGGCCTACCATACTGCAGACACTCCAAACACAAAAACAAAACCAGCTCTGGCAGGCCTGGCTGGAGCAGCAGCGTAGCAAAGCCGACATCGAAATATTCAAGGAGTTGTGAGCCGACCTCGTGGACCAACCTGATTTCGGGCCTGCGACTTACCGGTTGATCTTGTGCAGTTGCTGCCAGACTTCGGTCACCTGACGTCTGGTGTGTTCAAGATCTGCGCCGTTATCAATGATTATATGGGCTTTCCGTTTTTTCGATTCGATGGGCAATTGCATCTGCAGGGTCTGCTCGGCCTCCTGGCGGGAAACCTTGTCACGGTCCATAAGCCGCTGAACCTGAATTTCGGGGGGTGCATAGACCAGTATGATGGTATCGAACCGTTGTTCGTTTCTTGCTTCAAAAAGAAGCGGAATATCGAATATTATTAAATGTCGTTCTCTACTGGCCCGGCTCCGTTGCCATTCCTGCTCCATTGCTTCCATAATGCAGGGGTGTAAAATGGCGTTTATTTGCCTGCGGCATTGATCGTCCTCCACGATGCGATCTCTCAGTTTGCGCCTTTTCAGCTGCCCATCCTGATCGAAGAAACCTTCTCCCAGGAAGTCCCGAAGCCTGGTCCAGCAATCAGTCCCCGGCTGTACAGCTTGTCTTGCGAACCGGTCCGCATCCAGAATGACCGCACCGAGCTGAACGAACATATTTGCCACCGTACTCTTGCCGGTGGCGATGCCTCCCGTTAAGGCAATTCTTCCGGCTTTCATGGAATTCGGGCGACGTTCACCAGGATGCTGAAACGCTTGAACAGTTTCATCTCCAGTTTCTTTTCATATTTCTCAATAATCAACATCACCCAGAGGACGGCACCAGGTGTAATCAAAGGGCTCTTGAATCAGTTTCCTGCCGACCAGATCACCGCTTCTTGAAGTAGCGGCGAAAGGTATAGAAACCAGGCTGCCCGCCAGTCCTACCGCCGATGCCACAATCCCGAGCGGCCGCAAAATAAGGACGTCGGCCAGGATCAGCTCTCCCGGCGGGTCGCTTTCAACAGGAGTAAAACTAGAGTAGATTGACACAGACTCCGAGGAGTAAACGGAGCTGCTCTGCTGAGCATCAACGGGCACTCCGACGAAGCCGATGAGCAGTGGGGCGAGCATCAAGCATGCTATGAGCGTTTTCATCGCTGACTCCTTCTTTAAATAAATTCCGTGGATTACATTACGTCGTGCTGGCTGGCCTCAACGGCCCGATCTATTTCCGCCTTGAGCTGCGCGGGGAGTCCCGGAATATCTACGCTGAGAAAACCGCGCACGATGGTAGAAGTAGCCTCATCTTCACTCAGCCCGCGGGACATCAGATAAGTGATTTCCTCTTGAGCAATCTTGCCGACGGCCGCTTCGTGTGACATCTCCACACCATCGACATAGCCTCTTAGCTCCGGGATGGCATGGATCACGCCGCCATTCAGGATCAGACCGCGGCACTCCAGATGGGCTTTGATGTCCGGCACCTCGCCGATCAAATCGCCCCGTGCGATGATTTTCCCGCCGTTGCTGATGGTTCGTGCCACAATTTCGGCGCGATTGCCTGGTTTTTTGAGGAAGATACGACCGCCCACGTCATACTCGGAGCCGGGGCTTCCAACTATGATGCTGTAAAACCTGGCCACGGCGTCCTCGCCAATCAAGTGTGTTGTCGGGTACATCTGCAGCGATTTCACCGGCTTCATGCAAATATAGTTGTTCAAGAACAAACCGCCGGCCTCCACCTGAGCCACGGAACGGGGCCGCACCAGCATGTCTTCCGCCCAGTTGTGGATCATAGTGAAGCTCAGCTTGGCGTTCTTCTTGACAAAAAATTCAGAAATACCGACGTGAACTCCCTTGCGCATGTGAGGTGATGTGGAGCAGCCCGTTATGATGTGAAGCTCCGAATCCTCTTCAGCGATGATAATATTGTGTACGTTCTGCTGAAGTCCTTCTTTATCGAGATAGAGACAGGCCTGAATCGGATAGACAGTCTTAGTCCCGGGAAGAGCCCGGATTACATACCCGTCATGCAGTTCCAGTTCGGCTGCGGCCGTGTATTTATCCGTGTCGACAGAAGCCAGTTTCCAGTAATATTCGTGAATCCAGTCGTGTTCTTGCAGGGCCTTCCTGATAGGAATGACCTCAATTCCATCCTGCTTGCTGTCGCAGTGAACGACTGAAGTATCCATTTGGAAGTACGTGCCGCCCCTCTCCTTCTTGGTCAAATCCAGTCCTGACATTGTCAAGCGCTGTTGCTCTGGTTCCGGCAGAGCACACAGATCTTCATCGGCAAGGTAGTTGTGGGGCACCGGAGCTTTGTCGAACTCATTCAGGTTTATGTCCGGACCGATAGCGGCCACCTTATCAACAGCCGTTTTCGCTTTTTCTCTTAATTCTTCTCTATTGTACATCGCACACATTCCTCGTATCCCATTTCACTGATGCATCTCAAAATTTCACGCGGATTCGTGCTGCAGCTCAGCACGCCATCGTACAATACCTGGCCCTTATCCACTGTGACGTAGTCCAGGATGTGGCCGGTATGAGTGATGATAAGACCCATTTTGGTCCGTTCGCGCTTCATCTGCAATCTGCTTTTTGTTTTCGAAGGGGCGCATTCTTTCTGCAAAAGATTGGCGATAGTGTTGCCGACTACGGCGATATTCTCCAGATCCACGCCCGATTCAGGCTCATCAAACATCATGAAATCAGGGTCTTGAGCCATAAGTTGGAGGAGCTCCGAACGTTTGATCTCACCGCCGGAAAATCCGGCGTTCACGTCCCTATCCAGAAAATCTGCGAAATATACCCTGCGTGCCAGATCTTCAACATCGACCTCCTTCGTTGCTTTCGCCGAGGCGCAGATCTGCACCATTTGTCGCGTTTTCAAACCGTGTATGGTAGGAGGGCGTTGGTAAGACATCCCTATTCCAAGCTTGGCCCGTTCGTTGATCGGGCTGTGCGTGATGTCCTCCCCCTTGAACACCATCTTCCCACCCGTGACTTTATATTGTGGATAGCCCATGATGGTCATCAGGAGAGAAGTCTTGCCCGAGCCGTTAGGTCCAAATAAAACGTGCGTTTCACCCGGTTTGATTTCCAGGTCGATATGTTTAAGGATGGTTTTTCCCGCAAGCTCTACCTGCAAATCCTCTATGAGCAGCATTGTGCTTCTCCTGTAAATGGTTGCCAAGCTGTAAAAACTTGAAGACCGGCATGTCGAAAGATTGTTATCATGTACTTGTCAGACATTTTTTATGCCTCAGGGCTACATATAATGTGTGAGGTCCGCTAACGCAAGTCAATAAAAGGGCACTTCCTAACAACTGCCTGATCCTCTGCGGCGACTCGACTTAAACTTGTTTTGGAGAAATAGAAGGGATATCAGGCTCATCGCGGATTAGCGTGATTTACGCACTCCGTTCGTGCTAAGGTATCGAAGCACGAGCGCATGATTCGCCCCCTTCGGTACCTCAGGACAGGCTTCGTTACCTCAGGGCGAGCGGCTGTGGGGCGACACGGTCGCACCAATCCGCGACGAGCCGGATATCAAAGCTAAGAATATAAAAGATGACGGGATAGAGTAGATGAGCAAAACAGTTGTCGATTTTACAGAAAAGCGCCTGGAAAGAATCCCCCCGAACCAGCTGAGCCTTCATTTAATGCGCCTGCCGGCCAGGAAGAGATTGGAGCTGATCTTACAGCGCGAGGACGCTCAATCGGTTGTGGCGGCCCTGGCAGAGGAGGATTTTTATATTACGGTTAAAGAAATTGGAGCCGACGATTCTTTGCCTCTTCTCAGCCTGGCCCGTGTCGAACAGCTCAACCTTCTTTTTGATTTGGAGTGGTGGCGAAAGGACCGGATTCAGCCGGCAAGAGCAATAGACTGGCTGGAAAAGCTGGCCAGAGCGAACGAGAATAAGTTGCTGGAATGGTTGTATCACGCTGATTTCGAGTTGCTTGTGGCCCTGTTCAAGCAATGGCTTCGGGTCGTTTTGGGACCTGACGATATCGATTTGACCGAAGCGAGGGAGCAACTGCCCAAGAATACACTGGATGACCAGTACTTTTGGGAAACACTCTATCCTCAATATGAAGATTTTTTCAAGCAATTCTTGGGTGTGATCTACGAGGTCAACTACGCCTTCTACAAAGAGCTCATGAATCACGTCATTTGGGCTCTTGATGTTGAAGTCGAGGAGGGTGCCTACCGCTTTCACCGAGGCCGGCTGGAGGATCGGGCCATTCCCGATTTCTATGACGCACTCGACATCTATCGTTCCATAGCACCCGAAGAAGTCCAGAGGCACAAGACCATTTTAAATGAGGAAAGCGCGATCCCGGCGCCCTCTTTCGCTCTCGCTGTCGTTTCCGAAAATGACCTGCTTGGGCGCGCCTGGCGGGAGATAAAGGATCCATTGTTGACGAATGCGCTTCAACTGGAGCTTGCTTCCCTGGCCAACAAGATTGTCGTTGCGGATCAACTGCCCCCTGATGTTCCGGAGGCTCTCCGCATGGCGGTGGATAAGGCTGCGGCCTATGTCAGCCTGGGTTTGTATTTGTTTGGCGGGGAAGTTGTGGAAGCCGCGTCGAGGAATCTCCGCGAGCTCTTTTTGGAACATCTGTTCCGGCTCGGTCACACGCGGATCATGCGGTTGAGGAATCGAATGCTGTTGCTTTACCGACGAGGATGGATTTCGAGATGGCCGACCAAGCTGAACTGCCTTGAGCCGAATTGGATGGAGTCGGCTGAATTGCTGTTGAGCAAAACCCCTCGACTGTTGAGAAAGCCGGATTCAGACCGCAGCGCTCGGGAAGACTTTTTCCGGAGCAGCGACGATCTGATGAGGGGAGACTACCTTGTAGACGTGCTGGAATCATTAGGGAAGATTTTCGATTCCCTGGCGCCAAACCCTGAATATCTGCAAACGGTGTTGTGGAAAGAAGGACACATAAACGATTTGGCCGATGTTACTATCGGAAGCATGCTCTGGACTGCCGCGGCACGTTTTCAGTTGCAGCGCAAATGGGAAGTCGAGCCTCTCTCGGTGGAAAGATGGCCCGAAATATTCCCGTTATTTGGTGCCGAAAGCATCGAGCAGGCTATCCACTCCTGGATAGATCGTGCGATCGGCGATCCGAGCGCCGCCAGCCATGTGGAAGCTTATCTGGCACCTGTTCTGATGTCGTACCAGCAGGAGATGGCGCCCTTTAGCGATGCCAATCCGCCTGATCCGCGCCTGGTGAAATTCTTTCTATTCAAAGAGTAGACTCTATATTGCCAAATACGGTGCCGTCCCTGTGAACCTCGCTCAAGCGAACCATTGCCAGCGAGCCGGGGAGCACCGGACCATCAGCGGGGAACGTGACCTGGATATAGTTGCCCGATGTTCCCCGCCATAGCCCCGACTTTACCTCGGTTTCAACCAGCACTTCGACACACTTGTTCAAAAAGTCGCGGCGGAACGCCAGCCTCTTTTGGGCATCCAGATCTCTCAAGAATTTTGTTCTCTGTCTGAGGGCATCGCCGGTGACGCGGTTGGCTTGCCGGGCAGCCGGGGTGCCGGGGCGAGGCGAAAATGGAAAGACATGAAGATAATTCAAAGGCAATCGTGTGATGAGCTCCGCAGTTTCCCGAAAGTGCCGTTCTGTTTCTCCCGGAAACCCGACCATCACATCCGCTCCCAGGCTGGCTCGCGGAAATCTGTCGCGAACGGTAACAATCAGTTCGCTGTACTGCGCGGCAGTATAGGGCCGGTTCATCCGTTTGAGAATTTCTGTGCTGCCGCTCTGGAGCGGGATGTGGAAGTGAGGGCACAGCCGGGAGCGGGAGCTGAGGTAGTCCAGCAGCCCGCCATTCCATTCCGCGGGCTCCAGGGAGCTCAAGCGAACGCGCGCCGGGAGTACGCCTGTGTCAAGAAATCTCAACAGGGCCGCCAAATCTTGCTGCGGGCTCAGATCTCTACCCCATTGGCCCAAGTGGATGCCCGTGAAAACAATCTCCCGGTAGCCGGACTCAAGGTAGCGATCCAGTTGCGATCGAACCAGTTCGGCGGGCAGGCTCCTGCTTTTGCCGCGGCTGTAAGGCACTATGCAGTATGAGCAGAACGCGTCGCAACCGTCCTGTACTTGCAGAAAGGCTCTGGCGCGTCCGGAATGCATTCGGGAGGTCGGCATGGGCTTCATCGCAGTGGCACGCCTGGGATCTCCCACCGCCTTGCACGGCGCAGAAAAACTCCCGATGACACCCAGCCAATGCAACAGATCCGACTTTTCAGTGGTACCGATTATATGCGTGGCGAGCTGCTCATTCGCAATTCGATCTGATTCCAGTTGAGCAGCGCACCCGACCGCCATGACCAGCGAATGAGGGTTGTTTCTTCTCGCCCGGCGAAGTAGCTGTCTGGTCTGATAGGCGGCCTTCGAGGTCACCGTGCAGCTGTGGACGATATAAACATCGGCAATATCTCGAAACGAAACCAGCTGGTGCCCCGCTTCTCTCAAAACCTCCAGGAAATACGAGGACTCATACTGGTTGACTTTGCATCCCAGTGTTTCCAGCGCGATGGTGAGGCTCATTTTCGGTCCTTCCTGGTAATCGTTCCCCCACCCAAGACCATATCATCGTTGTAGAAAACAGCCGCTTGACCCGGGGTCACTGCGCGTTGCGGGTCATCAAAGCGAACCATAACATCGGTGCTTTCCTCGGTCGGAACGACCCAGGCCGGGGAAGGCCGGTGCTGGTTGCGGATGCGAACCTGTGCACGCAGAGCGCTGTTTGGGGGTCGGATGGAAACCCAGTTGACTTTTTCGACTCTGCACTCGGAGCAGTAAAGATGGTGGGCTCGGCCGACCTGCACGGTATTGGTCGAGGGGTCCAGGGCTATGACGTAATAGGGAGCTGTAGAAGCTATTCCCAGCCCGCGCCGCTGTCCAACGGTGTAAGCGAAAATCCCCTTGTGCTCGGCCAGATAATTGCCTTCCATATCCACAATGGGTCCGCCGGATTGGAAGGGATTGGAGGCAAAATCCTGCTGCAGAAATTGTTGATATTTGCCCGCAGGAATAAAACAGAGCTCCTGGCTTTCTGCTGGAACGCTCGGAGCATGCCCCTCATCTTGTGCCCATTGCAGGACCTGGCGCTTGGTGAAATCACCGAGAGGAAACAGAGCACATGACAACTGCGGTTGAGTCAGGCCGTAGAGGAAATAAGACTGATCTTTAGCAGAGTCTCGCGCCCGGTAAAGCTGGTAGCGCCCCGATGAGCTTGCAGGGGGCCGCAGCCTTGCATAGTGTCCTGTCGCCAAATAGCGGGCGCCGAGTTTTTTCGCCTCCTGCAGGAGAAAACCGAATTTGACGATTGGATTGCAGATCACGCAGGGATTTGGCGTCAAGCCGTTTCGGTAAGCCGCAACGAACGGCACAATGACTTGGGCCTTGAATACCTCCCGCATGTCCACCACAGTCAGTGGAATTCCCAGACCGGAAGTCAGGATGGTTAAATTTAATTCGCGATCTTTGAGGATGGATTCATCACTCCATCCCCCGAACCCCGATACGGGGAAAAGCTGCATGTGTATCGCAAAAACGTCATTGCCCTGTTCTTTCAGCAGAGCTGCCGTCCGCAGACTGTCGACACCCCCGCTCATTGCTACCGCAACACGCACTTTTTTCTTCTTCCGATTGATGTTCGAGGTGTTCATCTTCCAAAGGCACTATCTTTTCCGGATGGCCGGTTCGTCGCCAGTAATCGTTGATTGCAGCTTTAAGGGCATCCGTGCCGAGGTTCGAACAGTGCAGTTTCTTGTCCGGGAGGCCGCCTAATGCAAGGGCCACATCATCGCGGTTGACCGTCACCGATTCTTCCAGAGATCTCCCTTTCACCATTTCGGTCACCATTGAGCTGACCGCAATAGCCGCACCGCACCCGAACGTCTTGAATTTGATGTCGGCAATTTCATTGTCGACCACTTTGATAGTCATCCGCATGATGTCCCCGCAGTTGATGTTGCCGACCTGGCCGACGCCATCCGGATTTTCCAACTCGCCGACATTCCTCGGGTTCATGAAATGATCCAACACCTCGTCGCTGTAATTCATCCCTACGCTCCTTACCTGGACGATCTTTCTGGATTCTGGTGAGAATTTTCAGCCTGGCAAGCTCATGCTTTATTCCAGGGCAATATTCTTATCAAAGGTCACGATCATTGCCCTGGAGGGACAGGCTTTCACGCACAGCTCGCATGCACTGCAACGCTCGGATTCAAATAGAACCGACATTTCCGGACGCTCGATATGTAAAGCCCCAGTGGGACAAACTGCTGTGCAGGCTCCGCACTGATAGCATTTGTCTTCATCTCTCCTGATTGCCTGAGCGATGGATTCAATGACTACACCGATATCTTTAAGATACTGGACACCCTCGTGGAAGTCGTCGCGGTTGCCCCGCAGCTCGAGAACAACCATACCCTCTTTGCGTGGATAGATCTGAGCCTTTAAGATGTTGAAGGTTAAATTATAATTTCGAACTAGATTGGTTACTATCGGTTTGTCCACGATTTCTCTCGGAAACCGAAGGACCAGCATTCTGGCCATCATTTCCCGTTACTCCTTTGTGCAGCCACCAAATTTTATTCCAAAGTTATAATAAATACCACTTTATAACCAAAATGCCCAACTTTTTTGCGAACCTCTAAACGACTCCTCGACCTGGACCTGGCAATGAAAACCAAGCCGGCCACATGGTGCCTCTGTTCTACTTTACTTGTCCTGACAGCAATTCTCATTTTGGAGCTCGCACTTGACGTAGGGTGGGTGAAGCAAAAGCGTAACCCACCGCAAACGAAGCTTTTGGTGGGTTGCGGCGCAAAAAGACGCGCCTCCACCCACCCTACGAAAAAGAATCAGCAGTCAAAATGAGAATTGCTGTTGTCTTGACCTCACCTCTAGCGAGAAATCCGAATATGGATTATGTTGTGAAGGGATACGTTCGAGCTCGCCGGGAGCAGCACGTATTATGCGAGGATGGAAGATTACCCCGGAACGCTCGGAAATTGAGGAACCAGTAACCGCGTTATAGCGCCTTATCAAAAGAGAGTGTGAAATCGATCCAACCAACATTCGTAGGACAAGGTGCCGGGATAGGTGTTTATAGCGGCCCACGACGAGGTGAGATGATATGAAGCTGTTCAAGAATATTCTCTATGTCACCGAAGCAACGGCGGATCAGGCTTCGTCTGTCGCACGCGCGGTATCTCTGGCGGAGAACAACCAGGCGGACCTGACCGTCATCAGTGTGATGCCCCCTGTTGCGGACGATTGCCGTGCGGATGCAACGACCTACCACATGCAGGAGCTGGAATCCTTGATCGAGCCCTACCGGAATCGCGCGAACATCCAGCTCGATGTGCTGACGGGTACGGTTTTCCTCGAGGTGATTCGTGCCGTGCTGCGCAATTCGCATGATCTGGTGATCAAGGCTGTGGAAAATCCCGATTTTTTGAAAAGGCTGTTCGGGAGCGACGATATGCATTTGCTTCGCAAATGCCCATGCCCGGTATGGCTTATGAAGCCACCGGAAAAACCCAAATACAGCTGCATTCTGGCGGCTGTCGATTTCGATCCCTTCAAATCCGTGGCCGTAGAGCAAGCTCTCAACCAGCAAATTCTTGAACTGGCCAGTTCGCTTGCTCTGTCCGATTTTGCCGCCTTGCATCTGGTCCATGCCTGGGAAGCGATAGCCGAAGGAACCATGCGGGCAAGGGTCGCACCCACAGTTGAGGGCATCGCCGCCTACGTTGAAAAAGAGCAGGCGCTCCACAAACAAGGTCTATACACGCTGGGTGAAAAGCTACGCGAGCTGATTGGCGACGACGCCTATAATTACCTTTCCCCTCGCTTCCACCTGCCAAAGGGACCGGCAAAAAAGATGATCCCGGCATTGACGGCGGAGCTTCAGGCGGATCTTGTCGTCATGGGGACGGTCGCCCGCACGGGTATTTCGGGGTTTATCATCGGCAACACGGCCGAAGCTATTCTGGATCAGCTGGCTTGTTCGGTACTCGCCATCAAGCCCCCTGGATTTGCCACGCCGGTGAGGCTCGCTGATTAACATAAATGCCGGTATGCTTTTGAGATCGAAATTCACGATGTGCAGACTGGCTCTACCGAGGAGCTTGTCCGAGAATAGATCCTGTATCGGTCTCCGTCATTCCCGCAGGGTTCACGCGGGAATCCACATAGCAGGCGCATCTGCGGATGCGCGTCTGCGTGGTAATGTATCTCGGCAGGCATTCCCGAAGAGCCCCCCAGCCATCAATGTGATGCGACAGACTTGTGTCAAGCACGTACCCCCATTATTCTAAGAGAGAACCGAGCGGTTGATCGAAGAGAGCCAAGGTGCTCACTCGGCGGTGAAGCTCAAGAGGGCAATATCGGACGGACATCGAGAAAGGAGCATGGCACAATATGCGCAATCCGTTTGCTGCAAGAATGGTCAATTTTCGCAAGCTGTTGGCAAATGAGGGGCTGGATGCTTTTCTGATAGCGGTGCCTGAAAACCGATTCTATTTAAGCGGTTACCAAGCCGAGGACATGAACCTGATCGAAAGCTCGGGATATCTTTTGGTCTCTCAAGACAAGCAGTTCCTGTTTACCGACTCCCGTTATCAGGAGCAGGCCAAACAAGAGTCTCCCGATTTTGAGCTGGTGGTCTATAAAGAGGGGCTTCGTCAGGTCTTGCCGGATCTCTTCCAAAGTCTCGCGGTGGAAAGACTTGGTGTTGAAGGGCATTATGTCACCCACAGTTTATATCTACTGGTGGCAGAAGCACTCGAGAAGGCTGTTCCAAAAGGAACGGTGGCAGCTGTCGAAGGCATGGTGGAGCAGTTACGGGTGGTGAAGGAGCCCGAAGAGATTGAGCGCATCAGGGCCTCCCTGAGCTTAACAGAAAGCGCGTTGAGCGCTCTCTGGGAGATCCTCGAACCCGGACTGACCGAAAGGGAATTGGCATGGAAGATCGAGGTATTTATTCGTGAGGGAGGCGGTGAGGGGGTTTCATTTCCGCCGATTGTCGCCAGCGGTCCTAACGGCGCATTGCCGCATGCAGTACCGACCGAACGCAAGATTTTGCCCAAGGATGCGGTCGTTGTGGATATCGGCTCCAAGCTCAATCGCTACTGCTCCGATATGACGAGGACCTGGACTGGTGCTGTTCCTGAAAAGAAGCTTCAGGAGATTTACCGAATTGTCCGAGATGCACAGCTTGCCGCACAGCATGCCATCAAAGCGGGTGTAGACGCTGTTGCAGTGGATGCGGCCGCGAGAGATGTGATCGGCCAGGCCGGTTACGGCGAATATTTCGGACATGGACTGGGGCACGGCGTCGGACTGGCAGTTCACGAGCAGCCACGGTTGAGGAAGCAGGGAGGCGCAGTGCTGGAGGAAAATATGGTGATTACCGTGGAGCCGGGGATCTATTTGCCCGGGTTCGGCGGTGTCCGCCTGGAGAATATGGTCCGAGTCACCCGGACGGGCTGCGAGGTACTCAATACACTTGACCTCTACTATCCGTGGGAGGGCTGATCTCGGGCCTGGGTCGCCATCAAACGTGATAATATTCTCTGTACCATTCGATAAAGCGTCCGATCCCCTCTCTTATGCCGGTTTGAGGGCGAAAGCCGAAATCCCGTGACAGATCGTCTATGTCGGCATAAGTTGCGGGTACATCACCCGGTTGGATTGGCAGGTACTCCTTGGTTGCCTCGATCCCCAATTTCTCTTCGATAACTGCAATAAACTCCATCAGCTCGACCGGATGGTTATTGCCGATATTGTATATGCGATAGGGGGCATAGCTCGTACCGGGGTCCGGAGCATCGCTTTGCCATCCCGGATTCGGCTGTGGGGCGCTATTCATCAATCGCATCACCCCTTGGACGATGTCATCGATATAGGTGAAATCCCGCCGCATTTTGCCATGGTTAAAAACCTGTATCGGCTTTCCTTCGAGCATCGCACGGGTAAATAAGAAAAGAGCCATATCGGGTCTTCCCCATGGGCCATACACCGTGAAAAACCGCAAGCCGGTGCAAGGCAGCCCATAAAGGTGCGCGTAAGTATGAGCCATAAGCTCATTGGCTTTTTTGGTTGCAGCATAAAGCGATACCGGGTGATCGACATTCTGGTGCACCGAAAAAGGCATTGCGGTGTTCGCTCCGTAAACGGAGCTTGAAGAAGCGAACACCAGGTGCTCCACTTTAAGATGCCGGCATCCCTCCAGGATGTTGACGAACCCTGTGAGATTGCTGTCCACGTAAGAGTGGGGATTGGTGAGCGAATATCTGACGCCGGCTTGGGCGGCAAGATGGACCACCACCGGGAAGTCATTTTGCCGGAATAAGGCTTCCATTCCTTGACGATCTTCAAGATTGAGTCGATGAAATCGAAATTCAGGAAATTCCTGGAGCTGTTTAAGGCGGTCCCACTTCAAGTTGACGTCATAGTAGGAATTAACATTATCCAGCCCGACTACCGACTTGCCGTCTTTGAGCAGCTGGAGAGACAAGTGAAAACCGATGAAACCGGCGGACCCGGTCACCAAGATAGGTCGTTCTTCCTTCATCTTTGTCGTATCCTAGCGAAATGAGCGAGCAAAACTCTGTTGGACTCATCGCGGATTAGCGTGTTTTACGTGCCCGGTTCGTGCTGAGGTATCGAGGCACAGGCTGCTGGCTCGCCCCCTTCGGTACAGGACAGGCTTCGATACCTGAGGGCGAACGGCGGTGGAGTGGCACGATCACGCCAATACGCGATGAGCCATCTGCCGGGAAGTTACTCCTCCTTACTTCGAGGCCGCACTGTGAGCACTGAGCAAGGAGATTTGCGAACGACTCGGTCCGCTGTGCTGCCGAACAACACATGAGCAAGCCCGGTGAGACCATGGGAGCCCATGACTATCAAGTCAATGTCCTTTTCTTGGACAATCCTGATGATTTCTGTAGACGCATAGCCCGACAGAAGCTGGATCTCATAACGTTGCCTTTCCTTCAGCTGTAAGACGTAGCGGTTTTGAATAGACTCCTTGGACGCCTGTTTGATCTGTTCAACAAATTCGGGCTGATACTCGATTGGCATATAGGTTGCGTGAATGGGCGGAGAAAGGGCAAAATCCACCATCACATGGACGATATGGAGTGCGGCGTCATAGTGCCACGCCAAGTCTTTGGCAATGTTGAAGGCCCGGTCGGCATTTTCTGAAAAGTCGGTACAAAAAGCAATATTCTTGAAACCATGGTTTGGCATAACATCCTCCATTAGAAGCGTGAAATCCAACAATGCTCTGTTCGAACCAGTAAGTCTCACCTTATCCGTTAATCGTCAACCACCCAAACGGTCATGTCCCGAGCGAATTTCGTGACCGTATTAGAAACACTGCCGAGAAAAAATTCTTTCACTCTTCCGAGTCCGCGTCGGCCCAGCACAATGGTGGAACATTTGAGGGCCTGGGCCTCCTTTAAGATGACCTGCGCTACGTCAGCAGACTGCACGCTGTAATGCGTTTTTATCTGCTCTTCGGGAAATCCCCCCTCGAACAACAGTAATTTTGCTTTACGAAAAGTCTCCATCATCTTTTCTTCATTTTCGGTCGTCCAGAAATAGCCTCTCAAGTGTGGCTGCTCTTCTTGAATCTGTTCAATGCGGTGCACCTCTTCTCGTTTGAGCAGGTTGGGGGAGACCGTGTCCAGAACATGGAAAAGAGTCAGTTGAATGTGTCTCACTCCCTTAAGAGCTCTGTTGATGTAATGGATGCTCTTGAGGGAACCGGGAGTGTCATCCAGTGCGATTAGAAAGTATTCCATTCGATTCTTCTTTCATAGCTTGTTAAAGAACGTTGGCAAGGGTTCTCGGGAAATATGAATCTGCCATAATAGCTTGAATCCTTATACCTCCATAGAGCATACCAACGCAACAGCAAGTTCTTTACAAATTCCGGAGCTCGTTTTCAGCGTGGCTCGGGGTGCAACCGGAGGGGAGCTCCCTAATGCAGCGGGTTCACATAAAAAAGCGGCTTACGACAGCAGGCCTCAGGCTACAGGAAAGGGCACGAATTGCCTTACCCTCAGGCTGTAGGCCGTTGCTCGTAGGCTGCAGCCTTTTTCACGCTTCGGTTGTGAGCCTCAAGCTCATGGGGTTAGGCAGGGAGTGCTTCGCACATCCCGACGGAGAACCTGACGTGCGATCCAAACCGAGTTTCCAAAATTCTGTTCTCCGATATTTTCCCGCTCCGGCATCGAACAGGATAATAAGGCGGTGTGAAATCATAAGGCGGATCGCAACGTTGGATAACCTTGACAATACAGAGATGGCTGGATAGGATGTTTCAATTATAGAAATTTTGAGGGTAGGTGACCGAGAGTTGAAGACTGGCGCATGATGTTATGTTAAGCTGGCATCGGAATCGTGATTGGCATGAAGCTTAAGGTGCTTTTTATTCGGGCCGTTCTGGGCCTGTTTTTCGCTTTTCTACTCGCTCATTTTTTCTTTCCTGCCGCCGGCATAGCGAAGACTATTCTGATGGCCGCAGTGCTGGTCTTTTTTGCGTATGTGTTTGAGGCAATCCGCAGACCAGAAAAATGACGTGGCTGTACACGTTTCCCACAAGCTGACGGCTTCTATCCGTGTGACGTGGATGGGTTGCAGGGGACGGGTCGTTTGAAGGAGGTAAAATGGATTGGGATAGGCCACCCCATAGAGGTCCCGGGAAAGGCAATATTCAGGATCTCGAAGAGGTGCTAAGGCGCCTTAAAAGCCGCTATGATTTCTCGCAATTTCCCAAGGGCTCCATTTGGTGGATTGGGTTGATCCTGGTGGCAGTATTGATAGGGTTCAATTCTTATTACACCGTGGATCCGCAAGAGACTGCGGTGGTTCAAAGATTTGGAAAATTTGTCCGGACTGCCGATGCGGGTCTCCATTTTAAGATCCCTTTCGGTATAGAAGCTGTGCGCAAGGTAATAACCGGCCGGGTGCTGCAGCGTGAGTATGGATATCGCACCGAGGAGCCAGGGATCCGATCGCGTTTCACAGAGAAAGGGTACGAAGAAGAAGCGCGCATGCTCAGTGGAGATCTGAATGTCATAGATCTCCAATGGACCGTGCAATACAAGGTGCGCGACCCCATTGATTATTTGTTTCAGGTGCAGGATGTGGACGCTACGCTGGACGACATTTCAGAATCGGTGATGCGCCGCATTGTGGGCAATCGCTATGTGGATGAAGTGCTGACCGTGGGAAGAGCTTCCGTTGCGGATATGGCCGCACAAGAAATACAGCAGATCATGGATCATTACAAAACCGGCTTGCAAATCACCATGGTCAAGCTGCAGAACGCCAACCCTCCCGATCCTGTAAAGCAAGCATTCAATGAGGTCAATGAGGCGCAGCAGGAAAAAGAGCGGATGATCAATGAAGCGCAGCAAGTCTACAATCAAAAGATCCCCAGAGCCAAGGGAGAGGCGCGCCAGAAAATAACTCAAGCGGAAGGGTATGCCTTGGAGAGGGTTAACAAATCCCAGGGAGAAGTGGCTCGCTTTCTGGATATTTTGACGGAGTACCGGAAAGCCCCTGCGGTTACGCGTAGCCGAATGTATCTGGAGGCGTTCAGCGACTTCAATGCCAAGATAGAACGACTCATAGTCATCGATGAAAGTCAGAAGAATCTTTTGCCTTTATTCGATTTAAACAAGATGCCCGAATCCCAGCCGGCAGAGGTGAAATAACAGCTGATTTGTCAGGCTCCCGATGCCGGGAGCGATACATCGAGGTGGACCGGGCAACCTTTATAAGCAGCAATTGAGCAGAGGAATCCAATGATTTCAAAAGGAATTCGAGCAGCTGTCATAGTAATTTTACTGGTAGTGGGAGTATTCGCGGTTGGTGCACTATTTGTTGTGGATGAAACCAAACAGGTGGTCATCACTCAGCTTGGAAGACCTGTCGGTGAACCCATCGTTGAGGCGGGACTCCATTTCAAGATCCCGCTCATTCAAAAGGCAAATTACTTTGAGAAGCGAGTGATGAAATGGGATGGGGATCCCACCCAGATTCCAACCAGGGACAAAAAATACATCTGGGTCGACACCACCGCCAGGTGGCGCATCAAAGACCCGTTGCTTTTTCTGAAACGGATGGGAACGACTTCCATTGCTCTAAGCCGCCTGGATGGAATTATCGATTCTATTATACGCGACCAGGTTTCGGGTAATAGGTTGGAGGAACTGGTCCGCAGCGAAGGGTGGGAGGAAGCCAGAGACAAACTGATGGAAGCGGACTTGCCCGACATGCAGTTTCTGGGTGCCTTCAGGGATACTGAGGGTGATAAGTTGATCAAGGGGCGTGAAAAAATAACGCGGGAAATGTTGGTCAATGCTTCGCGTTCCGTGCCGGAATTTGGAATCGAGCTGTTGGACATTCGCATCAAGCGCATCAACTACGTTGATTCTGTGCAGGAAAAGGTGTTCGATCGCATGATTTCCGAGCGTAAACGAATTGCCGCCCAGTATAGGTCGGAAGGCGAAGGCGAAAGGGCTGCAGTTTTAGGGCAAATGGAGCGGGAAACAGCTAAAATCACTTCCGAAGCTTTTCGGAAATCTCAAGAAATTCGGGGAAAAGCCGATGCGGAGGCTACCAAGATTTATGCCGGGGCTTTCGAGCAAGATGTCGAATTTTATGAATTCTATCGGACGCTGGATTTCTATAAGAATTTCAACAATCCCAGGAGCTCTTTTGTTCTGACGACTGAAGCGGGTATTTTCAAATATCTGAAAAGCAGTGCGGGAACATCCGGGAAGTAGAGCTGGAGGAGAAGCTATGGCATTTTACGAGGAGAACCCCCGGCACATCAGCAAAGCCGACATAGTAGTGGCTATCCCCTCTTTTAATGAAGCGGAAACGATAGCGTTCACAAGTGAGCGGGCAGACAAGGGGCTGACCGAGTTTTTCGGCAACCTGCGGAGTGTCCTCATAAACTGCGATAATCATTCAACGGACGGCACTAAAGAAGCTTTTATGAAGGCATCCGGAGAAGTGCCCAAGATCTATTTATCAACCCCGGAAAATCAGCGCGGCAAGGGCAATAATCTGCGGAATCTGTTTGAAAAGGTTCGCGAGTTGGAAGCTCAGGCCGTCATCGTCATCGAAGCCGATATCAAGAATGCGGCCCCATACTGGATCAGAAACCTCGGACAACCTATCCTGAAGGGCGCAGGCTATGTCTGTCCCCTTTACGTAAGGCATAAGTATGATGCTACTTTGACCAGTTCCATCATCTACCCTCTGACCCGCTGCCTCTACGGCCGCCGGGTGAGACAACCCGATGCAGGGGACTTCGGCTTCAAGGGTGAGCTCGTTGAGCAGTTCCTGGAGTCTCCCGTATGGACTGAGTCCGTTCAACATTTCGGAGTGGACATCTGGATGACTACCATTGCCCTGAATGCCCGGCTGCCTATTTGCCAATCGTTTATGGGCAGTCCCAAGATTCACCGCACAAAGGACCCCTATGCCCAGTTGACCGCGCTGTTCCGACAAATTCTCAGCGCCATGTTTGACCTTATGTCCGTATATTCTGATTTCTGGCGATTGGTCAAATGGAGCAAACCCACTGCGTTGTTTGGCATGGATGCACAGGAAGTTGCAACGCCGGTGCCGGTTGATGTCAATATGAACCAGCTCCACGAAAGGTTCTTAAGGGGCTTCGATGACTACCTCGGCGTTTGGGAGAGTGTGTTTGATCAGACTCAGTTCCATAAGCTGCTGGAAATAAAAAGTTTGGGGCTGCAGCATTTTTCCTTTCCCGGTCAAACCTGGGCCAGGATCTTGTTTGAGGCGTTTAAGGCCTATCTCGCCATGGAAGGCGAACAACGTCTGACTCTCCTGGACTCTTTGCTTCCTCTCTATTTGGGCAAGGTGTTGTCGTTCGTGAAGAAGACGGAGCGAATGTCCCTGCAGCAAGCCGAGGAATACGTCGAGAATGAATGCATGGTTTTCGAAGAGAATAAACCTTATTTAGTCAAAATATGGGAATAAGAAGCTGGAGGAATTGAAGATGCCCAAAATTCTTGTAGTTGATGATGAAGAACATATCCGCTTGCTCTATTCAGAGGAATTGAAGGAGGCCGGTTACGAAGTTTTCACTGCAGACAGCGGGTATAAAATTTTAGAGCGCATCGAAGAGGAAAAGCCCGACCTGGTGATATTGGATATAAAAATGGTCGATTACAACGGTCTGGATTTATTGCAGGACATCCGCAATCATTTTTACGATTTGCCGGTCATATTGTCTACGGCTTACGATACCTTTAAGGAGGATATGAAATCGATTGCGGCCGATTTTTATGTTGTGAAAAGCTTCGATTTGACGGAGCTGAAGAAAAAAATCGCCATGGCTTTGGAAACCCGATTGCCGTAGCGCGTCTGCTCTGTGCAAACCTGTTGAGATCGGCGCTCGATCGACGTGTGGCTTTGAGGACGATGGCTTGAGTTCTTCAGCCGAGATCAATAAGAACGACAAAAACTCCCGAGCTCCTTCAACTGATCAATCCATAGCAAAATGGTTCTTTTTTGGGCTGCTTGTCTACTTTGCAGCCCATGTCGCAGTGCGCGTCCTGGTCTCTTCCTCCCTGGAGCTGGACGAGGCCGAACAGGCGCTTTTCTCGCAGTGGGTGAGGGCAGATTACGTATCCAAGCCACCGCTCTATACGTGGCTGCAGATAATCGTTTTTGAGATTTTCGGCATCAACGTATTCGGACTCAGTCTGCTCAAAAACAGCCTGCTTGCCACCATCTATGCCTTTGTTTTCTTGAGTGCCCGGCTGTTTTTCCGGGATACCCGGTTGGCTCTGCTCGCCGCCCTTTCCCTCCTGCTCATTCCGCAGATATCTTGGGAGTCTCAGAGAGACCTCACCCATTCGATACTTGTCACGGCCATAAGTGCGATGAGCTTCTACGTTGTGTTGCGCTTGCTGGGGTCCCGTGCAAGCAAAGATTACTTATGCTTCGGATTGTTGGTCGGTCTCGGCATGTTGTCGAAATACAATTATTTCATCTTTGTCGGCGCCGTTTTGCTAACCTTGTTCAGTTACCCCAAGGGGCGCTCGGTTGTATTTAACGGCCGAATTTTCATGAGCTTGGCTATCGTGTTGGCCATTCTTTTGCCTTACCTTCTTTGGCTGTATTCACATTTAGGCGCGGCGACTGCATCGGTTGATAAGTTTAACATTTTGACTCACGGGTATATGAGCATAGGGACGATGCGACTTTTACTGGCTTGCATTTCGTTTGTGGCGCCTTTATGTTGCCTTTATCTGGTCCTGTTTCCGCGGGGATTTTTGCATGCTATTCATAATCACCCTTGCCGGGAAATCTCTTTCCCGATTCATCGTTATTTCTTAATCGTTTTTTGCCTGCTCTTGACTATGATTATATTTTGGGGGATTACCAACTTCAAAGACCGCTGGATGTTGCCTCTGTTTTTCCTGTTTCCGTTCTATTTCCTGGTGCATGTCAGTGCCGATGCGCTGCATACCAAAGCGGTGACTCGTTTCACAGCCGTGGCGATGGTGGCTGCCTCAAGTATCCTGGTCGTCATTCCCGGACGGGTTGTTTTGGGTCCGTCATTTGGTTATTATAGCTCCTTCAATTTTCCGTATACGACGCTGGCAGATAAAATTAGAGAGTACTGCCCCGACCCCCGGTTGATCATTGCTGATCGGCCGCAGAATGCTGGCAACCTTCGCTTGCAGTTTCCAAAAAGTCTGGTAGTGGCTCCAACGCTGGAGCCCATTGGTGCCGACAAGTCGGTGGCGGAGCGAAAAACGGTGATCTTCTGGAATGCACGGGAATCTAGACGAATGCCGGCGAGATTGAAGTCCTATTTAAAAAATGAATTTGGAATCCGTCCGGAGGAGCTGACCATCATCTATGCAGAATTGCCCTACAAGTACTCCGACAACCGGCTTGCCCGGGTGGCAGTCGGCTTGTTGGACTGAATCAAAGTGCAACATTCTATTCTTAACAGGTATAATTCCGACGGGAGCAACCATTTCTATTTTGACAACTTGTGGTACATTCGGCATGTTAATCCACTTCGACTGAGAGAGATGATATGAAAAAACCAAAGCGATCTTTTGAATGGCAGGAGAACGACGTCGATTCCGCAGAAAATACGGGGTTTGATCTGGACGTCCCTGAAGAAGAGGAAATCATAGAGCTGGAAGACATTTTGGAGTTGGACGAGGAAGCGCCGGATCCTGACGCAAAACTCCTGGAACCTGACCTGGAGTCTTCAGAGCTTTCCGAACTGGATTTGAAGGACCTCGAGCTTGAGTTTGATCCTGACGAGGAAGGCTTCTTGGGAGACGATCTATCCAGTGAGTTCTCCTTCGACGATGAAAAAGCTTCGGATGACAATCTGGATTTCGACCTCAAAACAATCGACAGCGGACGGGCAGAGGAGGAAGATGAACTTCCGGAGGAGCTTGACGAAACGCCCTTATCTCCTGTGGAAGCAGAATCCGAGACCGAGAGTCCTGCTACGAGTGAGATTGCTATCCCGGTGTCCGATTCCTCGTTGGAAGAGCCGAAAGACAAGCCGTCCCTCGAAGAGCTCGTTGACCAAATTGAAGATCGGTTGCTGAAGGCCGTTCACCAGATCGTGGAATCCAGACTGCCGGATATCGTTCGAACGGTACTGCGAGAAGAAATTGATCGATTGCAGCTCGACTCGGAGAAAGAGAAAGAATAGGGAGTGATTAGATGAGGGAAGGCAGCTTGCCTAAAGCTTATGAATTCCAGCAAGTGGAGCGGAATTGTTATTCATATTGGGAACGGGAGGGATTTTTTCATGCAGATGGAAAAAGCGCCAAGCCACCGTTTAGTATCGTGATCCCACCCCCCAACGTCACCGGGCAATTACACATGGGGCATGCGCTCAATAACGCCCTGCAGGATATTCTGTGCCGCTACAAGAGATTGAAAGGTTTTGAAGTGTTGTGGATGCCCGGAACCGACCATGCGGGCATAGCCACGCAAAATGTGGTGGAGCGGCAACTGGCGCAGCAAAATCTATCTCGCCACGAATTGGGCCGGGAGCTTTTCTTACAGCAAGTCTGGCAGTGGAAAGACAAATACGGCGGCATCATCATCAAGCAGCTGAAGCATTTGGGAGCTTCCTGCGACTGGCAGCGCGAGCGCTTCACCATGGATGAGGGGCTTTCCAGAGCGGTGAGGCAGGTTTTCGTTCAGCTGTACGAAGAGGGGCTCGTCTATCGCGGAAAAAGAATGATCAATTGGTGCCCTCGCTGCATGACTGCCCTGGCCAACATTGAAGTCGAAGGCGAGGAGCTTGACGGTCATCTTTATCATATTCGCTATCCCCTGGAAAGCGGTGCAGGCGATCTGGTTGTCGCCACCACCCGTCCCGAAACTATGCTGGGCGATACAGCCGTCGCGGTGCATCCGGAAGACCCTCGTTACAGGTCGTACGTGGGCCAAAAAGTCATTCTGCCTCTCTTGCAGCGGCGACTGCCCGTTATCGCCGACCCTTATGTGGATCGTGAATTTGGAACTGGAGCGCTTAAGATCACGCCCGCTCATGATTTCAACGACTTCGAGATCGGCCGCCAGCATCAACTCGACCTGATTCAGGTGGTTGCCGAAAACGGCATCATGACAGAAGAAGCCGGGCCATATGCAGGTCTCGACCGCTATGCCTGCCGCAAGCGAATCTTGAAAGACCTGGAAAAGGGCGGATTCCTCGTGAAAATCGAGGATTATAAGCATCGGGTGGGGCATTGCTACCGCTGCAAAAACGTGGTGGAGCCCATGCAATCCCTGCAATGGTTCGTTGCGACTCAACCGCTGGCGGAAAAAGCCATGGCCGCCGTGCGCCAGGGCGAGACGAAGATCGTGCCAACCAAGTGGGAAAAGGACTATTTCGGCTGGCTGGAAAATGTCGAGGACTGGTGCGTCAGCCGACAGATCTGGTGGGGGCACCGCATTCCCGCATGGTACTGCCGGGATTGCGGAGAGATCATGGTCTCCCTTGAAGACCCCGCTGAGTGCGCCAGGTGCCGGGGGTCTCAGCTCGAGCAAGATTCCGACGTGCTGGACACCTGGTTTAGTTCGGCTCTTTGGCCGTTTTCCACCCTCGGCTGGCCCGATGCAACCCCGGACTTGAAAAAATTCTACCCCACTTCCGTTCTGGTTACAGGGTTTGACATCCTCTTCTTCTGGGTGGCCCGAATGATGATGATGGGGATTCATTTCATGCGGCAAGTGCCCTTCCGCGAAGTGTATGTTCATGCTCTGGTGCGGGACGCCCAAGGGCAAAAGATGAGCAAATCCAAAGGGAATGTCATCGACCCGTTGATCATTATGGACCAGTACGGAACCGACGCGCTTCGCTTCACCTTGACCGCTCTGGCGGTGCAGGGCAGGGATGTCAAGCTGTCCGAGGAGCGAATCGAGGGCTACAGGCATTTTGTCAATAAAATTTGGAATGCCTCGCGCCTGGTGCTGATGAATCTCGAAGGTCTGGAAGTTCTTGAGGAGATTCCAAAACGGCCTGAACGGCTCGTGCACCGCTGGATTCTGAGCCGGTTGCAGCGGGTGGTCCGTGAGGTTGAAGAGTCCATTCAAAATTTTCACTTCAATCAGTATGCTCAGACTCTTTATCATTTTGTCTGGCACGAATACTGCGATTGGTATCTCGAAATGATCAAGGCTGACCTTTACGGAGCAGATCCGGGGGCGAAAAAATTGGCCCAGTCGCTGGCGGCCGAGCTACTGGAGAATATCTTGATTCTCCTCCATCCGGTCATGCCCTTTGTCACCGAGGAGCTCTGGCAGAAGCTGCCGCAAACGACGGGCTCGGTGATGGTTGCCAGGTTTCCGCAGCCTGACGACAATCGCCTGGATGCGCCGGGCGAAGAGCAGATGGAAGTAATCATGGGGGTAGTGAGCGGTATTCGAAACATACGCGGCGAGATGAATGTGCCTCCTTCTCTGCGTGTCGATGTGCTTTGTTTATGTGAGCAGGAAGCCGAGAAAGATTTATTGGAGAGTCATGCGGGCGTAATCACCGACCTGGCCCGGATCGGAAATCTTCGCATTGCGAGGGTGGGGGAGCAGAAGAAGCCGCGCACGGCCGCCAGCACCATGACCAAAGGTGTCGAAGTGTACGTCATTTTGCAGGATATTCTGGATTTTGAAAGTGAGTCCAAACGATTGGCGAAAGAGCTCGGAAAGCTGGAAAAGGAATTCGGTTTTGCGCAAAAGAAGCTTTCCAATGAAGACTTTCTGGCCAAGGCTCCTCTGGAAGTGGTTGAAAAAGAGCGGGAAAAAGAACAACGATTGGCAGAGAAGGTGGAAAAGCTCCGCCGCCACTACGACATGATCAACGACTTGCGGGAGAGTGCTGCAACGGGGGAATAGCCGTGGAGCAACTGGACCTGTTACTTTGGCTGGCCATCCAAGAAGATCTGGGGCACGGAGATGTGACCACTGAAGCCGTGGTTGACCCGGACTTGAAAGGCCGGGCGGTTGTGCTTGGCAGGGAAGCGTTCGTGCTATCCGGCTCCAGGGTTTTTCGCCGGATTTTTGAGCTCCTCGATTCTGCCATTCAGATAGAAAACTTCTTTCAAGATGGTGAAGAAATCCAACCGGGTATTCCCGTTTTCGGGCTGGATGGCTCGGTTCGAACCTTGCTCACCGGCGAGCGCACTGCGCTCAATTTTGTGCAAAGGTTGTGCGGTATCGCGACATTGACCAGAAATATGGTGAAGGAGCTGTCCGGCAGCTCTTGTCGACTTCTGGATACCCGCAAAACAACCCCGCTTTGGCGCGTATTGGAAAAAGCGGCGGTGCGGCACGGCGGTGGGACTAATCATCGCTTCGGTCTGGCGGACGGCGTCTTGATCAAAGACAACCACATTATTGCCGCGGGGGAAGTTGGGGAGGTGGTCCGGAGAGCCAGACAGCGTGCGCCCCACACCTTGAAGCTTGAAGTTGAAGTAGACAATCTGGAGCAGTTCGAGGTCGCCCTGGAAGCAGGAGCAGACATCATTTTGCTGGATAATTTTTCGCTTGAAATGCTGCGGGAGGCGGTCGAGCGAAACAAGGGTCGGGTGTTGCTCGAAGCTTCCGGCGGAGTGCTTTTGGAAAGGGTCAGGGCAATTGCCGACACAGGTGTGGATTTTATCAGCTGTGGTGCCCTCACTCATTCTGCAAGATCCATCGACCTGACCATGGAGATGGAGATGGAGAAAGGATGAAGGCGGAAGGACAAAAGCGAAAGCATGGAGAATGAAGGATCAAAAGGGTGATCCCTTGCTTCAGTTTATCGCCCTTTTCCTCCTTCATCCTTCCTCCTTCCCCTAAAGCCGATGCAGCCAATCCGTTCGGCGTACTCTTTTTCTGAAGGGAAGGAGCTGCAATGCCAGGGTTTGGTGCTATGGATGGTGCAGATATATTTCTCTTGTGCATCAACTTTCTTGAGGAAAGGACAGCTGTCTAGATATTCCTCGGTGCCGGGTTTTACCCACACATCAAAGAGACGACGTGGAACTCCATTCATATCGGACCCGAGGTCGTTCACCGCAACAAATTCAAGTATGTCGGTCCTTCCTTCCAGTTCCCAGCGTTGAAAATCTTCATCGGTCGCATGATTTTGATAAGCGCCTCGCAGCTTGCAGCACAAACCGCATTGCTTGCAGTCAAATCCTTTCAGTGGCACTTTTTTCATCCTTTCTTCGGCGAATACAGTTAAAAGCCATTATTGCCCCGTATTCTATACGCAACGGAGCAAAGATTAAAGTGGAAGTCGGATCTTTAGACGGGGTGGAAGGGCTCGGTTTTGGAGGTATAGCATGCCCCATTGACAACTCCCCGGACACTTGTTAACCAAAACCAACGAAGAGCGGTTTTTCAGGATTGAAGGCAGGGTGAGATTTGATGGGCTCCATATTAAAGTTTCGCCGCAGAAAGTTTTATATCGGGGCCTTCATAAGTCTCCTTATGCTGGCTGCTTCGATGTCGCACATTGTTGGCTGTGCCGGGCAGGTAGAAAAAGATTTCGAGCACATCAATGGCACTCGTGTGCATTTTAGCTATATCGATGAGCGGGCCAATAGCGTTTGTGTGGCAGGCGATTTCAATGGTTGGTCCAAAGCTGCCCACTGTATGACGAAAACAGAAGGAAGCTGGGCTGTCGATCTAAAGCTGACGCCGGGTCGCTATCAATATTTGTTTGTCATCGACGGCCGGCTCTGGCGGCCGGACTCTGGTGCTTTCTTGAACGAATCCAATGGATTTGGAGGAGAAAACTCTGTTTTGGTTGTCGACTAAGAAGCGGCACTCTCCTGCATGGAGCATTCCGGGAATCAAAATGTGACGAAATGCTTCCGTCAAGTGTATATGAGATTGAATAAACCAATGGAGAAACTGACAACTTCATGGATCACCTTGATGACCTGCAGTGTATCTGCGCCGTTTTGGACGGGGATGTCAATGCCTACAGTGCCATTGTGGAACGCTACCAAAAGCCGATTTTCAACCTGATGTATCGTATGACCGGTTCCCGCGCGGATGCTTTGGACCTGGCGCAAGATGCATTCATCAGGGCTTACGAGCGGTTGGACAAATTTCAAAAAGAGAAGAAATTCTTTCCGTGGCTTTACACTATAGCCATGAACCAGGCCAAGAATCTGTTGAGAAACAGCAGGAACGTATCTCAAACGTGTTACATCGATGAATGGGAGGGATGTTCCGGACTCGACTATCCTCAGCAGCAGGAAGAATTCATGTGCTCTCAGTTGGACTCCAGGGTGCTTCAAGATGCCATACTGCAGTTGCCGGTGGATTACCGGGAAGCGATCGTATTAAGATATCGTGAAGAGCTCTCGATTGAAGATGTTGCTGAAGCGCTCGAGATTTCAGCAAGCGGAGCAAAAATGCGCATACATCGAGGTCTACATAAGCTGCGGGATATTCTGGCCGCCTGTGAGACGAAAAATCAAATGATTGATCCCATCGGTGACTGACATGCGAAAATTGGACAGCACTAATTCAAAAGATTTTGAACAAGAGCAGGGCGCAAAGGGGGACGTTCTGTTGGATGAAGAATTGAAAATAGCCCATAGAGTCAAGCAAATGGCTTATCTGGATCCTCCCGCAAGCTTGCTCCCTTCAGTAATGGATGCTATTCGCAAGAGTAGACTTTCCTGGTATGCTCGCATCTGCAAATGGGCCGGATCACCCAGATCGATCACCTTTACGCCTCTTCAAGTCGCCGCTTCTGCTATTGTGCTGATCTTATGTACGACGTTTATGCTGACTCAGTTTACCAGAAACAACCAGCCCGTGCCGATTCAACCCGGATATGATCGTATCCCCGTCCGTTTTTCTCTGAATTTGGCCGATGCGCGGTCGGTCGCTGTCATCGGCTCATTCAATCAGTGGCGCCCGCAAGGGTTCGAAATGCAAGGCGGCGAAGACAAGCAGGGAGCCTGGACGCTCACTTTAGATCTGCCCGAAGGGCGTTACGAGTATGCTTTCCTGATAGACGGCAACAGAGTGGTTCCCGACCCTCGGGCAAGCCTTTTTCAAAATGACGGTTTCGGAAATCGGAATGCCGTTTTGATCTTGGGGACTGAAAATGACAAGGCGATTTGACAAACACTTTTTTCTGGCTCTGCTAATCTTTGCAGTATTTCCCGGGGATGGGGCCGCCCAGAGCGTTCACGGCAGCTTACAGAGCGCAGTCCATCAGGCACAGACAATTGGCGTAGCGGAAACGACCATAAATCGTGTTGTGACTATGGGCTATGAACAAAAGCTGGAACCGGAGGAAACAGCCAACCTCTTGAATATCTTGACTGAAGCCCAAAAGGAGCAGGTCCCGCTGGAGCCGTTTGTCAATAAGATGGAAGAGGGATTGGTCAAGAAGGTGCCGGCGCCTCGGATTGAACATGTATTAAATAAAAAGCTGGATGACTACCGGTTCGCTAAATCGATCACTGGCAATTTGAGGGAAAGAAGCGGTCGAATTGCTCCGTTTTCGGATGAGTATTTTGTTCGCTTGACTGAAACATTGTATTGCGGTCTCTCTCGAGATGACCTGCAAACACTTGCAAGGCAGGGCTCTCACCTCTCTTTGCCCGAAGTCACTCGAGCGGCAGAGGTTTTCGCTGCGTTGAAACAAATGCAGTTCGATCCAAACATGTCTACCCGGATTGCTTTCTCCGGATTACGGCAAAGCTATTTTTCCTCGGAAAGGCGTGATCTGGTGCGCGCCATTGCTGTGGCAAAAGCCAAGGGTATACCCGATCGTGACATTGCAGCCGCTGCGACCAGGACGATGGAACATAAAGAGACTCAGAGCCAGTTCCAGGCGCGCTTGGGGGTGACTGAAGAGGATATGACGGGTTTCGGGCCCAGGCAAGAGAGGGCTCGATCAACCATGGGCCAGGAGCGGAGTGGCAAGGGGTCTCGGAAAGGACAGGGAGCCAATTCGGGTCCGGGCGCATCAGGCGGTGCTCACGGTAGCGGTGGCGGACCAGGGAGCGGCGGCTCGGGCGGAAGCGGTAGTGGCTCCGGCGGTAGCGGCGGTTCCGACGGGGGCGGTTCAGGCGGCGGTGGTGGCTCAGGCGGAGGTTCGGGTGGTGGCGATGGCTCCGGAGGAGGTGGCGGCTCCGGCGGTGGTGGGCGCTGAGTTGACTTTGCTCTCGGTTGCCGACGACGAGCCCTGCCCTTTACTCATGAGATGTGCCGCAACAATACATCGCTTGTTCCCGAACTCCCCTCCTTTCTCCCTTGTTCCCGAACTCCCGTTTGGGAACGCACTTGAGCAGCAAATTCCGTAAACATCCGATTCAATCTCGAATGAACGATAATCAATCCGGGAGCTCGTCTGAGAACCCGTTCTTCATGGACCGTCGTCTACCCGTCGTTGACACCGCCTGCGTGGGTCGCAGCTCGTACCCGCGCAGGCGGCTTACACGCTTCGGCTCGTAGCGCACGCGCTGCAGGGGCGCTTGCGCATCGTTCGCGGCGCGTGGGCATCTCCAGGACCTGTTCGGGCAGAAATAAACCCACCCCGGAACCACACCAATGCTTAAGAACAGCCAAATATCTCGCCACAGTTGTGACCTTTTATGCCCCCGCTGTGTATTAGAGATATAAACGTTCTCAGTTGAAGCTTTACTGAAGGGCAAACTATCCGAAAGGATGGGACGCAAAGCCACCGGTCCTGTGAAAGGGATAGCGGAGCTGCCAGGTGGGGCCGGGCCTTTCCTGCAGATGTGTCCGCCTCCTTTTGGGAGGCGGGTTTTTTGTTCGATGCTGCTCGATTCTTGAAGCTTCCAAGACTAATCCGGCGGTGGCGCCGAAGGGGGGTGGTAGTTCCGTTCCTGAAGCTGATCTTGATGCAAAACGCGAATGTGACAGTGGATGATTTGGGGAAACAGGAAAAGATTTGAGAGGAGAATAACAGATGAAGCAAATGCTACGTTCTATTCTGATGTTTCTGGTGATTTCGGCGTGTGCGACTTCGTTGGCGTTTGCAGGGCAAAATCGCAAAGGCAAGCTCGGGACCGGCACTACCAAAAGGGATCGTGACTGCCAGTCCTACCAGTTGAATTTGGAGAAGTTGGATAACCAATTAATTCTGGCTGGAAACGGCAATGGAAATGGCGGCTCAGGCAATGGCGGTAATGGTCCCGGAGACGGAACCGGCAATGGTGGCGACGGTCCCGCGGACGGAAGTGGAAACGGTGCTCCGGATGGGGCTGGTACCGGCGGACGGGGCAATGGTCCAGGTGATGGCTCCTGCCAGGGTTAGCAGCTGAATTCGTGATGAACACCGTGCGGAAGGGAGACAAGATTATGAGAAAAACAACTGTTATGATTCTTGTGCTGTTGTTGATAGGATCTGTTTGTGTTGCAGGGGTGTCTTTTGCAGGCAACGGCCGAGGCGCAGGCATGGGAGCCGGAGGCGGCGGTAAAGGTCCCGGGGATGGCACCGGTCCGATTCACGACATCCTCTCGGGCATTCCATTCAGTGCAGATGGGACAGTAGTCAGCATAGTTCCCGGCGAGGGGATGGAACTGGTGACTGATGCGGGAGAAACCTTGACCATTTACGGGATCGGACCGGTTTGGTACTGGGAGAGCCTTGAAATAGACCGTCCCGCAGTGGGCGATGACATCCAGGTTGAAGGTCATATTGTGAGCTTTAACCTTGTCGAGCGCTACATCGCCATGACCATAACGGTTGGAGAAGAAGAGGTGCAACTGCGCGATCCTGATACGGGCGCACCACTGTGGAGGCGCAACGGTCAAGGAGGCAAGTAGCTTCTACCTTGGCGTCTGCAAGTTTGACTCTCAGCCGGCAGGAGGTTCCTTCGGGAACCTCCGTTTTCAGCAGTGTCCGTGAATCTGTTGCATGTCTTAAGATCACTTCACAATCGGCAGGATCTTTCGAAACTCGTCCGTATTGGAACGGCGGGCCCACTGAAAGATGACTATTTCCGTTGAGGTGATCAAGGCTCCAGCCTGGCGCAACAGACCGATGGCGATGTCGCGGTTTTCGGATGCGCGGGATGCCACGGCATCGGCCACCAGGTGGATTTGATAGCCTTCCTTCATGAGGTCCAGACCCGTTTGCAGGACACAGACATGGGTTTCCATTCCGGTCACAACGATCTTGTTGCGACCAAACGAGCGGACGGTTGGCAGGAATTCCGACTCCAGGCAGGCACTGAAGTGTTCCTTCTGGCACACCACGGGAGATCTGATTTCCCGCAGCACCTCGGAAACGGTGCCGCCAAGTCCCTGTCTGTATTGCTCCGTTAGCAGGATAGGGATCTTCAGGATTTCGGCCGCGCAAGTAAGCTGCCTGACTTTCCGGGCGATCGTTTCCCACGAGTCTACAACTTTCAGCATCGCCTGCTGAAAATCGACGATCAGGAGCAGACTGTCTTCACGGGTGGCGACGAATTCGTGACGCATCTATGACTTGCCTTATTTTTCGGAAACAGCCGTCTAAGAATCCACAACGCATACTCACAAAAAAGACCCGACCGCCCAATGCGGGTGCATCGATCAGCCGGGAGGTAACCTCGCGGTTCAGGATAATCCTTCTTGCCTCTCCTGGGTAGCCCATTTTGACATAAGTGCGACGCAATGTTTCGCGGTTTATGGACTTTTGAGCAAGAATCATTTATAGGCATGCTCTGACTCTGACTTTTCAGCTGCTTTGCACGACAAACCACAGTGAGACTTCAAGCTGGAATTTTGTGCAGAGCTCAGGAATTTTGCCAACTACGTTTTATACGCAAAAACCCGGTGCGGCCTAGTCTCCGTTGATTTGTCGAAAAAGCGTTGTGCACTGCGAGATGAAGCTCAGAATCACCCTCATTGAAGGTCTTAAAGCAGCATGGCCCATTTGCATGGGCTATTTCCCGATCGGGCTGGCTTTCGGAGTACTGGCCCAAAAAGCCGGCTTGCGTCCGTTTGAAATTGCCTTGATGTCCATCTTCGTTTTTGCCGGCAGCTCCCAGTTCATAGCAGTTTCCATGTTGAGCTCCGGTGCGGCCGTCATGTCCATCACGATGACGGCCTTCATTGTGAATCTTAGACATTTTTTAATGAGCTCCTCCCTGGCGGTGTATCTTCAGCGCGCAGACCGGAAATTCCTGTCTCTTTTTGCCTACGGTGTGACCGATGAAAGTTTTGCTGTCAATATGGCGAAATTTCGAGACAAGGATTGGGGAATGGGCAGGGCCCTTGTAGTGAATCATGCCGCTAATGCAGCGTGGGTGATCAGTACGGTGGCTGGAGGTTACGGCGGAGAGTTCATACCGGCGGGCAGTTTCGGCATCGACTATGCCTTGAGTGCCATGTTCATCGCTTTGCTGGTATTCCAGTTGAGGGGACGCATCTATTACATTACCGGCATTCTGGCCGGAGCTTTGGCCGTTATCCTCTCGCTTCTGATATCCGGAAATTCTTATGTGGTTTTGGCCTCTGTGCTTGCGGCAACGGCAGGTTTTGGCCTGAGAAGGCACATACAAAGAAAAAAGGGCGTTCATGTTAAATGATCAATACCTGATGGTCGTTCTTTGTATGGGGCTTGTGACCTATGTCCCACGCTGGCTCCCACTTTTCTTCCTCGCCCGGCGGCGTTTGCCCCAGTGGTTGATCGAGTGGCTGGACCTGATCCCGGTGGCGATCCTTAGCTCCCTTATCTTCCCGGATCTCTTCACTGCTCATGCGCCCCGGCAGCTCGATCTTTTTCAAATCAAGTCCCTGGTCGCCCTGCCTACCCTGTTGTTTGCTTTAAAAACAAGGTCCCTGGGTGCTACGGTCATCGTCGGGATGTTGCTCTACTGGCTGGCGGAAAGGTTTTTATGAAAATACCAGGGAGCAAAGACCCCGGAGCAGCGAGTTAGAGAACTTCGCATTTTCATGCTTCGTCATGACCTGACCGGCCATGAAAACTATATGCTGTCGGCCGGTCGTTGACAAACAACATCGCCAACACAGCTCAGCTCCGAAGAGTTTTTGCTTGACGTTTGTCATTCGGATGGCATCTTTCCTGCTGCTGCTTATAATACTTGAAAATCAGTAAAAATCGATAGATTCATTGTGCGGAGGACGAAATGCCGGATAAGAAGCATGCAGCAAGTATCACTCCGCGATCTGCTGAAACAGTCGGAGGTGGCGTTAAGCGACTCGAGTTGGTGGTCAAATGCGATTCGGTGGGAGTGGTTGATGCGATCGTTGCGAGTCTTGCCGATATCAAGGTTGACGGGGTTGGTCTCGAGGTGATTCATAGCGGGGTGGGCCCGATCTCCAAGTCCGATTTGATGATGGCCCTGACCGGCAGTAAGCTGGTAGTGGGTTTTAATGCCGAGCTGATGCCGAAGCTTGAGCAGTTCATCAGAGAGCACGGCCTGGAAGTTAGGATCTATAAGGTCATATACCGTCTGATTGAAGACTTGCGAAGGATAGCCCGCAGCTTGCTGCCTCAGGAGTCCGGCGAGGAGATTCTCGGCAAGGCTCGGGTGATTGCGCTGTTTAAAAGCAGTCATAAGGACGGCATTCTGGGGTGCGAAGTTTCGGCAGGAACCTTGGAAGTGGGAAAGGATTTCCGTGTCATCTCGGCGATGGGACCGATCTACACCGGTAAGATCGAATCCATGCAGTTGGAGAGAAAGTCCATCAAACAGGCGACTGCAAACCAGCAGGTCGGAATCAAAATCCGCGGATTCAACAAGGCCCAATTGGGCGATCTAATCGAATCGTTTCGAACGGTTTTGCCCGAAAAATCCTATACCTGGTCGCCTAAGGGCGAAATTATTTACGTCGACAGCTAATACCGCCGGGCGCCAAGCGGATGTTGCCGGTTGGAGCGACTTCAAAAGGTTCTTGCCACGACACGCTACGCAAGCGCCTGCAAGGCGGGGGTGCTTGCGCGGCGTAGGTGCTGCTGGAGACGCCAAGGCACAAAGAAAAACCGGTGCAAAGAAATTCACTTCCTGGCACCTTTTTGGCCGCGGATGAAGACTAACTGCTTTTGCCCAGCTCTTTCGATCGCTCGGAGGCAGCCTGTACGGCTCCCATCAGAGCGCCCCTTACCGAATTTTGTTCCAAAACCTGCAGTCCGCTGATCGTTGTGCCGGCCGGCGAAGTGATGAGATCTTTGAGCTCGGCGGGATGCTTTCCCGTTTGCTGAACCATCTTTACAGTGCCAAGGACGGTCTGCAGCACAAGCTCACGCGCGATCTGCCGTGGAAGTCCCATGAGGACGCCCCCGTCAATTAAGGCTTCCAGCATCAGCAATACGTAAGCCGGACCGCTGCCGCTCAGGCCGGTAATGGTATCCATCCATTTTTCATCGACCTCGATGGCTTTGCCGACAGACCGGAAAAGTCTCAAGGCCAGCTGCATCTGGTCATCGGATACGTTCTGACCGCGGGCCAGAGCGGAAGCACCTTCCAGCACCAGGGCAGGGGTATTCGGCATGACTCGGATTACCGGAATGCTCTCCGCAAGTCGTGTGCTAAGAGTGGCGATGGAGATGCCGGCTGCAATGGATATCACCAGCGGTCGATGATCAACCTGCGTACGCAATCCATCGAGCACCTCGATAATGTTCTGAGGCTTCACCGCAAGGATGATCACCCGGCTGGATGCGGCCAGTTCAGCCAGTCCTGAACATGGGGTGATCCGATACGTTGCTTCCAAATATTGTATGCGTGCTTGACTGACGTCGTAGACGCGAATCCGATCAGGATTCAGCAATGGGGCTGAGAGCAAGCCCTTAATCAATGCTTCACCCATATTCCCACCGCCGGCAAATCCAATCTGGAGCTGTTCGTGCATGGTTCGTCCTCCACACAAGGGTAAGTTGAAATTCTTATTCATTGTAAGATGCAAATGGGTTGTTTTTAGCCCAACTTGTAAGTAGAATGCAATCCGCTGCTTTACTACCTCTAAAAAATGGCGGTGTCTGCGCATGAAAAATGCAGTATCGAAGCTGGAGTACCTCCCTAAGAGATCAATCCTCATCAACGGCGATGTTGTCATCTTCAAGCTCCTGGAAAAGTCGGATGAAGTGGTTTTGAGAAGTTTTTTTTCGCAGGTCCCCGACCATGAAGTCGAAACTATGCGGGACGACGTTCGAGACCCGGACACCATCACTGGCTGGATTGAAAACCTGGACTACCAAAATGTGCTACCGGTGGTAAGCTGGGATGAATCGTCTGAACAGATGGTTGGTGTTTCAAGTCTGCACTTGATGCGTGGGGTCTATCGGCACACAGCCGATGTGCGCATTTTCATAGGCAAAGGTTATCGCAGACTGGGATTGGGTTCCGCGATGATCAAGCAATTGATCGAAATCGGCAACAGGCTTGGCCTTTATTTTCTACGGGCAGAAATACTGGCAGAAAACCAGCTGGCCGTTAAGGCCTTTCGACAGCTGGGCTTCGAATCCAAATGCAACCTCGAAGACGGTTTCATGACCCTGCAAAAAGGTGAAACCCGCGACCTCATTTTGATGACAAAACGTTTACAGTTCAATCTGGAAGAGGATTTTTTCTACGTCTTTTAAAAAGCTCCGAATCCCTCCCTGCTGCCGAGCGCATTTGCAGAGCGGCATCTGTCGGGCGGGTGATGATCATGTGAGCTCCCTCGCCAACTTTGCCTTCCATGTCACAATATTGCCCCGGCGGGCTGTGATTTCGCGGGAAATCGCGAGCCCGAAGCCGCTCCCGTTTCCTTTGCCCTGCCTGTGAATTGAAAGTTCCCCCCTTGGCTTCGCTCGTCTCAATGAGCTACAGAATTGTTAAGCATCTTCAAATGTTAAGAACACTTTGTGAACTCTGGTACTTGTTTTGCTGTTGACAGACAAGAGCGATTCCGTTAGTTTCCAGCTAGTTTTGAGGATCGATGCTGAGCATTTGTGAACTTTTTCTCCTCATATGCCTGGAGGTGTGTGCATGGCGACCAAGGGAAAGATTCTTATTGTGGACGATGATCTGGATTTTGTGAAGACCACCAAGATGATCTTGCTTTCAGATGGCTATGAGGTGGCGGTGGCTAATGACGGGAAGCAGGGACTGGAGAAGATCAAAGATATCAGGCCGGATTTGATCCTGCTGGATATCATGATGGAGTCCATCTTCGAGGGCTTCAGCCTGATGGGCACCCTGAGAACATCACCCGATTTTGCGGAATTCAACGGAATTCCTGTTGTCATGGTGTCGAGCGTTCGGGCGGATACCGGCTCCCGGTTTTCGTTCAGCGACGAGGAAGACATGGGCGACATTCCACAACCCGACGATTATATGGACAAGCCTTTGAAGCCCAAAGAGCTCCTGGAGAAAGTAGCCGCCATCATCAAGCGCTTCTCCTAACTTCGGACCGGCACCAAAGCGCTTCACGTTGCGAAGAGCGGCTGACTCACTGCTGCATTCCCTAGAGGTCAAATGTGGATTCCCCCAAGGTACTTGTGATCGATGATGAAGAGAATGCGCGGGTTTCCTGTCTGCGCGTTCTGAAGCGGGAGGGTATCCAGGTCACCTTGTCCGGAAGTGGCCGTGAGGGGTTGGACATCATGATGCGTGAGCCTCACGACCTGGTACTTGTCGACCTCAAATTGACGGAGATGGACGGTGTTGAGGTCGCCCGCCGCATTCAGCGCTACGACGAGAGCGTCGTAGTCATCATCATTACGGGTTATGCGACCATTGAGAGCGCGGTGGCGGTTATGAAAGAGGGGGCCTATGACTACCTTCCAAGGCCTTTTACTCCTGATGAGCTTCTGATTGTAGTCCGCCGTGGACTGGAGAAAAGACGGCTGGATCTGGAATCGCGCTCCTTGCGCAAAGAAAAAGAGGCCATGGAACGGAATTTCATCACCATGGTCACCCACCAGCTGCGTTCGCCTTTGGCTGCAATTTTCCAGTACATTGAAGTCTTGCTGAGTGACATTGGCGGGGAGTTGAGCGAGGTCCAGCGGGAAATGCTGGAGCGAGCCCGTGAACGGCTTGAGGGGTTGTTGCAGCTCATCAATGACTGGCTCGATATGAGCCGGATTCAAACCGGAGAAATCCTGCATCGTTTACAGCCGGTCAGACTTTCGAGTTGTGTGGATTCGGCCTTAGGGGGTGTGGAACTGGCGGCAAGGGAAAAAAACGTGCGAATTATCACAAATATTCCCCCGGACTTGCCCGAAGTTCACGCCGATACGGATACCTTCCGCGAGGTTTTAAGCAACGTTATTTCCAACGCCATCAAATATAATCGAGTCGATGGCAGTGTGACCATCAGTGCCCGCGAAGAGCCGGAATGGATTGTGCTGGAAGTGACCGATACCGGACCGGGCATTGATGAAAAAGAAGTTCCTTTTATCTTCGACCAGTTCTACCGCGGCAAGGGAAAACAAATTCGCAGCCTGCAGGGAACCGGACTGGGATTGGCCATCGCCCACAAAATTGTACACGCCCATGGTGGCAAGATTGAAGTACGCAGTCAGTTGGGTAAGGGATCGACTTTTTCGATCTTCATCAACCGGGCTGCTCCACGAACGGGGTGATGACTATGAGAACATGAGACATTTTTCACTTGACGGGCAGCTTACTTTGTGCCAAGAATCACCGCCCAGTAGGGATCTAGTTCGGAAGAATCCAGCTTTTGGCAAACAACCAGCCAGGTGGATGGAGGAAGTAAATGGAGTTCAGCCTGCAGGATGTGGATGCGATCATTGATCAGTGGGGACCTACGCCGGCTTCCTTGTTGCAGATCATGTTGGACATCAATCATCGCTATAATTACCTCCCCAAAGAAAGCATTGACAGAGTGGCAAAACGGCTGCGCATGCCTGTCAGTCAGGTGTTCGGCGTCGCCAATTTTTTCAAGGTATTCAGCCTCACACCGCGCGGGCGGGTCATCATGCATGTGTGTACCGGAACGGCCTGCCACGTAAAAGGTGGATCAAAGATCATCGAGCGTCTCGTGCAGGAGGTCAATTTGAAGCCCGGAGAGACGACGGAAGATCTGTTCATGACGCTGGAGACGGTCAACTGCGTTGGTGCGTGTGCTTCGGCGCCGGTAGTCGTTGTGGGGGATACCACCTACAGTGAAGTCACACCCAACAAAGTATCCGCCTTGCTCAAGGGATTAAAAGAACAAGAGGCTCAACGGAGTTAACATGAAGCGGCTCAATAACATTCAAGATCTGGACGCTCTGCGTCAACAGATCCTGGAACAAAGGAAATCGATTCGGAAGCGGATCAGGATATGTGGTGGGCCGGGGTGCCATTCTGGCGGAGGGGATCGCCTGATTGAAGCTTTTCAAGGAGTACTGGAAGAAAAGAAGGTGGCGCACGAGTACATGGTGACTCAAACCGGATGTCATGGTTTTTGTGCTCGTGGCCCGATAGTGGTGATAGAGCCGGAAAATATTTTTTATGGGCGGGTCGGTTTGGACCGTGTACCGGAGATCTGCGAGCGCTCGGTTATTGGCGATGGGCTGGTGGAAGACCTCTTGTTTGTGAATGAAGAGACAGGCGAGAGAATCACCCGTGAAAGGGACATACCTTTTTACGCCCATCAGGAGCGGATAATTTTCAACGATACCGGGCTTAACTGGTCCACCGAAATCGACGATTACATATCGCGCGGCGGGTATTCTGCTTTGGCCAAGATTCTCTCCGGGATGAAACCGGAGGAAGTGATCGAAGAAGTAAAGATTTCCGGCCTGCGCGGACGAGGCGGCGGCGGCTTCCCTTCGGGTGTGAAATGGGAGTCCTGCCGCAAAGCTCATGGGGATATCAAGTATGTGATCTGTAACGCCGATGAAGGTGACCCCGGTGCGTACATGGACCGCGCCCTGCTGGAAGGCACACCGCACCAGGTGATAGAAGGGATGATCATCGGCGCGTATGCCATCGGGGCTCGCGAGGGTTACCTCTACTGCCGCTACGAGTATCCGCTCGCCGTTAAGCATGCCAACAGGGCGCTGGAACAGGCAAGGGAGTATGGGTTGCTTGGTGAGAATATCCTCGGGACCGACTTCAGTCTGGATATGTTCGTAAATCGGGGCGCCGGAGCCTTCATCTGTGGTGAATCAACGGCACTGATGGCTTCGCTTGAAGGCAAACTGGGCGAGCCGCGGGGCAAGCATATCCACACCGTTGAAAAAGGGCTCTGGAATCGCCCGAGCAACTTGAACAACGTCGAAAGTTGGGCCAGCATCCCCCTGATTATCAATAACGGCGGCGAATGGTTCGCTTCCATCGGCACGGAGCGAAGCAAGGGGACCAAGATCTTTTCTGTTGTAGGAAAGATCAACAACACCGGATTGGTGGAAGTATCGATGGGAACGCCCCTGCGTAAAATCGTCTACGACATAGGCGGTGGCATCCCCGGGGGCAAAAGATTCAAAGCCGTGCAGACGGGCGGTCCTTCCGGGGGCTGCGTGCCGGAGAGCCTCATTGATCTCGCTGTAGATTTCGAGCAATTGAAAAAAGCCGGCTCGATGATGGGGTCCGGGGGCATGATTGTGATGGACGAAGACACCTGCATGGTGGATGTGGCCCGTTATTTTCTCAACTTTCTGGTGCAGGAATCGTGTGGCAAGTGTGTTCCATGCCGGGTTGGTGTGAAGCGCATGCACGAGATCGTCTCCAGGATGTGCGAAGGCAAGGCGGATGCCAGCGATCTCGAACAGCTGCAAACACTCTGCAACACCATTCCGGAAGCAGCTTTGTGCGGACTCGGGAAGAGCTCCCCTAATCCGGTTGCCAGCACGCTGCGCTATTTTCGGGATGAGTATGATGCGCACGTATTTGAGAAGCGCTGCCCGGCCAAAGTCTGTAAGCCCCTGCTGACCTACGAGATTGACACGGATAAATGCACGGGCTGCGGCTTATGCCGCATAAAGTGCCCCGAAGGGGCGGTGATTGGGGCAAAGAAGGAATGTCACTGCATTGATGAAGAGTTGTGTGTGCGCTGCGGCATTTGTATAGAGAATTGTAAGTTTGGCGCCATTTACATCGAATAACGAGCGGAGAATGGCATGCTGCCCAAAGAACTGATGACCGATTTTCTGGCTGTTGCCCTCTACCTTTTGGTGGGAGTTGTTTTTGCCGTCGTTCCGTTGATCATCTCCAGGTTGATTGTCAAACGGAGCACGGGAGCACAGCGTGATGCAACCTATGAAAGTGGTATGGAGACCATCGGCAGTGCGTGGATGCAGTTTACCGCTGCCTATTATATCTACGCTCTGATCTTTCTTGCTTTCGACGTCGACGTTCTCTACCTGTTCCCGGTGGCTCTGGCCTACGGCAAATTCGCCGTGCGGGATTTTGTGGAAATCGTGATCTTCGTTGGTATCTTATCTCTGGCCATCGTTTACGCCTGGCTCAAAGGAGTGTTTGAGTGGAAAGTGAAAGAGTCGAACCAGTAATCAGATTTGCTTTGCTGGACCAAATTCTAAATCTGGCGCGGGCGAACTCGCTTTGGCCCATGACATTCGGATTAGCGTGCTGTGCTATTGAAATGATGGCGGCGGGGGCTTCACGGTTCGATTTGGACCGCTTTGGAGCGGGCGTGTTCAGGCCGTCTCCCAGGCAGTCTGATGTAATGATAGTAGCGGGCACTATCTCCAAGAAAATGGCCCCGGCCATCAAAATGCTCTGGGATCAAATGCCGAATCCGAAGTGGTGCATCGCCATGGGAAATTGCGCCATCTCCGGGGGACCTTTCGAGTACGAGGGGCAGTATGCCATCGTGCCTGGTGCTCATCTGATCGTGCCGGTGGACATCACGGTTCCCGGCTGTCCGCCTCGCCCGGAAGGACTCATCCAGGGACTGTTGGCTCTGGAAGACAAAATCACCGGCGGCGAGCACCGGAACTATTTGCGACGATTTCGACGCATGGGAGGAAAAGGCTAGTCATGGCTAAAAGGGAGGTAGTAACGCAGAAACTGCAGGCAATGCTCCCCGAAGATGCAGTGTGCAAAGACGATTCCTTTAAGGCGGGAGTGGTCTTCTCAGCTCAGGTGCCCATAGGCAAATTGCGGGAAGCGATCAAAGCGTGCGATGAATCGGAATATTATCTGGAATCGATCACGGCTTTGGATTTTCAGGATACCTTCGAGCTCGTTTATCATTTGAACTGCTACGAGGCAAAATCACGGATTGCACTTCGAGTGTTGTGCGGACACGATCAAGCACCGGCAACGGTCAGCGACATTTTCCCGTCGGCGTTGTGGCAAGAGCGGGAGGTCCACGATTTCTTTGCAATTCGCTTCACCGACAGCCCCGACATGCGCCCCCTATTAATGCCGGAAGACGCTGACTACTACCCGTTAAGGAAAACTTTTGGCACAGTTCACGCTTATCACAAACGGGAAAAAATCTATGGCTGAGCAATTTCGAGAACCGGTCGTCGAGCATATCTATACCCTCAATCTTGGGCCTCAACATCCGAGCACCCACGGCGTGCTAAGGGTGCTGCTCGACCTTGATGGTGAGTTCATTGTCAAAGCCGACCCCATCATCGGGTATGGGCACCGCGGCCATGAAAAAATGGCCGAGAATCGCACCTATAAGCAGTTTATGCCCAACAGCAGCCGCATGGACTACCTCTCCGGATTGCTCTATAATCACGGCTTTGTCCTCGCCGTGGAAAAAATGGCCGAGGTGCAGGTTCCTGAGCGGGCTAAATACATTCGCGTGATTTGTTCCGAACTGAACCGCATCTCCAGCCACCTGCTCTGGTTTGGAACTTATGTGATGGATCTTGGCGGATTCACTCCCTTTCTGTATGCCTTCGACGATCGCGAAAACATTCTTGATATCCTGGACAGAGTCAGCGGATCGCGCCTCACCTATTCCTACTGCCGTTTCGGCGGCGTCACACGGGACATCGACGAGCAGTTCATCGACATGACCAGGGCTTTTGTAAAGCGGCTTCGCAGCCGCTGGTCCGATTATCACAATCTGGTGACCAAGAACGTGATTTTTATCAACCGCACCAGGGACGTGGGCGTGATAAGCGCCGATCTTGCCCGTCAATTTGGTATCGTAGGCCCCAACTTGCGGGCTTGTGGCATCTCCTTCGATGTGCGCAAAGCCGAACCGTATGAAGTGTATGACCGATTTGATTTCGAGATCCCCACCGGCGCTAACGGGGACGCGCTGGACCGCTACAACGTGCGCTTGGAGGAGATGGAGCAAAGCTGCCGGATCATCGAGCAGGCACTCGATCAGCTTCCCGCCGGAGCACATATAAATGAAGCGGTGCCTTTCAAAGTCAGACCCCCAAGAGGCGAGGTTTACTTCGCCTTCGAGAGTGCACGCGGGTTGACCGCTTTTTATCTTGTCAGTGACGGCAGCCCGTATCCTTACAGGTGCCACATACGAGTGCCGAGCTTCGGGAATCTACAGGTACTCACTGAAGTTTTGCGTGGAATGCTGGTTGCCGATGCAATCTCGATACTGGGAAGCATTGATGTGGTAATTCCCGAAATCGATCGATAGAACCTCCTTTAGTAACGAAGAGCGTGATCTTAGGACCGGAATCGAACTTGGATTCCCATATCCCATCCAAGGAGAGCGAACAATATGGGAAGTGAAATGGCTTCGGATTGGATTCGAATAATTGTTGGTCTGATCATAGTGCTGGCATTTTCCCAGCTCAATGCCCTCTTTCTGGTTTGGCTGGAGCGAAAGGTCGCCGGTCATATCCAGTTGCGCTATGGGCCCATGGAAGTTGGACCGCACGGCATTCTGCAGACAATCGTCGACGGCATCAAGCTGGTCGGCAAGGAGCTTATCACGCCCGCCAGTGCGGACTGGAAGCTCTTCATCATCGCGCCCGTACTGGTTTTCATGCCGGTTCTAGTGGCTTTCCTGGTCCTGCCGTTTGGAGAGAACCTGATTATCCGCGACATGAACATTGGTGTTCTGCTGATATTCGCTTTTTCGACCCTCAGCGTGCTTTCCATTCTCGCCGGTGGGTGGGCGGCCAACAATAAGTATGCGTTGCTGGGTGCAATCCGCTCGGTGGCGCAAAACGTCGCGTATGAAATTCCGTTGTTGCTTACGGTGCTGAGCGTGGCCCTGATGACGCAATCGCTGCGTTTTTCGGAGATTGTAGCGGCCCAGGGAAAAGTGTGGTTCATTTTTCTGCAGCCGGTGGCGGGATTGATCTATCTGATTTGCGCCACCGCCGAGACCAACCGGGCGCCCTTTGACATGCCCGAAGCCGAGTCGGAACTGATTGCAGGCTTTCATACGGAATATAGCGGCATGCGGTTCGGGTTGTTTTTCCTTGCGGAATACACCAATATGTTCATTGTCAGCGCCGTCGCGGTTGCCTTGTTCTTCGGCGGATGGCATGGTCCCTTCGGCTTCGGTCTGGGCATCCCCGACATCGTCTGGTTTCTGCTGAAGGTCTATGTATTGCTGTTCGTGATCATGTGGGTGCGCTGGACGTTTCCGCGAGTTCGTTTCGATCAGTTGATGAATTTTTGCTGGAAGGTAATGCTGCCATTGAGCCTTTTGAATTTGGTGGTCACCGCAGCGGTAATGAAATTGCTATAAGCGACATGGTGGAAGAGAGACTATGAGCTATTGGAAAGAGATCATTGAGGGTGGCTGGAGCCTGGTCGAGGGGATGCGTGTAACGGTGCGGCGGCTGGTAAGGCCGGTCGTGACGGTTCAGTATCCGCGCAAAGAACTGACACTTTCCCCGGCCTATCGAGGGCACATCGAATTCAAGGTTTTTGCCGAAACCGGAACGCACCGATGTATTGCCTGCGGAACCTGTCAGCGAACCTGTCCGAGCGGGGTCATCAAGGTGCAGGGAATCAAGGACCATGCCAGGTCGCCGAAGGTGGCAACGCACTACCTGATTGATTTCACCCGCTGCAGCCTGTGCGGACTGTGTGTCGAGTGCTGCCCCACTCAGACGCTCAAGTTCTCCACTGAATACGAGTTGGAAGGAACGACCAGGTGGGATGGCGTGTATGATCTCATGGTAAGGCTGGAGGAAAGTCAGACATGAATTTTATAACCGAAGCAATGGCGCATGCGGCCTTCTGGATTGTGGTGGGTCTTACCCTTGCTGGAGCGGTGATCGCCGTGTTTCCGAGGAACATACTCTATAATGTTATGGGGCTTGTGCTCGCGCTCACGGGGATTGCGGGGCTCTATGTTTTCCTCGGCAGTATGTTTCTTGGATTGATGCAGTTGTTGATTTACGTTGGCGCGGTGTGTGTCGCTATCGTATTTGCAGTCATGCTGTCGAGGCCCTTGCATTTGGAAGTGCCCAAGCGAAGATTGCCCAAAGTGGCCATGGCATCGGGTGCCAGTCTCATCTTCATCGTCGGCATCATCGCAGTGTCGTTGCGTACAGCCTGGAAGCCAGCGGCCGAGCGCGGCACCGACTGGTCCGTTACAACCATCGGTGAACTGCTCCTGACGCGCTACGATCTGGTATTTGAAGTCATTTCCCTGGTGTTCTTGGTGGCGATTTTGGGAGCGATTGTAACAGCAGGATTTAGCCGGAGGTTGAGCTCGTGAATACATTGAGCACCTATTTAATCGTTGCTGCGATTTTGTTTGGTCTTGGTTTGCTGGGTGTACTTCAGCGCCGCAATTTGGTCGGTATGCTGATCTCAATTGAACTGATGCTCAACGGGGCCAACATCAATTTTATGGCATTCAACCGGTTTCTGGCGCCCGAGCCGGCTGTCGGGCAGATCGTCGTGCTGTTCGTTATCGGACTGGCAGCTGCGGAAGCAGCAATCGGCTTGAGTATTATTCTGGCGCTGTTCCGCAGGCTCCGTTCCATCAACGTTGAACGGGCACAGCAGATGAGGGGATAACAAGACATGAGTTGGCTTTTCAAAGATCCGGTTTTATTTGCAGCGGTGCTTTGTACGTGGTTGCCGTTCCTGTCTATGGCAGTCATCCTGATTTTCACGCGGCACAAGCCTCAGCTTTCCAGCTACATCTCGATCGGGGCCGTCAGCACTTCTCTCCTTTGCGCGTTGTTTCTCTTGATCAAACTGGTGCATGCGGGAGGGCCCGTTGAATATAAGACGGCCTGGCTGATTGCCGACGATATCGTCGTTCCTTTCGGCTACCTGTTCGACCCGCTGAGCTTGCTGATGCTGCTCATAGTTGCGGTGATCAGCTTCCTGGTGCAGGTCTATTCACTCGGGTACATGGCCGGGGATCCCGGGTTCAGCCGCTATTACGCGTTTCAGTCCCTGTTTGCGTGGGCCATGATGGATATGGTGATCGCCCCCGGAATGCTGCAGCTGTACATTTTCTGGGAGCTCGTCGGATTGGCGTCCTACCTTCTAATCGGCTTCTATTATGAAAAATGGAGTGCCGGCCAGGCGGGTAAGAAGGCCTTCGTGATGACTCGATTGGGCGACATCGGGTTTTTCCTCGGGCTGATTTTGCTGGTTTTGGGCTTTGGCGATTTGGGCATTCTGGCCATGAACGAAGCCGCCCAGACCCATGCAATTCCAGGTTATTTGATCACGGCTTCAGCACTGCTGATTTTTTGCGGCGTGATCGGCAAGAGTGCGCAGTTCCCGCTGCTCACTTGGTTGCCCGATGCCATGGAGGGCCCGACCCCCGTCAGTGCACTGCTGCACTCGGCAACCATGGTGGCAGCCGGTGTGTACATGTTCAGCAGAATCTTTCCCTTCTTTGCAGCTTCGCCCACCGCAATGGCCATTGCCCTTGCCATTGGCACCATAACCATGTTGCTTTCTTCCACCATGGCGATGGCTACCTTCGACCTCAAACAGGTTTGGGCATATTCGACCGTGAGCCAGCTCGGTTTTATGGTGATGGGTCTTGCTGCCGGCGGATACTTCGCCGGTGTCTTCCACCTGACCACCCATGCCGGGTTCAAGGCTTTGCTGTTCCTTTGCTCCGGTGTCTTCATCCACGAATACCACAGCAACGACATGCGCGATATCGGCCGAGGGGGAGGGCGTAATCTCAAAATACCGATGGTGTGTATGACGGTCGGTGCGCTGGCACTGTCGGGTGTTTTCCCGTTCTCGGGTTTTTTCAGCAAGGAAGCCATCATGGGCGTATTGGCCAGTCACCCCAACAAGTTTTGGCTGCTGGCCGGACTGCTCGGCGCGCTGATGACCGCCTACTATTCATTCCGTCTGATTTTCATGATTCTTTTCCCGAAAAAGATTGATGCGACGCTTCCTCATGACGCAGTGCACCATCATCAGGAAAAAGACGCCATAATCGAGATCGATCACGAGCTCGACTCCGGCCACGGATCTTCCCATGACCAGGCTGGAGGCCACGGTCATGAGGAGGGGCATGGCAATGTCTTCTGGTATATGGCCTGGCCTCTGATCATTCTGACCACCATCACCCTGTTTCTCGGCTTCTTTCAATCTTCGCTGGAGGCATTTCTGGTCGGGCACGGTGCGGAGGGACATGCAGCCGAAGGCGGACACGGAGCCGGCCATTATGCGTTGTTAATCGCAGCCGTTAGCATGGGGCTCGCTGGTATCTTCTGGGCTTACCTGGAGTTTGGACGAAAAGGTGCCAGCCAGGAGGGGTTTCTCGGTCGGTTGCCGAAGTTGGAGACGCTGTTTGCCAACCGCTGGTATATCGATCGGTTTCTGCGCAGGTTTCTCGACAGGGCCATCTACGGCGGATTGACCAGCATTTTCACGCGCAACGACCGGCGCATCATTGACGGTGGCATCGATGGATTTTGCCTGTTCACGATCGGTAGCGGTCGCATCCTGAGCTTCCTGCAATCGAGCATGCTTCAGTACAACCTGCTGGTGATGATTGCAGCAGTCGGCCTCGTGGTTCTCTATTTCGTGGTTTAAGAGGAATTTCGGTTAGGGCAACAAGAGGAATAACCCTTTTTGAAGAGCGGACGGACTTGCTTATGACTTCCATGGAAATGGCGCACTTTCCAATCCTTACGACGATTCTTATGTCGACTGTATTGGGTCTCCTGGTCATCATGTTCATTCCGGATGGTCGAGACAAACTGATCAAACAGGTTAGTCTCGCTTTCTCCGGAATCGGCCTGGTCTTGTGTCTATGGCTATACCATGCCTACGATGTTCAAAAGGGTGGTCTGCAGTTCGTCGAGCGCACCCTTTGGGTGAAAAGCCTCGGTATCTATTGGTTCATGGCCGTGGATGGCATAAATTTGCCCATGCTTCTTTTGACTGCGGTGGTGTTGTTCACCGGGGTGCTGACCATGTGGGAGCTGGAGCTTCGTGTGAAGGAGTTCTTCGCATTCATGTTCCTCCTGGTGGCTGGTGTCTACGGCGTCTTTATGTCGATGGATCTTTTCTGGATCTTTGTCTGGTACGACGTTTCGCTGTTTCCGATGTACCCGTTGATCGCTATCTGGGGTGGAACGCGCAAAGAATACGGCGGCATGAAGTTGACGCTGTATTTGCTGGCGGGCAGCGTACTGATTTTACCCGGCATCATCTTTTTGTGGGCTCAAGGCGGGGCTACCACGTTTGACATATTCGAGCTGCAAAGACTCGGATTTTCGCCCCAGGTGCAAAACATTGCGTTTTTGATGCTTTATCTCGGATTCGGGGTTCTTGCCGGTGTTTGGCCGTTCCACACTTGGTCTCCGGTCGGCCACGTTGCTGCGCCGACTGCGGTGAGCATGATTCACGCCGGTGTGTTGATGAAGCTTGGCGCCTACGGTATCCTGCGCCTCGGCATGACGTTGTGCCCGGAGGGGCTTGTCTACTGGTCCGACCTGATGGCGCTCCTGGCAACGGTCGGGATCGTCTATGGAGCATTCGTCGGGCTTGCCCAGACCGACCTCAAGTATGTTATCGGTTATTCCAGCGTCTCGCATATGGGCATAGTCGGGCTGGGCCTTTCCACCATGACGGTGAACGGAATAAACGGCGCCGTTTTTCAGATGTTTGCCCACGGGGTTATGACGGCCCTGTTCTTCTCCGCGGTCGGCTATATTTACGATAGAACGCATACCAAGATGATACCCGAGCTCGGCGGGCTTTCGAAGACCATGCCGGTAGCTTCGGCTTTCTTCATCATAGCGGCCTTCGCAGGAATCGGCGTTCCGTGCATGGCGAGCTTCTGGGCCGAGTTGCTGGTGTTCATCTCGGCAGTGAAGACCTATCCGATTCGCGGCATCTTTGCAGTGCTTGGATTGGTCGTGAGCGCGCTATTCATGCTTCGAGTAGTCATGAATACTTTCTATGGCGAGAAGAATGAACGATGGGCGCATATTCCCGACGTTTCTCTGTCGTTGGCCACGCCGCGCATTATTTTGGTGGGAGTGATCATCTTTTTTGGAATGTTCCCACGGATAATACTGGATGTCATTCAGAGTGCAGTGATCCCATTTGTAAGCAGCTTATAGGCGGATGAGGGGAAAGAGTAGCAATGATGAAATGGGTCCTTTTTATTCCTGAGTTGTACTATGTGTTGATGGCAGCGGTGTTGTTCGCGTTGTCACTTCAACGGAAACCTGAACCCAAGCGAGTTTACATGTGGGCCGTCATGCTCTCGGGAGTTGGCGTGCTGGTGGCTGTTCTTTCGGCGCGCCTGGAAGGGATGGTCTTTTTCGATGCCTATCGGGTCGACCTTTACAGTCAGGTATTCAAAGTGCTGCTGGCGGTGGGAACGTTCTGGGTTGTGTTGACTTGCAGCGAACTGGAGGGGATCGACAGCAAACAGCACGCTGAATTTTATCTTTTTACTTTCATCTGTACGCTTGGCATGATGATGCTCGTCAGCTCGGTCGAGCTGCTCACCATCTACATCTCTGTTGAGCTTTCCTCTTACTGCCTTTATCTGCTGGTGGCCATGCGGCGCAAGGCGGACGCCTTTGCGGAGACCGGCATCAAGTACTTCATGATAGGCTCCACCGCTTCGGGCTTCATGATCTTTGGCATCAGCTACCTGTTCGGCATTACTCACACGACTTACGTGGCGGATCTGGTGAAGGTGCTACCGGGACTGATGAGTGAACCGGCTGCCATTGTCGGACTGGCGCTCGCACTGTCCGGTTTTTTCTTTAAGCAGGCGCTTTTCCCGTTCCACATTTGGGCGCCGGATGTCTACCAGGGAGCCGCCAATCAGGTGACCGCCTACATTGCGACCGCTTCCAAGATGGCGGCCGCAGCGGTGGTGATTCGGTTTGTCGGTTTTTCGGGTGGAGAGAGCGCGCTGTTTATCAAGTTTCTGGTCATCTTGTCGATTCTTTCAATGACTTTCGGTAATTTGGTGGCCATCATTCAAAAGGACATCAAACGCCTTTTGGCATACTCCAGTATCTCGCACGCCGGGTACATGATGATAGGAATACTGAGCATGACCGAGCGCGGATATGCGAGCGCCATCTATTATGCTATTGCCTACCTGATCATGAACTTCGCATGCTTCATGGTCATTTTGAAAATCGCCGACGACGGTCATAATCTCCAGATCAAAGAACTGGCTGGATTGCACAAGCGATCGCCGCTGCTGGCTATGACGCTTATGCTTGGGCTTTTCGGACTGGCCGGAATTCCACCGACAGTCGGCTTCACCGGAAAATTTCTGGTCTTCGCCGCCGCTCTTGAGCAAGGCTATCTGGCGCTGGTCATTATCGCCATGATCAATGCCACCATCTCCCTGTATTACTACTTGATCGTCATCAAGGCTGCTTATCTGCTGGAACCGGCCAATCCGTATCCGCCCGTACGGGTTGACACGTGGACTCGGTCGCTGGCGATTTTTCTGGTAATAGCGATGGTGTATGTCGGAATTTTCCCGGATCAATTTGTGGCTCTGACCGAAGCCGCTGCTAGAAGCTTATTAGTGTGACACGGATAAATCATCTGCCCAGCACGCAGTAACAGGACGGGATGGGAAAGAGAGCGAAAGAAAGCCATGTTAGGACGATTCAAAACCGTGAGGAAAGATTGGACGAAAACGCCTTTGACTCTGTTTGCGCGAAAAGATTCTGCGGACTCGATTAAGGCCGGAGAGGGGAAGGTGCGGAAGAAAGCAAGGACCTTTTGCGATCCGAGCGCCAACCGGACTTGCATTACCGTCTGCGCGCCCGAACCCGGCTGTCTGTGCGATGCGGAACCGGTACGGAAGGCTCTGGAAGAAGAGATCAAAAGCAGAAATCTTCCTTTCACCGTCGGCAAAGCAAAAACGGGTTGCGGCGGAAAATGCAAAAAAGGGCCGCTGGTCGGGTTCCCTCAGAAAAACTTTTTTTATCTTGGCGTGAATCCCGAGACTGTTGCCGACGTCGTCGAAGTAACAATGGTGCGCGGACGAATACTATTCCCTTTACTGTCAATAGATCCCAACAGATCCTATCGGTCGGATATTTACTATGAAAGGGAGACGGGCTTGATTGCCGCCATCGACGATCAGGTGTGCATGGTGGATGTAGCCAAATATTTTCTCGATTTTGAAGAAGGCCTCTCGTGCGGTAAGTGCGTTCCGTGCCGGCTTGGAATGAAGCGGCTGCAGGAGACGATGGAGCGAATTGTCGTTGGTCGGGGCACCGAGACGGACATGGAGCAAATACGTCTCTTGTGTCAGACCATGATAGATGCGCCGCATTGTGATTTTGCGGTCACCAGCAGCCGTCCCGTCCTCAGTGCTATAACGTACTTCGAGGATGAATTCAAAGCGCATATCGAGCGTAAGGAATGTCCGGCAGGAGTATGCAAGGAGCTCGTCGAGCTGCAGAAGAAGGCGGAGCGTCGACAACGACTGCAGCAAAAAAAGAAGAAGAAAAAGTAAGGGTGAAGAGGGAAAACGAGGCTCTCCAAGATTTCATAGCTAGTGAGAAATAGTCAAAGGAAAAAAGCATCATGGCAAAAGTGACAGTGAAAATTAATGGCCAGGAGATTGAGGTAGAGAAGGGCACTACCATTTTGGAAGCTGCAAAGCAACTTGGAATCTATATTCCAACCCTCTGTTACCATCCCTATCTGCCGCTTGAAGAGGCATGCCGTATCTGCGTAGTGGAGGATATCCGCGGGGGCTGGTCGACGTTGGTTGCCGGCTGTGTTTTCCCTGTCCGGAATGGAATGGTGATTGAGACTGAATCCGAGAAGGTGCTCGAATCACGTAAGACTATCATGGAGCTGTTGCTCTCCGACCATCCCAACGACTGCATGACCTGCTATGCGACCGGAGAATGCGAACTGCAGGATATGGCCTTCCGGTACGGCATAAAACCGACGGCGTTCGAAAGCGGCGAACGCCACCGATACGAAATCGACCCGGATCCAAACCCGCAGCTTCATCTCAATATGAACAAGTGCATCCTGTGCCGACGGTGCATCCGTGCCTGCCACGACATTCAAGGCGCGGACATATGGACCAAGGTGGGACGCGGCTTCGATCAAAAGATATCAACAGCTTTCGATTTGCCCACTATGGAGGCCGGCTGCGAGCTCTGCGGTCACTGCGTCGACTTCTGCCCGGTCGATGCCATCGGCTGGCGCGGCGGTCGGGGAGAGATCCGATCATGGGTGATGAATCCCGCCTCTACGGTGTGTTTGCAGTGCCCTTCGGGTTGCCGGGCCAGGTATGATATCTTTGATAATAAAGTTGTGCGGGTGCGTGGGGACTTCAGCTCACCTGCCAATGTGGGTGCGCTCTGTAAGATGGGGCGATTCAATTTCGATTTTATAAATTCACCGGATCGGTTGCAATCCGCCTATTTGCGCGATGGCTCGGGGCTTGCCTCCTGTTCCCTGGAGGATGGGCTTAAGACGACCGCTGAAGCGCTGGCAAAAGTCAGGGATACCGCCGGCGGGGGCGCGATCGGAGTCATATGCGGCGGGATGCTGACCAATGAGGAATATTATCTGTCGCAAAAACTGGCGCGCGGGGCTCTGGGAAGCAATAATATCGACAACGTTTCCGGTCCCTGGCAGCAAGTGATCTACGACGGTCTCGGCAGCAGCCTCGGCCTCGGCGCCATGACCAATAGTTTGGGTGAGATCGGCAAGGCGGGTGCGGTGCTGGCCTTAGGCTCCGACACCATCGAAAAACATGCCATCGCTGCGATTCGCGCCAGAAAGGCTGCGCGTGACGGCGGGGTTCTGATTGTCGCTCATCCGCAGAGTGTGCCGCTGACCAAGACTGCCAATGTGCATCTCGCACTGAAGGAAGGCAGCGAAGACGCATTGGTTTTGGGCCTGATCAAGACCATCATCGACGAAGATCTTTATGACAAGGGCTACCTCGAGCAGAACACGGTCGAATTTGACAAGCTGCAGCGCAACATTGAAAAAATAGGCATGGCCGAACTGGTCGAGAAGACGGGCCTGAGTGAAGAGGAAATCAGGGAAGCCGCCCGCCTCTACGCCAGCAAGCGGCCGGCGTGTCTGATCTATGGGGCTGATGCCAAGAATGCGCCGCAGAATGAAACATTTTACCGCATGTGTGCGGCTCTGCAGTTGCTGCTCGGATCGGTCGGAGTAGAAGGCGGCGGGGTTAACGTAATGGGGTGTGCCGGTAACGCGCAGGGGGCGCTCGACTTCGGAGCGGTGGCCAAATATCTCCCCGGATGCAATCCGGTGTCCCGCTCTGCCTCGCGCAAGGCGATTGGAAAGGTTTGGGGAGTGGAGCCGGCTGACAACGCCGGCATGAATTGGCCGGAAATGTTTGAAGCGATCGACAAAGGTGTGTTGAAAGCGCTTTATCTGATAGGTGTCGATCCGTTCGAGCTCGGTCTGCCCAAAACAAAGGTAGAGGGCGCCCTGGCCCGGCTGGAGCTGCTGGTCGTTCAGGATTGTGTAAAGAGCAAGGCGCTTGATTACGCCCATGCCGTTCTGCCGGCGGTGAGCTTTATCGAAAAGGAAGGCACGGCGACCAACTGTGAGCGGCGTCTGCAGCGTCTGAGCAAGGTGATGTCAATCCCGGGCGATGCTCGCCCGGACTTCGAGCTTCTGAATGAACTGATCGGGCATCTTAATCCTGAGCTCAAAGTCGAAAGCATCCCTGCTGCGTTTGCCGAAGCAGCCCAGATGATAAGGGATATCGACGGACTGAGCATCGATCGGATTCCAGTTGATGGTGTCCAGTGGCCGGTGGCGGCAGATACGGGAGAAGGTGCTGCGCGGTTGCAACTGCCTGCAGAAGAGAAGGCGAAGTTCAAATTCTACGCAGCCCGACTTTAGCAGGAGATTTTATGCACCGGCTGGAGATGAAAATTAAAAACCGGCCGGCTTGATTGCTGAAACGGAAAACCGGATTGTCCAGACGACAATCCGGTTTTGTTTTTTGCCAAGGCATGGCCGGAGCGAGTGTGGAGCCCGGAGAGTGCACCGCTTCGGCTCGCAGGCGCTTGCGCAGCGTGCGCGGCACAGGCCCGCTGGTCGCAACGCCAGCTCCTACAAGCGGTCATCCTATCGAATCAAAGGTGTCCAATCAGTACGGCATGCTCCTGCCGGTTTGTAACCGAGGAGCTTGTCCGAGAATACGCCTTCATGTAGCGCAGCCCTTCAGGGCTGCCAGTCCAGGCAGGGCTAAAGCCCCGCGCTACATATTGTCGGACAGTCTCCGAGTGTGGCGCTAGTCGTGTGTGCATGCTCCGGCTATCGGCACGCTGACCACCTGCAGCGGAAAAACTTGAAAAGGGGCATCAAACCGAATCCAGGTGTTGGGGTGTGCCACCTGAAGAGGGTTTCCCGCAAGATCCTCAAAAGAGTCTAAGCGCAGGCGCTCCTTCCTTCCGCCAGGATAGAGGAAATCTAAAACAGCTCCTTTAGTGAGCCGGCTGCGGACTTCCATGCAGACAAAATTCCTTGCCCTGTCCGGAGCAGCCGGGTGGTCCAACCAGTCTTCTTCGGGCAAGCGCCTGACGATTCCAGCCAGCGTGTGATCCTGCACATAAGCGGTCGTCGGAGATACTCCGTCCCTGAAGGAATCGGCAAAGAGGAAGCCTCGGGTGTAAGGGCGATGGCTCACGCGATCCAGGTCGTCGAGCCACTCCGGCGCAACTCGATAATCTGTCGGCGACTGCCAGTAGGAATCAATAGCTTGCCGATAGGCCCGGATGACGCTTGCCAGATAAAGCGATCCCTTCATGCGGCCTTCGATCTTGAAAGCATTAATCCCCAAATCCATCAGCCTGCCCAGTTCTTCAATCAGGCAAAGGTCCTTGGAATTGAAAATATAAGTCCCTTTGGGATCGTCGTAGATTGGAAAATATTGACCCGGCCGCTTTTCTTCCACCAGTCGGTAGGACCACCGGCAGGGTTGAGTGCATGCACCCAGATTGGCGCTGCGTTGATTGAGCAGGGCGCTGAGCAGGCAGCGTCCGGAGTAGGAGACGCACATTGCGCCGTGAACAAAGATTTCCAGGTCGGTAGCGCAGTCTCTACGGATTTGCTGGATTTCTGAAAAGCTCAGTTCCCGGGCCAGATTGACACGCTGCACGCCTTGATCGCGCCAGAAGGCGATACTGAGGCTGTTTGTGGTGTTGGCCTGGGTGCTCAGGTGCAATGAGATGTCGGGAGCCCATCTTTTCGACAGTGCGAGAACGCCCGGGTCGCTGACAATGACGGCGTCCACCCGAATATCCTGAAGATACTCGAGAAAAGACGGGAGAGCTCGAATATCGGAATCGCGGGCAAATGTATTGACCGCTACATAGACCTTCTTTTCCAATTTGCGGGCCAGAAAGCAAAGGGCTGCAAGCTCTTCCCGGTTCAAGTTGCGTGCGGAAGCCCTCAGACTGTATTCCTTTCCTCCCACATAGACCGCATCCGCTCCGTAGGCGAAGGCAGTCCGGCATTTTTCCAGGCTGCCGCCCGGTGCCAGGAGCTCCGGCTTAGCTCCCGCGTTTGCCGCGCGCGCGCCTGAATATAGTACGCCCATAGCGAGCACTCCTCCTGTTTCCGGATATGAAATAAGGTAGCCGTTCAGCAGGCTTTTCATATATAGAGAAGGCAGAGTCGTTAAGTATTTGTCTTCCTTTCGCGGTCTCTGCGCCGTCTGCGGTGAACGATGACGAAATAATCACTGTGCGCGCGCAAAAAATCCTGTTACAAGAAGCGGATCATAAATTTGACAAATCGACAGAGCATCTGTACTTATCATTCCAGGGAAGGAAAGAACAAGTAGCAAGGCAAGAAAATTGCATCTGCAAGCTCACGGCAAATATTTGGATTGCCCCCGATGGAACATGAATCCACAGCTTATGAACAAGAGAGGATCGCCTGGCTGACATTGAAGCTCATTCCCGGGCTGGGAAATCGTTCTTTATTGCGGCTCTTCAAGCATTTCGGGTCGCCGCAAGCCGTGTTGCGGGCTAGTGCCAAGGAATTGGCGGCAGTGCCCGGCTTGCGGGAACAAGCAAGACTGGCACTGCAGAAAAAAGAGACAATTCGTCCTGTAAAATCCGAATGGGAACGATTGAGAAAGGAAGATATTCGAATTTTGAGCCTCGGCGATCCGGCTTATCCGGCGAACTTGAAGGTCATTCCCGATCCCCCGGCGGTGTTGTTTATAAAAGGCTCTCTGGAGGCCAGGGATTTGGTATCTGTGTCGGTAGTGGGGTCGAGGGCCGCCTCTCCAATGGGGATGGTTTTTACCGAGCGGCTGTGTATGGATCTTTCGCAATACGGAGTTACTATTGTAAGCGGCCTGGCTGTCGGCATCGACAGTGCGGCTCACCGGGGAGCTCTGAAAGGCAAAGGGAGAACGCTCGCAGTACTTGGTTGCGGTCTGGATGTGGAGTATCCGCGGATTAACAGTTTACTGCGACAACAGATTAGCAGCTCGGGAGCTCTTATCAGTGAATTTCCTCTGGAAACTTTGCCGGCTCCGGTGAATTTCCCCATGCGCAACCGCATCATCAGCGGCCTGGCCCTGGGTGTTGTGGTGGTTGAAGCAGCCCATCGCAGCGGCTCGCTCATAACCGCCAGGCTGGCATTGGAGCAGGGTCGTGAGGTGTTTGCGGTACCGGGCGTCGCTCGTCATTACCGCAGCATCGGCCCCCATCGTCTGTTAAAACAGGGGGCCAAGCTGGTGGAAAGTGCCGAAGACATACTGGAGGAAATCCGCCCCCTGGTCCGACCCAGCTGGACCCCGGTTGCGAGTAGAAAGTCGGTGCCGGCTGTGCTGCCGAAGCTGGATGCGGATGAAATGACTATATTTGAAAAATTGGACCGGCAACCGCAGCACATTGACGATATATGCCGGGAGCTGAGCTGGCCCATGGCGAAGGTGATGGCTGTCCTGCTGAATCTTGAGCTGAAAGGGAGTGTTCAACAACTACCGGGTAAATATTTCGTTCGCATTCACGACGCAGTCGATAAATAGAATCGTTGAGGAAAATTCATGCCAAAATCACTTTTAATCGTTGAGTCCCCTACCAAGGCCAAAACACTCGAACGTTACCTCGGCAAAGATTTCATTGTTAAGGCTTCCGTAGGGCACATCAAAGATCTTCCGCAAAATAAGCTGGGGATAGATCTGGAAAAACAATTCCTTCCCGAATACCGGGTCATCAGAGGGAAAAAGAAGATCGTCAACGAGCTGAATCAGGCCGCGGCCAAGGCTGACGCCATTTATCTCGGCCCCGACCCGGACCGCGAAGGGGAGGCCATAGCATGGCATATCGCAGAAGAGTTAGAAAGTAACGGAAAACCCGTATATCGCGTGCTCTTTTATGAGTTGACACAGAAAGCCATTCAGCAATCCCTGGCTCACCCCGAATCCCTCAACAAGGGCTTGTACGATGCCCAGCAGGCCAGGCGCATTCTGGATCGACTGGTCGGGTATCTCATTTCTCCGCTCCTCTGGTCTAAAGTGAAACGAGGGTTGAGTGCGGGCAGGGTCCAGTCGGTAGCCCTACGCCTCATTTGCGAACGGGAAAAGGACGTTCAGGCGTTCGTTGCGGAAGAATTCTGGACCATTGATGCGGACCTCAAGCCGTCCGGGGAAAAGGATGAGAAAAAGAAGGCGATTGCCTTCCGCGCTCTGTTGAACAAATGCGGTAAAAAGAAATGCACCATCACCACCGGGGATGAAGCGCATAAGCTGGTTGGATTGATCAGGCCTTTACAGTTCGAGGTGGCTAAGGTGCAGCAAAAGCAACGCCGCAGAGCCCCCTCTCCCCCTTTCATCACCAGCACCCTGCAGCAGGAAGCGGCACGAAAGCTGCGTTTTTCGGCCAAAAGAACCATGGGGGTCGCCCAGAGGCTTTATGAGGGCATGGAGCTCGGCAAGCAGGGCGCTGTCGGTTTGATCACCTACATGCGAACGGATTCGACTCGTCTTTCGGGAGAGGCGGTGTCAGCTGCCCGAGACTATATTGCGCAGACCTGGGGCAAGGAGTATTTGCCGGCCAAAGCAATCGCTTACAAGACCAAGAAAGGAGCCCAGGATGCCCACGAGGCCATCCGGCCGACGGATGTGAACCGCACCCCCGAAGCCGTTTCACCTTATCTGAGCAAGGAGCAGTTGCATCTCTATAGCTTGATCTGGAAGCGCTTCGTGGCTTGTCAGATGACTCCGGCAAGGATCGCTCAAACCACTGTCGACATAGCTGCGGGCGACTACATCTTCCGTGCTTCCGGTTCAGTGATAGAGTTTTCAGGCTTTATGACCGTTTACGTGGAAAGCCGGGAAGATAATGGAGCCGATGAAGAGGGCGAGGCCCGGCTGCCGGAAATGGCTGAAGGGCAGGTGTTGGATTTATTGCAGCTCGATCCCAAGCAGCATTTTACCCAAGCACCCCCGCGTTTTTCCGAGGCAAGCCTGATCAAGGAACTGGAAGAGCTGGGTATTGGCAGACCCAGCACCTATGCCGCCATCGTCTCCACCATCCTGGAGAGGGAATATGTACATCTGGAGAAGCAGCGCCTGCACCCCACCGAGCTTGGAGAGCTGGTCAACAATCTTCTGGTCAGTAATTTCCCGAATATCGTCAATGTTGACTTCACGGCTAAAATGGAAAAGAGTCTCGATGAGGTCGAGCGCGCTGAGTTTCCGTATCTGGAGCTGCTGCAGGCATTTTACGAACAGTTTGCCAAAAGCTTGAAATCCGCCGAAGCCAACATGATCAATGTCAGGAGCGAAGGGCTGCCGACCGACCTGAAGTGTCCCGACAGCGGACACCCGCTGCATATTCGATGGAGCCGCAACGGGCCTTTTCTCGCCTGCAGCGCCTATCCCAAGTGCTCTTTCACTTCCGACTACGACCGGGATGAAAAGGGCAAAGTCAGGCTGCGGACCGACACCGCAACCGGAGAAAAATGCGAAAAATGCGGTCTCCCCATGATCCTCAAAAGAGGCCGATTCGGCGATTTTCTCGCGTGCAGCGGTTATCCGCAGTGTAAAAACACCCGCAGCATCGGCACCGGCATTCCGTGTCCGCGAGCAGGCTGTGACGGAGAACTGGTGGAGCGAGTCAGTAAAAAGGGACGTCGCTTCTACGGTTGCAGTCGTTACCCGCAGTGCAACGCGCTATTCTGGCATCGTCCGGTAAAGAAGACCTGCCCCGTGTGCGGATCGCCCGTTCTTCTGGAAAAGCAGGCTAGAGGCGGAAAAATCAAATGGGCCTGCGCCAACCCGGATTGTGGATTTTCCACCGAGGACATCTCCGCAGCCGGAGCTGAAGCCAAAGAGGGGACCGGCTGATGATCGAGTCCACTGCCTCGGCTTTTCAGCAACTTGCGGTGTTTCTTGTAGGCTGCTGCCTGGGGAGCTTTTTCAACGTCGTCATCCATCGGCTGCCGAAAAAAGAGTCCATTGTGCGACCCGGCTCCCATTGTCCCCACTGCATGCAGCCGATCGCCGCATACAACAATATACCTCTGCTGAGTTATCTGCTCTTGCAGGGCCGATGCAGCCACTGTAAGCAGCCGATTTCATTGCGCTATCCCCTGGTCGAAGGCATCACCGGCCTGCTTGCCCTGGCTCTGTTCCGTCGTTATGGCTGGCAGCCGCAGTTCTTTGTCGAGCTCTTGTTCGTCTCCCTGCTGGTGCTGATCACCTTTATCGATCTCGACACTCTGACGATTCCGGATGTCTTCTCCTTGGCGGGAATTGTTGTCGGATTGGGCTGCTCGTTTTTCAGCCCGAGCATCTCCTGGCTGGATTCTTTGCTGGGAATTCTGCTGGGTGGCGGCTTTTTTTATCTCATCGCCATAGGCTATCATTACTTTCGCCACCAGGAGGGCCTCGGCGGAGGCGATATCAAGCTGCTGGCCATGATCGGGGCTTTCACCGGAATGTCCGGAGTGATGTTCACCGTGCTCACGGCCTCCATCACGGGCACCATAGTCGGACTGGTCATGATGCGCCGCAGCCGTAAAGGTCTGACCACCATGCTGCCGTTCGGGCCTTTTCTTTCTCTCGGGGCGGTCTGCTATCTATTCTGGGGACAACAGTTTTTTGCCTGGTACCTCTCCAAGATAATCGGCCAAGCTTAGGGTTCGCGAGCAGGCTCGCTCCCCATGAATCCCTGAAAGTCTACGCAGGAGCGAGCTTGCTAGCGAACGGGGGCGGGGCATTTGCCCGCTCTACATTAGCTTTTAAGAAAATGCTTTTGGTAATTCCAGCTGTACGCAGGCTTCCCTAAGCAAAGATTTTGACATAAGCTTAAAACCTATAATAAGTCGAATAACGCAGCCAAAGGCCGCAAACAAACAACAATCCGCAGATTGCACGGATTTCTCGGATGAAGACCTCAATCCGTGTGATCTGTGAATCTGTGGATGATCGGTAATCGGTAGCACAGGGTATGACACGCAAATGCTTTTTCGTTGACAGGGTCGATCCTGATGACGGGGAAATCGTTCTTACAGGGCAAACCGCACGCCATGTTCAAAGCGTGCTGCGCTTGCGCAGCGGAGACGCTTTGGAATTGCGGGACGGATGCGGCAACGGCTGGACGGGGACGATTGTCGGCAAAGAGAAGGACAGCGTCCGAGTCCGCTTGAACGACCGCAAGTTGCTGCAGACCGAGTCTCCGTTGCAGCTCACCTTGGCCATGGCTTTCGCCCGTACCGATCGAATGGAATTGGTCATACGGCAGGCCACCGAATTGGGGATCCACCGTTTTGTGGCCTATCGGTCGAAAAGGAGCCAGTACGGCCTGTCCGACGCGCAGGTGGAGAAAAGACGGCGGAGGTGGCTTACAATTGCCCGCGAAGCCATGTGCCAGTGCGGCAGGATGAAGATCCCCGAAATTCATATCGTGCCCGATTTGCTCAATTTCGTATGCAAAGCCGCCAATCATGGCAAAGCTGGTAAATCTCTGCGCCTGCTGGCCCTGGAAGGAGAACGGCGGAGCGGCCTTGCCGATGTGTGGCAATCCTTTCCCGAATGTGCTGAGGTGCTTGCCGCTGTCGGACCGGAAGGCGGATGGGCTGCTGAGGAAGTGCGGGAGCTGCTGGCCGCCGATTTCCATGCGGTCCATTTGGGCCCCAGAATTCTCCGGCTGGAAACGGCGGCAATCGCCTTTATCGCCCTGACGCAAATCCTCTGGGGGGATTTCCGTTCTCGGGCTTGAATGGGATTTATGTCATGAGATGTCCAAAGTGCGGATTCAACAGTTTTGACTATCTTTCGGAATGCAGGAAATGCGGTGCCGACCTCACCAAAACCCGGCAAGAATTGGGTTTTAAGAGCGGAAAACCCGCCATGCCGTTTCTATTGGAGCGTCTGCTGAAAGAGCACAAAGACGCCGAACCGGATGCTAACAAAGCGACCGAGCTTGATGCCTTTGCCGATTTGCAGCATCCGAGCCTGGCTCTGGAGGACGATCTTTCCATATCCCCCGGCACGGCTAAAGATACTGCCGAAGATGCCGGCGGCATCGACTTTTTCGACGGGGCTCAACCTCCCCCGGTCAAGGCGGCGAAGGCCTCTTCGCAGCCGCTTGAGGATGACGAGATCAACTTTGACCTTTCAGGCGAACAGGCCGATTGGTCTTTCCTGGATGAGCAGCTGGATGAAAATCTTTTATCTCAGCTCGGGCAGGCCGAGGAAATCAGTAAACCCCCGGCGCTTTCGGATTCTGCTAAGAAATCTCGCAGGCAAGCCGATGAGGAGGCTGTCATAGAACTGTCGGAAGAGGATCTGGAGGTGCTTTTTCTCGAGCTAAAGGAGAGTGAGAAGAACGACGGTGACAAGTGACACTCGGTTGCCGCCCATCACGATCATCCGGGAAATCAATTGCATCAACTCGGCCGCCAAGAAAATCCTTGACATCATCCCGTTATTCCAGTAGGTTCGGTGCGGCTTTGGCGGGGTAGCTCAGTCGGTAGAGCAGTGGACTGAAAATCCTCGTGTCCCCAGTTCGATTCTGGGCCCCGCCACCACCCCTGAATCAAAGAAGGGCGGGAACTTACCAAGTTCCCGTTTTTCTTTTTTGGGTCCCGATGCCAGCGATCTAATTGCTTTGGTGATCCTCATCAATATCACATAAAAGATCAGGGAGAGAGAATGGGAAAGTGTCACGCTTTTCGTGTCGTTTTTGCAGTGCTCGGTTTTATCTGCTCGTTGTCATTTCTTTCGGCCACTGGAAATTGCGTGCAGGATGCGGGGGAAGCCCTCCTCTTGTCCAGCCAGAATGTCAAATTGCGGTCGCCGGATCGCGCCTTGGCGGCCTTCCGGGACGGCCAGGAAAAGGGTCGGTTCATCGTTATGCTGGCCGAGCCGGGCGAGATGAAAGTGGCCGTGGCCTTGGATTCCGAAACAGCCAAGGGTGCGCGCCGGGCCGAGGTGGCTGCGGTCCTTGACGGCTTCTTGAATCGCAAAAGGGCTGAGGAAGTGGGCGAGGTCACCAGGCGCTTCAGCTACATGCCCGGATTTGCCGCGACTCTGACCGTCGCTCAATTGCACTCTCTTCTGGCCTCTGACGAAGTGGCATCCATCGAAGTGGACGGCGTGAACAAGCCCCATCTGCGCCAGGGCATTCCACTCATGAAAGCGAGCGACACGCGCTCCAAGTACAAAGGCCAGGGTGTGGCCGTGGCCATTTGCGATACGGGCGTCGATTACAGGAACACCTACCTTGGGGCCGCCCCCATCGGCAGCAACACTAAGGTGATCGGCGGGTACGACACGGGCCTGAATCAGGACGATCCCATGGACACCGACGGACACGGTACCTCCTGCGCCGGCATCGTGGCCGGAATTGTGGCCGACTCCGGAGATTACATCGGCGGGGTGGCCCCGGAGGCAAAAATATACGCACTGAAAGTTGTCGACAACTCCGGCGATGCAGCGGATTCTGCCATCATTGCGGCCTGGGAATGGTGCATTACCCATCAGAACGATAATGCCGCCAATCCGATCCGGATCATCAGCACCAGTTTCGGCGGGGAGCGCTATACGTCCAATTGTGACAACGACATCCCGGCTTACGTCACCACCGTGAAAAAAGTCACGGCGGCCGGGATAACCATCTTTGCTTCCTCGGGCAACGAGGGTTACTGTGATGCTATGGGCTCTCCGGCCTGTCTGTCGGGGGTCGTCTCGGTGGGTGCGGTCTACGATGCCGCCTTCGGCATCGAAACGCCCTGCGTGGAGGCCATCTCCTGCGCGCCGAAGGTGTCCACGACCCAGCAGTGTGACAGCGGATACTACGTCAACGATCAGACAGCCGCCGACCGCGTGGCGGCCTATTCCGACACCGCCTCGTTCTTGACCCTGCTGGCTCCCTCCGACCGGTGCCACACCCTGCAATGCTCGGCAAAAGGTTCGACCTTCGACACCGGCTTCGGCGGCACTTCAGCTGCCTGCCCCTATGCGGCCGGGGCTGCCGCAGCCCTGCAGAGCGCGGCCAAGATCGTCACCGGAAAATACCTGACTCCGCAAGAGGTCAAGACCTACCTGACCTCCACAGGAAAATTGGTGACCGACTCGAAGGTAGCCGTGACCAAGCCCCGGGTGAACCTCGCTGCAGCCATCAACGCGTTGGCTGGCTCCGGCTCGAGTGGGGCGGACCCGACTCCGTATCTGCTCCCACTGCTTTTGGACCAATAGGCTGCGGATTTATCCAGAGACGGCAGTTCTTACTAAGGCAGGCGTTACAATGTCCACTACGACATCGTTCCCATTCAACTATTGCCTCGTACATTGCTAAAATGTATGGTTGAGCGGCGTGCATCGTTTCTCCTGCAACAGACTTAACCAATGCATCTCCTCCATCTCATATCGACTGTGCTAGACCCGATGCTCGGTCGTATTCTCCTCCTTTTATCCGCATCTTGCCCATGTACTTTCAGGTACTCTCCCACCATAGCCTGCATGCTTGCTTACCCCTGCTCACCATAGCTGTCCCAGAACATTCCCGCTGCGCTAACATCTAATCATCAGGGGGACTTTCCCTAAAGATAGGCTCAGATATGTGCACCTGCTTGGGCGCCAAGGGAGGGCTCAGGGAGTTTTCTGCATGCGGGCCCGCCAGACCCAATTTGCCGTGGTGAGTCCGCACCCCAGTGAAATGTCGTAGCTGGTAGCTCCTTTGAGCTCCCAGTGCAGGAAATCTCCCTCCAACCAGGCCTTGGCCTCCACCGGGCAGCGCTTTTCCCAACACATGAGCTGCACCAGAAAGTTGAGCTCTTCCTGAACGTAAACGAACGAGCTTCCGTCCGAGCTCCTGCTAAGGGTCATGGCCGGCATCCCCTCCGTTATCTTGATACTGTCTCCACAGACCAACCCGACTCTTGAAGCATTGCTCGGGGTACACACGGAACCCCTGCCGAGGGTTATGCGGCACGTCCCCTCGTCCTCGTCCACCTCGGCGGTTACGTCGGGTCCGGCAATGACGCAGCGGATCTGCCAGGTGGGACACGTCTCCCTGTCGGCCTGGCCGGCTCGATAGTGAACCTCTTGCTCGATCCGGCCGCGGAAAGTGATGGTGCTGGTGGCATGCCGATCGCCCTCGTCTTGCCGGCTTCCACCACCCTCTCCCCACATACGGCATAGCTGCGCGTACGTTACTACGGAGGTGTCGACGGGGTTCTTGATCTCGGACGCTTGCATACAGCCAGCATCGCGGACTTGCTTTTCGAGTGCAAGGAAACGCTCGGAGGCCTCCTCCACCGCGCAGCCGGCCGGCCCGGTTTGTGAAATGGGCGCGGGCGGGGCGGCCTCCGTCAGGCGGTGGTAGTCTTCCATGCGACGCCGGATCTCCTCAGCCTGTTCCCTGAGCTGCTGCAAAAGCCCGGTGCAAGCCGGATCCACCAATGGCTCTTGCTCACCTTCGTCCTCCACCTGCCGCTCCCGGGCTTCGGCGGCGGCCGTGGCCCGCTGCACCAGAGCGATCTTCTTGCCCAGGCTGTCCCTGAACCGCTCGCAGGCTGTCCTCTCCCGGGCCTGGCGCAGCCTGGCCAGGGCATCCTGGTATTTGCCCTGCCGATAGAGCTCGTCAGCCTGCTCGAAGAGCTTTATGGTGGCCTCTTCGTGACGCCGCCTCTGGTCGTTCAGCTCGATCTCTTTCCTGATAATCTCCTGCTGGCTCCGGCACTGCGTTTTGGCCAGGGCACGCTCCAGGATGGGGTGCGCCTTGTCGAAGCGGCAATCGTTGTACAGCGCTTGGCTCTGTTTCACCAGATCCTGCAGTTCGGCCTCCAGTTGGCTGCCCTCATTGGCCTTGGCTATTGCTTGATCAATGATCTGCAAATGCCGCCGGCATTGGACCTTGCCCTTGGCCTTCTCCAGGAGAGCCATGGCCTGCTCGTAGCGGCACGCCTCATGTTCGGCCCGGGCCTTTTCCAGCAGTGAGATTACTTCAGCCTGCAAGGTCCGGCAATTGGCCAGTTCCGCCACCAACCGCTCCTTGTCCGTGCCAGGCCCCAGGCCGGCGATCAGCTGTTCAGCCCGGTCGAAATCGCACTCAGCCAGCGCCTGGCGGACCTGCTCCAGCTCACGGTTGCCCGCGGCCATGGCTTCGGCCCACGAGCTCAGGCATCCCTGAGCCTGGGCCATGGCTTCTTCGCTGGCATCTACCTGCCGACCGACAGCCTGCTGGGCCTCTTCGGTCTGAGTCAGGGCATCATCGGCCTGCTTCAGACGCTCGGCGACCAAAGCCAAACTTTCCCGGAAATCCAATCCTCTAGAGTTGAGAGCGTAAATAAACTCACCCATTTGGTTGGCTATGGCCGGGAGGACGGCCGACCTCATCATGACCTCGGCTTTTTGGTAGCGACCGGCCATTTCGGCCGCCCTGTTGGCCAGCGCCCCCAGCTCCTCCCTGCCGGCCGGGTCGGTCAGCCTGCGGCCCAATTCGGTGGAATCCTTCTGGATAGCGTCCAACTCGCTCAACTGGCTCCGTTTGAGCTCTCCCAAATCCTTTATTTCGGCGGCGACCTCCCGTTCTATTCCCTCAGCCTGTTTCCAAAGATCAATGGCTTCCCGAAGCCGAGTCAGCATATCATTGTTGGCCCGGAGCCAGCTGTTGAGCTTGTCACGCACTCCCGCCAGCCGCTCTTTCGCCGCCCGCACATCCCGCCTCCTGCCCGCCACCTCACGTGCTTTTTCCGCTGTCGCCCGTGCGGAAGAATCCAACTCACGCCCGGCCTGGATCAGATTCTGTTTGGCCCGCTTATACTGCTCTTGTCCTTGCTCTCCGACGGCTGGTGCCCGGTCGGTCCACCGACAGATCTCTTCTCGCAATTGCCGAAGTTTTGCCGCAGCCTGTGCAAAAGCCTGCCCCGCCAGCCGAAAGCCATTCAGCATGTCACGCAGCTCGCTCAGAAGCCGCTCCATCTCCTCTGTGGCCGCCGTGTAATCCATCGGACCCAGGCGTTTGAACAGCTCAATTGGCACCTCCTTCTGGACTTCGTAAGTCTGCTCGGCGCTTTGCGCCATCCGTTCCGCCTCGCGATGGCGCGCCGCGTTCTCGTGGTTGCGCTGAACAAAGACGCGCTCCCGTCGCGCGGCCTCCTCCATCCTTGAGCGCAGCTGCCCAACCAAGTGGGCCGGGTGCTCCTGGCCGCGGCCGCCCCCCGCAGCCTGGCGCAGAAAGTCCAGGCACTTGCGAGCCTGGTCCGGGTCGCCAAAGCCGGCCTGGGTCATCGAGGTCTGCCGCAGGGCAGTCCGGGCGTCGCTCAGGGCTCCTTCCGCCTGTGAAGCCAGCTGTGCGGCCTGCTCAAAGGACGCCCGCACAGCGGCGGGGTTGCTCTCCATGGCCAAGCTGACCAGTTCCTCGGTGTTCGTCGCAAGTTTGTCCACTTCCGGAATCGTCGGGTACATGGAGAACCGGCTCAGCCTGGCTTCGGCCGTGTCCAGGCGAGCGGTCAGCGCTGCCGTATCGGCGTCGGGATGGGCCGCACTGAAGGCGGACACCTCTTCTCGCAACTCAATTAACGTGTTCGTTCGGTAAATTGCCGGATCCCTCGTCAGGGGAAGCCGCAGTGCCTTCATCCGGCTCTGGGGCTCCAGGGCCGCCGCCAGGTCCTTCTGATACTCCTTTACCTCACCGGCCAGGCGGTAAACCCGCTCATGGGCCGCCTCCAGGGCCTCTCGCCTGGCAAGCCGCTCCTTCAGCCGAGCAACCTGCGGTTCAAGTTTGTGGCTGATTTCAGCAAGGGACGACCAGGCCGCGTTGAGAGCCTCGTCCTGGTCTCGTACTCTGTTGCCTGCATTCTCCAGGTTCTTTTGGTCGCTGTCCAGCCAACGGGTGATCTCTCCGGAGGAGGGGGCCGGGTGACTATCCAGCCGATTCTTGCGGGCGCACACGTCATCCTGCACTTGCCGGACTTCGGCCACCGCCTGCTGCCACGAGCCCCGAGCACCTTGGAGCTTGGCGACTGCTGATTGCACCTCCCCAATGAGCGACTGGATTTGCAGCTGGTCGCTCTCCCCTTGCAGAGCGGCAAGCTTTTTGTGCTCTGTAGCTAGCTCCGCCACCAGCGGCCCTCGGCCCTCGGCGTCGGGCCGCGGACAGGTGCAACATCAGCTCGGCCTCGGCCAGTCGATACCTCTCCTCTTGCTCATTGAGCCTTGCCAAGTCGGCCTCGAGACCGGCTATACGTCGCTCCAGCTCGGCCCTGTCCGCGGCCGCCACCCCGAACGGTGCGAGCAGGCAAAGGGCCAAGGCGGCCAGCGCCGCCAATAGGGTATGTCTCATTGTATCCATACCTGCTAAAGCTCGCGGTTAAGCTGCCCGGCCAAAGAGCCCAGAAACACCGGGCAACGCCACATATCGTTGAAGCACCCACGATTTGCCGGGTCCGCTTGAGCGTTTCGTTGGCCACCAACCGATATCGAGTGGTCTCTTACCAGACAACTTTGACCGGATATTGCGCAAAGATCGGATCTTTGCTGAGCAGAATTGCCTGTTCAATATTCGCTTGGGCGATAAGCAGTCGATCGAAGGGATCTCTGTGATGAGGCGGCAGTTCCCCCAAGGCCATTATATGCTCGAGCTTAACCTCAAGGATTTCGATCTTGTTCACTTGTCGTTGTGCCGATACCAACTCTGCCAAGGGCATACGAAGCTTGAGCTTCCCCAACTGCAGCTTGATCTGCATCTCCCAAAGGCTCGCCACACTGACCAGTAGTACGTTCTCTGAATTCTGGCAAATACTCAAGACTTGGGGACTGAGTCTCAGAGGTTCGCTGTCCCACCAAATGAAAGTGTGAGTATCCAGGAGTGCCTTCATGCGCTTCCTGTCCAATACTCATCTGGAAGAGGCTCATCGAAATCCTCGCTCGTCCAAATTGATCCGGCATGTAGACCCGCGACCCGCTTTGTTATTGGCACCATCCGTGCTATCGGTGTATCGCCTTCCGCGAAGATCACCTCCGTGCCACCGGCAACAAGAGACAACAAACCTTCCAACTCAGGCAACCCCTTCTTCACATCAACAGTCTTGGTTAACATCGGTTCCTCTCCTGACTCGAAGATTCGCACTTTCTTGCATTGTAATGCAAAACCGATTATCTGTGAACGGACATCCTGCGTCGCATGGTAGAGTAGGCGGGGCCCGTCTCCGGCCCCAACCCTCCGAGGAACCGTGCCTTAGAGTTTCCCCTCACACGGCTCGAGCCTCTGAAAAGATCACCTTCGTGGGGATTCCCGCAAGCCCCGAAGGGCTCACTTTACGTTACCATGATTTCGCATATGATCGTCAGAGTAGCCAAAGGCACACAGAGCGCAACATCTCACCCGCAGGCGGACGTCATTTGCTTTCCCTGCTTTCATCTGATTCAATCACCTTTCACGTGACCGGAGACCGGCATGGAGCGTCAGCCTCCTTGCGGAGCCGGGAATGTTCTACCCGGTATCCCGGCCATTACAGCCGGGCATTCGCTTCTCACGCGGCGCAAGCGCCTGCGTTGCGCGTTCCGCCGCCCAGTCCAGCCCGCCATCAGCTTGCCTTGCGGTTAGCCTGCCCCAGGAGGAGGCGACGGAATCGGGTTCCCACGTTCCGCAAAGTTGATCACAATGGATGACTTAGGCGTGTCCTGACGCCGGTGGTACGACAGTTCCGTACAGGCAGTTAGCAAACCTGCATACCGACCACATGCTGCAAACACTGGGAAGCAGCCTTCAACCTGGTATTGCATCTGGTTAATCCCCGTAGGTTGGTTGCCCCTTGACG
>ENA-OSEO01000677-OSEO01000677.1-sediment-metagenome-genome-assembly--contig:-NODE-677-length-80864-cov-6.185389_pt1 | contig 80864 bp, 77 predicted proteins | sample MGYA00237883_ERZ534232 | MGnify/ENA metagenome assembly ERZ534232
GGGTTCGCAGTAGACGACTACAGCTTCACCCTTTGCGCCTTGGCTCTGAAGCCTTCCGACTTTTGCAACGTTGGGGTGTGCTGTGGGCCAACTCGAAACGGGATCTGACGATAAGGACCCGGACCGGAGATGCCCCCGGGGATTATTTGCCTTATTTGGTCGAAAAGGAGGTGCCCATCGGCGGCTGAATCCCCTGTGCATCCGCCCGTCAGATTGACGAGGCGACTTTTTTCTCGAACATGGTGCTCGACGGCGCACCGCACCTCATCGATTTGGCTGCCGAATCCCAGGTTTTCAATTTTTAAGGGGATGCATCCTTTGCCGGAATGGTTCCCGAAGGTCCCGCCTTTTAAGACGGAATCGATGTCTTTAAAACCGCGAGGAGGAATGGTTTTGAAATCGATACGCGCAAAGAAACGTATGGCCAGTGGAATTTCTTTTCGATGATCCTGATTGAATAGATTTGAAAAATGAAAATTCAATACTGTTTGAACGACCGCCATGATCGACCGGTTTAGAGTCGCGATTCCAAAAACCGTCTTTATTCTTTGATAGAAAAAGAGGTGAGGCGATGTTAATTGATCAAGCAGATTTATTCGATGGAATGGATCGAATGTTTATCCAGGAATTTATGGCGAGCACCACAAAACAGAAGTTCAATGCAGGAGACACCATTTTCCGTGAAGGGGAACAAGCCAATTATTTTTATACGTTGATTGAAGGGAGTATTCGACTAACAGTCGGCGAATCGAAAACGGAAGTTTACCAAATTACCCATCCTGGCGAAGCGTTTGGCTGGTCAAGCCTCCTCGATCGCAATTATTATTCTGCTACAGCTGAATGCTTGACGCCGACACATTTACACAAAATCGAAAGAATCGAGCTCGATAAGCTCCTTCAGAAATATCCTGAAAAAAGTGGCACCTTTTATAAAAGAATCGCGGGCATGATTGGACATCGCCTTGTTGAGTCTTATCGGCAAATATGATCCAATTAAGGGGATATTTTTGGATTAAGCTTTTCCTAAACCGCAAGATCTTTTATGGACCGATTAAAAAGCGGGATGGGCCTGAAGAGAATCGCGTGAAAAGCTGCAGTGATGAGTATTTACAGCTTAGTCCTTTTGTTTCTTGGAATTCTCACCATCGGCCTGGTGTACACCAGAACCGGCGCCGACAACGGAAGACATCATCTTCTTTTTGCAATCGTCCTTGGATTGTTTCTCATTGTTTTTTTTGCCGTTCATCATCATTTCGAAAAAACATGCGTCATTCTGTTTGCCGGAAATCTGGACCAGACAATCAATCTGATACGATCCTGGGGAATTGCCGCGCCTCTGATGAGCATACTGCTGATGGTCACTCAGGCGATTGTGGCCCCCCTACCGGCATTTATCGTGACGGCCGCAAACGGCATTATTTTCGGCAGACTCTGGGGGGCGTTCATATCATGGGTCGGCGCCCTCCTGGGCGCATTCGTGTCATTTTATATTGCCCGTTTATTTGCGGACGTGGCTTTGAGGAAGGTTGTCCACAATCAAAAAGCAGCTGAATTTATAAAAAACGCGGGAAAGAAAAGAGGATTTTACGTGATTTTACTTTCAAGACTGATCCCCTTTGTTTCATTTGACCTCATAAGCTATATGGCGGGTTTGAGCGGCATTCGGCCGTGGGCTTTTGCGTTGGCGACAGCACTTGGCATGATTCCCGCCACAGTCGTATACAGTTTCATGGGGCGTCAATTTTGGACGCTGGAGGAAAACTCTCCAATACTTTTAACCTATACGGTCGTATTTATTTTTGTTCTGGTGGTTTTATCCGTGGTGCAGCCGATCAGAAAAAAGAAGTAATTTAAACCTCTCGGCCAACCAGGGTTCCGATATCAAAATTTCGGCGTTACTGTATAGTGCCGACAATCGTACCGTCACTCCTTAGGGGTGCCACTCCTGTTCTGATATTGTGTTCATTGCTTGAAATCATGAAAAGGATGGAATACCATGAAAAAATCATTTGGATCTAAAACGCTCATTTTTCCTGCTCCGGTCTGGTGCGTGGGGTCCTATGATCCCAGCGGAAATCCCAACGTGATGACTGTTGCATGGGGCGGCATTTGTTGTTCCAAACCGCCTTGTGTAACCATTTCCCTTCGCAAGGCCACCTATACCTATGGCAATATTATGAAGCGGCAGGCATACACCCTGAGTGTCCCTTCAATCGAATATGTCCGGGAGGCGGACTATTTCGGCATGGCATCTGGCCGCAATGTGGACAAATTCAAAAAAAGCGGTCTGACACCGGTCAAATCGGAAAGGGTCGATGCCCCGTATATTGAAGAGTTTCCGATGAATTTGGAGTGCAAGGTGATCCATTATTATGAAATTGGTCTGCACACCCATTTCGTGGGTGAAATCGTAGATGTTAAAGTAGATGACAACATGCTTGGTGATGACGGCAAGCCGGATATCGATAAAATCCGCCCGATTGTTTACAGCCCGGAGGGCCAGCGCTATCATGGTATCGGTAGGTTTATCGGAAAGGCGTTCGAGATCGGAAAAACACTTTGATGAGCGCCAATTAAGATTTCTTTTTTTGATCCGAATATAAAAATATCACTTCTATTTTAAAAGGTGATTTTAACAGGGAGACAAAGATGGCATCAATAACAGATCGAATGATACGAGCAGCAAAAATGGATGTAAACCTCTATGAAGAGGTCGAAGCGGACAAAGGCGCCATGGGTCAAGCCATGGCAGTTGTTGTTATTTCCAGTGTTGCTGCTGGAATCGGAACTGTCGGCACGGCGGGGGTAAAGGGACTTCTTCTCGGCACCATAGTTGCCTTGGTGGGATGGTTTATCTGGGCGTTTCTGACATACTATATTGGAACCAGATTGCTACCTGAACCACAAACAAAAGCAGACTATGGGGAGTTGCTTCGCACCATCGGATTCTCCAGCTCTCCGGGGGTGCTACGTGTTTTGGGTATCATCCCCATGCTGGGGAATATCCTTAATTTCATTTGCGGCATCTGGATGTTGGTAGCGATGGTCATTGCCGTCAGGCAAGCGCTTGACTATAAAAGTACTTGGCGAGCCGTCGGAGTTTGTCTTATCGGTTGGATTGTTCAGATCGTCATTTTCGCTATGTTTTTTTGGGTAGCAGGTGGATTTAAAGCTTCACAGGGATAATTCATATTCAAACCATGGAATTGCAGATTCTCCAATAATCTGTAAGATAAGGTTCTCACAACAACTTGTGATATCCAATTGTCAATGAGCCTGGATTCCAGAATAATTATTCTATCCGTAAACGAAGGCTGTTCCAATACCCTCAAAATTCCAGTCGAATCTATAAGATTACGAGCCGCAGAATGGGGATGGTTTTGACATTCTCACTACGGCCTGATATTCAGAGGAATGTCGGCTGGAATCTTCAAAAGGTCGAATGATATCGTCAAATTGATAGTGGCAAGAATCCTGCTATTTTTTTGAGGCATATCCAGGACCATAAGATGTGGGTGTTCCCCAGGCCCGTGCCGCTGCTTAAATCCGCATGATCCAACGAATGGGGCCAAATGTCTCCCTACTCAAAGGGAATACAAATCGCTGGTCTGATTGGGTGGATGGCTGTTAGCTTCCTCGCATCAGCAATTGGTGCTGTTGCCTCGATGCAAGCTGGGCCGTTCTATACTCATCTGGCCCGCCCGGATTGGGCGCCCCCGCCTTCAATCTTTGGCCCGGTTTGGACCTTACTTTATGCGCTCATGGGCATTGCCGCTTGGCTTATCTGGCGGGTGAATGGATTCCGATCCGCTCGAGTCGCGCTCTCGCTGTTTCTTGTTCAGCTCGCTCTAAATACACTCTGGAGTTGGGTTTTCTTCGGCTGGCAACAGGGCGGATTGGCATTTTTGGATACTCTGGTACTGTGGTTGGCTATCGTGGCGACATTGGTGGCATTCTACCGCATAATGCCATTGGCGGGGGCCTTGCTAACCCCCTATCTTGTTTGGGTTACTTTTGCTTCTATTCTAAACTATTCATTATGGCAACTCAACCCGCAGGTTCTGGGATAGCAGTTTTCGCCGATCAATTCATTAAACCCGGCGCCGTTTCGCGCAAGGGCTTAATTCATGGGCATCTTTTTTGATTTGTCGGGTATTCTGAGCTGTTAAAAGGCTGCCGGCCGCTGACGGTTTTGGAACGATTCCGATACATGGCACGAAATAGCACCCCACGTTTTCTCGTTAGATCGAAAGGAGAGTTTGATGCGATGGAAACAATTCTTTACACCGGTAAAATCGATTCATGCAACGGAAGCCAAAACGTTTATGGCGGAAAGATCCCAGGATGAATTCAATTTAATCGATGTCCGCCAGCCCAGGGAATATGGATCCCGCCATATTCCAGGCGCTAAATTGATCCCCATTGCCGAACTGGACAAACGCCTCAGTGAAATTGATTCTTCAAAACCGACGCTGCTTTATTGAGCTTCCGGAGGGAGAAGCCGTGTTGCTGCTCAAATGCTTTCCGGTAAAGGGTTTGATGATGTCATTAATGTGGCGGGCGGCATCAAGGCATGGGATGGGCATGTGGCCGTCGGCCCCGAAGAACTGGGTCTTGAGTTGCTTACCGGCAAGGAATCCATAGAAGAGACGCTTGTGGCGGCATATTCGCTCGAGGCCGGATTGTGTGACTTCTATCTATCCATGATCGAAAAAGTCCGGCAAAAAGATATTCAAAATCTATTTCAAAAGCTTGCCAGCATCGAAATCGTGCACCAGGATCGGATATTCAATGAATATCTTCAGGTTTCCGAAAAACAGGTCAACCGGGAAGCTTTTGATAACGATCTGGTAATCAACGCCGTGGAAGGCGGATTGACCACGGATGAATATATTCAGATGTTTCAACCCGACTGGGAATCCGCCGTTGATATTTTATCCTTGGCCATGTCCATTGAAGCCCAGGCTTTGGATCTATACATCCGTGCATCGGAAAAAAGTTCAGACGGGCAAATCCGGGAAGCGATGAAAAAAATCGCCGAAGAAGAGCGGGCGCATCTGGAACAACTCGGTAACCTCATGGATGAACAAGGATGAAAATGGGAAACCATCTGGTGCTCATCGGCGGCGGTCACGCCCACATGGTTACCTTGGCAAAACTGCATATTTTTATTGAAAAGGGGTATCGCGTTACCGTTATCGGCCCATCCGATTATCATTATTATTCCGGCATGGGGCCGGGGATGCTCGGAAAAACCTATACCCCAGCGGAAATCCGGTTTGCCACCAAGCATGTGGTGGAAAAGCAGGGAGGCATCTTTATTAAAGACAGCGCGACTCAAATCTTAGCCGGCGAAAAGAAGGTGAGACTGGCCTCTGGTGAGACCATTGGCTATGATGTCATTTCCTTTAACACAGGCAGCTACGTACCCCGAATCGATCTACCAAAGGAATCCCGGGACGTCTGTTCGGTCAAGCCCATTGAAAAGCTGATGGAAGCACAGTCCCGAGTGCTGGAGTTGGTGGCACAGAGAAAGATCACCATCGGCATTGTGGGCGGTGGCCCTTCTTCTGCTGAAGTCGCTGGAAATATTTGGCATTTGACACGGGCTGCCGGCAACAATATGCCGGAGATCAAGATCTTCGCCGGCAGTCGATTCATGTCGCGATTTCCCGATAATGTCCGTACTAAAGTTTATCAACTACTCACGCAACGGGGTATCGAAATCAAAACAGACGGGTATGTGCAATCCGTTAGAACAGGGGCGGTGATCCTTGACTCCGGAGAAAGACAACCGCTGGATTTCATCTTTTTGGCCATGGGTGTCAGGCCAAATCCTCTATTCAAGGAATCAGGTCTTGCCACGGGTCCGGATGGTGGCCTGCGGGTCAATGAATTCCTTCAAAGTGTTGACCATCCTGAAATGTTCGGCGGCGGGGATTGCATCTACTTTGAAAAACAGCCCCTGGATAAAGTAGGCGTTTATGCGGTCAGACAGAATCCTGTACTGTATCATAATCTGATGGCGGCTCTGGAGGGTGCGACCTTGCAGCCCTTTGATCCGGGGGGCGACTACCTGCTGATCTTTAATTTGGGCGGTGGCATCGGGGTCTTGAGAAAGCGATGGCTGTTGCTGTCAGGCAGAATCGCCTTTTATATCAAAGACTACATTGATAGAAGATTTATGAAAAAATTCCAGGCTGTTGAAAAATAAAACGGTTTAGCTGCCTACGCTGTGAGATCAACAATGAATATCCGATAAGCGAATATACGCCGATTTTTTAAAGAAGACCGGGACAAAACAATATCTGAGACGGATAGAACTAGCCTATAATGTTTTTAAAACTTTTACTTGCATTCACACTGATTCCTGCCGCTGAAATTTATGTGTTCATCAAAATCGGAGGATTTATAGGGGCATTAAATACAGTGCTTGTTATAATCATCACAGGCATTTTGGGCGCTTATCTTGCGCGTTTACAAGGCATGCATACATTATATAGAATAAGGGCAAATCTTCAGCAGGGAATCATTCCTACCGAGGAACTGATCGATGCCTTGATCATTCTATCAGCGGGTATTACGCTACTGACCCCGGGATTTTTAACCGACATTGCCGGTTTAATGCTGCTGGTTCCGCGAACCCGGTTTTACGTCAAACGATGGCTCAAAAACAAATTCAACCGGTGGCATAACATTCACGATGTACATTAAAAGTGTAGGCGTCGGATATTTTAACACCCTCATTGCGATTTGAAAATCAGAGGAATATCAATTGTAACCTGAAATAGCCAATGCTCTCATTATATTAACCCGTTTGGCAAGCATTCCTCGGTTTTAATCCTTCCCAAAACCCCATTTTTAACTCGGTCCCACCCTCCTGTATAAACATCGGAGCGAATAAATCTATTCGTCAGTTTTACCCCATCTTCACAGGGTGATGCGGCCGTGTCATGATGTTGCCCAAAATTAAGGAGGCGACATCATGGAAAAGGCATCCAGAGCCGAGGAACTCGAGCAGAAGCGGTCTTTTTAGAAGCAGCATGCTGGTGCTTGCATTGCGGGGCCTGCCATGATCCCGGGGTGTATCTGGCGTTGGGGTCCACTGATATGCGTAAGGCAATCAACGGGTTGTCGGTGCTGGTGGAACAGGCCATGGATCTGGATCCGTTTTCCGGGAATCTGCTTGCGTTTTGCCACTGGCGGAGAAACATTCTTGAAATTTTGTATCAGATTGAAATAAAAGCCCGTCACAGATTAAACCTTCCTTGGTAGGTTAATCTGTGACTATGTCCTTGAGATCCTCAACAATATCAGGGTTTGCCAAGGAGGTTACATCTCCAATGTTTCTTTTGTTGGATATGTCGCTGAGAATTCGACGCATAATTTTTCCGGACCTTGTTTTCGGCATATCCTTAACGATCCATACCTTTCTTGGTTTTGCGATTTTTCCGATCGCCTCACAGACCATATTCGATATTTTGTTCGTTATCTCATTGCTAGGCTTGAATCCGGGCTGTAAGACAACATATAAGTCTGGTTGTTTTCCCTTGACTTCATGAGCAACAGGGACAACCGCCGCTTCTGCCACTTCAGGGACAGCCAGGGCGGCCGATTCGATTTCTTTGGTTCCAAGCCTGTGACCGGAAACATTTATGATGTCGTCAACTCGCCCTAAGATGCGATAATATCCGTCTTCGGCCTCGACGGCAGCATCACCGGTAAAATACGGCCAATCGTGCCAATCCTTGCTTTTCAGATTCTTGCAATATTTTTTATAATATTGATCGATATAACGATCGCGGTCACCCCAAATAGTCTGAAAAGCACCTGGCCATGGGTTTTGAATACAAATATTGCCTGCCTTGTCGGAACCTCTCTCGACTACATTGCCATCTTCATCGTAGATGATTGGATAGATTCCCGGAAGGCCTGGGCCAGTACTTCCTGGTTTCATGGGGGTTAATGCTGGAATTGTGCTGCACAGGAATCCTCCGGTTTCCGTCTGCCACCAGGTATCGATGATGACTGCATTTCGCTTGCCGACGATTTCATAGTACCATTTCCAAACTTCCGGTTCTATGGGTTCACCCACCGTGGTCATGTGCTTAAACTTATAGTTATACTTGGCAGGTTCATTTGGGCCGATCTTGCGTAAGGCACGGATAGCGGTTGGGGCAGTATGAAATATGTTGACATCCAGTTCTTGGGCAATTCACCAAGGGCGTCCCGGATCCGGATAATTGGGAACGCCTTCATAAATGACCGAGGATGCGCAAAGTGCCAGAGGACCGTACACAATGTAGGAATGTCCGGTAATCCACCCAATGTCGGCCATACACCAGTAGACATCTTCGGGATGGATGTCCAACACATATTTGGAAGTTCCAGCGACATAGGCGAGGTAACCACCGGTTCCGTGTTGGCAGCCTTTCGGCTTCCCGGTTGTACCGCTGGTATACATTAAAAATAGAGGTGCTTCGGCAGGCATGGGAATCGGATGAATCCGTTGCCCATAATAGTTTTTTAAAACGTCGTTTACAAAATAATCTCGGCCTTCTATCATGGGCGAATCGCTTGAACTTTTTCCCGGGTAACGTTGCCAGACCAGCACCTTATCCACCTGTTTGCCTTCCCTTTCAGTTAATTCGATAGCGTAATCCGCTTTTTCTTTTTGATTTAGCAGAGTCCCGGCACGATAATAGGCATCTGTCGTGATGAGGACATTACTACCGGAATCAATAATTCGATCAGCACATGCCTTCCCGCTGAATCCACCAAACACCTCTGAGTGGATAACTCCGATGCGTGCACATGCCAGCATAGTGATTGGAAGTTCTGGAACCATTGGCATGTAAAGGGTTACTCTATCTCCCACTTTTAGTCCCGCGAAATCCCTTAATAATGCTGCAAATTCATTCACCCGGACATATAGCTCCTGATAGGTGATATGTTTAATATTTTCTTCTTCGGGTTCTGGAACAAAATGGATAGCCGTCTTGTTCTTATTCTTGTCTAAATGACGATCGACACAGTTATAACAGGCGTTGATCTTGCCCCCGACGAACCATTTCCAGCACGGTGCATCGCTGGTATCAAGTGTCGTATGCCAATACGCGTACCAATCGAGCAGGTCAGCGTATTCCTTAAAGCAATTGGGGAAGTTATCCTGGCTGAAACGATCATAAATGCTTTTATCTGTCATATTCGCCTGGGCAATAAATTCTGATGAGGGCTGATAGTATCTCTCCTCCGGCCAGTGAACCGCGATATAAGCTTCAGATGTTTCGACAAGTTCTTTTTCGGCCATATTTTTTACCTTTTTTGTTTGACTAAAAAAGCCCTATCGTAATTTGAGATAGGGCTTTTGGTCAAATGGAACTAAATCACAAGAATTGCTAGCACGGGATTCCTCTAATTGTACACTCGCTTGTGCCCATTGTTTGTCTGGTGAACTTCTCAACATTTTCGCGAGCCTTTTGAGGATCTTTGACCCAGGTTTGGTAGAACTCATATGGGCACTGTGCAACCCCTTTCTCGTCATCACCGGAGTTGATGCACCCGGTATAGCCACGATGTAAGAGCTTAAATAGATGGTTTTGAGATTGCCAGTTGGCCCGAGCGTCCCGGATGGCGCTTATAGAAAGCTCGGCATATTGATTTTCCATGGGAGATTCACCGCATTCTCCTAATGCTCTCCCGTCAAATCCCACTATGGCCGAATGGCCGAAATAATAATATACACCATCCCATCCAGCGCAATTGGCTACCGCGACATATGAGTTGTTTGCCCAAGCCATGGACCTGGCCATCATGATCTGCTGTTCCTTCGGTGGATACATGTACCCCTGACATCGTACGATAAGCTCAGCACCTCTCATGGCGCAGTCCCGCCAAATCTCCGGATAGTTGCCATCGTCACAGATGATTAGGCTGACTTTTAACCCTTTTGGCCCTTCGGTCACGTAAGTCTTATCTCCTGGATACCAACCCTCGATAGGACACCATGGCATGATTTTTCTGTACTTCTGGACAATATCGCCCTTGGGGTTAATCAAGATCAGTGTATTGTAAGGAACCTTTTTCGGGTGTTCCTCGTGTTTTTCTCCGGTCAAGGAAAACACCCCCCAAACTCCAACCTTTTTGCAGGCTTCGGCAAAGATATTTGTCTCTTCTCCCGGGATGGTAGCAGAAAGTTCCATACATTCGTCAGGATCGTAAAGTATGCCCTCAGTACTGTACTCTGGAAAGATGATCAAATCCAAGCCTGGGTGGCCTACTTTAACCCCTTCAATGTAATCTGCGATCTTGTGACAGTTATCAATTATTTCCTTTTTGGTATGAAAGCGGGGCATACCATAATTGACCACCATCACTCCCACACAGTCTTTGCTCGAAGAAATATCGCCATGCCTCATTTTATTTCTCCTTTCCTGGTTAATTTGTGTTTAAAACGGGGGCACTGCCTTTTTTCTAATTTAAACATCCATAACTCATCATCTCCTTTCCTTTAGACTCTGGATCTACCACCAAGGCCATAATTCAGTGAGTGTGCCAAAAGATGCCACAAGACAAACGATGCCATTGATTAAAGTCCACCAAGCGGTGATTTTCCCGATATTTTTTTCTAGAGCCAGTAGGAGAAAAAACATAAACCACAAGGTTGCCCACATGAACCACAATAAGGCCAAAAGAGGCGTAGCCAGAGACATTAATCCCGCCGGTACTGCTATTACAGAAACGGGTAGGCAATACCATCCCAACCCTTTCGCGTCTAGATCCCAGATTTGAGTAGCTGCTACATATAAATATGTAAAGGTGAACAGAAGCGTCAGTGCGGCACCCAAATATGCGCTTGTTTCTGTGGCGGTAAAGATTACTCTATAAACACCTCCTAATTGTACAATCGAAACAAAGATGTTCATTGGGATTACGGCCTTCGCCGACATCTTTCCCAACATCCAAATCGCATTAATGAAAAGAACAAACCCGACATACCATAATCCAAGACCAAGCATTTTGCCCCCTCCTTTCATAGGTATTTAGAACATGAATTTTTTGGATCCGAATGATTCCCAAAGATCGTTTACAACAAGCCTTGCATGCCTTATGCCATATTGAAAAATTTATTTGATTAAAGAAATCGCTGGTCTTTCGCGAGATTTGTGATTCTAAAAATCGTTATTATTCGAAATTAATTAAGATGTAATATCAATAGGTTGGATTCATATTAGATTGCGAGAGTTAACCGGCGGGTACAATGTGAAGGAATCATAAGCTTTCTAATAAAATCGATAAAAGAATAATAACCAATTGCATAGTTGTTATATTTTTATCCAAGTTGTTTCTACCTGATACATTTATGTGCAATAACAATTCGTTGCATGGATGAATCCAGAAAAAGGGCTGCAAAGAAAAAGATTCGCTTGACATACAGAAAAATTTATAATAAAATTTAAATGAATTCATATCGTTCCAATTACTTAGAGTTTTGTTTAAGTCTTCAAAAAGGGGAATGGCTATGGAACCATACAGCTAGGAGGCGGGTGAAAGTATCCCGCTATCCCCCCCTCTACCCGGCCTTGTTCGAAGGACCTCCATCCTAAGATCTGACTTCACCGCCTCTAATTTCACGTTTGGCTTCCTCAAACAGTAGGTTTTTCTTTTCAAAATTCCATCCTAACACCGGAAGCCACGCAATAGCTAGAACCTTCGCCTGTTAAATATTTTTGGCGTTCCTTTCGATTGGTCTTGTCGCCATCTTGCCAAATTAATGGAGGAAGATTGGTTTTTCTGTAGTTTTTGAAAGAAAAGGGTAAAATTGGAGAAAAGATATGATGATAAAAAAGATCGGCCTTCTTTTCTCTTTGAGTGGTACCATTTCCATTGTTGGAGAAGGACAATTACAAGCCGCGTTGTTAGCGATTCAAGAAAACAATCAGAACAGCTTCATTCAATTCCAACCAATCATTAGAGATGATCGATCCGATCCGCAAACGGCCGCTAAAGAGGCCTACTTTCTCTTTAGACAAGAAAATATTGACGCATTGATTGGCTGTTATATGTCCTCGGTCCGAAATGCGGTCATTTCGGTTCTAAATGAGACGCATGGACTATTGCTTTATCCGACTCTTTATGAAGGAGAACAAATTCATCCTAGTGTTTTTTACCTGGGTGCTGTCCCCAATCAGCAAGTCGAACCATTACTTTGTTGGACCTTTCACAATATTTCGAGCAATTTCATACTCGTTGGTTCTGATTATATATATCCTCGTTCAACCAACAAACAGGTAAGGCATTGGATTGAAAACGCCGGTGGAAAAGTCCTATCGGAAAGTTACTTCCCTTTGGGATGTACCAATTTCGATAAATTTTTCATCGAGTTAAAAAGATTCATAAAGACCAACAGACCTATAGTCATTTTTTCAACACTTGTAGGAGATAGCGTTCATTCATTTTACAATCAGCATTATCGGAATCGCTTACCTCTTACCATCGTTAGTCCCATTACCTCCGAACGTGAAATCTCAAAAATGGATAAAGCAGCTGCTTATGGTCACATTTGTGCATCCCCATACTTCCGATCAATTAATTCAGAGAATAACCAAAGGTTCGTTCAGGCATTTGAACAAAAGTTCGGCAAACAACCCATAAGCAGAGAAATGATGACCACTTACGATGCAATCCGTCTACTGTCTATGGCTTTTTCCAGAAGTTCTGGTCTGCCTTATGGGAAAAATGAAACCGAAAAAGTGTGTACCGCCATGAAAACTCTCTCTCTTGACGGTCCAGAAGGAAAACTGGCCATCAACCCCAATACACAACATTTGTGGCAATGGTCCCATATCGGCCGTATCAATCAGGAGGGAACGATTGAAGTTATCTGGTCATCTCCGGGACCGATACCTCCGAAACACACTATTTGCCCTTCTAATATGACCGCTCTGGGAGAGATCGAGGATTTCAATACAGACCATCCTGATTTATTGATCGGCAAAAACAAGATATTTACTGATTGTATACAAATGGCAAAAATCGCGGCAAGGACCTCCAGCCCTGTTTTAATTACAGGTGATACAGGCACCGGCAAGGACCTTCTTGCCCACTTCATTCACCGTAATAGCACTCGGTCCGATAAAAAGCTAGTGGCAATCAGCTGCGCCAACATCCCGAGAGAGTTGATTGAAAGTGAACTTTTCGGATATGAAGAGGGCGCTTTCACGGGTGCAAGCAGAAAAGGAAAACCTGGGATACTCGAACTCACCAATAGAGGTACGCTGTTTTTAGATGAGATCGGTGAGATGCCGACTGATTTGCAGGCACATCTGCTCCGAGTCATTGAAAAGAAAACAATATGCCGCATTGGCGGAACCAAACCCAAAAATCTGGATATCCGATTCATTGCTGCCAGCAACAAGAATCTGCACCAGGAAATGGCAAAGGGTACCTTTCGAAGAGATCTTTTTTTCCGTCTTAGTGTATTTCATATCCAATTGCCCAGATTATGTGAGCGGAAGGACGATATTGTCTTGTTGGCGGAGTATTTTCTCCAAAAATGCAGTAAACCAGACAGCGTAAAAAAGGTTTTTACGCCGGAAGCACTCAAAATACTTGAAAGTTATGATTGGATGGGTAACGTAAGGGAGCTTTCAAACGTTGTCGAAAGATGTTTTCATATCTCACAGGATTCGCTACAAATCGGTCCAGAATATTTGCACCCGATAATGAATCTTTGCTCATCTGTAAATGAGGCTTTAGATATCAATAAAAAAGGCGTGGGGATATCTCAAATCATCAGGGTTGAATCGCAACGAACTTCCCATCAATTGCAGCACACAGACCCCTTTCAAGGGCAATCTCGGAACAGCGCCGAATCTCAAGAGTGTCTGACGCTGAGAGATATGGAAACGCGGGCCATCATACAAGCATTGCATAAAACAGGATACAACTTAAGCAAGACAGCACAATCACTGAACATTGGACGAAGCACTCTCTATAGAAAATTGAAAAAGTATAACATAGATACTCCTCCCTGGTTTAAAAATAGAGGTTAAATGGATCAGACAAAATTAATGAGGCAATGGTAGTAAATAAAATGGATACAAAAAAACAGTGTTCGAATAGGGTATAATAGCTCAAAAACGATTCAGCGAACTGCATTCTACAGCCATAGCGGACCCGTTGTGGATTTTTTCTCCGGTATCGTTATTTTGAAAGAAAGTAATAAAATTAGCGAGGGGACGGATTATTTCAAACCGGCGATAGCACTGGGCTTCGAACTATTATAGTGCGGCATTTGTGTTTAACCAATAGGAATCCAGGCTCTCTCATAAGAATGATGCGTGGTGTTTATATAAACCAAGCGACGGTTCCAACTATTTTGATATCCTCATTTCAATTTAATTCACAGAGGAATAACGATTAAAATCTACCTAATGCCAATGATATCAAATTATTATTCGCGTGGCAAGTAAGTCCACTATCAATTTGATGATTCCTTGCCTCTATCTGGTTTTTTCCAAGAACAGATTTATCTTGTAATCTTGCACACGTCGCTCTCGACCGACTGATTCCACAGTCGCGATTCTATAAACCGTCTGATTCTTTACTACAAAAGAGGTGAGACGATGCTAATTGACCAAGCCGATTTATTAGACGGAATGGATCGAATGTTTATTCAAGAATTTATGTCGCGCACAATAAAAGAGAAGTTCAATGCAGAAAATATCATTTTCCATGAAAGAGATCAAGCCAATTAATTTATTTCGTTGATTGAAGGGAGTATTCGGTTAATAGTCGGCGAAACGAAAACGGAAGTTTATCAAATGTCACATCCTGGCGAAGCGTTTGGTTGGTCAAGCCTCATCGATCGCAATTATTATTCCGTTACAGTTGAGTGCTTAACGCCGACATATTTACACAAAATTGAAAGGGTCGAGTTCGATAAGCTCCTTCAGAAATATCCTGAAAGAAGTGGCACCTTTTATAAAAAAGTCGCAGGCATGATTGGACATCGCCTTGTTGAGTGTTATCGGCAAATGTAATCTCTATATGTGGATATTTTTGGGCAAATTCTTTTTTGGCGTATCGAATGATAACCTCATAAAACGATATAATCTCGGATTTTAAGAAAGGAGGGTCGTCATGCTGCCCGTGAAGGTGATTATCAAGAGAAGATTTAAAGAGGGTAAAACAAAGGGCGTTTTTGCTTTATTAAACAAATTTCGTAGTGACGCTATGGAACAGCCCGGCTATATATCTGGAGAAACTCTGATCAATTACGATGACCCTCACGAAATCGTGGTCGTCGCCATGTGGCAAAGCGCCGAGAATTGGCTTGCCTGGAAAAACAACGAGCTGAGAAAGGCCAATGAGCGTCAGCTAGAAAGGTGGTTAGAAGAACCTACTGAGATCAAGACATACATCTTGGGGACATCTCCCCATTTTCAAAAAAAGTAGCAGCCCTACTGAAGAAATATTCTTTTTAACGCGTTCCCCAGGTGCGGCTCTTCCTCGGAAAGCCCCCCTGCTTAGAGTTGTGATAAGATTCGCGATCGCTCTCCACTCCTACCGAAATTGTCAGACCTGCTGTCAATCGCTGGAGTCAAACAAGTGTATTTCGGAGTGATTATCAGAATGTGCGGATATAGAGCTTTAGTATCCAGCGCCATACTCAAAATATTTTGCACCAATCGAATATGAAAATGACTCCCCTGTTCCAATTGGGTTACACCACTTTATGATGACAAGGCTAATCGTTCGGCAGTTCTCACAGGCATTTTCATTTGTGCAGTTTTGTGGACAACCTTCACGTCTTATGTAGGCAATTGTGCCTGGCTTCAATGAGACATTCAGCTTCAAAGATAAACCACTATTGCTCTGATTTAATTCTTCCGCCGGATGATACTTAAAAGAAGGAAACAATTTTAATATCAACGGAACATCCGTTCTATAACGACGTTCTGATCTTTTTTCATCAACACTCTTCACTTTAGCTTTCCTGTTAAGAACATAGAGGGATTACGGAGAGCTCCAGTCAAATGTTTAATTTGGAAAAGGTGTATGGTTCGGCATCATGAAAACGGTTTGAGCATGACACACAGCCGAGTAATAGGGATTGTAATTGACCCAACTTTTGGCAGTTTTTAGAGCAACCCGGTAAACGATTCTTGGAATCACATTCTCTGCAAGGACTCTGGGTAATATGTCCGATATCAAATTCGAGTTTGTTATCACCAATTTCATTCGACATGACATTAGTCCTTTTTCCGAATCTCAATTTCCATCTTGTGAATTTCTCGCTTCAACCGATCATGCCCTGTGTTTTATATAAAGCGGATTACAATTCTCTCAAGGAAAACGTTTGGAGAAGTTGAAAAATGGGAACTGGATTATTTATTCCTTGATAGCGGCTATATCCGACGTCCTAATACCGCACTCTCGTAGATTGCTGACTTGGCATTTCTCGGTTCGACGCAATCCCCGATTTGATACACTTCAACGCCAAGGGATTTGATTTGCATATACAGGCGGTCGTCTTTCTCGAACCCGATGGCCGGTACGACGCTGTTGGTTTCAAGGAATCGTTTCCTGCCGTTTTTGTCGATGATCCGGATGCCGTTCGTTTCCAGGCGGGACACCTTTGTGTCTGTCAGTATCCGGACTTTAAGCGCATTGAGCCTGCGAATCATGATCTTCCGGGTCATCGCCTCGATATCGTGTCCGATTTTTGGGAGCATCTCCACCAGGGTAACGGTTGACCCTTTTTCCGCAAGGTGAAGGGCGAGTTCGCATCCGGTGGCGCCGCCCCCGACGACCACCGTGTTTTTCAAACGCGGCGAACCGCCGTTCAACACCACACCAATGGGGATCAGCAGATCGTTTTCTGGAGCTCCTGCTTGTACCGGGGGATGCTCCCGAGGAACAGCCGGCCCCCGAGGAAGGCATTTTTCTCAAACAGTGTCACCTGATGCCCTCTTTTTGCCGCCACCCATGCGACATTCAGTCCCGCCGGCCCTCCGCCGATCACGGCGATTTTTTTGGGGGGATCCGCCGGTCGGAAAGCCATCTCCGTTTCCCGGCCGAGACTCGGGTTGACCAGGCATTCCAGCCGGCCCTTCCGAAAGATGGACTGCATGCAGGTATTGCAGGCGATACAGTGGCGAATATCCTCCAGACGGCTTTCCCTGGCCTTTGCGGGCAGCTCCGGGTCCGCCAGGAGCCCCCTGGCGATGCATATGAGATCCGCTTTCTTTTTTTCGATGAGGTCATTTGCGATCACCGGATCGTTGATCCGGCCCACCGCCATCACCGGGATGTTCAAGGCGCTTCGAATAGCCGCTGCAGATCCCGACAGACAGGCACGTTCCATAAACATCGGCTGGCTGATCCATTCGGGGGTCGCATCACAGCCGGCGGAAACTTGGACCACATCAACGCCCGCTTTTGTCAAAAGCTTTAAAATCTCGATGCTTTCCGGAACCGTAAGACCGTTTGGGATGAATTCTTGCGCACTGATTTTAAAGGAAATCGATACATCATCGCCAATCCGACGCCTGATTTCTTCAACGATTTCTCTGGCAAATCGTGTCCTTCGAATAAGATCCCCCTCATAGGAATCCTCCCGGATATTTGAATATGCGGATAAAAACTGATTCACCAGGTAGCCATGCGCTCCATGGACTTCAACCAGTTTGAACCCTGCCTGCTTTGCCCGGACTGCAGCATCTCCGAATTTCCGGACAAGGTCTTGGATCCCTTCGAGGGTTAGGGGTTCCACCTCCGCGCCGATCACCGGACAGGGCAAGGGGGAAGGGGCAAGCGGTTTCCTCCGGATCACTTTCGGCGAAATCTGCCTGCCTCCGTGGTGAATTTGAATGGCCGGTACCGCCCCTTCGGATTCGATAACAGAAGCGATTTTTGAGAGATTCTCAATGTGGAGATCATCGTAAATCCGTGTCTGCTTTGGGGATACGATCCCTTCCGGGGACACGGCGCAAGCTTCCATCATGACCATTGCAGGGCCCCCGGCAGCCCGCCTGCGGTAATGCGCGACGGTCGATTCTGTGATTGTTCCCGCTTCCCCCGTGAAAAAGGAGGCCAGCGCGGGCATGACAATTCGATTCTTAAAGGTAATTTCTTTAAGCTGGAATGGAGAAAATAAGGCTTCCATCGGATGAGAACTTCCCCTCCCCGGATAAATCCCTCGCGGATAGATCATTCAATAATTTCTAGAACCGTATGGATTTTCACCTTGCCCGAAACCGCGGTCAAAATCGTCCGCATGGCCTTTGCCGTTCGCCCCTGTTTTCCAATTACCCTCCCTAAATCTTCCTTGGCGACTTTCAGTTCCAACACGGAAGTGTTGTTTCCTTTTATTTCCGTTACAAAGACCTGGTTCGGATGCTCGGCAAGGGCCTGTGCGATGTGTTGAATGAGATCCTTCGTTAGATCCTTCATTGCTCCTCCATTTCATTCGCCGGTGGATACATCGGGTCAGTGGATAATTTCGAAAAACGCAGCGCATGCCAACAGTAACACGCTACGGGGATCGGTTCGGTTCGGGAGCAAGTTGACTGGACTTTTCGCCTGTAAATAAAATCTCGACAACTCGTTGTTTTATCTTATGAAAATGCTTGAAGAAGACGTGCCGGCCGAAGGGAAATATGATTCCAAGGCCGCTCGTATCGACAACGACCTTGTTTATGCCGGTGTTGTCAACGAGAAGATTGATGACGGCACATGCCGAATCCCCATCCATATCCCCGATAAGCCTCAAATGGAGAAAATCGTTTTTTCGATTCTGAAGGATTTTAAAATTGGATGCCATGCTTCGAATCCTTGTTCGCCATATCCCATTCAATGAAGTGCCGCCGGAGACGGATTTCCTCGATTCCAAAAGGACCGCTTGTCACACGCAAAAACATCCCCGCCTCGTTATCTCCTTCCGCCGTGGCAGGGAAAACAGCCTTCGAAGCGCAGACCGGTTCATTTGGGTGGCAACGTTAAGACGCTGTTGAAGGTCCCGAAACCGTTCGGGCAGTTTTGAACACAACAGGGATCTTCCACCCACTGGTCATCCGCCAGGAACTTATACTCGTATTTTCCGGGGGGGATCAGTATCGTCTTTTTCCAGTTGCCGTTGCCATCCCTTTTCATGGGATGCACTTTGGGATCCCAATTGTTGAAATCACCCAGTAAAATGACCTTGCTGGCATGGGGCGATTCGAAGGAAAACGTCACTCTTTGCCGTTCGGTCCTTTGTTTCGATTGGATCTGTGCTTTTTGCCTGCCTTTTTGCATGCCGTTTCTCCTTAACTGCTTGGATATAATGGTGTTGTTGTTTTGAGGGCCCTCGGCCGGAACACTAACCGTCCGCCCCCTCATTTTTTTTCTGGAAGGCGAGGCCTCTGAAGGCAGTAATCCCGCCATCGGCAGTCCGGCTGATCGCATTCCCCGCTTGTCCTGCCGAAACAATCCGATTTCCCCTCGATGCGCTGCATGCTTCGGATGAAATGCGTTAGATCGGGGTCACTTTCGTTTGGGGCGGTAATTGTTTTATCCGCCACATGAACACCCCTTTCCATTAAAAGATCGTGATGAAAAAGACAGCGCCTTCACGCCATATGGTATGATGTGTAACAGCGTTTTATCGGCGCTGTCTATAGGGGCGGGACTTCGTTTTTTCTGGGGAAATGACCTACTCGGGACTTTTCCCTATTTGAAAAAGGGATTTTTTCCCGTTACGGGGAGGGGATACCGGGCCGATTATTTCCAGTCGTCCAGGTCGATAAGTCCGATCTTTGCCGCATAGCGGACCAGCTCCAGCGTACTGCGCAACTGGAGCTTCTGCATGATACGGGTGCGGTGATTTTCAACCGTTTTGGAGCTGATGAAGAGCTTTTCCGCCACTTGAGGGACGGTCATGCCTTCCGCAAGATGGACCATGATTTCCTGTTCTCGGCGGGTCAGGGTGTCGTACTTGGAACCGGACGCCATTTTGCTCTCGGCCGGGAGCCCGATCAGTTTTTTGACCACTTTATGGGACACCGCCGTATCCATGTAATAGTCCCCCTTGATCACACAGTCCATTCCTTCAAGCAGCTTTTCAGGGGCCGCTTCCTTTACCAGATAGCCGGCGGCGCCGGCTTGAAACGAGCGGACAATGTAGTCGAGCTTGGAATGGATGCTCACGATCATAATTCGGGTGCTCGGGGCAACATGTAAAATATCCCGGACCAGTTCAATCCCGTTTTGATCCGGCAGCGAAATATCGACCAACACCAGCTCGGGATGAAGCTTTTTCACCAATTGAAGGCCTTCACGACCCGAGCCGGTTTCGCCGACAATTTCATACCTGTTGTTGCGCGCAATGATCGCTTTAATTCCTTCCCGGAACAGCGGATGATCATCAACGATGATGATGCGCTTTTTCAGAGTCACTCTCTTTCTCCTTCAAGGGAAATTTAATAAATATCCTAGTGCCGGATTCCGGTCGGGATCGCACTTTCATCTGACCGCCAAGCAGGTGGACCCTTTCCTGCATGCTGCGAAGTCCCATTCGTTTTCGGTTATCCAGCGAGCGTTCCCGCTCTTTAACATCAAAGCCTTTCCCGTTATCCTCGATGCGGAGAATGATATTGGGAGAAGCCCCGATGAGTTTAATGGTCGCATGATAAGCAGAGGCGTGCTTCCGGATGTTGTTTAAACCCTCTTGAACCAGGCGGTAAAGGTGGAGTTTCGTATCATAATCTAAATCTAAGGCCTGCATCCCTCTGAACTGAAAGTCAATATCCACTCCAGTGCTTTCAGAAAACTCTTCACAGTATATTTCAATTGCTTTTACAATGCTCATCTCATTGAGACCCGGGGGGCGTAAATTATAGGCCAAATCCCGGACAGATGTAATGGTGAGATCAAGCAGCTTGGACAGGCGCTCCTTTTTATCCTCCAACGAAGAGGAAATGGTCGGTTGGCCGTCGAAAAGCATAGCACACTCGATTTTCATCGTCGACAGGTTTTGGGCGATACGATCATGCAGTTCATAGGAGATCATCTGACGTTCCCGTTCCTGGGCCTGCATCAGCAGGTGGGAAAGGTTCCGGATGAGCTCTTCATTGCGCTTCTGTTCGGTCAGATTATTGACGAAGCCTTCGACTCCCGTAATTTCTCCGTATTGATAAACGGGCTGTAGGGTGACTTCATGGTAGCTGTATGCGCCGTCTTTTAAAAGATGCTTGAATTCTTTATGGATCGTTTCCCCCTTTATCGCCCGGCGAAAAAGCTCTCGCAACTGGATCCTGTCTTCCTCCGGTTCGGTTGTTTCGATGTTTTTGCCGATAATCTTACCGCCGGTCAATCCATGCATGGCCTCCCATCGTGGATTGACATACTGATACCGTCCGTCTTTTCCCAGCCGAAAGTAGCCGAAGGGGGAGGACTCCACAATCGTCTGAAACCGCATCTCGTGTTGGCGCAGCGCCTTTTCCATCAGGGTCCGTTCCGTAACATCCGCGAGAAAATTCAGCGTCGCCGGTTTCCCTTCCCACTGGATCCTCACCCCGCTGTTTTCCACAAACAGGATGTTGCCTTCTTTGGTAACGATTCTTAATTGATAAGGCTTTAGAATCTCTTTTCCGCTGATCCGTTTTGTATACTGTTTACGGACCAATTCTCGATCATCCGGATGGACAAAGTCAACTAACGACCGGGTGGTCAGCTCCGTTTCAGAAAAACCAGAGGCTTTCACCACCGCCGGATTGACAAACTGCAGATTTCCCTCCTGCGTCACCACAATGCCGATGGGGGCGTTATTCACCACCACGCGATATTTTTCCTCCGAGGCGTGCTGTGCGTCCTCGGTCCTTATGCGGTCGGTGATATCCCGTACGGCGCCGATGATCTTTTTCCGGTTCCCGGAAACAAAACTGCCCGCACAAATTTCGCCGGGAAATACCGAACCGTCTTTCCTTCTGAAATATCGCAAAGGTACAAATTTGCTGTCCGGGTCTCCGGTTTTCACCTTTTTCACGCTAATCTTCGTTTTTTCTATTTCGGCGGAGATGTCCTCGACGGTCAACCCCAGAAACTCCTGTTTGGAATATCCGTACATGGTCAACGTCGCCGGGTTGGCGTCTTCAAAACGCAGCGTTTCGGCGTCAAAAATCATCACCCCGTCGGATTCGTTTTCAAAAAGCTCGCGATACTTCTCCCCGTTTTCACGCGATGCCTCTGCCTTTTGTTCCTCATCGGTGATATCCCCGGAACCTTTGCGCCGTGCCTCTTTTTCGCTTCTGAGCGCGTCGAGAACCCGTCTCAGTTCATCGTTTTCTTGTCTGAGCGCCTTGACGCTTTTTTTCAATTCTTCATAACGCGGTTTTTTGGCCATGGGAACATCCCCCCTTCACCGTTACGGGAAGAGTCAAGTCGTTACGGAAACGCTTAACCGCCCGGAATCTGAATAAACAGATGAAAAGCGAAGTCGTCTTTAAACCTCGCTTGCCGTTCCCGGTTTTGATCCTTGTCGCCCTTTCACTGTTGCTTTTTCCATCTCTGTCATACCTTTTTCTGATAAAGCAATCTTTTTTATACAAATGGACCTCGGGGTATTTTCCTTAGGAGCAGAAGATCTGCTCCCGGCAACGGGATTCTTTCATCGGGCAATACTCTTCGCCAAACCGGCGTACGCCAACCAAAATTTGCTCCTGGATTAAATAGTTACATTCAAAATTCGATTGACAATTCAATGTTCCGTTGATACTGGACAACCCAATCGAGAACCATTTACATCTTAACATATTCTTCAACTTTAGTAGGCGGAGAAAGCCTATTTTTGAATATTCAGAGGCGTATTTTTATAGCATTATAGAAGAATTATTCTCCATGACAGGATGCTCGCTATAAATAGAATCCCACTTGAACCGCTTTGAATTGGAGCCGTCATGAAAACTTCAATGTTTTCTGGTCTGAGGAGCCGCCTGATGCTCCTTATTGTGGTGGCCCTTGTTCCAGCAATGATCCTTATCGGGTTTTCGGGAATAGAACAGCGCCGAGGTGACCGGCTGAAAGCCGAGCACCGCGCGTTGGACCTCGCCTCGAACCTGTCTGCCGTCTACAAGCAGGAAATCAAGAATGCGATCAACCTCCTTTTCCTGACAAAGCACATCCCGTCATTTTTTATTCACGACATATCCGCCTGTTCGAAAATTTTGCACAATATTTATAATTCCCATCCAAAATACACCGGATTTTCTGTGGCCCTGCCCACTGGCGATATCATCACCAGTGTCCCGCAGACGGGTCGCTCCCTTAATTTATCCGACCGGAAATGGTTTCAAAAGGTAACGGAGACACGATCCCCGGTCATCGGCGAGTATATGATCGGCCGGATCAGCGGGGAACCGACCATGGTGGCTGCATTTCCTCTTCTGGATGAAATGAACCGCGTCAGGACGATCGTCACATGCGGCCTGGGAATGGACTGGCTGTATCAATTCATCCGCGAATTTGACTTACCCGAAGATACAATTATCCGTATCTTTAGCCATGACGGTATGGTCCTGCTGAGCACGCAGGAGCCGGAAAACCTGGTGGGCAAATCCTTCCAAGATCAACCGGTTTTTAAAATAATGTCGGGCAAAGAGGAGGGAAGCTTTGAGGAGCCCGGTATCGACGGTATACGGCGCCTGTATGGATTCAAGCGGATGACACAATCGGGAATCGAGGTTTACGTCAAAGTTGGGATTTCAGCAAAAGAGGCATACGCGCCGGCAACCCGCACCATGGTCCGCAATATCACGGTCTTGTCCGTGATACTGGGTGCCGCGCTAGTCATCACCTGGTTTTTCGGAGGGCTGCTGGTGGTGCATCCCGCCAACGCCCTGCTTCATGCCACCCAAAAGTTGTCCGGCGGCGACCTGACCGCACGGGCCCGGGTGGATTCGGGTTCGGGAGAGATTGCAGCGATCGGGCAGGCGTTCAATCGAATGGCTGGTACCCTGGAACAGCGGGAAAAGCAAATTAAAGAGCATAACGCGCTGATTAATGGGATCAATCGTATATTGTCTGCCACTTTGACGTCCAAAACGGATTCAGAAGTCGCCAACGAGTGTCTTACGACAGCCGAGGCGCTTACCAACAGCAAGTTCGGTTTTATTTGCGAAGTCAACCTCATGGGCCGTTTTGATACCATCGCCATCAGTGATCCTGGATGGGCTGCCTGCCGCATACCCAAAACCAATGGTGTGCGCATGGTGAATGATGTGGAGATACGCGGTATCCGAGGAAAGATCCTTAAAGAGGGGGCGTCCAGGATATTCAATACGCCATCATCCCATCCCGATTGGATCGAACCGCCGGAAGGCCATCCGTCCATTTCCTCTTTCCTCGGGGTTCCCTTGAAAAAAGGAAACAAGGTGATCGGGATGATCGGACTGGGAAATAAAGAAGATGGGTATACGGAAAGAGATCTTCGAGTTATAGAAGAAATGTCCGTAACGTTTCTGGAAGCGGTGATGCACTGTCGAACGGAAAGACAAGCAAAAGATTTCCTTTTTCTCATCGAACAAAGCAAAGACTTAATCGGTATGGCCTCTTTGGACGGAAAAGGCCTTTATCTCAACCAGGCGGGGCTGGCACTTCTCGGGCTGGACCGCCTGGAGGCTTTTCAGGGAACCCCGCTTCGCACTTACGTCATGGAAGAGGATCTGGAACACTTTCAGAAGGAACTGCTCCCCGCCCTGTTGAAGGACCAATCTTGGACGGGAGAATTTCGTGTCCGGAACATGAAAACGGGGAAGCCGGTTCCGATGGAATTCAACGCCTTTTTGGTGAAGGACCCGGTGTCGGGAACCCCCGTTTCCATGGCGGCGGTCATGCGGGATATCACGGATCGAAAGGCGGCGGAGGCGGCACTTCAAGCCGAAAAGGAAAGGTTCCGGATTCTGACGGAGGAATCCCCGTTTGGGCTTGCCCTGATCGACGGGGAAGGAAACTACCGGTATCTCAATCCAAGGTTTACGGCAATATTCGGATACACCCTGGACGACATCCCCATGGGCAAGGAATGGTTTACCAAGGCATTTCCGGATGAAAATTATCGAAAAGAAGTCATGTCCAGCTGGGTAAATGATCTCGAAGTATTCGGCACGGAAACCTTTCGATCCCAAATATTTAAGGTAACCTGTAAAGACCGATCCGAAAAGGTGATCGAATTCTTACCGGTCATGCTGAACACCGGCGAACACCTGGTCATCTACGAGGACATCACCGATAAATGGTGGGCTGAACAAAGAGTGAAAGAGGTGGAGGAAAAATACAAACAGGTCGTCAACAGCGTCCAGGAAGTATTTTACATGGGTTTGATCGACGAAAAGGAGGAATATTATCCTCTTTCGTTCGTCAGCCCTCACGCGGAAAAGGTCTTCGGGGTCCATCCGCAGGCATTTGTGGAGGACCCCCGTATATGGTTTCGTTCCATTCATCCGGAGGACCTTGACGCTCTCTCTGTGCAAACTGAACTGTCTTTGAAAACCGGAAAGGCCGTATTGCGCACTTACAGGATCCAACACCAAGAAACTGGAGATTATCGATGGCTGGAGGATCAATTTAATCCTTTGTCCGATGAAAAAGGCCGGATCGTTGGATTTTTTGGGGCGGCGCGAGATGTTACCGAACGAAAAGAGTTGGAGCAGGTGGTTTCAAAAAGTGAGGAACTCATGAAAACCATGGGCGAAGTGGCAAAAATCGGTGGCTGGGAGCTGAACTTTGAAACCAACACGCTTTTTTGGACCGACCAAACCAAAAAGATCCACGAGGTTCCGGCAGACTATGAGCCCGTTGTTGAAAAAGCGATTGAATTTTATTCCCCTGAATCACGCCCCGTTATTGCCGAGACGGTCCGCTTGGCCAAAGAAGAAGGAAAACCCTATAATCTGGAATTGAAATTGGTCACGGCCCAGCGCAATCCCATCTGTGTGCGCTCCATCGGACAAGCAGAGTTTAAGGAAGGCAGATGCTTCCGGCTGTACGGTGCGATTCAAGACATCACGGAGCGGAAAAAACTCGAAGAAAACTTCATGCAGGCCCAGAAAATGGAAGCCATCGGTCGGCTGGCCGGGGGGGTGGCCCATGATTTCAACAACATGCTCGGGGTGATCCTCGGATACGCGCAGATGATGTTGATGGACCTGCCGGAGGACTCCCCGGATCACGGGCGTGTGGAACAGATTATCAAGGCAACGGAGCGCGCCGCCGCCCTGACCCGGCAATTGCTGGCCTTTAGCCGCAAACAGATCATTCAACCCGAGGTGCTGAATATCAACACGGTCATCGGGGATCTGGAAAAGATGGTAAAGCGTCTGCTCGGAGAGGATATTGCGTTTTCGGTCATCTCCAAATCGGACCCCTGCCCGATCAAGATCGACCCAGGCCAATTGGAGCAGATCCTCATGAACCTGTGCGTCAACGCCCGGGACGCCATGCCGGTAGGGGGACAGATCTTCATCGAAACCGCCAACGTAGACCTGACCGAAACCTATGCAAATGAGCATGGAATCAAACTGGAGCCCGGCCCCTACGTATTGCTTTCCGTCAGCGATACCGGTATCGGGATGAACAAGGAAACCCAATCGCGAGTTTTCGAGCCCTTTTTCACCACCAAGGGGATCGGGAAGGGGACGGGGCTGGGGCTGGCCACGGTGTATGGGATCGTCAAGCAGAACAACGGCCTCGTCTGGGTCTACAGCGAACTGGGCCAGGGGACGACATTCAAGATATATTTTCCGAGAGCACGCGGCCCCGTCAAGACGTCCAAAGCCGAACAAGCGCTTCCGGGAAGTCCACACGGCACGGAAACCGTTTTGGTGGTGGAAGACGATGCCCAGTTGCGAAGCGCCATAAAAACGATCCTCGAACGCTACGGGTACCGGGTCATGGAGGCGGAAAGCGGTGAGGCGGCTCTGAGTCTTTATCGGAAACACGAAGCCCCGGTTCATCTGCTGGTCACCGATGTGATCATGCCGGGGATGAACGGGAGGGTTCTCGCCGAAAGCCTGGAATCGTTGCAGCCGGGGATCAAGGTGCTTTTCATGTCGGGGTATACCGACAATGCCATCACCCACCACGGCGTCCTGGATCCGCACTTTGCGTTTATTGAAAAACCCTTTTCCATGCAGGATCTGATTCGAAAAGTGCGCCGCATCCTGGATGACAAAGGTCAGGAAACACCCGCGTGATACGAGGTCGTAGAAATACCGTTCTTTTGAAGCTCCCCCGCAGCGTGCAGCGGGAAAAGTTTTTGTTGTTGCGGTTCAACATGGCCTTCCCCGGTCGGCCCTGGAGCGGGAACAAATCATGAAAACGCTTTTTTCCCTCAAAATCCCTTCCGACATAAGTGATTATTCAGAATATCAACGGTCTTTATCTGCAAGTGTTTGTAGGGATCCTGCTTCTCATCGGCCTGCCCGTCACCGCCTTTTTCGTCGTTTTCAACCTGTCGTCTTTGGGATGTTATCCGGCATCGCGTTCCTTTTGGCTTCAATCGTTCGATCCGCAATTGAAGCCCTTTTTGATAAACAAAAAACATTGCAGGAGATGAATCTGGAGCTTAACAAAGAAATTCAAGAACGCAGACATGCGGAGGAAATGTTCAAGGTCAGCGAAATCAAATTCAGAACATTGGTTCACAATTCCAGGGATGGTTTACAAGGGATATCCGGGTTGGCAGGCGGAGATTATCAGCGGAAGCGTGGATGTTTGTGGCTTTACCGGCGAGGAGATTAACTCAAGAAATTGGCTGAGTATTGTCCATCCTGAGGATAAGGATAGAATCTTTTTTGAGCTTTTAACAGCCGTGACAAGAAACTGCTCGGTCCAAGGATTTCTCAAGCCGTTTCAAAGACCACCTTCCCAAAATTCTTCGCTCCAATTCGTGATAAACCTTGATATATTCTCGAAACCGAAGCCCGTCAGAATCTCCAGACTCCAGTCAGGTCCCAACACATAACAGAGGCGTTTACATAACCTCAATAATACCTGTAGAATTGATAAGATCAGAAGGTGTGGACTACGGCTATTTTGACATTCCAATCTCGAACAGCTAATCAGATGAATGCCGACTGAAAGCTTCAAAAAAGTAATGATCTCAGAATATTAACCGCCTTGGCAATGCTCGGTTTTGCTTCTCAATTTCCTGGGGATTTCAGAATCAAGAAAACCACAATATGTAGGATCCCCCATGTTTTGTGGAAACTGAAGAAAATCTATTGTAATCTACAAAAACAAATGATATCGGAATGTTGTCCGGGTTGAAACCGAAGGTGGCTTTACCGAGCGCCTCTTCCGCGTGCGCTCCAGGAAGCGCAAAACAAGGCTGTCGCGTGAATCCATGCAGTCCACCAAGTCCACTTTGTCCAATGATAATTTCAAATAACGCCGGCCTCTTTCAGTTTTGCTGCTCCGGGAAATGGAAATATTGGAGGAGAGAAGCTACCGAGAGGAAACCTCATTCTACATTAATTTATTCAAGGGCGAGTGTCCAAACATTATAGACAGAGAGGGTAATCCCAGAAAACATGGACTTGCTTGAGCGGTTCATGATATCATTGAAAAATCCTCGCATGGGTTGGGGTCCGATGCCCTTTCAGCCTCACCTCTGGTTGTGATCTCTTTCAGGAGCGGGACGGCATACCCAATCGTTTGAAATTGTCCGGGATTCGTTTTCTTCTTTTTCATTGGGAGGTCGCCTTGGACACTTCCTTGCCGATCACAACCTTCTACAGTGCGTTCAGGGATATCAGCTCCTCCGTGCACTCCAGCACGAATCTGAAGGAAGTCATGGAACTGGCCGTGAAGCTGGTGACCGAGGCGGTGCAGGCCAAGGGCTCCCTTCTCCGGATCCTCAATCTTGAGACCAATCAACTGGAATTGAGCGCCGCCTACGGCTTGAGCGAGCGCTACCTATCCAAAGGGCATGTCTCCTCGCAGAAGGTGATCACCGAACTTTGCCGGCAGCACAAGGTCATCATTATCGAAGACGTGCTGAAGGACCCCCGCGTGCAGTATCCGAGCGAGGCCCGGGAAGAGGGAATCCGCATGATGCTGGACGCTCCCCTTTACCTCGGCACCCATATCGTGGGAATCATTCGAATCTTTTTCAGTGAACAAAAGAAATTTTCCGAGGAAGATATCAACTTCCTGGTTTCCATCGCCGAACAGTGCGCCTGCGCCCTTGAGAAGGCCCGTTTGATCGAAATGCATAAATCCCGGTACGACCAACTGGCCCTACAGACGGAAAAACTCTCAGCCCTCGGCCGGATGGCCGCGGGCATCGCCCATGAGATCAACAACCCCCTCGGCGGGATTCTGCTCTACAGCACAAACCTCATCAAAAAGATTCCCGAGCAAGGCCCCCTCAAGGAGGGACTGGAGATTATTATCCATGAGACGCTCCGGTGCAAATCCATCATCGAGGACCTGCTGGAATTCTCGAGAGAACGGGAACCCCAGAAAACCCAGGCCAATATCAATCAGGTCATCAAGAAAATCCTGAGCATCCTGGAAAACGAATTTCGGCTCCAGCACGTCAAGGTGGAGACGGACCTATACGGTGAGATGCCGGATATCTTTCTGGATGCGAGTCAGATGCAGCAGGTTTTTGTCAACCTTCTGCTCAACGCCATGGAAGCCCTTCAGGCGCAAGGGGTGATCAAGGTCCGGAGCATGATCGATCAATCAAAAGGTTGTGTGAGGGTCGAAGTTACGGATAACGGTTGCGGCATTCCCCAGGAAAACTTGGGAAAACTGTTTGAGCCCTTCTTTACGACCAAGGCAAAGGGAACGGGTCTCGGACTGGCCGTGAGCTATCGAATTGTCAGGAACCACAAGGGGGAGATCCGAGTTTTCAGCCGGCCCGGAGAGGAAACCACCTTTGTGATTGAAATCCCCCTTACGCCCGAGACCTCTTCCGGGCGGAGTTGAGGAGTCTCCTATGGAGCCCGGAACCATTCTAATTATCGACGACGAACGGGTCATTTGTGAGGGGTGCCGTCTGGCCCTCGAAGATAAGGGCTATTCCGTGGACATCCGCATGACGGGGGGGGAAGGCTTCTCCGCTTTGAACAAGGGGCATTATGATCTGATCCTGCTGGATATGAAACTGCCGGATATGGAAGGGATGGAGATCCTGAGGAACATAGAAAAAAAAAGAGACGGCGTGTATGTGATCGTCATGACAGGATACTCGACGGTACAGAATGCGGTCGATGCCATGAAACTGGGGGCCTTTGACTACATCTCCAAGCCCTTTTCCGAGGACGAGCTGATCCTCGCGGTTGAAAGGGCGATCGACAAAAAACGGCTTGTGCAGGAAAACCTCTCTCTTCGGAGTGAACTCGTCGACCGCTTCAGCTTCAACAACATCGTAGGGGAAAACCCGGTCATTTTAAGCCTGTTCAAACAGATTGAGAAAGTTGCCCCCACGGACAGCACGGTCCTCATTTACGGGGAAAGCGGAACGGGGAAGGAACTTTTTGCCAGGGCCGTCCATGTCCACAGCCGGAGGGCTACCCTGCCTTTTGTGGCCGTGGACTGCAGTACGCTTTCCCCCGGGCTTTTGGAGAGCGAGCTTTTCGGTCACGTCAGGGGAGCCTTTACAGGGGCCGTTCAGGACAAATCGGGCATCTTTGAGGTCGCACACGGCGCCACACTCTTCCTGGACGACGTGGCCAACCTGAGTGTAGAGATCCAGGGAAAGCTGCTGCGGGTGCTGGAAATGGGCGAGTACAAACCCGTAGGCGCAAGCCACGTCAAGAAGACCAATGTGCGGATCATCGCGGCGACCAATAAGGATCTGAAGGCCATGGTGGAGGACGGAAACTTCCGGGAAGACCTCTTTTACCGTTTAAACGTCTTTCCCATGGTTCTCCCGCCCCTCAGGGACCGGAGGGATGATATTCCCAGGCTCGCCTATCATTTTCTCAGGCTCTTCTGCCGAAAAACAGGAAGAAGGATCGAGGGGTTTTCCGACGATGCGCTGGAAGTCCTGGTAAAGCACGACTGGCCCGGAAACGTCAGGGAGTTCAAAAACGTGGTGGAGCGGCTGGTCATCATGGCCGAGAGGCCGATCCTCGACCCCTTTCATCTTTTGGATCACCTGCAGACATCGCCCCACTGGACAGGGGATTCGATTCCCGGGACCCTGGAGGAACTAAAGGCGGTCAAGCGGCATCTGCTGAAGGATCATTTCGGGCAGATTGAAAAGGCCTTTCTCAAAAAAGCCCTTGCATCATCCGGCGGGAACATTACAAAGGCCGCCGCCAGGGTGGGAATGCAGAGACCCAACTTCCGCGCCCTGATGAAAAAACACGGCGTTTCAAGCAGGGCCGTTGAAGAGACCCCTTGAATTCGTATGCCCTCCCATACGGTGCTAACCTTTTGAAATAACAAATTAAGTTTCTGATAAGGATTTCTCTGCGTATATTCGCCTATACGTCCAGTGATTCAAGATCAGAACCCTCCGTCTCTTCGCCCTTCATAAGTCCCTAGAAACACTCATTTAAATCCCCCTGCCTTCTCGGCACAAGGCAGAGACCTTCGGGCACGGCCCTTGCATTTCCATGGAACCGGTAAGGATGTGAACACGGCCTCCATTCCATGGGGAGTCGGAGGCAGGGGAGATAGGCAAGGAGGGACGATCATGGAAGGATTACAGCAAATCATAGGAGCAGAACCTCAGGTACCGCCCCATATCCTCGTCATGGAGGATGAGCCCAGTATGGCCAAGGGCCTTGAGATGACCCTCAAGGAAGGGGGTTATGCCGTGGACCTGGCCATGACCGGAAGGAATGCCCTGGATAAATTCAGCCGGATACCCTTTGATCTACTGGTGGCGGATCTTCGATTGCCGGATATGGACGGCATGGAGGTGATTAAGGAGGTCAAGGAGAGTCGACCGGACACGGAAGCCATCATCATCACGGGGTATCCCAGCGTCGCCTCTGCCGTTACATCGGTAAGGATAGGGGTTTACGATTATTTGCGCAAACCCTTTACCGAAGACCAATTCATGGATTCCGTGCGGGGCGCCTTGAAAAAAAAGGCCGAGGTCTCCATGGAGAAACTCCTGACCGATACGGAAAAGGGGAGGTTGATCCAAAAGCAGGAGGTGGTCCGAGTCCTGGAACGGGCTACCCGGGATGCGGTTTTCTGGCGCGCACTAATGGAAGGGGGGTCGGAGGCCTTAAAGGACTATAACCTTTCAAGGCGGGCAAAGGCAGCCATCGTATCCGGTGACCTGCAGTGGATCAAGGAAAACGTGGATAACGTCACGGAGCAACAACTCAAGTTTATTTATAAACGCCTTGAGCGGGAGGCTTGGTAAAGGACGGCTGGGTTGGGCCGGTTGCGAAGAGGAGATGGGCATGAAGGAGGAGGAACATGGAGCGGACGGCATCTCAAGAACGTTTTGGAGAGGAGGAGAAGGAAATCGCCAGGGTCATCGTGGACCTTGATCGAGAGTTCGAAGGAAGACCCGAGGAACTGATACCCATGCTCCAGAAGGCCCAAAGGGCATTGAATTATCTGCCCGAGGAGATCCTTCTGGCTATAGCCCGGAAATTGAGACTTCCCGCAGCTAAGGTTTTCGGCACGGCCACCTTTTACGAGCAGTTCCGGCTTCGCCCCGTGGGCAAACACATTATAAAGGTGTGCCGGGGGACGGCATGCCATGTAAAGGGCTCAGACCGCATTACTCATGACATCCAATCCCGCTTCCACGTTGGACCCGGTGAGACCTCCGAAGACAGGAAGTTCACCCTGGAGACCGTGGCCTGTTTCGGTTCATGCGCACTGGCACCCGTGATGGTGGTTGATGAATCGGTCAAGGGCCGCATGGATCCGTCCAAGGCCCGAAAAATACTGGAAAGCATCCAGGAAGAGACGGGGATTTCCTGAAAGTCAAAGGCACCAAGAAACGACGGGGGCAGCAATGGACTACACCTCCATGAAGGCCAGAGCGTATAGGCGGTGGGAACACCTTATCAATCTCCCTCAACCCCTGATTTTTATCGGGATGGGTACCTGCGGAAGGGCTTCCGGAGCCAAGGAGATCCTTGAGGCCGCAAAGCGCACGCTCAAGAAATTGAACACCTTGGGGCGGATCGTGCCGGTAGGGTGTATCGGCATGTGCTATGCAGAGCCTCTTATGGCGGTTCGAAAGCCTGAAAGGCCCTTTGTCTACTACGGCAACCTGACGTCCTCGAAAACCGAGGAGATCCTCACCTCTTATCTCTTGGAGGATGACCCCAAACCGGAAAGGGCTCTCTGCACCCAGGGAGAGGGCGCCATGGAGGGGATCTCTCCTATCTCGGATCTGCCGATGATCCGATACCAGAAGCGGATTGCCCTGCGTAACTGCGGACTGATTGATCCAGCAAATATCGATCATTACATCGCCCGGGGGGGCTATAGCGGACTGAACAGGGCCCTGTCCATGCAGCCTGAGGAGGTGATTCAGGAAATCAAAGAATCGGGTTTGAGGGGACGCGGGGGGGCCGGTTTTCCGACAGGTGTAAAATGGGAATTCGCGAGCGGCTCCTTGAACAGGACCCGTTATATGGTCTGTAACGCGGATGAAGGTGACCCGGGCGCCTTCATGGACCGCTCTCTCCTGGAAGGGGACCCCCATTCGGTTCTCGAGGGCATGCTCATCGGGGCCTATGCCATAGGGGCCCGGGAGGGTTTCGTCTATATCCGTGCCGAATACCCCTTGGCCATTGCCCAGATAGAGAACGCTCTTATCCAGATGACGGAATACGGGTTAATCGGCGACGGCATCCTGGAAAGCAATTTTCAATTCGACATTCATATCAAGCAGGGAGCAGGGGCCTTTGTCTGCGGCGAGGAGACGGCCCTGATGGCCTCCATCCAGGGGGGCAGAGGCATGCCCCGCTCTCGCCCCCCCTTTCCAGCGCAGGAAGGGCTCTGGAAGAAACCCACAACCATCAACAACGTCGAAACCCTCGCCAACGTATCGGCTATCCTGCAGCGGGGCGCAACATGGTTTTCTGGTTACGGGACGGAGAAGAGCCGTGGCACCAAAACCTTCTCTCTGGCAGGGAAGGTGAAACGGACGGGTCTGATCGAAGTGCCTATGGGCATCAAGCTCGGGGTGATCATTAACGATATCGGAGGGGGAGGCGTAGACGGAAAAAAACTCAAGGCGGTTCAGACCGGCGGACCCTCGGGCGGATGCATCCCGATGACTCTTCGTGACCTTTCCGTAGATTACGAGTCTTTGGCCGAAGCTGGCTCCATCATGGGTTCCGGGGGCATGGTGGTGATGGATGAGGATAGCTGCATGGTGGATATCGCCAGGTATTTCCTCACCTTCACGCAGTCGGAATCCTGCGGGAAATGTATGCCTTGCCGGTTGGGGACGAAACAGATGCTCGAGATCCTCGAGGATATCTGCCAGGGCCGGGGTGAGCTGGAAGACCTTTCTCTGCTGGAGAGCCTGAGCAAAGCCGTAAAGAAAGGGGCTTTGTGCGGCTTGGGGCAAACGGCGCCCAACCCCGTAGAGACGACCCTTCGTTATTTTCGAGAAGAATATGAAAGACACGTCCTGGACAAAAAGTGCGAGTCCGGCGTCTGTAAGGCCCTGTTCCATTACGAGATCGATCCTGAGACATGTACCGGTTGCATGGCTTGCGCGCGTCATTGTCCTTCGCAGGCGGCAAGAGGCGAGAAAAAAAAGATCCATGTAATCGATCAGGACAAATGCACCAAGTGCGGCGTATGCTACCAGGTCTGCAAGTTCGGAGCGGTCATGGTCTGCTGAATGCTTTTATGCTCCTGCCTTTGAGGGGATGGGAAGACGAAGAACAACACACAGGAAAAGGGAGAACCCGTGGAAAGAGTGAAGCTCACGATTAACGGCCGGGATGTCACTGTGCCCAGGGGGGTGACGGTCCTCGAAGCGATCCGTAAGGCGGGGGTCTATGTGCCGACGCTTTGCGATGATCCGGACCTAAAACCCTACGGCGGGTGTCGTCTTTGCATCGTGCATATTGAGGGCATGAGAGGTCTGCCCACCTCATGTACAACGCCGGCGGAAGAGGGCATGGTGGTTCAAACGGAGACCGAGGAGATCCAGAGCGTCCGGCGGGCTATCGTCGAAATGGCGATTGCCGATCATCCCTTTGATTGTTTGGTCTGCGATAAAAACCAGGAATGCGAACTATTAAAGGTAGCCCGGTATGTGGGTGTGGAAAAGGGATCGGTCTCTAGACTTCGCAGGGGCGAAATCACAAAACCCATTGACAGATCCAACCCTGCCTTTGACTTTGATCCAAACAAGTGCATCCTTTGCGGAAAATGTGTCAGGACCTGTGAAGAGATCGTAGGCTTGGGTGCGGTGGACTTTGTCTTCCGGGGCTACAACACGCGGATCGCGCCTTTCGGGCTCAAGCCCCTGAGTGAATCCGTTTGCGAGACCTGCGGTGAATGCGTAGAGCGCTGCCCCACGGGCGCCTTAATGCCCAAACAGGCCCTTGCCCCTGAAAGGGAGATCAAGACTACCTGCCCCTATTGCGGTGTGGGATGCTCGATGGTGGTGGGTGTTCGCGGGCGGAAAATCACAGGGGTAAGGGGCGATCGGAAAAGCCCTGTCAACCGGGGATGGCTCTGCGTCAAAGGGCGTTATGGTCTTGACTTTGTCAATCATTCTGATCGCCTGACGAATCCCCTGATTCGGAATGAGGAGAACCCCAAGGATACCGCGTTGGATGATCCGAAAAAGGCATTTCGGGAGGCGAAGTGGGGGGAGGCCTTGGGACTAGTGGCGCAGGAACTTGAAAAAACGCGCAGGCTCTACGGGGCCGATGCGATCGGAGTGCTGAGCTCCGCCAAATGCACAAACGAGGACAACTACGTGATCCAAAAATTTGCCAGGGCGGTCTTGGGCACCAACAATGTGGACCACTGCGCAAGGCTCTGTCATGCATCAACCGTGGCGGGGGCCATTGCCGCCTTCGGCGACGGGGCCATGAGCAATTCCATTTCAGACATAGACCGGGCTCACGTTCTATTTGTCATGGGGTCCAATACCACGGAATGCCATCCCATTATCGGAAGGAGAATCAAGAGGGCCGTGAGGTCGAACGGTGCGAAATTGATCGTTGCAGATCCGCGCGGCATTGATTTGAGCGAAATAGCGGAGATCTATCTAGGTCATTTCCCCGGGACCGATGTGGCGCTTCTTAACGGCATGATGCGGTGCATCGTGAAAGAGGAGCTTTGGGACAAAACCTTTGTGGAAAGATTATGTGAAGATGTTGATCCTTTTCTGGCTTCCCTGGAACCCTACACCTTGGAAGCGGTGGAGGGAATTACGGGCGTTCCTGCTGAAAAAATCCGCCGGGCGGCCATGCTTTTCGGCAGCTCAAAAAGGGCTATTGTGCTTTATGGCATGGGCATCACACAACATACGACCGGCACGGACAACGTCAAGGCCATTGCCAATCTCCTGATGCTGACAGGAAATATGGGTCGGCCCGGAACCGGATTTTCGCCGCTTCGCGGTCAGAACAACGTCCAGGGCGCCTGCGACATGGGGGCTTTGCCCAATGTATTCCCGGGCTATCAGCGGGTGGACGATCCCCGGGCCAGGGCGAAATTCGAGGATGCCTGGGGAGTGCGTCTTCAGGAAAAGCCCGGCTGCACCCTTACGGACATGTTTCGTAACGCCCAGGACAATAGAATAAGGTCCCTCTATATCGTGGGAGAAAATCCCATGCTCAGCGAGGCCGATATCCGACATGTCAGCAACGCAATGGCCCACTTGGATTTCCTGGTCGTTCAGGATCTTTTCCTGACGGAGACCGCGCAAATGGCCGATGTGGTGCTGCCTGCCGCCAGTTTTGCGGAAAAAGAGGGGACGTTCACGAGCACGGAACGACGCATACAGCGGATCCGAAAGGCCCTGGAGCCTCCAGGGGAGGCGAAGGGTGACTGGGAAATCCTGGGAGAGGTGGCCTCTCGTATGGGGTACACACTGAAATATGAAACCAGCGCCCAAATCATGGAGGAAATCGCAGATCTGACTCCGATCTATGGAGGAATTCACTACGACCGCCTGGAAAAAAGAGGAATTCAATGGCCTTGCCGTGACCGGAGAGACCGGGGGACCCCCATCCTCCACAAGGGAAGGTTTACGCGGGGCAAAGGAAAATTTCATGTGGTGAAGGACGTTCCGCCTGCGGAACTCCCCTCAGGCCAATACCCGATTCTGCTCACCACGGGCAGGATCCTGGAGCACTGGCATACGGGGAGCATGAGCCACCGCTCCCGGGTTCTGGAATGCCTTGCCCCGGAGAGCCGTGTCGAGATCAGCCCGGAGGATGCGGAGCGCCTGGGGATCGAGGATGGAGACATGGTCTCCTTGTGTTCTCGGAGGGGTAAGGTCAAGACCAGGGCACGAAGGAGCGGGCGCGTTCTTCCCGGACAGGCCTTCATGTCTTTCCATTGGGGAGATGCACCGGTTAATGCCCTGACAAACCCCGCCTTGGACCCCATGGCGAAGATTCCCGAGTACAAAGTCTCCTCGATCAAGGCCGTCCTCGAAGTCCTTGAAAGGGCGGCGGAGGATAATCTCTTTCTTACCGCCCTAGCTGAAAATCCTGCCGGGGCCCTCCGATCCTATGACCTGACACCGGAGCACAGGGAGGCCCTGTCCTCGGGGGATATTTCATCGATCGAAAAATGGGTGGGGCCCCTGGAGGAGCGACTTCGTGCCTGGCTGAAGGATCGTCTGGCAAAGGAGGAATGGTCGACCGGATGACGGGGCCTGCATCTTGTCTTTCATGAACTCCATCATGTCTTTTCCTTCCCTCGCTTCTTCCTCGAAAAAGCCGAGCACGGTCTTCAGGGAACGTCCCTTTCTCTCAAAGACCGACTCGAAAAGGACGTAATAGCGGTGATAAATTCCCACGGACAGGAGCACGGCGTTATTCATGGTCCCGGTGCCGAAGCCCCTGAAACGGGAGGTCTGTAATCGGGGTTCGAGATTCCCGAAGGCCTTTTTTGCATCCTCAAATATCCGCTCCCTGTGGGCCAGCTTCAGCCGGGTCCCCAAAGGAGCGTCATAGAGCCTTTCCGGTCTGTCCAGGAGGCCCGCGAGAAAGGAAGAAAAGAGCCTTTCGTCTTCAATGGTCTTTCTTGCTTCCAGAGTGAAGGGATGGACGAGGCCGTAATTCTCCTCAAGGAAAAGAAGGCAACCGATTTTGCCCAAGAGATTGGCGAGTCCCTCGTTGAAGGCGGGCTGTCCCTTCATATAGAGGGTGGTATGGGTCATTTCATGAAGGAGGGTCTCCACGAGGTTCGGCGTGGACCCTTCGAGGTGATTCAGAGTGACGGGATCCTCGAACCACCCCAGGGTGCTGTAGGCGTCGGCCGTCCCCGGCATCACGTCGAAGCCCTTCATAAGGAGATGGTCTTTTTCGGCCCGGGCCTTTTCCAGGTCGAAGAAACCGAGGTAGGGCATGCGGCCGACGATGGGAAACCACCAGGTTACGGGGACGAGCCGGTCCTTCGGCGAGGCGGAGACCACATGGATGGGCTCCCGGCGGGTCTTGATATAGACGGTCCGGTAGTTCCGTGTCTCCTTCAGTCCCAGGACCTTTTCACCGAAATCCTTAATCCGTGCCACCAGGCGCAGGCGGTCTTTCTGTTCGGGCGTCAGGCCACCCTTTTTCAATCCCTCCTCCATCGGCACGGCATTGCTGAGCAGGCTGAACTGGCCTGCGGCGGCATGGAGAACATAAGAAAGCCGGCATCCCGATCCCGTCAGGAGGAGGAAAAGGATCGTCAGGGCAAAATGAAATGATAAGAAGTTGCTTTTTCAGGTGAGGATAGCGCTTAAAAACGCATTGTGTTTTGTCCCAATCTCCACCCCAAGGTATGGGAGCGCTGTTTTGCCGTGCCCTTCGGGTCAATTGATACGCAAATGAAAACTGGCTGTCAATACGGAAATTCTAGGCAGAAGGCCCTTATTTTGGCCAATCCGGGCATGGCTCTGCGGATCATCGGCGGCCGGTTTTTAAAAGTACGTCTCAAAGGGATAAACCGGATCGACGATGAAGTCCTCGGCAGTTGTCTGAGGGATGTCGTCGTATGCGGGGGATTCAATCATCGGCGGGGCGTGGGCGACGGGTCTTGGAGGCTGTTTGAATTCCCATAGATTCAGATACTGGAGTATTTTTTTGACCACATCCGGATCTTCAATAAACGCGATCACCCGCATTTTCCCCTGACATTTGGGGCAGGTCAGGGGGTCGACCTCGTAGATCTTTTGGATCAGGCGCGACCCGGTTTTCCGGAGTTGAACATCGGTGGTCTCCGGTTGCAGCAGGTAGGGAATGATCTCTTGGATTCCGGCTTTTTTGCGTTGGCCCCGGGAGGCGTTGCTGTAGTACCCATAGTAACGCACCATCTGCTCGCCTTTGTTGGGAATATGGCTGGTCATGGCGGCCAGCCACTCCAGGGTGTCGAACACCCTGGAACTTTGTCCGTTTTTGGATTGATAGATCACCGATCCGGCTTCCGGGACATAGGTCATCCGCTCCTGGGAAAACGTGGCACGGATGATGTACCGGGCCAGGTTTTCCATGGATGTCTTTTGCCAGGGGAGAATTCTTGAACCGCAATAGATGTTGAACCCGCTGTGACGCCATCGATCCAACAGGGCGATCATGTCTTGGGTGATCTTGCCTTTTTTCAAAAGCAGCGCAAGCACATGATGCCTGAAGAGGCGTTCCAGGGTTCGGGTATCGATTGCAGGAGCCACAGTGAGCATGCCGCTTTCGTGGAAAACGCCGTCGGAAATGAGCACATGGAGATGGGGGTTGATTCCCAGAAAATCTCCGAAGGTCTGGATGGCGACGGCCGCTCCGGGAACCGCTGTTGAATCCCGTGAAACAAGTCTGAAATAGGCCTTCAGACTTTCCCAACCGCAGCGGCTGAGCTCGGATAACAGCTTGCGATCATACTGAAAATACCGCCTGAGGATCTTGGGGATGCCCATCACCAGGTGCCGGTGGGGAACCGCCTTGACGATGGTTTCGCACAACCATTGGCCGAATTCCACCACACGTTCTGGTGAAACGATGGGCAAAAATGCCGCCTTTTACATGAAAAGGCCAAAAGATATTCGTGACCGCACTCCCCACAGCGGACCCGGGCAAACCCGTTTCGCAGGACCCCGCACTCGAGATACCGATAAATCACTTCCTTCACATATGGACGGAAAAAGCCGTATCGCCGTTCAAATCGCTCTTCATAAATGCCTTCGAAGGCATCGAAATGATCCTTTGCGCCATGGTGACAGAAAGAATTCCGCGATCTTTGTGGACGGTAAACGGGTACGGCGGTGGACAGGCCCCTTCGATTTCGAGTTCAGAAACCTCAGCAGCAACATTCGTGCCGATTTCTTATGTTGGGCCGGTGCTCGAATCGGGGCCTGTTAAAACGCGTGTTCCATTTTTCCGTATGGCGTATCTGTTTCCCGGGCAGAAGTGTTCGGAGCGGGCAGAGAGTTTCTGGATCCAGCATTTTTTGGCTGGCGGGAGGTTTGTCGCCGCCTTGTGTGTTGGATTTGTCTGTCTATCTCTGTATCTCCCAGTACCCGATCAGCGGGCTTTCGTTCCCCCAGGCCCATCATCCTGGCATCACTGGGCTTTTTCCTAATTACTTCAAATTGTTATGTTCTCCTTATTGACACCCCACAATGGTTTGAGCTACCATGCCGTTCAAAAGGCGACTCCTATCCTGGTCCTGAAGCCGGCTCTGTCCGGCGCTGCCGCTCGACGGTACGATCCGGGACTGAACCAACAGGCCTGACGTGATGAATGCTCGCGTTCGCATAGCCGTTATCGTCATGGGCTTGAGCGGGCTGATTGCTGAGATCTTCCTGCTGAGAGAACTGCTCATCGCATTTTCCGGGAACGAGTTGAGTATCGGCATCATGCTGTCCAACTGGCTGCTGCTCGAGGCGCTGGGCTGTTTTTATCCGGGGAGGTTCATCGACCGGACCGAAAACAAGCTTGAGGCCTTCGCCCTGGTGACTGTCCTGTTCTCCGCAGCGCTCCTTGCCGCCGTGTTCGCGATCCGAATCCTCAAGGTCGTGCTGGGTGTGTCCATCGGGGAGCACGTCGGGTTGCTGCCGATGTTCTACTCCTCTTTCTTGATCCTGTTGCCGGTCAGTGTGCTGCATGGTGCACTGTTTACCTTCAGCTGCCGCATCTATGCCCTGTATGGTGATCCGGATGATGCCGTTGCCGGCAGGGTCTATGTGGATGAAACCGTGGGCACGATGGCAGGAGGGGTCATCTGCACGTTCGTGTTCATCCCGCTTCTGAACAGTTTTGAGGTGGTGATCGGTGTGGTGTTCCTGAACATGCTGGTTTGCTTGTGGATCCTTGCACCCGGGTGGCGCTCGGGTCTGCGGCAACGGACGATGCCGCTTCTGTGTGGGATCCTGGCTGCAATTACCGGCATCGGGCTGCTGACCGGGCAGGTGGACCACCTCCACCTGTCATCCATCCGGATGCAGTGGTCGGGTCACAACGTGGTCCATTATCAGAACTCGCCCTATGGCAATATTGCCGTTCTGGAAAACCAGGGACAGTATTTGTTTTTCCTGGACGGTATCCCCGAGATCATCACTCCCGTTCCGGACATGTTGTTTGTCGAGGAATTCGTGCATCTTCCGATGCTGGCCCATCCGAATCCGCAGGACATCTTAATCATGCGGGGCGGGGCAGGCGGGATGATCGAGGAAATCCTGAAGCACCCTTCCGTGCAAAACGTGACCTATGCCGAGCACGATCCCGTCTTCCTCGATGTCATCCGGAAGTTCCCGACGACACTGACGGAGTCCGAGCTGGGCGATCCGCGGGTACGCTTGCGGTACCGGGACGGTCGTCTGCTCCTTGCCTCCTCGCCGCAGACCTATGATATCATCTTCATCGGCGTGATGGAGCCGTCCAGTTTGCAGTCGAACCGTTTCTTCACCCGCGAATTCTTCTCCCTGGCGCAGAATCGTCTCAACGAGGGGGGTATCCTGGTCCTGACCGTGCCGGGCTCGCTGACGTTTCTCAGCGATGCGTTGAAGAATCTCAACAGTACCATTTTCCACTCGCTGGATGACGTATTCCCGCGTATCCGGGCAATCCCCGGTGAGCACCGGAACCTCTACTTGGCCTCGGGTGCCCCTGAAGTGGCGGAACTGGACCTGGACCGCATGGTGCAGCGGCTGGAGGAGCGGCAGATTCAGGTCGATGGAGTCGTGCCCTGGCACATCGAGAAGAAACTGCACGACGGTTGGTGGCAGTGGTTCCGCGACTACATCGATGGGGCATCGCAGAGCGTCAACCGCGATTTCAAGCCCGTCGGACTCTACTATCACATCACTCACTGGAACTCGCTGTATGCGCCGGCCTTCGGTTCCGTGTACAACCGCTTCGAGCACGTTGGTCCGGGAACCGTGCTCCCGGCGCTGCTACTGTTCGCCATGATCGTGCTGCTGATCCGTTCCCGCCGCAGAAAGGGGGGAGGATTCGGCGCGCCCTTCGCCATCATCACAACCGGCTTTGCCGGCATGATCTTCAGTTTAATCGTCATTTTCAAGTTCCAGGTCACATACGGGCATGTTTTTTCGTGGATCGGGCTGCTTGTTGCATTTCTTATGGCAGGTGCGGCAATCGGTGCGTTGCTGGTAACGCGGGCCCTGCCGCGCATGGGGGAGGATAAACGATGGTTTCTGGCGATGGAGCTGGGGATCATCGGCTTCACGCTCTTGCTTCCCCTGATATTCCAGGCCATCCAACCGCTGCTGGACAGCCGTATCGCCTTTGCCCTTTTCCGGATCCTGTTCCTGGTTCTTTCCTTGGTTGCCGGCATGCTGGTCGGATTCCAGTATCCGCTGGCAAACAAGCTGCAACTTCGGGCGGACGGGCAACAACCCAACGACCGCACCGATATAAGCCGTACGGGCGGTATGCTCTATGCATCCGATTTGCTGGGTGGATGGGTGGGAGGCATTGCCGGCGGCGTGGTGTTGCTGCCCGTGATGGGCGTCACCGGCACTTGCCTGACCGTCGCCCTGCTTAAGCTCACGAGTTTTCTGATCACCGCCGCCGAACCCGGAGGGCGGCACGAGGAGGTATTCCCATGAAAGATCATCACATAACATATCACAAGAAAGACACATCCATTGGAGCGAAGAAGCAATCCCATCCATCTGCATGGACACCGACGGGCTCATCCGGGTTGAATTCACCGGAAAACGGTATCAGCCGGCGGCGCTTTCTGGGGCAAACTGCGCGATTCTGCTGTCAGGCCGGACTCACGGCCATGTTTTTCGGGCATTTCGGGGCCGTTGTCACATTTGCAGGGTCCGGTCCCCAGGCAAAAAATCCGGGCGGTCCACATGCCGGCGGGGGAAGGGCGGATGGGACCCGGCTCTTCGAAAAGGATTTCGAGCCGGGATACGTCGAGCTTCACGAGTCCGGGGAACTTGCCAAGCGGGCCGACGCCCTCTGGGACATCATGAGCCGATGCCGGCTTTGTCCGAGGGAGTGCGGCGCGAACCGTCACCGCGGGCAGACCGGGTTATGCCGTTCGCCGGGTACGCGGCTCTTCATTTCCTCGGCCATGCCCCATTTCGGCGAGGAGCGTCCGCTGGTCGGCCGGGGTGGATCGGGCACCATCTTCCTGACCCACTGCAGCCTGCGCTGTGTCTTTTGCCAGAATTACGAAATAAGCCATCTTGGCCGGGGGAACGAGCGCGACATTGAGGAGATGGCCGGCATGATGCTTCATTTGCAGCGCATCGGCTGCCACAACATCAATTTCGTCACACCGAGCCACTGCTCCGCGGCCATCCTCAAAGCCCTGGACATTGCCGCCGCACGCGGCCTGCGACTACCCGTTGTCTACAACACGTGCGGCTGGGAGCGGCTTGAGATTCTCTCCATCCTGGACGGCATTGTGGATATATACCTGCCGGACTTCAAGTTCTGGGACAACGACATCTCGGCTGAGCTGACAGCCGGGGTGGACGATTATCCGGATCTGACCAAAAAGGCGATCCTGGAGATGCACCGTCAGGTCGGCGTGGCCAAACCCAACAGGAACGGCATCATGGAGCGCGGGCTCATGATCCGTCACCTGGTCATGCCCAATGAGATGGGTGGATCGGTAAAGATCCTGGAGTGGATTGCGGAAAACCTGCCGAAAGATACGTATGTCAACATCATGGCGCAGTACAATCCGTACCACAAGGCGTTTGATTTCCCGGAGATATCCCGACGGATCACCGCCGAGGAGTACCGCAAGGTGGTGGATCGTGCGCAGGAGCTTAACCTGAGCAATCTGGACATTCAGGGCCGTCTGTGGCTCAGGCGGTGATTCTCGGGCTTCGGGCTTGGTCTCCGGCAGAGTTGCCTGAACAGTCACTTCTGAAAATGAATGAGAAGTCGCTTTTTCAGATGCGGATAGAGCGTGAAAATGAATTGTGTGCCGTTCCGATTTACACCCCAAGATATGGGAACGTTGTGTTGCCGTACTCTTCGGATCAATCGATACCCAAATGAAGATCGGCTGTCAATACGGAAATTCTCGGCAGAAGGCCCTTATTTGGGCCGATTCGAGCATGGCTCGACGGGGCAGCGCCGGCGGGTTTTTCAACAATTCGCATCCATGGGATAAATCGGGTCGGCGATATCGTCGTCAGCGGAAGGCTGGAAGGCATCGTCATATGAGGGCCATTCCATTATCGGCGGGGCGTGGGCGACGGGTCTTGGAAGCCGTTTCAATTCCCATAAATCCAGGTGTTTCAGTATGTTTTTGATCACCTCCGGATCTTCAATAAACGCGATCACGCGCATCTTTCCCTGGCATTTGGGGCAGGTCAGGGGATCGACCTCGTAAATCTTTTGGATAAGACGCGACCCGGTTTTGCGGAACTGAATATCGGTTGTCTCCGGTTGCAGCAGATAGGGAATGATCTCTTGGATTCCGGCTTTTTTGCGCCTGCCACGGGAGGCGTTGCTGTAGTACCCATAGTAACGCACCATCTGCTCGCCTTTGTTGGGAATATGGCTGGTCATGGCGGCCAGCCACTCCAGGGTGTCGAACACCCTGGAACTTTGTCCGTTTTTGGATTGATAGATCACCGATCCGGCTTCCGGGACATAGGTCATCCGCTCCTGGGAAAACGTGGCACGGATGATGTACCGGGCCAGGTTTTCCATGGATGTCTTTTGCCAGGGGAGAATTCTTGAACCGCAATAGATGTTGAACCCGCTGTGACGCCATCGATCCAACAGGGCGATCATGTCTTGGGTGATCTTGCCTTTTTTCAAAAGCAGCGCAAGCACATGATGCCTGAAGAGGCGTTCCAGGGTTCGGGTATCGATTGCAGGAGCCACAGTGAGCATGCCGCTTTCGTGGAAAACGCCGTCGGAAATGAGCACATGGAGATGGGGGTTGATTCCCAGAAAATCTCCGAAGGTCTGGATGGCGACGGCCGCTCCGGGAACCGCTGTTGAATCCCGTGAAACAAGTCTGAAATAGGCCTTCAGACTTTCCCAACCGCAGCGGCTGAGCTCGGATAACAGCTTGCGATCATACTGAAAATACCGCCTGAGGATCTTGGGGATGCCCATCACCAGGTGCCGGTGGGGAACCGCCTTGACGATGGTTTCGCACAACCATTGGCCGAATTCCACCACACGTTCTGGTGAAACGATGGGCAAAAATGCCGCCTTTTACATGAAAAGGCCAAAAGATATTCGTGACCGCACTCCCCACAGCGGACCCGGGCAAACCCGTTTCGCAGGACCCCGCACTCGAGATACCGATAAATCACTTCCTTCACATATGGACGGAAAAAGCCGTATCGCCGTTCAACTCGCTCTTTATAAATGCCTTCGTAGGCCTCGAAATGATCCTCCACGCACTGGTAATAGGGAGAATTCTGGGGTTTTCGCGGACGGTAAACGGGTACGGACACGGACAGGGTCCTTCAATTTCGCGTTCAGAAATTACAGCAGCAACATCCGTGCCGAATCAATATGTTCGGTTAAGGTGCCGAGAGGCCCACGATATTATGATGGTGGTATTCCAAAATTTGACCGATAGTGCCAAAATTTGTTTGTTCATGGGCGACATCCGGACATGGTGCTTGCGGCAAGATTACAACCGCGGAATACGGCTATGGCCCTCCAATATTGTCAATTTTTCCAATCTGAGGATTGGCGAATCAAAGCTTTAAAAAACTAATAATCTCATAATATTATTCCGTTTGGCAAGCAAGCTCCAGTTTTGGATTGGTATCTCTTGTACCTCTATATGAAAAATTCTGTATCAGATTTCACTTGACAATGATATCATTAAAGATACTATAAAGCGATGATGGCAATTGATGACATACTCGCGCAGATGAAACGGAACCCTAAAAATATCAGGTTCACTGATTTATGCAAAGTATGTGAAAATTTCTTTGGAGAGCCCAAACAAACCGCAAGTAGCCATCGGATTTACAAAACCCCGTGGCAGGGGGATCCAAGAATCAATATCCAAAACCATAAGGGAAAGGCCAAAGCTTACCAGGTGAAGCAGGTGCTTTTGGCCATTGAAAAACTGGAGGTCGGCCATGGCATTAAAAAATGATCGATATACCTACCGGGTCACCTGGTCCGAGGATGATCGTGAATACGTGGGGCTCTGTGCGGAGTTTCAGAGTTTAAGTTGGTTGGCGCCTACTCCGGAGGGTGCATTGAGAGGCATCCGGAAATTAGTGGCGGATGTGGTAAAAGACATGAATAAATCGGGGGAAGATGTCCCACAGCCTATCGCATGCAGGTCTTACAGCGGCAAGTTTATGGTCCGAGTCCCGCCGGATGTCCACCGGCAGCTTGCGATTCAGGCGGCCGAATTCGGCGTAAGCCTCAATCGTATTGCCAGTTCTAAACTGAGCCAATAAGACCCATTATAAAATCGGGGTATCCATAAGCGATACCCCGATTTTATATTATCCGTGGATATTTTCAATCCACCGGATGGCCTCCACATCACTTACTTTTCCCAGGTAACGTTGGGTGGTGAGATTGGCATGTCTCAGGATCACCTTGCTGACGATTTCCAAGGGTGCACCGGAACGGGAGAGGCATAGGTGGCGGCGTGGCGCCTCAAATCGTGGGGGTTCATCTCAACTCCGATACGCCGACCTGCCTTTTTTACAATTTCCCTTGCCGCAGTGTATCCAATCTTGAAGATCCGCTGATTCGGATGGATCTCTTTGGAGCGAATGTAGTCCTTTAACCGGTCCGACACTTTTTTCGGGATGAACACTACCTCGGATTGACGGCCGCTTTTCGGGTTTTGGATAAACAATTTCTGGTCCTCCACATCCATTACCCGGAGTTTCAGCGCCTCTCCGATCCGCATCCCGCCCCTGGCCATCAGTTCCAGCATGAGCCTGTTTCTGGGTTTATCGGTCTTGAAAATGATCTCGTCGATGACATCTTTTTCTAAAATGACCCACTGTCTTCCTTTTGCAAGCCGAAAGGTTTTTTTCAGAACCGGAAAATCGCATGGATTGGCCAGGGAAGGGTCGATGGTGTTTTTGATGAAATTGAAAAATGTTTTCAGGAGGGTGTATCTGAAACGCCTGGTGGATTGTTTTTGACCTTCGGTTTTCTCAGTCAGATAAGCCAGGATTTCATCCGGGGAGATGCTTTCAAGTTCTCGATCCCCTGTCCATTCCACGAATTTGTTCAAATACAGCCGATAATTCTTGACCGTATTTTTTTCCCGAGTTTGCCTTTTGATACTCGATAAACTGGTGGATTCCTTGTGTCAGCTTCATAATGTCCTCCTTTTTTGGGTTGGTGAAAAAAATTGACAATAAAAACAGCGGCCTGTTAAAAGTGTATCATACCAAATTCAATCTTCAAAATCCAAAGGAATGAAAATAACCGGTCGGTTTGGCAAGCAAGTCCACACCTCAAGCCCACCTGAAAATCTCAATTTTCACTGTCACTGACCTGAAAAGGAGCCCTATCTCAGATCATTCAAACCCATGCGATGTACCAAGAACATTACTCTTGACAATGATAACATATCGTATTAATTAATCATTTTACATTATCTCGTATTCACCCAGATATCACCGATTTAGCGGCTTCTCCCCTCTAACGGGCTTCCAAAAGCTGATTTAATCTTTGCCTTGGCGGTGGACCCCGGTGGCTGAAAATGGTTACAAACGCAGGCTTGCCGCAATTTTAAGTGCGGATGCGGTTGGCTACAGCCGTCTCATGGGATCGGATGAGGCGTATACCATTCGCACCATCACAGAGTGTCGTCAAATTTTCAAATCGCACATCCATGAACATGATGGCCGTGTTGTGGACTCGCCGGGAGATAACATTCTTGGAGAATTCAGCAGCGTGATAAATGCGGTAAACAGTGCCATTAACATTCAAAAAGAGCTGAAGGCCAAAAATGAAGGTATTTCCGAAGACAGGCGTATGCTGTTTCGTATCGGTATTCATTTGGGTGATGTGATCCAGGAGGGTAAACGGATCTACGGAGATGGGGTGAATATCGCAGCCCGGATCGAGGGCTTGGCGGAAGAAGGTGGAATCTGTATATCCGGGAGCGTTTATGATCAGATTAAAGGGAAAATCCATTTAAGCTATGAATCCCTTGGTGAGCAGTCGCTTAAAAATATTGAAAATCCAATCCGCATCTATCGGATCGTCGAGGAATCCTCATTTTCCTTTCAAATGAACAGAGAATTTAAATTGCCGGATAAGCCGTCAATTGCCGTTCTGCCGTTTACGAATATGAGCGGGAATCCGGAACAAGAATATTTCAGTGATGGGCTGACCGAAGAAATCATCACAGGCCTTTCAAAGTTGCCGCAGTTGCTGGTGATTGCACGCAACTCCAGCTTTACCTACAAGAATAAGCCTGTAAGAATTCAGCAGGTCAGCCGAGAACTTGGTGTGAAATATGTTCTTGAGGGTAGTGTTAGAAGTGCCGGCGAACGTTTAAGAGTCACTGCACAGCTGATAGACGGGACAACAGGACAACATCTATGGTCGGAACGTTATGATCGACCCATGGCGGATATATTTTCCGTTCAAGATGATATCACTTTGCAGATTGTCGTGGCGATGCGGGTCAATTTGACGGAGGGGGAACAGGCCCGGTTGCAAGTGAAACATACGGATAACCTGGAAGCTTATTTTGAGTTATTGAAAGCAAGTGAATATTTTAAAAAGTTTGATAAGTTCAATAATATTCTTGCCCGGCAATCGTATGAAAGAGCAATTACCATTTATCCCGAGTATGCCGTCGCTTATAGTGCACTTGCTTTCACCTATCTGCTCGATGCATGGGTGGGGTGGACGGAAAATCCGCAACAAGCAATTAAAAAAGCATTTGAATACTCTCGGAAAAGTTTGACCATTGATGATACAGATGCATGGGCGCATGCGACGATGGGGATTTGTTGTCTTTTATCACGGCAATGGGAAAAAGCGGTGAAAGCAGGTGATCTTTCGACAACCCTCTGTCCAAACAGTGCTGATATACTTGGGCTTTTTTGTATCACGCTAAGAAGCGTCGGAAGAGTGGATGAGGCCCTTTTCATGATAGAAAAAGCGATACGTCTCAACCCGATGCCTCCAGAATGGTATTTGCATGAACTCGCCACTTGCTTTCGCCTCTTAGGGCAATATGAGAAGGCTATCATGATACTCAAGGAGAATTTGAACCGTAATCCAGACTATATCATGTCTCGGATTAATCTGACGGCGACTTACAGTATGGCAGGAGATATGGACAAAGCGCGGAGACAGGCGAAAGAAGTGCTCGAGCTTTATCCTAATTTTTCCGCTGGTCGTTTTATGAAAGGCTTCCCGTACAAAGACAAAAAGATTATTGACGATTTTGTAGAAAACCTTCGAAAAGCCGGTTTACCTGTCTAACAAGGAATATCGATTGGAAGCTTCCAAAGCTAATGATCTCAGAATATTATCCGGTTTGGCAAGCAATCTTCTGGTTCCCAATGATTTCTTTCACGGGCTAAAATGGGGGGTGCAGCAAGTCTACAAAATGGACATGGTGGATTTGGGAGGGCTTACCCTCAAAGAAAGTTCCGTGGCAAACGTTGAGAGCCGGAAGGCCTGCCAGGATTACGGTCGTGAAACCATAAATAAGCTCAGCTGATACAGGCTTGAGCCTCACGGGCCAACAGCCGAGCACATTGGATGTGGGCTTTAAGACCGGCGCGTTTACGCCCATCAACACCGGAGGAGCAAACCTGAAAACCTGCCCAACCGCATGGATTTCCCGCTGGCGGCGTTAGCAAACAATAGGGACACAAAATTTCCTTTCGCGCTTGCGGGCTGTCAGTGATCGGCCCGGGCTTTAATCCCTGAGCCGGGCGTTGAGGCTGATTTCCGTTCCGGTCAGGGCCTGGGAAACCGGGCAACCCTGCTTAGCGGCCTGGGCCTGCTGTTGAAACATTTCCTCATTGATCCCCGGAACCTCCGCTTCGGTTTGCAGTTCGATATGGGTAATCTTGAATCCGTCACCGACTTTTTCCAGCTTGACGTCGGCGCGGGTGTGAATCCGATTCGGCGGGTATCCGGCTTTTTCAAGTAAGAGTGAAAAGGCCATTGAAAAGCAACCGGCATGGGCGGCGCCGATCAATTCCTCCGGATTGGTTCCCTGACCGTTTTCAAAGCGGGAGGCGAATGAGTATGATCCCTCGTAGGCACCGCTGCCGAGTTTGATTGTGCCTTTTCCGTTTTGCAGTTTACCTTCCCATCGCGCTTCAGCGTGTCGTGTGGGCATGTCGGCCTCCTTTCGGGCTTGACTCTGGTTGGGTTTATCTGACTGGAACGATCCGTACGGGTTGACAACCGGGTGTTGGTTAAAGATAAGTTGTGTCACAAATTATTCAACCCCTTGATTAGACACCTTTGAACCCCGTTTGACTCGGCAACCATTCCTCGATAATGGTGATTAATCAATTCATGAGCGCCTCCCGCTGCCGATGCGGCCTGTTCGCCTTCACATGGCTTGTTTTTTGTTTTTCGGGTTTATTCTGGGCCTGAACATTTTGGGTTAAAAACCCTATGGGCAACCGAGAGGATCGGCGAATTCAATCTTCAAAATCCAACGGAATGAAAATACTGGCAAAATTGGCAAGGATTCTTCGGTTCTTGGTTCCTAAATAGGTCATGGTTCAAATCGGCATTGAATTATCTGTAATGAATTTTCTTGACAACCCCCCTTTTTATAGGCATCAAATAATTATATTCTATTGAAGCTCTCCTGAGCGCTTCGGGCTGGAGTTTCCTCTCTTAGAGTCACAAACACCGCGCGTCGACTCCCATTCTTTCCTGCCTATCATCCTGTAAGGATGTTTATTTGAGCGAGGAAAAATGCCGCCTCTCTTTTGGACAGGAAAGATGTCCTTTTTTCCAAGGCTGATGATCAACACCAGCAGTATCATTGCCTGGATTTCTGGAAATGCACGAAATACATCCGTGATGAAACAGAGAGTTAAAAATGGATACAACGGCAAATATTCGAGTTATGTAAACCGATACGATGAATTTGGCTCATTTCATTACGAGGAGATATCAAGAAGGCTTTTACAAAAAGTCGATTGCAAAAAAAGAAAAATGATTGATGTGGGGTGTGGGACAGGGATTCTTTCGCTCTCGGCACTTGAGAAAGGGGCAGCAAGCATTTCATGTGTTGATATATCGACTTCAATGCTTGAAAAATGTAAGGAAAAAATTATCGAAAAAGGATATGGCAAAGACCGAACCTCGTTCCATGAGGCTGACGCAGAAAAGCTGCCTTTTGATGAAAATACCTTTGATGTGGTGTTGTTTAATATGGTGTTGGGGATGATACCCACCCAACAAGAAACCATCAAGGAATTGGCAAGGGTTCTTCGACCGGGAGGCACTCTTGCCGTTTCCGCCCATGGTCCAGCGCATTACAGGGAAGCCATAGAAGCTGGACTTAAAATAATGAGCATGCGTTACTTCTTAACGTATCGTATTGAATTCTGGCCAAGGGATGAAAAAGAGGTGCAAGATTTATTCAAAATTGCTGATTTGGACAAAATAGAAACGGAAAGAACAACTTGGACTGATGAATTTGAAAACGGAGGAAAAGCATTTGATTTTTATGCCTCTACATCGAGTTTGTGGTGGTATCACCGGCTCCCGCCGAAAATAAGAAAAAAAGAAGTAGAAATGAATCGTACCTATTTTCAAAATAAGAATGTTACTCAAATAACAAGCGATGTTGTTTTTGCGTTCGGTACAAAAAGATAATTACCTTAAAACATAGCCTATTTTAAAAGTTGCCACTCATCATTTTTCTCTATTACACTTGGGAAACCCTTGAGGAAATGAGGCGCTATGGAAAAAAATGTTTATCTCAGGTTGGCGGAGCATCTGAATAATCTTCCCGGTGGTTTTCCATCTACTGCAAGTGGTGTTGAACAGCGAATTCTTCGCCGACTGTTTACCCCTGAAGAAGCAGAATTGGCTACCTTTCTGACGCTCATCTCTGAAGAGCCCCGGGTGGTGGCTCGCAGAGCCGGCATTTCTAAACAAGAGGCTGCTATCCGCCTCGAAGCCATGGCTAAGAGAGGACTTATTCTCAGGGAAGAGCCAGAAAAGGGGCCGTTTCGATATTTAGCCGCTCAATATGTTGTTGGAATCTGGGAATTCCACGTCAATGATCTTGACGAAGAGTTGATACATGACATGAAAGAGTATGAGCCAACCTTGTCGAAGGAGTCCATGAAGGTGCCCCAACTGCGGGTCATTCCCGTTGCCGGGGGTCTAACCTCTCAGCATAAGATACTTCCGCATGAAATGGCGGGAGAACTGGCTCGATCCCAGAAAAAATTCTCTGTTGGGCCATGCATCTGCCGGCGTGAGAATACACTGGTTGGTCAAGGATGTGGTAAGCCTGAAGAAACCTGCATTGGATTCGGACTGGCAGCAGATTTCAAGATAAGAAACGGTATCGGACGAAAAATTGATCTTCAAGAAACGCTTGATATTCTAAAACAGGCCGATGAGAACGGCTTGGTCCTTCAACCAAGCAACAACAAGGAAGCACTGTGGATCTGCTGTTGCTGCGGTTGTTGCTGTCAGGTGTTGAAAACCTTTAAACGACATCCAAAACCCAATACCCTCGCAGCCACTCCATATTTTGCCGAAATAAAACCTGAAACCTGTGAAAACTGCGGTACCTGTGTCGAACGCTGTCAAATGGAAGCCTTGGAGATGGACAACGGTTTCGTATTCCTGAACCAGGATCGTTGCATCGGTTGTGGTCTTTGTGTCTCCACCTGTCCAACAGATTCCATTGCGCTGGTCAGAAAACCGGATCGGGATCAGCCGCAGGTGTATAAGGACTTGGTGGCCATGACCATCCAGCATGGTAAATCGCGGGGCAAACTAACAACAGGCGGTTTAATCAAAATGGCGGTCAAATCCAAAGTGGATCGAATCTTAGCAAGGGGTTGAAAACGATTTGACTTAAATGAGAATCAAGGCAGAATGAGTGTTGAAAGCTACATAAAGTCAATAAATTCATACCTTAATCTTGCGCGCAACTCCGCTATGATGACATTTCGATTCGATTTTTCGGTGAACCGGCGGTCAATTAAGGATCTGGTTTTTTCTATTTGAATTGGGCTTTATGTGTACTCTCATCGTGTTTTTTTCACTCATAACTGGCTGATATTTATTTTGATTCGTCTCGTGCAAGAATTTTCTTTCTCTTTATCAAATTGCAAATCGGGGAATCCAATTTACGGTTTTGCTCCACGGCTTGGGTTCGGATCGCAATTTGTCTAGGAATTTCAGGAAGTGAAGCATCGCAGGGGTTCTGATATCATGGATCGAATATTTGACCTTGTCTCGGTTGCTGTCCTTGACCACTTTGGCCGCGATGAACAGCAGTTTCAAGCGTGCGATGCGCAGCGTATGGGTCATCATGCCTTTCAACACTCCTTCAACCGGTTGTGGCGCGGCATCGGAAAGACTTTTTTGGGCCATCATTTTCATATAGCGCCAGATTAGGTATATTGATCGTCTTCGAACAGCAGGCATTGCTGAGGTTGATCCGAACCGGTTTTTTCTGCTTTTGGGATCCACATGGCCACAAACCGGCAGGGCATGCCCCAGTCCATGGGCTGATAGAAGCAACTGTTGAACTCGATCGATTGGCGCTTCCAGGGGCGATACCAGTTGCCGGGATCAAAAACAGGGGTACCCCCCCGATTGGCGATGATAAAATCAAACCCGGCCTTCATGGCCGCCTGGACGCTGTCCCAGGACAAAAACTCCCCGTCGGCCCGGATCAGGACTTCTTGAACACACCCGGGCAGTTGATGGCGAATGTCGGCGATAAAGACCGCGGCCTCCTTCCCGTCCACGGTGGTCCCCCGGCGCAGTTTGCCCAAAAGATACTCGTGGGTCTCTTCGATAAAAGCCAATATGGGCCGTAGACCCTCTTTGCCCCGGTGGGCCGGATTGTGTCCCTTCCGCGCACCCTGCTGGCTTCCGTACACCGTTTTAACCGTGGTATCGATATTGATCCGAATCCGGCTCCAAGAAAACCCGCAAAGCTGCCAAACACGCTCTCGCAAAATGCGCATCACATGCAGCAACGACTTCCCCTGATTGATCCCCAAACTGTCCACGTATCGCCAAAACGTGCTGGCCGCCGGCAGCCGGACAAGCCCGAAAAACCCGCACAGCAGGGCATCCAACCGCACATACACAAAATGCCCACCACCATTCGATAGTGCCCCAGCTTGGGTTCACGCAACGGCGGCCGAAACGCAAATTGAAAAATCTCGCGAAATGCGACCAGATCCAAAAACTTGATCAACGCCAAAAACCCGCCAAATCCGGTCAATTGCTCGCTGCAGGTCTCATATCCCGTAGACACGTTGATTTTCCTGGCCTTCGGCTGATTTGTAAAAAATCCTTTACCGACGCGCTTTTTCCTGCTACCTTTTTTTCGCTGTTTTACCATCTGGGTACCTCCTGTTGTGGATGTTTAGGTTCGCTAAAACCCTTTCCATAACAGTGTTCCCAGATGGTTTTTTATTTTTCAAGAACTTTTGGTGCAAAATTCAGGTCATAATATTGTCGGCTTTGGCAAGTAAGTTTCAGTTTTTAATGCCTTCGGATCTTGACAAATTCCATATAATTAGCAATATATTTATATTGACATTTCTTTTGATTTTCTGTATTGAAAATTAATGGAAAAACAAGCTGATTTTGAGTGGGATTCTGAAAAGGATCGTCTGAATCAAAAGAAACATGGGGTCTCCTTCGCTTTGGCACAGCTTGCTTTTCTGGACCATCAACGTGTCATCCTTGAAGATTTAGAACACAGTGCCGATGAGAAACGCTACTATTGTCTTGGGCGTGTCTCCGGAGGGATTTTAACCGTGAGATTCACCTTTAGAAACAACAAAATCAGGATTTTTGGGGCTGGATATTGGAGGAAAGGTAAGGATCTATATGAAAGGAAAAATAAAATATTCGAATGAGCCTATGGGGAAAGTGAAGGTCATTTCTGATTTTCTCCCTTCACCCGAAGAGCTTGTTTTGAAAGACGAAACGGTTAAGGTTACAATAGCTCTCAGCAAAACGAGTATCGATTTTTTTAAAACGGAAGCAAAAAAATATAATACTCAGTACCAAAAAATGATTCGCAGGTTATTGGACGAATACGCCAGCCGCCGTGCTTAGTCGATTCTCGATCGGTAAGCAAGGATTCAAATCAAACTTGGAAGCGGGGTATCATTTCTTGATACCCCGATTTTTTCTTATCCGTGGATATTTTCGATCCAGCGGATGGCCTCCACGTCACTGACCTTTCCCAGGTAACGTTGGGTTGTGGAGAGATTGGCATGTCTCAGGATCACTTGCTGACGATTTCCAGAGGCGCTCCGGAACGGGAGAGGCATAGGTGGCGGCGTGGCGCCTCAAATCGTGGGGGTTCATCTCAACTCCGATACGCCGGCCTGCCTTTTTCACGATTTCCCTGGCGGCGGTGTATCCAATCTTGAAGATCCGCTGATTCGGATGGATCTCTTTGGAGCGAATGTACTCCTTTAACCGGTCCGACACTTTTTTCGGGATGAACACCACCTCGGATTGACGGCCGCTTTTCGGATTTTGGATAAACCGTTTCTGGTCCTCCACATCCATTACCCGGAGTTTCAGCACCTCTCCGATCCGCATCCCGCCCCTGGCCATCAGCTCCAGCATGAGACGATTCCGTGGCTTGTCGGTCTTGAAGATGATCTCGTCGATGACATCTTTGTCCAAGATGACCCACTGCCTTCCTTTGGCAAGCCGAAAGGTCTTTTTCAGGACCGGAGAATCACAGGGATTGGTCAGGGAAGGGTCGATGAGTTTTTGATGAAATTGAAAAACGTTTTCAGGAGGGTGTATCTGAAGCGCTTGGTGGATTGTTTTTGTCCCTCGGTTTTTTCAGTCAGATAGGCCAGGACCTCGTCCGACGTGATGCCTTCGAGTTCTCGATCCCCTGTCCATTCCCCGAATTTGTTCAAATACAGCCGATAATTCTTGACCGTATTTTTTTCCCGAGTTTGCCTTCTGATACTCAATGAACTGTTGAATTGCCTTTGATACTTGCATGATATCCTCCTTTTTTGACGTGGTGAAATAAATTGACAATAAAAACAGCGATCTGTTATAAGTATACCATACCAAATTCAATCTTCATAATCCAAAGGAATGAAAATAACCGGCCGGTTTGGCAAGAAGTGCATGCTATAATTTTTAATTTTTCTTAGCTATTTGATACTATATCCGTAAACCGTTTTCTCTTGACATTTAAATCTCTCTATAATAAGAAAATTTTGAGCCTACCGCGACCCCATTTCCAGTGTTGAGCGATTTCAGATTCTTAATTCCCTCGCCCTACTGATAGAGGCTTTTATTCCACCTAAGCTTTTACCCGAATCGGGAAAAGTGAAATGGAGAAACCTCTAAAATTATGCCCACCCCGCTCCTGACAGGATTTTCTGTCGGGAGTCAGATATTTTGCTAACGTTATTCCACAAATTGCGTAAAGCGAAATAAAACTAAGATTCCACATTATTTTTTTAATGGAAGGAGGTATGAAGATGCCGACTTACATCACATTAGCCAATTACACCCAGAAAGGTATAGAAAATATCAAAAATAGCCCTGCAAGACTGGAAAAAGTCAAAGAAGCTATAAAAGCTGCAGGGGGCGAATTCAAGGCGTTTTACCTCACGATGGGGCGTTATGACGTCGTCGTCATAAGTGAAGCACCCAATGATGAGGCATACGCTGCGACCATTCTTGCAATTGGTTCAGCCGTTCGGAAACGCTTAAAGCCTTCACCGAAGAGGAATACCGGAAAATCATCGCCGCCATATCGTGAAAAGATAGGAGACTTACTATCGAAATCAAAATGAGGGCAGGGTTTAAACTTACCCGGCCCTCATGGGTGTATCTCCAATAATATCAAAGAACTGAAAATGTATCTGACGGCTATTTTCATCTAAATTTGATGCTCAGAGAGGGATAGCAACTCCAATCTTTATAAATATAATGATATTAGAAAATTAACCGGCTTGGAAAGTAAGATAAAAGAATTTTATACCGTTATATGAAAGGGGGCCAAATGATTAAAATTAAAGAAATGCCATATAGTGAGAAGTACGATAAGGTAATGGACAATATGAAGTTCGATGAATCATTTATTTTTCCTTTTTTACAAAAACATTTAGGGGATCAAGCGATCGGCGAAGTTAAGGTTGTCTGGCAAGAAGGATTTAAAAACATTCCTGAAGAAGCTAACGTCGGTGAAAAGTATGAAATTGCCTATGGCAATTGGATCTGGCTGGCGAAAAGCATTTATTCATTCATACGAAAGCGAATGGGGGAAGATGGTATTAAGAAATTCGAGCAGGCTGAAGTTGAGGCACTTATAAAGAAAGATAATAGTCCAGCTTTGCTTTTCGTAAAAATTATTCGGTTAATTTCCCCGGGCATAGCCTTCTCCATGACATGCAAGCAGATGGGATATCAATTCCAGTGGTTGACTCCCTTCTCCGTGACGGAACTAACTCGGCATAGAGGAGTATTTGATATTCCTCAATGCAAAATACTCGATTTCTCAGATACCGATGACCTATGTTTTATTGGTTGCCAGAGCACTTATCCGTTGTGGGTGGCGAAGCAGTTCAAGGTAAGCATGAAATGGAATAGACGGGAAAAAAGTTGTACATGTACTTTGACTCCTTTGAATTTAAAATATTCATCTGTAAAAAAATAGTTTTTGAGAAATTCGCTATAGTGGAAATAGTAAAGAACTTGGACTCTAAAAAACTGGGCAATGTGACAAGGTGTGGGTGAATCCGGAAAAAGGGGGTAACCGGCCCAAGCACTTAAGATCGAATTTTAAAATTGAAGGTGAGGGCTATTTTGACATCCCCATAGCGATTTGATAATCAGAGCAATGGCGATTGCAATATTCAAAAACTCTATGATATGAAAATATTATACGGTTTGGCAAGCAGAGCCCGGTTTTCATACTCCAGAAATACCAATTGGTTTGGTCCGAAGGAAGGTTTATTCGCAAAACATCGATGTAGATCATACTGAATAGCATTTGGCTACGAATTGTTCTGGTTATTTCTCTGTTGTTCAAAAAGATTGGCTATCGCCTGAGTTACCCGAGCATGATCGTCTGTGCCTAACGGGTAGGAAGGACTTTGGTTATCGATAACTTGGTTGTTATATACCATTTGAACCTTTACAACCGGATGATAACCAGTTTTCCACTCTTCCAGTCCGATGGATACTTTATACGCGGTACCGGTTAGATGTGGTGGGCTCGCGGAGATCAGTTCTGAAAATTGCGGGAAAAAGGTGACCGTTTTCTTGGCTATAGGAACACAGGCAATTCCCTTGCCCTGCTTGGCTTGTTCAATACAGTTATTGCAGGAGATACAAGCAGCTTTTTGATGATTTCCGGTTTTCCAGCGATTGATTAAATCAGGCTCGCAGATAAATGGGCGGCACATGGAAATATAATCAGCAATGTTCGTTTTCACTATTCGGTGTGCCGTATCCAATGAACGAATTCCCCCGACTAGAATGAGCGGCACTTTAATTTTTTCTCTAAAGGCCTTAGCCTCATTTTGAAAGTAGACTTTTTCTTCCCCCAGTTCGTTTCTGCTATCTGTCAAGTTGGCGATGTTGAGCAACCCCCCACTCAATTCGATTGCATCGATGCCCTCTTTTTCCAGCATCCTTCCGACGGATAACGATTCTTTAAGTGTGAGCCCTTTTTGGACAAAATCCTGGCAATTAAGTTTTACCAAAACCGGATAATCCCTTCCCACCGCCTTACGCACGGAATAAAGCACCTCCAATAAAAGCCTTGCTCGGTTTTCAACAGGACCACCATATTCGTCCTCGCGGTCATTATAGCGGGGGCAGAGGAATTGGCTAAGAAGAAAGCCATGGGCGGCTAAAATTTGAATGCCATCAAATCCGGACCTTTGGGCCCTATAGGCGGCTTGTCCATAAGATTGCGCAATCTCACGAATATCATGGATCATCAATCGCTGAAGCCGCGATTTCGACAAATAAGCACCACCATAGCCGAGCTGCACGACGATTTTTCCGCCTTTATCGTGGACCGCCTGGGTCAAATTCATTAAACCAGAGATGAGATTATCCTTGTCGATGCTCAGTTGCCGCGGTTGATGCCAACCCTGTTTATGAACATATGCGTGACCGGTAATGATCAGCCCTACACCGCCTTTTGCCAGATCGGCCATTAGTTTAATCATTTGAGGAGTGCAGGCGCCATTATCCGTAGCCATCCCAGTCCAGGTGGCTGAGCGGACAAAACGGTTTGACAGCGTCATACGATTGATATTGCTGGGTTCAAATAGACAGTCCATCCATTTCTCCAAAAATAATTGATTGATAGAGGCTACTATAGATTTTTAGGTTTTTAGTTCGGCATAGAAACCCCACCCTGTGGGTGTGGTCATGTGGGATTGGCTGTGCCGGTCCCGCATGGGTATGGCCTAAAAGGCCGCCCACTGCTATCCTTGAATCGAGTTGTAGCCGCAACATCGAAAACAAGGAGGTAGCAGTGATCAGCTTTCGCAAGTTATCACATACGGTATGGCATTGTCAGTATCTTATTGTTTGGGTTCCGAAATATCGATACCGCATTTTGGACGGATCGTTGCGAGAGCCCAGCGAAATGGGGATAAAGGCGATATGTGGGTATGCGGGTTGTGAGGTAATGGAACTGAATGTTCAACGGGATCACGTGCATTTGATGGTGATGATACCGCCAAAAGTATCGATTTCCAGATCGATGGGATGTCTGAAGGGGCAGACGTTGATGAAGCTTTTCAACGAATTTCGCAAGCTCGGGGAGAAGCCGTATTGGGGGATCATTTTTGGCCGAAGGGCTATTGTGTGGATACGGTGGGGCTGGATTCGGCAGCAAATTCGTTTTGACCACGTTGGCAAGCTTGTCAGCCCCTTTTGAATACCCCGAATTGATTGCATGTGGTTTCTTGATACAGGAAAACCACGAATAGTAGATTGGTTGGGTTCGATTGAAATACCGTCAGATTATCCTTGATATTGCACATAGTAGCAGTGCTCAGTTTTGCTTCTCAAATTACTGGGGATTTCAGAATCAAGAAAACCACGATATGTAGGATCCCCCATATTTTGTGGAAACTGAAGAATATCTATTGTAACCTTCAAAAACGAATGATATCGGAATATTATCCGCTTTGGCAAACATTCCTCACATTTAATCCTTGTCCGATATTTTAATCAAAACGCTCTCTCTATCTAATTAAAATTCTGAACAACCTTTCCCACCCTCCGCTGCTGGTGAAAAGATGGCCAAAAGTGCCACCTTTTGCAGGAAAATGATAGATGGCATTCGTGACCACACTTCCCATCGCGGATTCGGGCAAACCCGTTTCGAAGGACTCCGCACTCGAGATACCGGTAAATCACTTCCTTGACGTAAGGACGGAAAAAGCCGTATCGCTTTTCAAACCGATCTTCATAGATGCCTTCGAAGGCCTCGAAATAATCCTCCACCCACTGGTAATAGGAGAATTCTACGGTCTTCGGGTATGGTAAACGGGTGCGGACGCGGACAGGGCCCTTCGGTTTTGAATTCAGAAATCTCAGCAGCAACGTCAGTGCCGATTCCATATGTTGGGATGACGCTCCGGCTGTATCGGGACATGATGACGGGGGTATGTACTTCTGACCCCTGTCAGATGCCGGCGGTAGTAATGAGTTCAGAGGCTTCAGATGCCAGTTTCAGCAAAATGGCAATGTATTGCTGCTCAATGGCTTCAAGGGAATATTCTTTGGCCGGAAAATCCAGGCTGACTGCACCGGCAACCGTTCTGGTCTGGTAATTCATCATGGGGGCGCCAACACTGATTATGCCGGGAACGTATTCCCTGTTGTTGATGGAATACCCCCGGGCTTTTGTTTCCCGGATGTCTGCTTTAATGTCATCAAGATCAACAAGGGTATTAGGGGTCAGTTTTTCCGGTTTTAGAATGGAAAAATACTGGTCCAGATCCGCTTTTGCAAAGTTGGCCAGGATGATTTTGCCCATGGCCCTAGCATATAATTCATCCATGATGAGCGGCAGATGAAAGGAAACCAGGTTGGGCATTTCCCGGCGATACAGGGAGATTAGCTTGAATCCGTCAATCAGGGCGGAATCAATGGATATGTGGTGTTCAAAAAAGGTCTTGTCAATAATGGGCTTGATGCCTTGGTAAATATCAAATCCGAGGAAACATTCATGCCCCATTAAAAATGCTTTGGGGCCCAGGCGAAGGGACTTGTCATTGACGCTTTTGCGCAGATATCCCAACTGGACAAGGGTGTTTACCAGTCGGTAGGTGGATGTTTTATTGATGCCGGTGAGGATAGAAATTTCCGTCAGGGAACGGGAGGGGTGTTCCCGGCCAAACAGTCTTAACACGGAAAGGCCCTTTTCCAGGGTTTTGGAAAAATACTGGTTGGGGTTCTTGGTCATAATATGTCCTGGCTGCTTTGTAATAGGTTGACCGGATATTAACACAAAATTTCTAAAATAAAATTGTCTTTATATATTTTTTAAATTTTTGGCAATAACTGGCAGAATAAAAATAAAAAAAACTGTTGACATCATAAAAAAACTTTTTTAAATTCAAATATAGGATGTTAGTTACTATTATAGTAACTTACGAATGTCAAATCAATTCACAAAAAAGGGGGAAGTTGTCATGAAAAAATTGTTAGCTTTATTCACACTGGCCATAGTTGTGCTTTGTGTTGCAATGCCTGCCCAGGTATTTGCAGCAAAGGTATTGAAACTGGGGTTTGGTGATCCCATCAACTCTGACCAGGGTGCCATTGCCAAACAGTTCAAGTACCTGGTGGAAGGATACACCGGCGGTGAAGTGGAGATTCAGCTGTTCCCGGGCAGCGCCCTGGGAAATGAAACCGAAATGCTCCAGAACACCCGCAGCGGGGAACTGGACCTGTGCATGCTGTCTGTTCCCAACCTGTCACCGTTTTCCCGCAAGATCAATATTCTCACCTTTCCCTATGTCATTCAGAGCATGCGCGATGCCGTTACCATTACCACCGGGAAACTGGGCCAGCAATGGAATGATATTCTCCAAAAAGAGGCCGGTATCCGGATCCTGGCATGGACCTATTCCAATTTCCGCCACCTCACCAACTCCAAACGGAAAATCACCAGCATGGCTGATCTCAAAGGTCTGAAGATCCGGGTTCCCCAAAACGCTTTGATGATCGCATCCTACAAGGCCTGGGGTGCCAACCCCACCCCCATGGCATGGCCTGAAACCTTTACCGCGCTGCAGCAGAAAGTGGTTGACGGACAGGATAACCCCTATATTGTCAACTACACCATGAAATTTCATGAAGTTCAGAACTATATCACCCCGCTGCATTACCAGTTTTCTTTGCAGCCCATGATTGTCGGCGAAAAACATTTCCAGAAAATGGATCGGAAATTGAAGGACATCCTGGTCCGGGCAGGCATTGAAGCCCAGCAGTACTGTGTGCTGTTCCAGATGGAAGAGTCTGAAAAAGCCCTGCAGAGCATGATTGACGCCGGTATGGAATACAGCGAATTTTCCGACGAAGACAAGATGATTGAAGTAGCCAAAGAAAAGGTATGGCCGGAGTATTATGACAAAGTCGGCGGCAAGGAAGCGGTAATGGAAGTGGTGGCAGAGCTTGAAAAAGCAGAAAAAGCCAGACAGGCCCAATAACCGCTTGGTTGATTGACGATTAAAACCCTAAGGAGGGCGCCTTGAAAAACAGGCGACCCTCCTTAAAAAAATTTTCAAACGAAGGAGCAGAAAAGTGAATCTCAGCGGCGTTCTGAAAACCTCGATCGCTGTGCTGGATAATTTAGAAGGGTATCTGTGCAAATTTTTTTTAAGCTTTTTTGTCATCCTTCTTTTTATACAGGTGATCATGCGGACCATCTTCCAGAGCTCCCTGGCCTGGAGTGAAGAGGCCTCAAGATTTGCGTTTGTCTGGTTCGCCTTTCTGGGTGCATCGTATGCAGCCCGGCTGGGTTCCCATAACCGGGTCACTTTTCAGTTTAAACTGTTTCCCAAAATTGTGGGCGATGTGTCCCAGCTCATTGCAGACGGCATCTGGCTGGTGTTCAACGCCATCATGACGGTCAAAAGCATTGAAACCATAAAGGACATGATGGAATACCCGTTTCACTCGCCAGCCCTGGATATCCCTATGCAGTATATTTATATGCTGTTTCCCTTCACATTCATTCTCATGAGCATCCGTATCATCCAGGTCAATATTTTAAAGCATATTTTAAAACGGGATATAGCAGATGTTGATGATATCTCTTCGGAACTGGAGGATATCAAACGGGACATGAAGATCGAACCGGACAATAACGGATCGGACAATTACATGGGGGGCAAATGATATCATCGGTGCTGTTTGGTGTATTTTCTGTTTTGCTGGTGGTCGGCGCCCCCATTGCAGTGGCTCTGGGCATGGCCGCCATGGCTGCATTCATGTCCATCGGCAAAGATGTGACCACCCTGGTCCAGATTGCTTACAATGCGGTCAACTCTTTCCCGGTCATGGCTCTGCCGGCCTTTATCCTGTCCGGGGCCCTGATGCAGGGATCTGGTATTTCCCGGCGCTTGGTGGAGGTTGCCGAAGCCCTGGCAGGCCGTATGGCCGGGGGCCTGGCTTCGTCCACCGTGCTGGCCTGTCTGTTTTTCGGAGCCATTTCAGGGTCCGGCCCGGCCACCACGGCAGCCGTGGGAATGTTGATGATTCCGGCTATGACCAGGCGGGGATATGACCGTGGTTATGCCTCGGCTGTCACCGCTTCTGCTGGGGGGCTGGGCATTGTGATTCCACCCAGTATTCCCATGGTGATTTACGGGGTGACCGCCAGCGAGTCCATTACCAAGCTGTTTATCGCCGGGGTGTTTCCCGGCCTGCTGATCGCCTCGGGCATTATGATTCTCAACTATTTTATCAGCAAAAAAAAGGGATACAAGGCAATTGAAGATGAGTGGTCAATTAAAAAAACCCTGGTTAGCATCAAGGATGGATTCTGGGCCCTGATGGCGCCTGTGGTGATCCTCGGCGGCATATATTCCGGGTTTTTCACCCCCACGGAAGCAGCCATTGTGTCCATTTTTTATACCCTTTTTGTGGGTATCTTTATTTACAAGGAATTAAAGCTTCCTGCCATTTTTAAATCCCTGGACTCCACCACCTGGCTGTCGGGCAGGGTGCTGATCATCCTGTTCACCGCCCAGGCTTTCGGCCGCCTGCTGGTGCAGTATAAGATACCGGATGACATTGCCGCCTGGCTGCTGGCCCTGACCGGCAATGTGCACATTATTTGGGCCCTGATCATTATTTTCCTGATCATGATCGGCATGTTCATGGAGACCCTGGCCACCATCATGCTCGTAACACCGGTGCTTTTGCCTGTCATGACAAGCCTGGGGGTGGATCCCATCCATTTCGGGGTGGTGCTTGTCATGTGCTGTGAGATCGGTTTTGAAACACCACCTTTGGGGGAAAACCTGTTTATTGCATCCGGCATTGGAAAGGTGAGCATCGAGGAGATATCGGTAAAAGCCATTCCGTTTTCCATTGTTGAGATAGGATCTGTTTTCCTTGTGGCATATATTCCGAGTTTTTGCCTCTGGCTGCCCAAGGCACTGGGGTATTAATTTTTCAAAAAAGGTACGTTTTTGCCATCACAGGTAAAGATAGATCCAGCAGGATAGATACGGTCATTTACACATTTGGTTAAAAAAAATGAAATGGAGAGTATTTCGGATGCAACATATAAAAAAAGCATTGAAGTCCGCTGAATCCCACAGCGAAGAGATCCGGCCCGTTGTCCAGGGCCTTCTGGAGGAGATCAGAAAAGACCGGGAAAAAGCAGTACAGAAACTGGCACTAAAGTTTGATAACTGGAAAGAGGATTTCATTCTCAGTGATGAAAAAAAGCAGCAGTTGATCGACACGGTGCCTGACCGCGTCAAAAAAGATATCCGGTTTGCCCACCGGCAGGTGTCAGCCTTTGCAAAGGCCCAGAGAGACAGCATCCGGGAATTTGAAACCCAGGTCTATCCCGGAGTGCGCCTGGGGCAGCGGATCATTCCCATGGATACGGCCGGGTGTTATGTGCCCGGAGGGAGGTTCGCCCATGCCTGTTCCGCCATCATGAGTGTGGCCACGGCAAAAGCGGCCGGGGTCAAAACCGTTATTGCGGCCTCACCGCCCCGGGGGACCAGTATCGATCCTGCTGTGGCCTATGCCATGGATGTGGCCGGCGCAGACATCATCCTTGAGATGGGCGGCGTGCAGGCCATCGCCACCATGGCATTCGGGCTGTTTACCGACCGACCGGCCAATATCCTTGCAGGCCCCGGCAACGCCTATGTGGCAGAGGCAAAGGCGATCCTTGCCGGATCAGGCCTGTGTGCCATCGATGTGTTTGCCGGTCCCACAGAGTCGGCCATCATTGCCGATGACACCGCAGATCCCATGACCATTGCCGTGGACCTAGTATCCCAGGCCGAACATGGTTATGATTCCCCGGTTTGGCTGTTTACTGATTCAAGGGAACTGGGGGAACAGGTGCTCAAAATCATGCCCCGGGTGATTGCAGACATGCCGGACCCGGATGTGCCTGCATCATCATGGCGGGATTATGGTGAAATCATTCTCTGTGAAAACCGGGAAGAAATGGCCGCTGTCAGTGACCAATATGCGGCCGAGCATATCCAGGCGATGACCCGGGATCTGGAGTGGTGGCTCAAGAACCTAAAATCCTATGGCTCGCTTTTTCTGGGGGAATACTGCACGGTTCCCCATGGAGACAAGTGTTCCGGCACCAACCATATCCTGCCAACAAAAAAGGCCGGATATTATTCAGGCGGGCTGAATGTGCATAAATTTTTAAAGATCTATACCTACCAGGGGATTGAAAAACAGGCCTGTGAAGAGATCAGTGCACGGGCATCAAGACTTTCCCGGGTAGAGGGCATGGAAGGCCATGCACGGGCCTGTGACTGGCGGTTGAAAAAATTTTTTCCAGACCGGGAACGGGATTTTGAAGTGTATTCCCAGAAGCACTATTCATAATACTTTTGCGTAATCCGGAGTCGTTTAACATGTCAGAGCCAGCAGAACAGACAATTGTTTTTTCAAAAAGCTTTACACGTCAGGAACCCATCAGTGACAGGGCCATAGAAGAGGCTGTCGCTATTTTGAAATCCGGCCGGATTCACCGGTACAATGTCGGCAAAGATGAAATATCCCAGACCTCTTTGCTGGAAAAGGAATTTGCCGTGTACATGGGAAAAAAATACTGCCTGGCCTGTGCTTCCTGCGGCAGTGCCATGTACCTGGCCCTGAAAAGCGCCGGGGTAAAGGAAAATGAAAAGATCCTGTGCAATGCTTATACCCTGGCCCCGGTTCCGGGTGCCATTGAAAATGCCGGGGCAAGGATTGTGCTGGTGGAGATCACCGATGATTATACCATTGATTTTGATGATCTGGCTGCCAAAGCAAAGCCCGAAGACGTCAAATGGTTCTTGATGTCCCACATGCGGGGACACATTGCTGATATGGATAAAATCGTGGATATCTGCACGCAGAACAATATTACCCTGATCGAAGACTGCGCCCATACCATGGGGGCCAGGTGGAACGGGCGGTTGTCCGGAACATTCGGAAAGGCCGCCTGTTTCAGCACCCAGACCTACAAGCACATCAATTCCGGTGAAGGCGGCCTGCTGGTGACCGATGACTCGGAACTCACTGCAAAAGCCATCATCTATTCCGGGTCATACATGAATTATGACCGGCACCTTTCCAGACCGGATGACGCGGTGTTTGATGCCATAAGGGAACTGGTTCCCAACTATTCCTGCCGCATGGACAACCTGCGGGCTGCCATATTGCGGTCTCAGATACAGACCCTTGATGCCCAGTGCGAAAGGTGGAACCGCAGGTACCGCCTGCTTGAATCTCGCCTGAATCAGATACCGGGCATTCACTGTCCCAGGCGTGACCCAAAAGAACAGTATGTGGGCAGTTCCATTCAATTTTCCCTGGATACAGACAATGAAACCGTGATCCGGCAGTTTCTGGACACCTGTCTGGCCCGGGGCGTAGAACTCAAATGGTTCGGCAACAAAAAGCCGGTGGGATTCACCAGCGCCTATACCAGCTGGAAATATTTTGACAATCTGCCCGTCTTACCCAATACTGACAGAATATTGTTTAAAATGTGCGACATGAGAATCCCGCTGACCTTTGATCTGGAAGACTGCGAAGTGATCGCACAGATAATTGCAGATGTAACTGCCCAGATATTGCCCCGGGAGGCCGCATGAGAAAAATATGATATTATTCTATTACCCGAAACCCTGAATTATTATAAATATTATAAAAAGGAATACCTCATGAATTTTGCACAATTTCCCAGAAGAAAATACATTCACACCCCCACGCCCATTGAGCCCATGCCGGCGTTAAGCAAACGTCTTGGGAAGGACGTCATCCTGTATGTGAAGCGTGACGATCTGCTTCCCGGTGCAGGCGGGGGCAACAAAACCCGGAAACTGGAGTTCTGCATTGCAGATGCCATGGAAAAAAAGGCAGACACCATCATCACCTGCGGTGCGGTGCAGTCCAACCACTGCCGCCTGACACTGGCATGGGCTGTGAAAGAAAGCCTTGACTGCCATCTGGTTTTAGAAGAGCGGGTGAAAGGTTCTTATAACAAAGAGGCCAGCGGCAACAATTTTCTGTTTGAACTCATGGGGGTGAAAAGCATCGAGGTGGTGCCTGGCGGAACCGATATGATGGGAGCCATGGAGAAAAAAGCTGCCGTGCTTGAGGCGGAAGGAAGGCGCCCATATATTATTCCCGGCGGGGCCTCCAATGCTATCGGTGCCCTGGGATATGTGTCGTGTGCAACAGAAACAATGACACAGCTCAATCACATGCACCTGAATATTGATCATATTGTTGTGCCGTCCGGATCTGCAGGCACCCATGCCGGCATGGTTGTGGGTATGGTGGGCAGCAGCAGCAATATCCCGGTCAGCGGTGTCAATGTATCCAGAAAAAAGGATGTGCAGGAGGAAATCGTATATAAACTAGCCCTTGAAACAGCAGAAAAACTGGGCGTAAACACCAGCCTGGACCGCAAAGCGTTTGTATGTTTTGACCAGTATGTGGGGCCGGGCTATTCGATCCCCACAGATGCCATGGTGGAGGCGGTGAAACTGTTTGCACAGAGCGAGGCGATTCTTCTGGACCCGGTGTACTCAGGTAAGACCGCGGCTGGATTGATTGATTTGATCAGAAAAGACCATTTCAAACCCGGCTCAAAGGTGCTGTTTCTTCATACCGGCGGATCCCCGGCCCTTTATGCCTATATGGACACCTTTCGAAAATAGCCGTCAGAAACAGCCGTCATACAGATGTATGAACAGAGCAGTCGCTCTTGCATCCCAGGGCGGCTGCTCTGACATTGAAGCGCGGTGGACAGACAACTGAGAGAAAACAGAGAACATGACACAGAACCGAGAAAAAATCGTGGGCATTATCGGCGGAATGGGACCTGAGGCCACGGTGGACCTGATGCAGCGCATCATCCGCCTGACCCCGGCAGTAGATGATATAGACCATATCCGGTGCATTGTGGACAACAACCCCAAGGTGCCCTCCCGAATCAAAGCCATTATTGAAGGCGACGGGGAAGACCCCGGCCCGGTCATGGCAGACATGGCCAAGCGCCTGGAGGCATGGGGGGCCGACTTTCTGGTGATCCCCTGCAACACGGCCCATTTTTATTATGATGCGGTGCAGCAGGCGGTAAACATACCGGTGGTCAACATGATCGACCGGGTGGTGAACCTGGTGAAAACCCGGTTCGGCAAAGAGGAAAAAATCGGGATGCTGGCTTCTCCTGCCGTGGCCCTCACCAAACTCTATACCCGGCGGTTTGAAGTGCTGGGAATGGCGGAAGTCTGGCCGGATCCCGAACACCAGGACCTGCTTTTCAGTATCATCCGGCAGATGAAAACCGGCCGAATTTCCCCGGGCCTCCACCGGCAGTATGCCCGGGTCTGCGGGCATTTAAAGGAACATGACGTGCGGGTGGCCATTGTGGCGTGCACGGAACTGAGTGCCCTAGACGGGGACCTGCCCCTTGACACCATTGACGCTTCCCAGGTGCTAGCCGAAGAGATCGTCAGGGTTGTAAAACATCCATAAAACAGGCCGTTGACTGCGCCAATGCCGGACAAGGCATTACCGCAAAAGGAAAAAGCAATAAGAGTATCAATCTGTATGTTGGCGGCTATTATCATGACCGGGCTCATGTGTCTGCTCGGGTGTTCCGATACCCCAAAAGGTGAAAAACCTGGTCCTGACAAGGTCCTGAAGATGCTTCAGGAGGGAACTGACCGATTCTTCAATGGAAAATCAAAATATCCGAACATGGATAAAAACCACCTTATCCAGGCAGGAAAAAAACGTCAGGCTGGCCACGCCTATGCAACGGTTATTACCTGTTCTGATTCGCGGGTGCCGGTGGAAACCATTTTTGACGCCGGTGTCATGGATATTTTCGTGATCCGGGTGGCTGGGAATGTCTGCGATATAGATGAGGCGGGATTCATTGAATATGGTCTATGGTCTGGCCCATGTTAAAATGCCGGTTGTGGTGGTTCTGGGTCACACCCAGTGAGGTGCTGTCACGGCGGTTACCCACAAAGTTCAGGGGAAAGGCCATGCAGTAGAAAGGAATATCCCCCCGCTTGTTGATAATATTGAGCCTGCACCGACGCTAAAATGAAATTACAGAAAAGATGTTACACTCCGGTTCACTGGGCGATTGAAATTTATTCCCCTGCCCAAAGGGATGACATAATTCTCCTGGCAATCGAAGAAAACGTATGGATCAGTATCCGGAGTCTGTTCATGAAAAGTCCTGCCACACGGGATCTGGTCAAAAACGACACGGTAAAAGTTGTCGGTGCCATTTATGATGTGAGTACCGGGAAAATAAACTGGTTGCAGCAGGCCAGGGTCGTCAATATCCTGCATGAGGTGGAGGCAAATCCGAACTGCGCCACTGAAGCCATGGCACCCCATGAAAAAGACATCGCAGATCCATCTGTCTCCACGGCAATTGATTGATAGAGACTTGCTTTTTTGAATGCGAACAGAGTGCGGGAACGAATTGTGTCCCGCCCCGGTCTATACCCCAAGATATGGGAACAATCCGTTGCCGTGCCCTCCGGACAACTCGATACTCAAATGAAGATCGACTGTCAATACGGAAATTCTCGGCAGAAGACGGTTATTTGAGCCGATTCGGGCATGGCTCGACGGGTCAGCGCCGGCGGGTTTTTCAGAAATAGGCATCCATGGGTTGAAGATGATTGACAGTGGCACCCTCGAGCGGTAAGGTATGCGCATGTTTCGATATTGTGGCGACGGCATCATAACAACCGAAGCTTCCGGCTATGCTCTTACAATATCCGCATTTTTCCCAATCTGAGGATTGGCGAATCTAATCTTCAAAAAGGTAATGATCTCAGAATATTATCCGCTTTGGCAAGAAGTCCGCACCTCAAGCCACCCTAAAACGGTACGAAACTGGCCATCCGCGCAAAGCAGAGGGCGTATGCGGCAAAGTGTTCCAGGCGATTGGCATGGCGATGCAGCCGACCATCCGCGAAATTTAATGGCCGATTTTTGCAAAGTTGGCATGGGGGTAGTGCCAAGAACATTTTTGTGCCCTGTAACTACCTGGTTTCGTTGAGGAAGAAAAAATCAACTGTCGAAGATCAGATATACATTATGTGCGCCGTCACCTCCCCTAGTCGATGGTTTTCAGCACCTTATCCAGTATATCCAATGCAAGATCGGCTTCCCGGGTGGTAAGATCCAGCGGTGGCATGAAACGGATAGAATCGAATCCGCATGTAAAAACCAATAGTCCTCTTTTAAATGCCTCTTCCATAACTCTACCAGCCATTCCTTTACCATCTATAGACATGGCTACCATCATCCCCAAGCCTCTGGAATTGTTTACCCTATTGTGCCGTTGTTGAAGGTTCTTTAATCCATTGAGAAGATGACCGCCTACTTGGGTCGCATTTTCGAGCAGGTTGTCTCTTTCGATGATTTCGAGAATTTTATACGCCACTGCGACGGATACCGCGTTGGTGCCAGACCACGTTCCGCCTAACCTACCGCTACCTTTAGGGAACATGTGACGGGGTGCCACTGTGGCGCCAACGCGAAGGGTTTTACCAAGGCAGAGTATGTCCGGCTGAATGTCAAAGTGCTCGAATGCAAACCATTTTCCAGTCCGACCCAGTCCGCTTTGTATCTCATCCAGTACCAGCGGAATGTGATATTTTTTGGCCACACGAGCAATTTCCTGTAAAAATCCAAGTGCCGGTAGACGATAACCGCCCTCTCCTTGAACTGGCTCCAGGATAATATAGGCAACCTGCTCGGGGTCTACGTTCCCGATGTCGGCATCCAAATACTGTTCTAACCGGCTCAACATGCCTTTGTGGGGTACGGCATATACTTTCCATCCACAGCGACATTCAGCTTCACAATGACAAAAGGGAAGTTCGAGAATTTCACCGATATGGGGATACCAGGCACGTTGCGGGCGGCGGCTGCGAGTCAGGGATGTTGCCCCCAAGGTTCGACCATGAAAAGCACCTTGAAAGCAAAAGCCGATGCCCATGTTGCGTCGATGATCATAACAGATCTTCATAGCATTTTCTACAGCTTCTGTTCCGGAATTGGACATAAACACCGTGTCGAGTCCATAGGGCTTGGTTAAGGAAATCAGTTTTTTCGCTAAGTGAGAAGGTGTCGGAATATCGATAGCCTCCGGATCATCTCCCCATGCTCCGACAATTTCGGCCCCATAGCGGCCGGGATTGACCGCAGCGGCACGCGTCGCTGTTTCGATCAGTTCAGGATGGTTGTACCCCATGGGAAACGCTGCCCCATGACTGGACAAGTCGAGAATAATATTTCCATCAGGATCAGTGCAAAAAGGGCCCCCAGCGGGTTTAGATCGATCCCAAACCAGACCGTGAAAATAGATACCTTCCGCACAGTTGGCCATATGGTAGTCGGTCCATCGTTGCGATAGGGGACCGGGGGGTGGCGTTTTAATGGTTGGAATGGCTGTGTCGCGATTAAATTTCATGGATTCTCCCTCCTTCTCATATCTAAAGTTTTAACTTGTTATCCAATTCTTTTTCGATTGCATCCTTTTCAACATCGAAAAGCGTTTCATGGGGGGGTAGCGATTCGATTTCAAAAAATTCAGGTAATCGTTCAACCATGGGACTGCCAGCCGCCAGGTTGAATCGGTGCTCGTTTGTCAGGATATTCTTTCCCATTTCAACCATATCGGTCAAGGTCATATGTCGATTGTAGCGAGCATTCAGTGCTTCAGCCAGGATATTGAGGGTTTCAACTTCCAACCCCACAAAAAAGCAGACGCCCATGGCATCAATACTCGCCACCATAATCTGTAGGTCTAATGATACTTCCGTTTGACCGTCAGGCTTTAAAGGGTCATAGGTTTTCGTTGAGTCAAATCCTGTTCGCCCAGGCATGACGCAGCCGGCAGTATGGTCGGCGCCCATTGGTGAGCTTGCATACGTTACACCGATGCCTTTGTTGCTGCGTGGATCGTAAGCAGCCATGCCTTGGCCTTTTACCGTAGGAACCCTCTTTACACCAAGAACTCTGCCGGCAATTGCCGCGCCGTTGCCTATAATTCGGCCCATCGGTGTGTTTTTAGGGATTTCTTCAAGCAATGCAATTGCACCCTGGGCATCACCAAAAGACAAAAAACCGGCTTCCATGACCACCCCGATGGTCGCTCCCATCTCCATTGTGTCCACACCGATCTCGTCGCAAAGACGGTCCATCTTGGCAATGGCGTCTAAATCATCAATCCCGCAGTTAGCTCCCAATAGTGCCACAGTCTCGTATTCCAAACTTGAAGTAACGTACTGGCTCTTTAAATTCACGTATGTGTGTTTGCAGGCAATCGGACACCCAGGCATACACGACTGGCCGCTTGGGCCCCCTCTTTCATCAATACGGCGTCGCATGGCTTCGCCACCGATTTTTTCAGCTCCTTTGAAACGACCTGTTCTGTAGTTGTGCGTAGGCAAGTAACCCAGTTCATTACTCATTTCGATTTCGATGGGCGTTCCAAATTCATGTAAATCTTTTTTGTTTTTTTTCAATTTCCGGGTAAAGTCTCTTGATATGGAAATGAACTTTGCGCGATTGATATATTCAGACACACTTTGGCTCTCTTGATCATCGATGACAATAGCCTTTATACGTTTTGAACCGATAACAGAACCCATGCCACCGCGGCCAGCGTAGTCGCATGGATTGCCACGAAGGTCGGTGGCCGCAACTCCTGCCGCCGAAAGCATTAATTCACCAGCAGGACCGATCATTAAGAGGCCAATTTTCTTCCCAAATCGTTGTCTGAGTTCGGAAGCAAGTTCATATGTTTTATATCCACCGTATTCATCAGCTGAAATAAGATGAGTCCCATCCTTATCCAATTTAAGGATATAAAGACGGTCGTTCTCCTTCGGCTGGCCCTCAAGAACAATAGCCCGGATGTTTAGCCTGGAAAGTTTAAACGCTACCGTACCACCAACATTGCTTTCCTTAATTCCATCAGTCAGCGGACTTTTAGCACCGATAGAGCAACGGTTGGCGCAGGGAAAAGATGTTCCTGCGAAAGGGCCCGTGGCAATGACACATTTGTTGTTTTTTCCTAGAGGGTTGCAATTTGGAGGCACCTCTCGCCTGATGATGGCGGCGGTCAATGCACGGCCTCCAAGATGGTGATACGCTTCTGACATGGTTTCATCAGTCGTCTTTTCCCGGTGTAAATCCACACGTATTATCCTGCAATTATTCATATACTTTCCTTAATAGGCAACCAAGCCTGAGAGGCTGTTCAACTTCTGCCCCGTCGGTTTTATGCAAAACATAAAAGCTTTTTGGGGTTGTCAACCATGATTGTCAATATTTGCTCTAAACAAATCCCTCGTGCAATCATTTGGGGCACGATGTTTTTTAATATGTGAGCATAACCAGCGCCACCGTATGAAACCAGAAAAATCTTCATACAGATATCATGTGAAATAAGAAGTTTGTCCAATAAATTGTCATCAATCAATTTTTTAATCTGTTCTATTCTTTCTCGGTCACAAGGCATATTAAAAACGCCAAATTGCAGCGGATAGAAACCTTCTTCTCCGAAGCAGTCATATTCCAGATAGCATCCAGTCTTTGCAATTTTTTTTATGGTGTTATAAGTGAAGTCAGTTCTATCCAAATGACCCATAACCACCTTGTCCACATCGACACCAAACGAATTCATGTGTTCCAATATTTCCATTGGTGATTCTTCGTGTCTCCCCGGATGAATCGTGATCGCCGCCCCGGTTTCTTTTTGGGCATACACACTCGCTTCTAACGATTTTTTTTCTCTTTCCATCAGTGGCCAAGTGCAGCCAATCTCACCAATTATACCAGCTCGAATCTTATAGATGCCCACCCCTTTTTTGATATCATCTATTATTTCTCTTGCAAGGTCGTCGACTGTCTTCTTATCAAATTCTTTTGCCTGAGATTCAGCGACATAGTAACCTGAGCCCATGACAATATTTAATCCTGTAGCCCTTGAAATTCTAGCCAAATTCTCCGGATCGCGATATAAATTGGCGTTAGTGACATCCACAATAGTCCCACCACCTTCATTCCTGAAATAGGCGGCTTCTTTTATGGCACAGTCAACATCTACTAGCTGCATATTGTCGATATTATTATAGATATTGTATCTTACCCATCCTAAATTACTAAGTCCCAGTTCTTCGTTCACATATTTCCGGTCACCGACACCTTCGGGTTCTTCATGCCAGACTTTCATATCAATCAAAAGATGTTCATGAGGAAGTGTTATTCCGAGCTTTTCTGCGCTAACCGGGCCGGTTACAGTTTGTGCATATTTATGATTTTGTTTTTTCATTTATATCCCACTTTCTCTCTATTTTCTTTCTGTTTTTCTTTTGAGAGGAGTTTCAGGGTTAAACGTCAAAAACAGTTGTAAAGCAATATTATTCAGTTGGTTAGGCAGCTATTGACTGTTAGACCCTACTGTCATTAATCCGACGTCCTAACGGGACTATGGCTGATGATCATTTTCCCTCAAATGGAACCGATCTTCCACCTGCTATATTGCAAGACTGGATTCATCAATATCGTGTGTCGTCCAATCCGTATTATCTGTGAAGATGATGTTTTTGCCAAACATGGCCTGTTTCCGGCTGACCCGGTAAGGATCTTTACAGAAGCTCATCGATGAGCCATCATTAATGGTATGACAGCCTTTTTGGCTATTTTGAAATAAGGTCCAATGGTAGTTTATTTAGCACCTCATGACCTTCTTCTGTAACAAGGATATTGTTTCCTAGAATAACGCCAAAGCCCTCATCACGAAGTACAATAGTTGGTTCAAGCGAAAACACCATCCGGGGTTTCAGAATGTGGGGATCACCGTCCAAAATACTAAGACTTCCCATCCACGCCGGCGGATAGCCTGCTTCAAGGCCATAGCCAGTCCGGTGTAGCCGTCCAAAGTTATATTTGTGTGTTATCCGCCTAGTGATACGATCCAACTCACCTACGGAGACACCCGGCTCAACAGCCTCGGTTGCTTTCGTCAACGCCTCATATAATAATCCGTGTATTTCTTTGACCTTTTCTGAAGGCTTTCCAACGACAACACTTCTAAGGGGATTTACGGTATATCGTTTGCAGACTCCCCCCAGTTCTGAGGTAACAACATCGCCATTCTCGATTACCTTATCAGACGGCGTTCCGTGAAGGCTTGCACTTTTAACACCAGAATTAATGAGAAAAGGTATTGGAGAATATTCGCTTCCATTCTTGAAAAGGGTGTAGTATACTTCGGCAGCCACATCGTTTTCGGTAACGCCTTCTTGCACAGTATCTATCGCCTTTTGAAGTCCGAGGTCCGAAAGCTCAGCTGCTCGTCGGACGTAGTCCACTTCTAGTTCAGATTTATATATCCGCAATTCTGGGATCAAATCACTCACATCCCAAAATCTTGCTTTGGGTAGTTTCTCTTTAATTCTTTCATAAGTGCCTATCTTTAACCACCAACCGGCTTTTTCGACACCGATATTTGGTGAATCACCTGACAATTCCTTAATTCTATCAATGGTTATTTCGATTGGGTCACTCCCGTGAGCCCATATTTCAACATTATCCATCCATGATGTTGCCTTTACGAGAGTTTCCTCGACCGCTTGGACTAAAAGTAGTGGTTGCTCGTCCACGAATGAGAGGAATAGAACTTGATGTTGATAATAACCGATAGAATCAAATCCGGCTACATAGTAGATATTTTCTGGACTTGTAATCAGCATAATGTCTATGCCTCTTTGTTCCATTACCGTTTTTATTTTCTCGATTCGTTTTTGGTACTCTTCGATCGGAAAGGCAGTGACTTTTTTCATTCTACTCCTATCTATTGATTGTTTTTTTGCCCGATCTTTTCAATTTAAATCTAACCCTTTTTATACTTTTTACCATAAGCTCATCGGCTTTTTTAGAGATATGCTACTGTTTGACAAAAAAGCTTTAATGGTTGACCTTGTTGACACATCTTCGTCTATCATCCGAATTCAAGTAGACCGACATTTTGATCAAACAACAGATCATATCCATTTTCGGTAATAACCACGCAATTTCCAATAATAATAGTCCAGTCATTATAACCTGATATGGAAGGCTCCAGTGTAAAAGCCAACCCGGGTTCTAATATGTAGGGTTCGCCCTGTAATATGCTTAAATTCCCCATTGGGGAAGGCGGATATCCCAGTTCCACGCCAAATCCTGTTCTTGCAGGAATATAACGTTCGTATCCTTTTCTGGCATCACAAGTCGCTTTGTCAATATCACCGACTGGTTTTCCAGGTATGATTGCAGAGAGGCCTGCCTCATAAGCATTAAGAACAATTTGATAAATTTTTCTTGCATCCTGGGGGGCTTTGCCAGCGAAAACTGTTCGAACGACACTGGCGTGATACCGTTTATGGACTCCCATGATTTCAATCAGAACGGGATCTCCCTCCTGAACAATCCGCTCTCCGGGCAAGGAATGGAAAAGACCTGTCCGTGGGCCTGATGATACCAGCGTCGGAAATGCCGGATACTCGCTCCCGGAAGAGGCGATTGATTCCTGGATGGCAGCATTGATATCTTTTTCCCTTACCCCAGGTTTGATGACATCGTAAGCAGCCCTAAGCGCCTCACCAGCCCACGCTGCGGCTTGTCGCACAACCTGCAACTCGGTTTCACTTTTTTTCATACGGGCTTCATCGATCATATTCGTGACATCCACCACGCCGACATTTCCAAGACCTCCCCGAATGGCATAATAATCCGCTATCGGAAAATAATGGGTCTGAAGATTCATACCGACAACTTTTTTTTCGGTGCCTCCTAAATATTTGATAGCATGATCAACGGAAACAAACATAGGATCGCTGCCGTGGTGCCAGATTAAGATAGTTTCAATCCATGAATTCATGGCGGCCATTTTTTCTTCAGCGCGATGTGTCATAATAGCGGCATCACCACTCTTAACGTCGATGTGTAGCTGGTTTTTGTAAAAAAGACCTGTTGGATCGAATCCTGAGACCCAAAAAATATGGGAAGGTTCGGTGATTAAGAGATAGTCTATTTTATGGTCTTTGGCCATAGCACAAACTAAATCGAATCGCCGGTGGTACTCATACTCTGAAAAAGCCAGGTTTTTCATACCATTCAACCTTTTTTTCGTAATAATTTTCCTTCTTTTGCACCTGTGCAACATCCATTTTCTACTACAATCTTTCCTGAAATGAGAACAAGCTCCACTCCACTGGGACGGGCATAGAAATTCGTCCAAGTTGTATTATCCCGGAAGGTTTTGGGATCTATCAATGTCAAATCAGCAACCATTCCTGGACGAATAATGCCCCTGTCCCATATCCCAAGCTGGCTTGCTGGAAGTGATGTCAACCGCCTTACTGTTTCTTCAAAGTTCAAAGCCTTTCTGGACGATACCACTTCATCAAATACTCGGGGGACAAATCCATAGCAACCCGGCATCATCGCCTCATCCTTCAATGGTCCGCTCCGGGAAAGTGTTGAGGAATCAGATCCAAAAGAACAATGGGGGTCTCTGATTGTCAACAGAATGTCCTCCCAGTCCAAAGTGTGTGTGATTTCGGTAAAATCGGTGTAATGAGGCCCTGCTTCAGAAAGTAAGTCAAAAACAACGTCCCATGGCTCTCTTCTCATTTCATGACTTAACTGGGCGATCGACTTGTTTATGATATCCGGTCTGTTTGGAGACCGCACGATGATCATTTTATCCCATTTATCAAGTTGAACCCAGCGACATAGGTTCATTTTATGCTCTCTGATAACCTTGCTTCTGAATTGATGACTTCTGAAGCGTTGCGGAACGTCATCCATAGAACCTTCAAGAGCCCAACTTGGAAGTAATTCTGTCAAGGGACCTGGAGCCCATTCATAAGGATAGATATCAAAGCCGAGGTCGAGTCCTTCCTCTCTTGCTGTTTCGCATAATTCGAGGACAGCTTCGGTCATGTGCCTAGCAAATATTCTAGGGGTAATATGGCTGATTTGGAGTCTGGTGTCTCCTTCTCTCGCAATTTTGATCGCTTCGGCAACACCTTTTTCACTATTGAATATCCGGTAGCGGGTATGTGAAGAATAAAGTCCGCCTATTTTACCAACCCTTTTAACAAGTGCAGTAATTTCCTCGGTTGTCGTGTTAGTCTGGTATGGTGCATATTCGAGGCCAGTGGACAAACCGAATGCACCTGACTCGAGTGCTTCGTCAACCCAATAGCACATCTTTTTGATTTCATCCTGGTCAGCCGGGCGATCTTTTATTCCCATTGCACTCGTACGGATAGGGCCATGTGCGACCAAGGGAACTACATTGATACCCAGATTTCTGTCTAAATGCTCCAGGTATTCGCCAAATGTGGTCCAATCAATCTCGATGGCATGCTTGGCGCTGTGCCCCAGGATGTTGTGAACCACTTTTTTGGGGTCAAGGGCAGGCGCAGGTCCAAATCCACAGTTTCCCAACACTTCGGTAGTTAGACCTTGTTCAATAGCACTTTCGGCAGAGGGATTAACTAAAAGTGTCCAGTCCGAGTGGCGATGGATGTCGAAAAAACCGGGTGTAAGCAATTTGCCATTGGCGTTAATTTCCCTTTTGCCCTCAGGGAGCCGATTGCCTTTATCGATTTCGACTATACGACCCTCCTGAACCCCGACACTTGCTTTGAATCGAGGTGAACCGGTTCCATCAACCACATGTGCGTTTCTGATGACAATATCAAGATTCATCAGGATTCACTTCACTTCATTATTGGAAATATACAGCATGGCATTGATTGTAAAAATAATTGTCAAAAGGACTGTGGCTCATATTATAAAACCGAAGAGCTTCGGAATAAATAGCGTGGTAATTGGGAGATATGTAACTAATAACAAGATTGCTATTTCAATAAAAAGGAAAACCAGTATCTCTTTGCTTAAGGCTTCAAGGGATACATTAGCGATAGAGCAGCCAATAAATAAAACTTGTCCCAACGGTGGTGTTATTAACCCGATGGCACAATTAAGGCATACAACCATCCCAAAATGAAGAGGGTGAATTCCAAGGCTTACTGCAATAGGGGCAAGCGTAGGAGCGAAAATTAAGATAACCGGAATGACATCCATAATAGAGCCAAGAATCAATAAAAAGATATTTGTAATAAGCAAAAAAGCGATAGGGCCCGCAAATCCAAGAAATTTTGCTAATGATTCGTTTACCTGATGTACCGTAATTATCCATCCAAAAACTGTCGATGTCCCGAGGATAATCATAACAATTGCAGTAACAATGATGGAATTGACCATCAA
>ENA-OSEO01000679-OSEO01000679.1-sediment-metagenome-genome-assembly--contig:-NODE-679-length-80772-cov-6.705682_pt1 | contig 80772 bp, 74 predicted proteins | sample MGYA00237883_ERZ534232 | MGnify/ENA metagenome assembly ERZ534232
TATTCGATTGTCAGAGAACTTTTTTGTCTACGATGTCGTGGCATATTTTTCTGTCCACGATGTCATGGCACTCAGCAAGTAGCCTTTATCGAAAGCATAAGTCCAAGCTTTTTTCTGCAAATGTTCGTGACTATCTTGGCTCGCGTCGAAGTGACGCCAATATTAACAACGGGATAAAAAAGTCCGCTGAGAATAGTCCTGGTGATTTCTGGGTATACAACAACGGTATAACGGTTTTGGTTAACAGTTTCGAATTGTTGGATAAGGGTAGAAAAAAGGTACTTCAAATCCAAGGAATATCAATCGTTAATGGTGCGCAAACCACGGGGGCAATTGGTTCATTAAAAAAACTTCCTGATCCAAAAGTAATGGTGCCAGCTCGATTTGTGCAGGCTCCGGACCCTGAGCTAGTAAGAAATGTAATCCAATTTAATAACAGTCAAAACAAGATTACGGCCTCAGATTTTCGAAGTACTGACAGAATTCAAAAAAGACTTAAAGAACAAATTGAACAGATCCCCGACGCAGAGTACGAAGGAGGGCGTAGAGGTGGGCATTCTGATGTGATAACAAGGAGTAAAAAGCTCTTGCCGTCATATACTGTTGGACAAGCGTTAGCATCTTTTCACGGTGATCCTGTAGTTGCATATAACCAAAAATCAAATATTTGGATTTCAGATAGACTTTATGCACGATATTTCCCAGAGGATATTAATGGTGCACATGTCGTTTTTGCATATTCTTTACTTCGTGCAGTGGAGGAGAGGAAAAAAGAATTAGTGGCTAAATTTAAAGGAAAGCCAAACTCTTTGACCAGCCAAGAGGAAACTCTGCTCGAGTATTTTAGACATCGTGGTTCGACCTACTTACTTGTATCGGCAATAGCTGACTCGTTAGAAACAATTCTTGGGAATAAGGTCCCGAATAGGTTTAAGGTTTCCTTCGGTGATAAGATTTCTCCAGCAATAGGAAAGGAGCATTGGTCGAAAATTGTTGAAGTTACCTCTCCATTTACAACCCAGTTGTCGGATGCTTTCTCAGACGGTCTAAAAAACACCGAGAAGGTCAACGCCGCACAGAACACTTTTAGAAGCTTGGTGCAGGCTACCGCCACAGCAAATAGTACTGTTTTTGAGAAGTTTCGAAAATTTGTAAGCATGGGCAAAAAATAACCAAAAGAGGTAGCGACGGTTGTCAGGTAGAGGTTTTTTAATTGTAGTGGCATTATGGGCTGGTGAATCTGGGTGTGAAGAGGGCGTGTCGGTTGGGTCGGAGTAGGACCTAGGTAAGTAAGTGATAAAAACGATATTTCCTTCCCAGGAAATGCCCCAATATTTTTGAAAAAGGTGCCTCGCCGCTGATTCCAAACGGCATGTGCAAAAAAGGAGTAGATTGATATGAAGGAACGCTCTGAGAAGAAAGAGCTTAATCGAATAGAAAAAAGGGCCATTGAGGCTTTGGCTATTGCACCGATAATAAGAGCGGTGTCCCAAAGGATAGGCAAGGACGAGGCTTCGGCAATACTGAGGGAAGTCAACCAGCAGGAAGCGTTTCAGCGTGGCCGGAACATGCGCAAAGCCGAGGAACAGAATGGAATAGAGGAATTGGTTAAAGATGTCGATACCTGGGGGGTGGGTGGACCTTGGGAAATGGAGGTTTTAGAGCAAACATCCACGACCTATTTTTTTAACGTATGGCGCTGCCCTTATTATGAGAAATATCGGGAACTGGGACTGGAAGAGTTTGGCGTTGAATTATCCTGCTGTCGTGATGAACCTTTTGCCAGGGGCTTTAATCCCCGGCTCAAGCTGGTGCGGACCAAAACCGTAATGGAGGGAGCGGACCATTGCGATTTTCGCTATTACCTGCAGCCGGAATGATTTTAAAAAGAATAGAAGGATCAACCCGATAATTTCGATTGTTTCATCTGTTCAGGAGATACGGGATTTTAAGCTTCCATGGTCATCAGAAAAGAAACAGAGGCGGATTTTGAGGCCATAACCGAGGTTACGATCGCCGCTTTCAAAACCCTTGCGATCAGCAATCACACCGAGCAGTTCATAATAAAAGCCTTACGGGCTGCGGGGGTACTGACTATTTCGCTGGTGGCGGAAATAGACGGGAGGGTTGTCGGACATATTGCCTTTTCGCCGGTCACCCTATCCGACGGTTCAACAGGCTGGTACGGCCTCGGCCCGGTTTCGGTGTTGCCGGAACACCAGAAGCAGGGCATCGGCAAAGCACTCATCACCAAGGGGTTGTCTTTGCTGAAAGAAGCGGGCGGGCAGGGCTGCGCCCTTGTTGGGGATCCGAACTACTATAAACGGTTCGGTTTTCGGAATTATCCGGAATTGGTTCATGAGGGGATTCCCCAGGAGTTTTTCGTCGTGTTACCCTTTTATAAGCAGGTTCCCCCTGGCACTGTTGTTTTTCATGAAGGTTTCCAGGCGACCGGCTGAGGGCCGGCTGTGGGAGCCAGTGAAACTGGGGTTGAAAAATAAGGAGTTGTTAATTGATTGATTACCGCATTCTGCCGGAACAAAAGCTTGTAGTATTTTGCAACTGGGGGGTGACCCCCGTGGAAGAGGTATTAGAGCTTCGCCAAGCCCTGCGAAGTAATTCTGACTTCTCCCCTGACTACGATGCAATTGTAGATAGCACCCTTCTTGATCGTCAGTAAACAAGTGAAGAGATATACCGATTAACCGAGTCGAGCTTCCACACGACAAACTCGCCGCCCATCAAAGTTGCGACTATTGCGCCCGCAGATGTTATATTTGGTATAAGTCGAATGTACCAGATGATTAATAGTGGTCAAAGTTCGGTTGAAATGCGTGTGTTCCGTGAAGCGGGTTCGGCTTTAAAATGGCTTGATAGGGAAGAACTTGATATCGAAAGCATATGCGATGAAATCAGGAGTGGGGCCAAGGGGCGTTCGTGAAGTTTTCACATTTTCCAAAACATGAGGAAGTTAAGCCGGGGCAAACCCGGCTTTTTCTCGTGTGTCCGGCAGGTTCAATGGAAGTTTGAATCACCGGAGTCTGATGTGAAGGGCGCAAGGGGTGTTTTATCAATTGTGATTTTTAAGACTCTCAGCGTGTTAGCTCAGGCGCGCGAGTTTTCGAGCGTCACCTGAAGTTTCTTTAAAGGTGATCCTTGAGATCGATTTGCTCACAGGCACAAGATTTCCACCTTCTTGCGCGCTTAGAGGTTGGTGAAGAGAATTTATTTCGATTCGTCAACCATCTGAATGATGTTTTTCTCAACCTCTTCGGCAACCTTAACCAGAGATACATCCTGTGATAGTGATGAAAGCATTTGCCTCGGCCGGATAAGACCGATTTTGGTTTTGCCTTTTTCTGTGAACACTGATATGCGGCAGGGCAAGACCATGTTCAAACGCATATCGACTGACAGAACTTTTGCGGCCTGCCCAGGATTGCAGACTTCAAAAACCTTACACTCTTCCTCGAACTCAATGCCTTTTTTGCGAAGGGTAGTCCCCAAATCATGGACATATAACACACCAAAACCATGACGTTTAACCGCCGACTCAAGGTCTACCGATGCTTGGTCGAATGATTTGTCGGTTTCAACTAAGTAATACATGAAAGCACCTCATCCTTTGTGGTTGGTACTTTAATATTATACGTCGGGGTTCTTCAAAGGCCAATCGGTCAATAAAATAACCGTGTAAGCGGGTAAAATGGACCTGTAAATGAGGGAAAAACTATAAATTCAAAAGATTAGTCTGGTCCAAAAGGGCTGACAAGGCGTTCCTGAAATTTTCACATTTCCTAAAAAAGGAGAAAGCCCAGCCGGGGCAAACCCGGCTTTTTTTATGTGTCCGACGGGCTCAATGGAAGTTTGAAGCATAGGAGTCTGACGTGAAGGGCGTAAGGGATATTTTGATTTATTTGTGGTAATTAAGATTTGATCTGACAGACAGTGCCTGATTGATCCCGAGGTAAGGCAGGATCCCATTATAGAATAACCAATAAGAATCCCCTTCTTTTAAGGGTGATATATCAGCCGGCAAACACCGGGAAAACAAAAGGCCCACCATGAAACTGGCGGGCCTTTTCAACGTTCTCTTTATCGCGGGTTATGAGAAAGCTTCAATCCTGTCACGTGGTTGCCGTTGCGAGCGGTTGACCCACTTTGATGAGCGTTTCCTTGCCGGCATCACTGTTTGCCACCAGGTCTTCGCAGAACCTGATTCTGCCCGGCTCGAACATCAAAACGACGGTTGATGCGCCGAATTTGAAATAACCTTTCTCATCCATCTTTTCGACATGTCCCGAACGGCGTGTATTGACGATGCTGCCTACGCCAAACGCCCCGACCTCCATAAAACACAGGGTTCCAAACTGCTCGGTGGCGATAAGCGTAATGCTTCGCTTGTTGTCGCCGAACACATCGGGCCTGCTTCCCAGTGCGATGGGGTTCACCGAGTGCAGGGTGCCGGCAATATTCTCGTATTCGGTGATGTCCCCCGCACAGGGGAAATGGTAGCGGTGGTAGTCTGCAGGGCAGAGCCGGACAATGGCCATTGCCCCGTTGGAAAAACGGCTTGCATGACTGGGAATCATTTTGCGGATGGAAAACTCAGATCCTTTCACCGGTACAAACGTATCTTGATGAAGAGCGGGAAAGACCAGAACACGACCATCGGCAGGAGAGACAATAATATCGGGGTCCCTATTAAAAGGGCGCGCCTCGGGTTTCAGATGCCGGGCAAAGAAATCGTTGAATGATCTGTAGCCCTCCTTGGGCTGTGCGAATTCGTTGACATCAATAGAGAGCTCCTCGATTACTTCGTCAATTTTGCCTCTGGAGAAAGAGGAGTCATACCATTTCCCCATCAGCTTGCTGATGTAAGTGGAACGAAAAAGGATGCTTTCCAGAAATCCAGATTTTGAGTCCTGATAGGCCCAGCGTATCCATTTTTCACCCAAAATCGTCTCTTCAAACTCCTCACCGGTCTCACGGTCAATTACAATGATCGGCGCCTTTTCAGCCATAAGCCATCCTCATAACGGTTTTTTTCTGTGCTCCCCCAGGGCACTTTTACCTAAAAGCAACATAATATACTACATTGTGAAAAAGAGGTCATCAGGACATTTCATGGGGGGACAACTAAAGAGAACAGGCAACTTTTGGGGGAGATAATCCTGATAAAGCCGCCTGTCCCCTTTGTCCTGTCTAAATCGAAAACCGCTCAGTCATGTCAAAGAGCTATTATTTTCAACAACCTGCAACGATGTTCCGGTTTAGTGAAAACCGAGCTAAAAAAGTCCCCTTTTTACATGGTCCCGGGCATCACCCGAAACACCATTGGGTGAGTAAGGACACGAGACCATTCCAGAGTCAGATACTCTGAGGTTTGATGGGTTTGCTCCGGAACGGGACATCAGGAAAAGACCCAAAAAAAGGAGTAAGATTTCCCTTTAAACTACTTTAAAAGTTCGGATAATGTGTTGTAATGACTTGATCCGACTTTTTCTGGAGGGACGGAAAGCTAAGGTGATTGAGGTTAACCATGAGAAAACGCAGCATTAAAGCACTTTTTTCTATCGTACTGGTACTTTTGGCTCTTGTTTGGTTCGGCGGCGGCCGGAAAGCCAATGCTGAAGAGTTTTCAAGGCCCCCCGGAGATGCCTGCGGTCTTCCCGACTGGGACCCTTCTGTCGCTTCGCAGGCCGCGGCTATCGGCCATCAGATGATACTTTACGCCGAAAAACAGGCCGAGTTACGCCTGGCTCCCAAGGCCTTACCGGAAGAGGATGTGAAAAAGGCTTTGGTCGCCCTTCAAGGGGTGCTGTCACAAGCCAGAACAAAAATTTTCCAGGATGTAACCCCTGAACAGAGGCAAGCCCTGTCTTCTTTTGCTGACGCCTTTATCAAAATGCAAAGTTCCTGGACAAGCGACGTCGCCACCACCCTCAAGGAAGAAATTCAGCAAGAAACCATTGCTGAGCCAAGCCCGAAGACCCTCGATCTGGTGCGTTATCTAGAGGCCTGTTCAGGAATGAATGATTATATGGTGGAAATGCTCTTGTATCGAGCGCAAGCCATCGATATACGGTTTGAAAATTCAAAAAAAGAACACTGGCCGGTGGGAAGGCAGCTCGCTTCTCTAAAGCTTTACCCGAAGGATTTGGTTTCCGCCAGGAAAATTCTCTTTGAAAAACAGCAGGAAAATTGAGCGCATTATGGGGTGGAGGATCTCGGTAAGGGGGCGGAAATAAAGCCGCCTTTTTTGCTGGACTTCATTAAGGTTAATTTATAGCATATTGGACCTGCATGTTTCTCCCGTGTTTTGTTGCTTAACCGTCCGTTCCTTTTTCTGCAATTTATTAAAAAAGTACGAAAAGCGGGTCTCATTCAAAGGGGTGACCGGGAACATCGTTTACCTGTTTAAATGAATAGATGGCCGAAAAAATTTGTCCCCTTTTCTCGCGTTGCTTACAAATTTCCTGAAATTTTAATTCATCAAGGAGGCGTTCATGCGTTTTTCCTCGCTGTATCTCTTTTCGGCGCTGGTCATGGCCGCATTGCTCCCTCTCGGTTGCGGCGGCGGTGACTCCTCATCGTCGGGCACGGTCTCACCGGATCCCCCTGAACCGGCCACGGTCTCGTCGGTGCGCATCACCCCCTCCGCCGCCTCGCTTATCGTCCAACCGGATGAGCCGAAAACCCTGGCCCTGGCCCTTGAGGTTCTCTACAGTAACGGCAGCGTCTCCAACGCCGGCGGGGTGGTCTGGAGCGGTTCGACGGTGGATGTGGGGGCGGTGGGCAGCGACGGCGTGATTACCGCCAGCGGGGTTGCCCAGGGATCGATCACGGTGACAGCGGAATGGGAAGGATGGACCGCCGAGCGTGAGGTGGCCGTCTTCTATGGGGAGGAGGTCGTGGTATCGCTGGATGCCGTGGCTTTGAGGGCCCTTGCCGATGGGGATGAAGGGGACCCCGGCGACGCGCCGCGCTGGGAATATCCGGAGAACGGCACGCTTTTCCCGGCCCGGCTCACGCCGCCCCTGATCCAGTGGAATGCCGGCACGGGGGACCATGTCGCCTATGAGCTCACCCTGGTGCGCGGCCCTGACTACCGCCTCGTTGTCTTCACCCGCGATACCGAGTTCCAGCCGACCAGGGAGCAGTGGCTTGAGCTTGGGAGTTCCTACGGCGAGCCGATTCGGATGGAGCTCGTCGGCAAGTCGGTCCTGAATGTGCCGGCACCCCGTTTCAAGGCACCCCTGCGGGAAGTGAGCACCGCCGATGCCGACCTGGCCGGGCTGGTCCACTACCGGTCGATCGAAGGCATGAACATGATGAGGATCGACACCGCCCAAGGTCTGGCGGCTGAGCCGATGCTGAGCCGCCCCTCGTCACGGACCAATTGTCACGGCTGCCATACGGCCGCTCAGGATGGTTCCCGGGTCTTTTTTGCCTTCTGGAACGACTTCCAGCCGACAACCGCGATCAGCAGCACCCTGTCCCCTGAACCCCTGGTGCTGGACAACCTTGCAGACCCGGCCAATCCCCCCCCCGGCCGCCGGGCAACCTTTGTCGCTCTCGACCCGACCGGGGAGCGAATGGTCAGCCTTGCCTACGAGGCCAGCTCCTCCGTGGGAGGAATGTCGCTGTCCGATGTAAGCCCCGGCCTCAGCGGCGGAATCCAATGGCTGGCCGATCTCAGTCCGCTGGCAGAGGTCCCTTGTCCCGCTTCGGATCCGGTGGGCGCCTGCGCCATTGATGATGGCCTCGGGGCCCTTCCGGACAAACTCCTGCCGGCGGTGCCGAGCTGGAGCCCCGACGGTTCGAGACTGGCCTACATCGCCCGTTCGTTTCGCGCTGACTGGGCCTATACCGGCGGCGACCTGATGCTGATGGACTGGGATCGCGTCAGTCAGGAATTCAAACCGCCGCATCTGCTGACTTACGCCGGCGCGACCCCGATTGATTGGACTCTCAGCTATCCGAGCTGGTCGCCCGACTCCAAATGGCTGGCGGTGCTGCAGGGGCCGGATACCGAGCGTTATGCGGAAAATACCTATATCTTCCTTGTCGACCCCAAGACGGGGACCATGACCCAGCTCGTCAATGGCGCACCTGACGGGCTCTCAGGCCACCCCGCCTTCACGCCCTTCATCGAGGGGGGGCACTACTGGATACTCTTCCACTCGACCCGCCCCTACGGGCATCAACTGCCGGACAAAACCGATCCGGCAAAGCAGTTGTGGGTGATGGCTGTCGACAGCAGCGTTGAGGACGGCGTTGACGGCAGTTATCCGGCCTTCTGGCTGCCGGGCCAGGACGTCGCCACCAACAACATCCAGGGAGCCTGGACGCGTCCCGCCTGCAACCCGGCCGGGATGTCCTGCGACGTCAATGCCGACTGCTGTGACGGCCTCGCCTGCAACACCTCGGGGGTTTGCGCACCTCAGGACAGCTGCGTCATGCCGTCGCTGCCCTGTACGGTTGACGCGGACTGCTGTCCCCTGCCCCAGGGTGTGAGCTGCCGCCCGGACCAGGACGGCGCGTACGTCTGCCAGGTCACCGAGTGGTAACAGGCTTATTTTTGGCTATTGTCCTGGTAATTCGGATTTGATCTGACAGACCCTTTGAAGGGTGAATTATCGACCGGCAAGCACCGGGAAAACGAAAGGCCCGCCATGGAACAGGCGGGCCTTTTCAGCATTCTATGGATCTCGGTTTTTGAGGATGGAATCTTTCTTCCGCGTCACGTTTTAACGCACAGTTGCCGGTTCAACGGTGCCGATAATCCTTATGCAGTGACTTTTCAAGTTTCCGCTATTTTCTTTTTCTTTTTTTCCAAAGCCTGGCTATTTCATCTTCGCCTAGTGGTTTCGCATGCTTTACTTTCAGGCTTTCAGACCATTCTTTGGCAAAATCCTCTTGTAAATAAAGATTTATACATAAGGTTATCAACATTGCCAGCAATGCTCCTAGACTTGCCAGGCCCATATCTTTATGGGCATCCCACACATCCCCTTGGGTACCTAAATATGCCATCCCGAGTTCCCCACCGAAAAGTTCGGCTACAAACCACTCAATCAACTCGTACAGCATGGATGTGGACATGGTGAAATCGAGGGGCAGAAAGTACCCCCAGAATCCATCAGCAGAGGCAATCCTGAAATAAAATTCTCTTATGGGATAGGCAAGGAGCAGGCCGTATGAAAAATGCACAATCCTGTCAAAATTATTTCTTTCCCAGCCCAAGATATCGTTGAGTCTCATTCCTGCCAGAGACTGAAACCATGCATCATACGGAACTTCCGCGTAAGTATAATGGGCACCTATTTCATGTACGACAAGAAAAATGAAAATCAGGGTGTATGAAATTCGAGACAAAGGAAATCGTTTGTAAAAAAAGATGAGGCAGAAAATAAAAGCGAAGACCAAAACATTTTCCAGGAGCCAGTCTTTGCGGTCATACGGTTCAATGGCAAGAAGTACCCAGATGGGGGAAAAAAGGGCACAAAGGATAAGCAGGTACCTTGAATGCGGGATATTTCTGATCGAAAACATAGTCGTCTTTTTAAAGTTTTCTTAATACCACCCAACCAAAAGAACCATCTGGCGCGCTCTATTTAGCGAACCTTGCAATTCCTTTTTAATAACCGGTCCAGAGTTTTCTTATTAACCGCTATTGCTCCCCGACGAAAAACGGCCGGAACCGGTCTTCGCTCTTTTCAAGGGCGGCTTCGATGATTTGCAGCATGCCTTCCCTGGCGGCCGGCAATCGGCCTTCGATGTTGATGTAATTGGTATAATGGTCGCTGGCCAGCCAGGAGTTCACGTCCAGCCGCCTGATGATTTCGGCGGTTTCCCGCATAACGCCATGCGGTCCCAGCATTTCAAAGGTTCCGTCCATGACCTCTTTCAGGAGAGGCGTATTGATCTTGGGGACAAAGGTCCGCAGGCGGATGAAATCCGGGGATATCCGGTTCAGGACCCGGGCGGTTTCTACGGCATGCTCATGTGTCCGTTCTTTGCCGCCGATGCCGAGAATGACATAGAGGCTCAGTTCAATCCCGGCCTCCATGACGTACTTGCCCGCCGCAATCTGCTTTTCACTGTCCGTCCCTTTTTGAATGCGTCTCAAAGTTTCGTCGTCGCCCGATTCGAGGCCGACGTGAATACGGGAGAGGCCGGCTTCTGCCAGCTTTTTCATGCCCTCAGCCCCTTTTTGGGCGATATATTGAGAGGATCCGTAGACGGTTATGCGTTCGAGCTTGGGAAAAAGATTTTTGCCGTACTCGCATATTTCGCACAGATCTTCCGTCTTCATGGCGATGGTGTTGCCGGCCGGAAAGAACAGACGTCGCACCTCCTCGCCAAATTGATCGGCCGCTTCACGCAGGTCTTCCTTTATATCCTTGACCGGCCGGACCTTGTACCTGATTCCATCTTTATAGACCAGGCAGAAGGTGCAGTGGTTGTGGGGACAGCCGACGGTTGCCTGTATCAAAAGCGATTCCGCTTCGCTGGGGGGTCTATAGATTGGGCCTTCGTATCGCATCCTGGGGAATACTTCTTTTTTGTGGAAGGCTGTGCCACCTGTTAGTCCGGAAAAGCGGGCACACGGGCGCCGGCAGGGCCTTCGATGGTGACTATAACATTATATTGGACAAAGTCGGGCTTGAAACGAACCGCGACACCGGTTTGGGGGTTGTTGCTTCCCGCTACCGGCGGGTCAACGATCTCCACCTCGCAGTAGCGGGAATATTGGGACGGCTCCAGGCCGTTATAATCGGCGCAGCTGCAGGAAAGGATTTCCACCTCGGCACCCACCACCTTAAAGCCGTTGATAAGCCGCTGCCCCTGGAAAGCGGCGAATGTGCGGCGGCGCCAGTCCCGGTTGCGGCAGCGTGCCCGGCCGTATTGGGCGCCGCCGTCTTCAGAACGGTAGCCATCATTTAACACAATGGTCCGACGCGTGGAAGGTACGAAAGTCATCTCGAACTGGGCGATGCGGAGGCCGTTGGAGTAATCCGCAGTCAGTGTTGCGCCGGGGATGAAGTTGCCTGACGGCATGCGGAAGGTGACCCGCTCGCGGCTTGCTTCCAACAGCTCGGCGCTGCCCACAAAGCGGGAGGGCGACGTTTGAAAAATCCGGATATGGGGTTCACCGGCGCCCGGTATTTTGAGGTTTTCGCCGATGAGGGTGACCACGGTACTCGGTGCCACCTGGGCGGAGCCTGGTGAACTCACCCTCACGACGGGCTGATAAAGCGCCGGGTCATGAACCACCGTAACCCAGGCGTCCCTCAAGGGGCTGCCGCCGTTTCCGGGATAGACCAGCACCTGGGCGCGGCGGCCCCGGGTGCCGTAGCCGGATTCGTACCCTGCAATGTTTTGGTAGGCCTGGGGGATGGTGGCGGTGATGGTCATGTTATGCCAGGTTTGCACAGCCAGGTTATAGAGATCGTGGTGTCCCTCGAATAGAAGGGCGATGCGCCCCGCTGTGCTCCCGAAGCCCATGCCGCGTACGGTGAGTTCGCCGCCAACCCGGACCACCTCGGGGGTTGCGGTGATGAGTTGGGGTTCTTCGGTGCCGGATTCGTGATTGCCAGTGGTCGAAAGGGTGGTTTCCTCTTTATGTAATGTTCCCGTGCCGTCAGATGCGGAACCCGGCTCCGGGGGGTCGGTCTCGGTACCAGGGTTGATTTCCAGAGTCGTTCCTTCGCGGGTCAATGTGTCACTGCTTGACCTCTCTGAGTCTGTATCCCCATGCAACGTCCGTGGTTGCCCTGGAGTATCTTCCTGAAAATTGTGAATCCGGGCCTGATGCTGGGCCACAGCCTCGTGAACTGCGGCCGAGGCCGGCCGTTGGGCAGGGGCGGGGTTAATTCGCTCGGGAAGTTCGCCGTTATAGGTGCCGCCGGCAATGCCGCTGAACCAGATCCGGATGGGGGTGCTTTGATTGAGTGTGATGCCGGTGTTGTAGGAAACATCCTGTCGGAAATAGGTGCGGCGCGGATCCACCACTTGAAAGGGCTGACTCAGAGTCCTTGATACCGGGGCAGCGCATTGAATATACAGACGGCCGGCGTTAAAATCGGCCAGGGACAGGGGCACGTTGTCAGGGGTTCCGACCACTACAAACAGGCGGTTAGTGCCCGGCTGGAGATACACCCGTTTAATATCGAGCAGAGGCAGAGTGCTGCCGCCGGATTTGCGCACCCCCTGGGAAGACGCGGCCGGCTTCGGTTTAAGCGAATTTAAGGGTTTCGATTGAAGAGGGGGAACCTCGGTCGCCGGTTTTACCGATTTTCCGGGCAGGGTGATGGGTAAAGGGTTGGTCTTGAGAACTTCGGCGGAAAAGATGGCCGTCGGGAGCAGCAGGACCACGGTAATTAAGGCGACGAAGACGAACGTTCCTGGTTTTGAAACCATTTTCTGCCTCCTTGGTCGGGAAGAGTCTTATGGGAAAGGTCTTCACGGGCTATGAAGATTGGTAACGATTTCTTGGCAGATGGTTCAATTCAACCTGGAGGATAATGCAACGTGCCAAATATTCTTAATTTTGTCAAGGTGTTAGGGGTATTATGGTTCTTGTAAAATTTTATTGATAAAAAACGATATTTACTAAAGGGAGCGTTGAATATTAGACACAATCTCAAATCTTAAATGCCGGTAAATTATTCTCGTTTTTTCCTGTTCGGTGGATGGGACAGGGCTGCCCATTCCAAGGGCCGCATGAGCCCATCCATGGGGATGAAGCTGATTTATTCATGAAAACTTTTGCTGCAACCGTCAATGGCCTTCCATCTCAAACCGTGCTCGTTCCTCGCTCTTCGAAAGAATCCAGGGACACCCAGCCCGGTTTTTCACACCACTCACTATTAGGAGAACATTAAGAGGCCCGGCTGGCGCATTTGGGCCTCCTCACTTTTCCGGCAAGAAGAAACTATGGCCGTCCCTGATTAATGCGCCGGCGATGGGCTTTCGCCGCCCTCGGAAGGGGCGAGTCCGTCCAGTAACGAGGTGAAGGTTACCTGTCACTTGAAAACGAAATGGCAGGAATCCTGCAAAGCCAACAGCCGGCCAAAGGCTCTGCCTGTTCGCCCGGCACTGCCACGGGCAGGCCGCCGCCGGTTTTGGGATCGGAGAGGTCCTCCGGAAGAGAGGACTTTGCCTGGAGGACATTACCCCGGTTGATGTGACTCATCGGTGCATCGGCTTAATCAAAATGTGACATTCTCTCAACTGTTGACAAAAGATATCGGTAGGGCCGGATGATCCGGCTGCCGATATGACTTCCGGCTTATTGAATGGAGACAAAATGATGAAATGCGCGGTTGGCCTGGTCTTGTTCCTGTGTTCTGTTTTTTTATTCGGTTGCGGTGATTCATCCCACCGTTACGTCGGATTCAACGACAGATTGAGCAACTCGGAGTTTCGAAACAATTTTGCCGACCGAGCCGTGGCGCTCTGGCTGGGCATGGATTTCACCTATGGCGGCGACGGTACCGACGGCATTGACGGCGCCGGAACTGTCATTGAGACCCTTCAGGACCTGGGATATGCCGTCCCGGAAGCCACCGCAGACGGCTTGCACGGCAACTATTCAGGCGATCCCGCCGGTATTTTCTACTATACAGAGGCCTCTGATGCCACCGGGGCAGACATCCAGGCCGGCGACTATTCGGGATTGGAAAAGGGGGACCTTATTTTTCTGGACTACGATTTCGATGAGGTCTATGACCACGTCTGCATATTCCTCGGTTCCCATGGCGCCGTGGCAGTGGCCGCACTCACCGCATCGGATTATTACGATGAGGTCGTGATCGCTGACCTTGAGAATTATAACGACCCTTTGGCCCAGGATATTGAGTGGTCCAACGTGGCTGTGCGGCGGCTGGATCATGGTTCGATCGACGAGGTGTATGCGGCGCCCTGATTTCGGTGCCTGTGTCACGTTTGTTTGCCTGTTATAAAAAACGGTAGTCAAATTAGAAGGGCACACATTTTTTATCCGTGACGCCCTGTCCATGAGTTTGCTGGAGAGCTGTTTGGCAAATAGCTTGACGCCGGGGTTTGGCCTGAAAAAATCCTGGGAAATCTCCCTGTTTCTTTGAAGGGTGATACAGCAACCGATCGCACCGGGAAAACAGAAGGCCCACCATGAAACCGGTGGGCCTTCTCACTATTCTATTTTTCGTGGGAATCATGAAACTCAAAAGGCTTCTTCCAAGGTAAATTTCCAGGCGCAGTACCAGTCGTCCGGATGTTCGTCCGGCGGGCAGGCGATACATTCGGTCTTGATGCGCGCATCGATGGTTTCCGCGAAGGTAGGGTACTCCGCCATGCCTCCCGACTTGCACGGGTAATCGGCCATATTTTTTCTTTTCCTGGCGGCCTGCACCCGGCATTCGCTCATCCGGAAAACAAAGCTGTTCGAGGTTTCTTCGACAATTTCCTGTTTGTTCACGGTCGCGTAAAGGCGAAAACCCAGGGCCTGCTTCAAGCCCTCCAGCCCGGGGTGCTCGGGCAAACCCAGAAATTTCTTAATCATTTGCGCTTCCAGCGGAGAAAAATTTGACCAGCAGGAGTCGTTGCAGCGCTTCGCATCGTGCATGCCGCGATTTTTTTCCAAAGCCTGAAACCAGACACCGTCATTGGCCAGCCAGTTGACGGCGACACTCTCCTTCAAAGCATTCAGCTCCGCTTCCGGCAGATCGCTGAAAGGGGCCGGGACACCATCATCCACCGCAAACCCGAGGGTCTTTCCCAGGCGCTGGAAGATAATCTGACTGCTCCGCTCGGTCACCTCGGCCAGCACCTCATAGGCCTGTTCTCTGCCCAACTGATGGGAAACTTCAGCAAACCAGAGCGCATGATGCATCATCGCCCGGTGAAGAAAATCGATTACCAATCTGGCGTTTTCTTTGTGACTAAGGTCTTGCTGGGTCATTACAGGTTTGGACATCTTTTCCTCCGGATATAAAAGAGCAACCTACAAATATCTGTAGACAACAAAGGGCATCGGCATGTTAGCAAAGAGCTCTGCGCCACGCAAAGAAAACCAACGAGGCCGCTGCTGCGGCCAGAAGCGCGTTGGCGGGGCGTCCCGGGCGGCCTTTGGTTTTTATCCAAAAGCCGGCTCCCGCGCCAAAAATAACGCCTGAGGCAAAACCCCACAAGTGGGCACTGACATCGACCCGGTCCCCGGTGGCGCCAAGCATAGCGAGCAGGGCCAGGGCCGCGGCCAGAGGCAAAGGCCATTTTTTCATCAGAATGGTGCGGTTGTGGACAAGGTTGAAAGTCGCCAGCAGACCGACAGCGCCGAACAGGGCGGTTGAGGCGCCGATGGCAAGGTGATCAGGGGGTTGCAGCCAGGCATTCCAGAAGTTGCCGATAACTCCCGTGAGAAGAATCAGGCTCCAGCCGAGCCCACTGCCCAGGACTCTGCAGACCATGACAACAAAGATGCTTCCGATGGCGATGTTGCTGAACAGGTGGAGGAGATCCGTATGCAAGGTCAGTGCAGTGACGCTGCGCCACCATTCTCCGGCCATGATCTTTCCGGCATCGGCACAGCCGCGCTGCAACCAGTCAACAGCGGGCAGTCCCCAGGAGCCCGGACTCAAACGGGTCAAATTGTGGAAAACAGCGAGAAGACCGAGAATCGAAAGGGTTATCAGGGTGTTGTCAGTCAGCGGCATCGGCTTCTGTACCGGAGGCCAGTTGCGGTTTTCCTTTTCGTAGAGTGTGATTTCCTGGATAGCCCTCTCTTTGAGTTCGAAAGGGACAAGAATCTGCCAGCCCCTGCCGGATTGATGTACCTGGTAGGGAATATTTCGCGCCGCCAGCACCAGAACCCACTTTCTGAACCGCCGGCCTGACAGAAACAAGGGGCCGTTGAAGTGATGGTTTTCCTCAACCAAGGGTCTCAGAAGTACAAGGTCACCTTCATCCTTATCACTCATGGCGTAAATCCCGCACTGACTATCCGCTCAAATAAGACCGGCAGAAACAAAAATCGATGGAATGGGATGGCCCTTCCAATTGTCTTGGAGCTTTTTACTTGGTCCATTATACGGATAACGATAAGTTTCCTACAATCCCTGCATTTCAAGTAAAAACCAAGACGCTGTTTGAAACTCGGCAAATAACAAAAAAAGTTATCCACAGATTGTGTGGACAACCCTGTTGATAACCCATGAAATTGGTGGATAAAAATTTATATTACTGGAGTTATGCTCTTTGCTTGTTCCTAACCTTAATTAATAGTCCTAATTAGGAAAAAATTTTTTAAAAAAAATAATATTTTTTTCTTTGCATCCTTTAAAACCATTGGCTATAAATCTGCATCTATTTCTTTAAATGCAGGTTGTTTTTGAGGGGGCCTTTCCCCTCTTTTTTTCGGTAATTTAAATTTTATCTGAAAAACGGTATCCGGTTTATCCTGGGTTATGGGAATTTCAGATCGCCATACGATAGACAAAAGGAGACATTCATGGCCCAATCCAATCTCGCTCAAAAAGAAGAATTTCAGGTCAAGGAGGAACTCCAAGAGGAAGAAAAAGAGCTCCAGGTGATAGTGGGTCCTCACAGGGTTTACCAAAACAACATGATTATTGGCTCGGAAAGGCCCCAAGCCTACTGACGCGACTTTCTATCCCCTCTCTTCTGAAAAAAGAGGGATTCTTGCTATATATTAAAAAAGCCCTTCTTCGGAAAGGGCTTTTTTTTGTTTGCTGGTCTGCCCTGATCTTCTGGCATAACCTGGCCCGTTTGGTCAAAAAAAGAACGGCTATTTGTGGTAAATATCGTGGATACTGTCAACTCAACCTCATCCTGCAAACTGTCTTGGATGTTATGTCCCAGTTGTTCTCATGGCTCACGATCAGGAGACCATTAACAGACCCGGCAGGGAGCAGTTGGACTCTTAATTTTTTTGGCCGGAAGTAATTGGGGGCATTACTGATTAGTGTGTTGAAGATGGGTTTTTGCGGACTTTGCAATGGGAGGTGCCGGTCCTTCAACCCGCCAGGCGAATGGTTGCCGTTTCACTTGAAAACGAGATAACGGGAATCCTGCAGTGACAGCACCCGGCCGATGATATGGGCGGCGGGAGAGGGGATGGCTTTCAGTGCCGCAACCAGAGGCCCTGCCTGTGCGGCGGGAACGGCCACCAGCAGGCCGCCGCTGGTCTGGGGATCGAAGAGGATCTGGCGCTGCCATTCCGGCCACTGGCCTTCAAATTGCGCCAAACCTTCCGTCAGGCGTTCGTTGAAAGCATTGACGCCGGTATTCATGCCTTTGCGGTACATCTCCAAAGCCTCGTCCATGACCGGCAGGGCCGCCATTTCGATTTCCAGGGTGGCGGATGACGCTTTGGCGACCTCCAGGGCATGGCCGGCCAGCCCGAAACCGGTGACATCGGTTACGGCATGAACCTCGAATTGGTGCAAGGTCTCGGTCGCTTGCTTGTTCAGCATCGAGACGACCCTGATACACTCTTCCATGGCAGCGGGTGGAACCCATCCTTTGAGATTGGCGTTGAACAGCACCCCGCTGCCGATGGGCTTGGTGAGGACCAGTACATCGCCGGGCTCGGCTCCGGCATTGGTCCAGAATTTCTCCGGATGTACCGTCCCCACTACGGCAAGTCCGAATTTGGGCTCGCTGTCCTCTACGGAATGGCCCCCGGCCAGCACGGCCCCGGCTTCGGTAATTTTGTCCAGAGCTCCGGCCACAATCCTGTTCAGGTCGTCGGGGGGTAGTATCTTGGAGGGAAAGGAGACGAGGTTGAGGCACACCTTGGGGGTTCCCCCCATGGCGTAGACATCGCTGATGGCGTTGGCCGCCGCGATCTGGCCGAACTGGTACGGATCGTTCACCGGCGGGGTAATGAAGTCCGCCGTAACGACAATGGCCAAATCATCGCTCAGCCGATAAACCCCTGCGTCGTCGTTGGTTTTATAGCCCATCAACAAGTTGGGATCATCGGCCTGATGTAGGCCTGCCAGCATTGCACCGAGCCCGACCGGGTCGATCTTAGCCGCTCAACCGCAGGTCTTGGAAAGATTCTGCAGGGTCGGCTTGCGGAAAAGTTTGAGCCAGTTCATGGTGTCCTCAATTGGTTGAACAATGTTTTTACCTGTGCTGCAAGCGGATTTTCACGGCGGCCCAGGAAATCCCAGTCCACCTGTTCGATCAAGTCGGGGCGCTGCTGGAGAATGATTTCCGCAGCCCATTGGGCGCTCAGACCCGTGTAGCGTGGACATGATCCGTAATTTTTTTTCGATCCTTTTTCCACCCCTCTGGTTAATACCCGGCAACAGCTGGCACCGAACACCTCATTGAATTGCCTGTTCAATTTTCGCGTGGCGGCAAGGAGTTTCTTGTTTGCCATGGGGCCGAAACGGCCGTCACCCAAAAAGAGCCCCAGGGCCAGCACAGCGCCGCTGAGTGACCCGCACATGCAGCCTTGCCCAGCCAAGCCGTGCCCATAGCCCGAAGAAAGCCGCACGGCCAACTCGGTCGGCATGTCGCCATTTAAAGCGGTGTTCAGGGTTACCAGAACCGCTGCGGAACACCACAATTGTTTGGTGGCAAAGAGATGTTCCGCCCGCAGGCCGATTTGATATGCGGTGTCGCTGGATTTTTGCGGGCTCTCGCTTGGGGAGGCACTGGAATTCATTGAAAAAATATTCATATCTTTAACTATGGATAGGGCTCTCAAAATGGATCAGGGCGGCCGTTCAGCCGCCCTGGCCAATTATTTAACTTTTTCGATGGAATACCCGGCCCCTTTCCATGCAAAGATGCCGCCCGGATAGCGGTAAACATTGGTATAACCCAGTTTCTTTGCCCAGGCCGCGCCGTTGTGACTGCGTGTGCACTTGACGAACCCGCAGTAGATCACGACAGTTCTATTTTTATCCGGACCGAGCAACGCCGTAAAATCCTCTATCGTTTTGCCTGCGGTTTCCTTGACGTCCCACTCTATCATATCGGGAATGGGAAACAGAAACTGTTTTGCTCCGGGAACATGACTCTTTTTGTAGCTGGCTTCATAAGGCATGGTGTCCACGATAACCAAATCCTTTTTCGCATCCATCCACTTTTTTAGTTCCCCGGTTGTCACCACATCGTAATCACCATGTTTTACTTCACGTACCAGTTTTACCGCTTCCGCCTCCTTTTGGACTTCCGCCTCGAATTTATTGGACCCGGAACAACCCAGGAAGCTCAAAATCAGCAGGACAGAAAAAGTTGAAACCCATACATGTTTCATCGTGTACATTCCCTTCTTAAAATGATGGACAAAAAGTCGGACAGCGACAGGGGTTTGACGACCCGTCTCATCCGGCAGAGGTAGAGATAAGCGACACCCGTCAACATGGCCATGTCCCGGAACAGGGCCGTTTGCAGACCGTGAAAAGCCTGACCTTCGGGATTGTCCGGGCCGAAGCAGCCGCAATCCACATCCAGGCCGAGCCACAGGCCATAGCTCAGAACCGCCATGAATAAAACCAGCAGCCCGGCCATCGTGCCCAGAGAACCCTGGATATCGAACAGCAGGCCGATACCCGCCAGGAGTTCCAGAAAGCACAGGGCGAGGGCAAGGGGAAAGAGAAAATTCTCAGGAACGAGGCCATAGCCTCCGATGACAACGGCAAATGCTTGGGGGGCCAGCAGTTTCGAGATACCCGACCAAATGAAGACCGCGGCAAGACCGATTTTGATCAGATGGTAGAGCCACCTCGGGGCTTTTGTGATCAAACTCGGGTTTTGTCGTGTCATCCGGCCCGGGCCCGAGGTTTTGCCATGTATATCGATGTTGATTTTGTCGGGGGACATGGAGATGTATTAAACCTGGAATTTCAATTAAAAGATTAGCTGTTCCAAAGGGGGTAACCTAACCGGCTGTTTTTATACGCCGGGGGGGGCATGCTGTCAAGGTTAGATTGGAAATTGTTAGAGCAGTCTTAGATTTCTTCTGATTTCCCAACCGTGGATTGCTGGCAATTCAATCCAGGCTTCAGGGGTAAACGTCCAGTTTTTGTAACACATGGTTACGGAAAACCTTTCGCCAGAAAACCAATTGTGATAGGATACGTCGGCTTTTCTTATGAAAAAACGCCATTTAAACCTTCAAGCGCAAAATGATTATGGGTGTTTTTTTAAGTGGCGGCGGCTTGTCGAAGCTGTTGAAACATGACGTTTCTGGGTGACCTTTCTTCCCGTCCCGGATCATCTTCTGCCGGTAGTTCATCATCCTGGAATTTTTTAAGCACATGCCGGCTTCAGCCGGCGGTTGCTAAGCCGATTGATCCGCGCAACACTTAACCGAGGACAGATCCAGCGCATTTTTCACAAGAAACGATGGAATTTCCTCCTCGGCACAGATAATGGATTCTAGGCAAGATTTCCATGACAAATAAACAGAAAAAAATCTTGCAAACCCTCCCGGCAAAGATATCACAGCCCCGGATCAATAAATGTTTTCAGTGGCAGCGGCTTTTGGGTCTGGTGGACGGTCACCAAAGCAAACCGTTGGTTTGGCTTAGTGGGCCCGCCGGCTGCGGCAAGACAATGCTCGCCGCCAGCTATTTAGGGGCCCAGGATATGGACCACATCTGGTATCAGGTCGACAGCCGTGATGCGGACCCGGCCACGCTTTTCTATTATCTGGAACTCTGGGTCAAGGCCCGGATGGAGAGCTCGTCCAACTCCCTGCCTGTTCTGGGCCCGGAACATTCCGAAAATCTGTCTGTTTTTTGTAAAAACTACTTCGAGGCATTCTTCGGTCTTTGCATGCCGGCGCCGATTCTGGTTTTCGACAACTGCCAGAAACTGTCGGACGATGCCCAGTTTTTTCAGATCCTGCGGCATATGGCGACTCAGATCCCTTCGGAAGGCCAAATTCTCCTGATCACTCGCACCGAGCCGCCGTCGAACTTTGCGCGCCTGGAACTGCACCAGAAAATGGGTGTATTACGCTGGCAGGATTTTCAGCTTACATCAGCGGAGATACAGGACCTTGCGTCAGCTATTTACAGCACGACGCTGACTCCGGAGGAAGCGGAGATTATCTTTCAAAAAACTATGGGCTGGGTTGCCGGAGTGGTTGTCCTGTTGAGTGCATCCGATGGGGGTGCAAAACTCGACCAGTCCGAGGTCCTTCCTCTGCCGGAACTTCTGTTTGAGTATTTTACCGGCGAGATTTTCGCTCAATTCGATGAGGTGACGCAAAATTTTCTCCTCAAAACCGCCTGGCTGCCGAAGATCAGCGCTCCCATGGCCCAGGAGGTCACCGGCCACGAGCAGGCGGACCTTATCCTGCGCCGGCTGGCCCGGAAAAACTTTTTTACCATGCAGCACAGCCAGGGCCGGCGTAACCTTTATCAGTATCACCCGCTCTTCAAGGAATTTTTAAAAAAACAGGCGCGCACGCTGCTGCCGCGGGAAACCCTCATCGAAGTGAAGTGCCATGCCGCGACTCTTATGATCCAGGATCAGCGTTATGAGGAAGCCGCCTATTTGTTCCGGTTGACCGAGCAATGGAGCAAACTCGGGGACCTGATTTGCGAGCAGGCAGGTAACCTGATTGCCCATGGCCGCTACAAGACCCTTTACGCCAGCATCTCTTCACTGCCCGAGGAGATGCTGCAGAAGAATGCCTGGTTGAAATACTGGCAGGGGGCGGGGTGCCTGCCGTTCGCACCCGCGGAAAGCAAGGGGCATTTCGAGAGAGCCTTTGAGCTTTTTGACTGTCAGCACGACATCGATGGCTGTTTTTGCGCTTTATCGGGAATTCTGAACGCCATAAATTATCAGCAGACCGATTTCAAGGAACTCGACCGCTGGTTTGGTGAGGTGCAGAAACTCAGGAACGCCTGTCCTGAAGAGCGCTCCATTGAGATTGAAGCACAGCTTGCCATCAGTCTCCTGACAAATTTCCCTTCCCGCGCCATCCAAAGCCCTCAGTTCGAGGCCTGGATAAAACAAGCCGAAAGTTTCTGGTTCCGGTTACCCAACATCAATACCCGTCTTAAACTGGCCAGCATTATTCTGGATTATTCCAACCGGGTCGGCAATTTCACCCGCAGCAACCAAATCATTGATGCGTTGAATGAACTGATCCGGACGAGCGATCCCGTTTCCAATGCCTCGCTGGTTGCCCATCTTCGGATTGCCACGTTTTATCTGTATCATGGCGAAAATGCCCTGGCCAAACAGCATTGCAAGGAGGTGATGGAAAATAGCCAAAACAGCGGCATCCGCTGTTGGGACGGCTTAATCTGGGGCATAGAGGCCGCAGCCAGCCTGTGCATGGGGCAGTTGGAAGAAGCGGATGGTTTTATTGAGAAATTGGCTCAGCAACTGGTCGGGCAGGAGCCTAATCTGTATACAATTTACCACTGCTGTCTGTCGGGCTGGCGTGCCGCACGCGGCGATGAAATGGAGCTGGCCGAGGAAATGTTTTCCAAGGCAGTGATGCTGGCCGAGGATATCGGCGCCGTCGGGCCCACCGTTTACTGCCGCCAGGGATTGGCTAATGCCTTGTTTGCCAGGGGAGACATCGATGGCGCCCGTGAAAACCTGGAAATGGCCATGGACAATATCGCAGCCCGGAAAATGCGTTCCATGCAGTATCAGCTGTTTTTGACAAAAGCCTATTTTGAAATCAAAACGGGGAATCGGCGGGAGGGGCTGACTGCTTTGAAAACCGCCCTGACCCTGGGACGGCAGCATGGTTATTGTCAAACGGCCTGGTGGGGGCCGGATACCATGGAGTTTTTGTGTGCCCAGGCTCTTGCCAATAAAATTGAGGTCTCCTGGGTCAGGCAGCTTATCCACCAGGCCAATCTTAGACCCGATAACAGCCTGACCGAAAAAGAACATTGGCCCTGGCCCTTCAGGATCTACACGCTGGGGAGGTTTTCCCTTGAAAAGGACGGCTTGCCCCTCGGTTTTGCCACCAAAGCGCCCAAAAAGCAGCTGGATATGATCAAAGCCATAATCGCCCTGGGCGGGAAAGGCGTTAGCAAGGTGGCGGTCACCGACGCCCTCTGGCCGGATTCGGAGGGCGACAAGGCCACCAAGGCTTTCGGCATCACGTTGCACCGTCTTCGGAAGCTGTTGGGAAACGACAATGCCGTGCAGCTTCAGGACGGTAAATTAACGCTTGACTCGGGCTACTGCTGGGTGGACTGTTGGGACTTCGAACGCCTGGTTGCCCAGGCCGAGGAAGCTTCCATTTGTGGAGATGTAAATCAGGCCATCAAAATTTTGGAAAAAGCCATTGACATGTACAAGGGTTCTTTTCTTTCCCAGGATGAATTGCTGCCATGGATGGTTGCGCAAAGGGATCGACTGACGAACACTTTTCTGCAGGCAATAGAGCGGTTATGCAACAACCTGGAATCATCAGGCAGCTATGAACGTGCTGCGTCATGGTACAACCGTGGTCTTGCGGTTGAAGATTTTCCGGAAGAATTGTATCAGGGCCTAATGTTGTGTCTTAAAAAACTGGCGCGCAAAAGCGAAGCCATCTCCATCTATCGTCAGTGCAAAAAGAACCTTGAAAGCTCTTTTGGCATAGAGCCTTCCCCCGCAACAGAAGAAATATATAGATCCCTTCTCAATAACAGGTAAAACTCGCCTGTTGTTCCATCATCTGGAACATTGTTCCCAATTGCTTCCACCGTTTTATCCAGATGCCCGCCTATCTGTAATCCATTTGTATCCAATCAGTAGCCTGTCCGTAGCCAGTCTGCAAGAATGACCCGAACGGCAATTTTTTAGGTTTGCGACACGAAAAAACAAAATTAAATACAAATACTTAGGCCTGTCCTCTAAAAAAATAACTGTTTTTTTGAAATGGTAATCTATTGGTAGGCCCTTTCGAGGCAGTATTGCATCGGAAAAAAATCCAAAACAACCATATAGTCTATATGGCTTTTGCCAAAAAACAAGATACTGGTCCGGCAAAACCCAACTTTAAATGTTACGGAAAGTCGGCTCTGGTTAATTTGCATATCTCAACTTAAAAGGGTGCAGATATTGGTCTGCTCCTTTTTTGTGGTGGGAGTGTGGCTTTAAACAAAATTGGTTGGAAATCGAACTTATCGAACTGAAGGAAAGGAAACATGGAATGAGTAGTGTTGAAAAAATCCCAAATCGTTGGAGAATCGCTATTTTCGGGACATTGTTGCAGGTGTGTCTCGGAACCGTCTATGCCTGGAGTTTCTTTCAGAAGCCCCTGGTCCAAACCTATGGCTGGTCGAACAGCCAGGCCGCCTGGGCTTTCAGTACCGCTATCTGTTTTCTGGGGCTGGCGGCAGCCTGGGGCGGGATGAACCTCGCGAAGATTGGTCCCCGCAAGCTCGCCATGGGAGGCGGCGTGCTTTTCGGCGTCGGCTATCTGATCGCCTCAACCGCATTGAATATGCACAGCCTGGTTCTTCTCTACATCGGTTACGGCATTATCGGCGGTTGCGGCCTGGGACTGGGATATGTCACCCCTGTCGCTACTGCTGCCAAATGGTTCCCGGACAAAAAGGGGTTCGTTACCGGAATGGTTGTCATGGGTTTTGGTTTTGGCGCCCTCGTCATGTCCAAGGTTATTGCGCCGGTCCTGATGGACATGTTCAACAACAACCTGGTCCAGGTTTTTTTCTGGATTGGTGTCGTCATGCTCTGCCTGACCCTGCCCGCTGCTTATAACCTGGTCAATCCGCCCGCCGGCTATTGCCCTGAAGGCTACACCCCTCCTGCAAGCGATGCTCCCAAAAAAGCTGGAGAGGCTGAGGACCCGACCGGCAAACAGTGCATTCTCTCCGGAAAATTCTTCATGATGTGGATGGTTCTGACCTGCAACGTTTCGGCAGGCATCATGTTCATCGGCTTCCAATCGCCCATGATGCAGGCCCTGTTGAGGGACTCCTATGCTGCCAAGTATGCTGATCCGGCGGCCCTGACCGCCGCGCTGGCCGCGGCCGGAGCAACCCTGATCGCCGTCAGCTCGATCTTCAACGGTGTCGGCCGCTTCTTCTGGGGCGGGTTGTCCGACAAGGTAGGACGCACCAACGCCTTCCGCATGCTGGTCGGCAGTCAAATCGGAGTATTCATTGCTCTCATTTATATCAAATCGCCGTGGATTTTCGGTGCCCTGGTCTGTTACGTACTGCTTTGCTACGGTGGCGGTTTCGGTGCCATGCCTTCGTTTGTCCTTGATGTTTTCGGCCCCGTCCGCATGCCCGTCGTTTACGGTACCATCCTCACCGGTTGGTCCGCCGGCGGAATTATCGGTCCTCAGCTTGCCGCCATCATCCGCGACCGTTTCCCCGAAAACCCTGGTGTATATACCTATGCCGGCGGCGCTATCCTGCTGGCTATCGGGGTCATCTTTACTTTCTTGCTGACGGATAAGAGATTCGAAGTCAAGGGCGCGGCAGCACTTGCCCAGACAGCCAACGAGGAATAATATCTTCCTGGAGATTTCGTTCTCTTGTTGCAGATGATTAACAACCTTGTCTCCGCCTCCGCCGTGTAAACGGCGGAGGCGGACAGCTGTTTCGGTATGGCAGGAAAAACTTTTGGGTGTTCCGCCCGCCGGGAGTGAACAGCGTTCAATTCGGGCTGGAAAAACACAGTTCTGGAAGCAGAATTTTCCTTTGAATATTGCTGGGTATCAGTTTCACAGCCTCTTGGCCATGACTGCTTTTATGCTTCCAATACGAATAGAGGTGATTACCTATGATTGACAACAGACTGGAAGAAAAGATCGTTGAGTTGAAGGGTAAATACCCACAAAAAGAGTCCGCTCTAATGCCTGCTCTAATGTTGGCTCAGAATGCCAATGAGAATTTTCTTTCCAAGGAGGATATCGACCGGGTTGCGGGTCTTGTCGGTGTCCCTTCCGGGAAAGCTTACGGCGTCACGACCTATTATACAATGTACAACGCGAAAAAAGTGGGCAAGTATCATCTCCAGGTTGATACCAATATTCCCGCGACCCTGATGGGAGCCCTGGATATTGTCGAACACCTTGAAAAAAGACTTGGAATCAGGGTCGGGGAAACGACCCCGGACGGCCTGTTTACTCTCAGCAAAGTCGAGTGCCTCGGGTCGTGCGGCACCTGCCCGGTCATCCAGGTGAATGACGTTTATTATGAAAATATGACTCCTGAAAAAACCGATGCTTTACTCGAGTCTTTAAAAAACGGTGTGCTTCCGGAAAAGAAAGTTGATTACCACTATGGAACGGCCTGCAACGTCCTCCTGAAAAACAGAGGCGTAGAAAATTCCACATCCATAGATACCTATAAAAGGGGCGGTGGATACCAGGCCCTCGCCAAAGCCTCCCAGATGGATCCTCAGGAGATTGTCCAGGCCGTCAAGGATGCCGGTATTCGAGGCCGCGGTGGCGCAGGCTTCCCTGCGGGTGTCAAGTGGGGCTTCCTTGCCAAGGATACCGGCAAGCCGGTTTATCTCGTGTGTAATGCGGATGAAGGCGAGCCGGGTACTTTTAAAGACCGCCAGATCATGGAGTACGATCCGCACCTTCTGGTCGAAGGGATGGCGATTTCGGCCCGGGCGCTGGGTGCGAAGCTTGCCTTTATCTACATCCGGGGTGAATTCGGCTGGATCGCCGATATCCTCGAAAAAGCCATCGATGAAGCCAAGGCCGACGGCCAGCTCGCCGACGTGGACATTATTGTCCATCGTGGTGCGGGGGCTTATGTCTGCGGTGAGGAGACGGCCCTCATCGAATCGATTGAGGGAAAACGCGGCCAGCCGCGCATGAAGCCCCCTTTCCCGGCGGTTGCCGGGCTATACGGATGCCCGACCATCGTCAACAACGTTGAAACCCTGGCCAGTGTTCCATTTGTTATCAAGCATGGCGCCGATGAGTTCAAAAAATGGGGCAGCGAGAACAACTACGGTTTCAAGCTTTTCGGCATCAGCGGTGCCGTCAACAAACCCGGCGTTTATGAATATCCCATGGGGGTGCCTTTCAGCGAGTTGATCGAGGCCGCAGGCGGTTACAAAGGCAATATCAAGGCAGCCATTGTCGGTGGGCTGTCGACGCCGATTTTGAAGGCTGAGGAACTGAAAACCCTGAAGATGGACTATGATTCCTGCGAAAAACACGGCACCGCTTTGGGTTCGGGGGGCATCATGGTCATCAGCGACGAGTTTTCGATACCCGAGCTGGCGCTCCGAACCATCGAGTTCTATGCCCACGAATCCTGCGGGAAATGTGCGCTCTGTAAAGAGGGCTCCCATACGGTGGTGTTGATTCTTCGGAAGCTGCTTTCCGGTTTTGGCCAGATGAAGGATCTTGAAGCCTGTGAGCGCATCGTCAACACTATCAACTTCGGGGGCTCGACCCTTTGCCCGACCGGTCAGGCCTTTGCGGCGCCGATAAAAACCATGGTGGAAAAATTCAGGGATGAGTTTGTTGCCTTAATCAAATAAATTTCCGGTGTTTTTAATACATTCATCTAACGGAGATTGTTATGCAGATTACAATCAATGGTCAAACAGTAGAGGCAAAGGAGGGGCAGACGGTTCTTCAGGCTGCCCTTGCCAATGGAATGTATATTCCACACCTTTGTTACCATGAAAAAGTCGGGGTGGCGGGGAAATGCCGCGCCTGTGTCGTCGAAATTGAGGGGATGAGGGGACTCCAGACCTCGTGTTCCATCCCTGTCAAAGAAGGGATGGTGGTCAATGCTGAGAGCGAGAACGCTCTCCAGGCCCAGCGTCTCGTTATCGATCTGATGCTGTCCACAGGCAAGCATGACTGCCTGGCTTGCGAACAGAACGGCAAATGTGAGCTGCAGGATGCCGCCTATTTCCTCGGCATTGAAAGGCCGAGTTTGCAGTATGCGGACATCGACCGGGGGATGGATCAGACCTCCGAATTTGTCAGTGTCGACCGCGATAAATGTATTTCCTGCGGCCGTTGCGTCGCAGCCTGCAACGGCACCGTTGTCAACCAGGTCCTTGATTTCGGGATGCGGGGACACAGCACGGAAATCGTCTTCAACACCAACGAAAAAATGGCCGATTCCGAATGCGTCCAGTGCGGCGAATGCGCCCAGATATGTCCTGTCGGCGCGATTACCGACAAAAATGCCATCGGCAAAGGCAGGGTATGGGAACTGGACAAGGTTTCGAGCGTCTGTCCCTACTGTGGCGTCGGCTGCAAGCTGGAGCTTTTCGTTGACCGGAAAAAGAACAAGATCATCAAGGTCGAGGGTGCCGAGGACGGCCCGGCCAACAAGGGTATGCTGTGCGTCAAAGGCCGTTACGGTTTCGATTTTGTCGGCCACGAGGACCGGTTGACCACTCCCCTGATCAAGGAAAACGGCAAATTCAGGGAGGCCGGTTGGGACGAAGCCATCGATCTGGTTGTTTCAAAGCTGGGCAGCATCAAGGACAAATACGGTGCCGACAGCATCATGGCCCTTTCCTCGGCAAAGGTCACCAATGAAGAGAACTACAGTTTCCAGAAATTGATAAGGACGGGGTTCAAGACCAACAATATAGACCATTGCGCCCGGCTTTGACACAGCTCCACTGTGGCCGGTCTGGCCGCATCATTCGGTTCTGGCGCAATGACCAACGACATCAACGGGATTAAAGAAAGTGATGTCGCCCTGATTATCGGTTCTGACACTTCGGAAGGGCATCCTGTCATCTCGGCGAGAATGAAGCAGGCTGTTCTCGAAGGGACGCTCAAGATTATCGTTATCGATCCCAAGAGGATCAAAATGGCGGATTTCGCTGAAATCTATGCCTGCCAGCGGCCCGGAACGGATGTCGCCGTGCTTAACGGCATGATGCATCTGATCCTCAAGAATGGCTGGGAGGACAAGGAATTCATCAAGGAAAGGGTCGAGCCTGAAAGTTTTGAGGCTCTCAAGGCCGAGGTTGAAAAGTTCACCCCCGAGTATGTCGAGAAGATCAGCGGCATACCGGCCGCGCAACTCGAAGCCATCGCCGAACTTTTCGGCAAGGCCAAGGTTGCGGCGCTCTATTATGCCATGGGCATCACCCAGCACACTACCGGGGTCGACAACGTCAAATCGACGGCCAACCTGCAGATGCTGTGCGGCAACATGGGTGTTCCCGGCGGCGGGGTCAATCCCCTGCGCGGCCAGTCCAATGTCCAGGGCGCCTGCGATATGGGCGCGCTGCCGGTCGTCTATACCGCCTACCAGCCCGTCAACGCGGACGCTGTTCACGAAAAGATGGAGAAATTCTGGGGCGTCGAGCTCAACAAACAGCCCGGCATCCCGATGACCGTCGCTTTCGACAAGGCATACGACGGTGAAATGAAGGCTTTCTACATCATGGGAGAAAATCCCATGATCAGCGACCCGGACCTTCACCACATCGAGAAAGCCTTGGAAAGGGTCGAATTCCTGGTCGTTCAGGATATCTTCCTGACCGAAACGGCTCGGATGGCGGACGTTGTTCTTCCTGCGACAACTTACGCCGAGAAGGACGGTACCTTCAGCAACACCGAGCGGCGGGTGCAGCGTTTGTACAAGGCCGTGGATGGACCGGGCCAGGCCAAGCATGACTGGGAAATCCATCAGCTCATCGCCAACAAAATGGGCTTGAACTGGAATTACCGCAAAGCCGAAGACATCTTCGATGAAATGACCCAGGTTACGCCGTCCTATGCGGGCATGAGCTATGACAGGCTGGGTCGCGCGGGATTGCATTGGCCCTGTCCGACAGCGGATCATCCGGGCACTCCGGTTCTCCATATCGGCAAATTCGCCAAGGGGCTGGGGACCATGTTCGCGGTTCCGTTCCGTGAGCCTGCGGAAGTACCTGATGAGGAATATCCGGTTTACCTGACGACCGGAAGGATTCTCCAGCATTTCCACACAGGTACCATGTCGCGCAAATCCGCCGGGCTGAACAGGCTTGCAGGACCTCATGCCATGATATCCGTAGAAGATGCCGAAGCTCTTGGTATCGGGAACAGTGGAGACGTGAAGGTAACCACCCGAAGGGGGACTATCACGACCAAGGCTTTCATCACCAAGAGGATCCCCAAAGGGACGGCTTTTGTGCCCTTCCACTTCTACGAGGCGCCGGCCAACATCCTGACCAATAATGCCTTGGATCCGGTGGCCAAGATCCCGGAATACAAGGTCTGCGCCTGCAGGCTGGAAAAGGCCTGATATGCAGTGAATTCACAACACAGTCGCAGAGTCGGGCATGCCCGGCTTTGCGGCTGTTTTTTTGGCTTGCGATGTGTCGGTAAAAACATAACCATAGGCGAACAAGAAAAAGGGGCAAATGATGAAAATTTCTGAAGAGTTGATTGCCGCAGTTAAGTCCGCATCCGAAGAAGTGGAGGGCAGGTTGATGCTTTCCTGCAATACGGCCTTTAAGGTCGCCCATCAATTTCAGGTGGATTTGAAAACCATTGGCAGAATCTGCAATGAACAGAAAATTAAACTGCGGAACTGCCAGCTGGGCTGTTTCTAGAATGTCGGCTTCGGTAAAAGTGAAAGGTTTCCGGCCGAAAATGAAGCTTTGGCTCTCCTCGCCTGAGGTTGAGGGGGCTTTCGGCGATGGCAAATGGCGCCTGCTTCAAGCCGTCAAAGAGGAAGGCTCGCTAAGGGCCGCAACTGAAAAGCTTGCCATCAGCTACAGAAAAGGCTGGGGCGATCTGCAGAAAGCCGAAAAGAGTTTCGGGGTCAAACTCCTGGACAGGAGGCGGGGCGGCAGGGACGGCGGTGAAACCGTTCTGACCCCGGCCGGTGAAGAGATCCTGGCGGCCTACCAGCAATTTCGCCATGACATCGAAAAAGCCGCGCAGGAAGCTTTTGATAAGCATTTCGCACCATTGGAAGATCGCCATACCTGTAAGTTGGATTGATGTGGGTCCGGGTGATTAAAATTCAGAGTTTGGAACGGGCCATCTGATTCTATTTTAAAGGGAGGTTTAGCGTGTCAAAGTTTAGATTGATTACCAGCAACATCCTCATTATGGCCATTGTCGCGGTATCAATGTTGATCCCCAACCCGGCTTTTTCCGCCGAGAAGGAAATTGCGGGCGATCTGATTATCTTCCATGCCGGCAGCCTGTCCATACCATTCAAGGAAATTTCGGCGGCATTCATGGAGAAATATCCCAAGGTGAAAGTGCTGAGGGAAGCCTCGGGGAGCAGAACCGCGGCGCGCAAGATTTCAGAACTCAACCGGCCGGCGGACATCATGGCCTCGGCGGACTATACCGTTATCGATACTTTGTTACTTCCTCAGCATGCCTCGTGGAACATCAAACTGGCCACCAATGAAATGGTTATCGGCTACCTTGAATCATCGCGCATGGCTGCCGAGATCACCTCGGACAACTGGTATGAGGTCCTGCTCAACAAAAAGGTAGCCTTCGGCCGCTCCGATCCCAACGCTGATCCCTGCGGTTATCGCAGCGTCCTGACCATGAAGCTGGCTGAAAAGCATTATAAAAAGGATGGCCTGGCAGCCCAAATGCTGCAGAAAGACCACAAATATATCCGCCCCAAAGAGACCGATCTGATTGCCCTGCTGGAATCGGGGGAGATGGATTATTTTTTCATTTACCGCTCGGTTGCGGAACAGCACGGGATGAAATATGTCATTTTGCCGGATGAGATCAATCTCAAGAACCCCGTCTTCAAAGATTTCTACCAAACCGCCACGGTTGAAATTTCCGGCAAAAAACCCGGTACCAAGGTTGTCAAGAAAGGGGCGCCGATGATGTATGGCGTGACCATTGCCAGGAATTCGCCCAATCCGGACGCCGCCATGGCATTCATGGAGTTCCTGCTTGCCGAGAATGGCGGTATGGCCATCATGGAAAGGAACGGCCAGCCTTCGGCTATTCCCTCGCCGACCAGCAGTTTTGATCAGCTACCGGAGAATCTGAAAAAATTTGCCAAACCCGAATGAAATTGAGAAACCTGGATAAATTTGATCTTATTTTCTCCATCCTGGGTGGCGCGGTACTGCTGTTTGTTATCGCGCCCCTTTTTTCGATGGTGATCAAAACCCCGGCTGCGGACCTGGTTGCCACGGCTGCCGAAGCGGAAGTCCAGGGGAGCATCTTCCTGACCCTGTGGTGCTCCATGGCGGCCACCGCTCTCTTTGCCGTCTCGGCCATCCCCCTGGCTTACCTGCTGGCCCGCAAGCAGTTCAGAGGGAAGCGCCTGGTTATCGCTGTCATCGATCTGCCCATTGTCATCCCCCATTCCGCCGCCGGTATTGCCATTCTCGGTTTTATCAACCGGGACTCGCTTCTCGGCCATGCGGCCGGCTATTTCGGCACCTCCTTTGTAGGTGGTGAGGGCGGCATCATGCTGGCCATGGCTTTTGTCAGCATCCCGTTTTTGCTCAGTGCGGCCCGCAACGGCTTTTTGGGGGTTCCGGTCCGGCTCGAAAAAGCGGCGCTCAACCTGGGGGCGTCCCCGCTGCGGGTGTTTTTCACCGTCTCCCTGCCCCTGGCCTGGCGGGACATCGTTTCCGGTCTGGTGCTGATGTGGGCGCGGGGACTGAGCGAATTCGGGGCCGTGGTGATTGTCGCCTATCATCCGATTGTCACCCCGGTCATGATTTTCGAGCGGTTCGGTGCCTACGGGCTCAAATACGCCCGTCCGGTTGCGGTGATATTTATCGCCGTCTGCCTGGTTCTGTTTCTGGTTCTCAGGCTGCTGGCAAGGGAGCGATCCGATGTTGCGCGTTGATAGCCTGACCAAAAAGCTTGGTGATTTTGAGATATCGAATGTCTCATTTGATGTTGGAGAGGGGGACTATTTTGCTCTGCTGGGGGCTTCGGGCGTGGGGAAAAGCATTCTTCTGGAAGCCCTCGCCGGAATTATGCCACCTGATTCAGGACATCTTTTTCTTGACGGCAAGGAAATCACCCACGAAAAGATTCAGAAACGGCGTCTGGTCCTGGTTCACCAGAACCAGTCCCTTTTCCCCCATCTGACGGTCAGGCAGAACATCGCCTACGGGTTGAAATGCCTGGGCAGGACAAGGGAGGTTATGCGCCGGAAAATCGGGCAATTGGCCGAGGCCGTCGCTATTGAGGGACTCCTCGACCGTTATCCTCCCACCCTCTCCGGCGGGGAGGCCCAGCGGGTGGCGCTGGCCCGGTCGCTGGCTATTGAGCCACGCTGCCTGCTGCTCGATGAGCCGCTGTCGGCCCTGGATAATCATTCACGCCATGAATTACGGGCTTTGCTGCGGGAGGTCAATCGTCAGGGCTATACCATCATCCATGTGACCCATGATTTCGAGGAGACCATCTCGCTGGCCAACAGGATTGCCGTTATGGAAAAGGGTTCCATTGCCCAGGTGGGTTCCCCCCAGGAGATTTTCCACCATCCCAGATCCGAGTTCGTAGCGAAATTTATCGGGATAAAAAATTTTTTTCATGGCGAGCTGAATGGGCAGATGGGTGAAGCGGATTCATTTCGCACCGGAAATTTTACCACCGGGGATCTGAGCATTTGCGTGTATACGGATCATCAGCCGGGTTTGGGCCATGTATGCATCGGCAGTGATGAGATCGTTATTTCCACCGGCAAGCCTTCGAGCAGCGCCCGGAATATCTTTGCAGGGGTCATCAAGGACATATCCAATACCCGGTCGGGAATCGAGGTCATTGTGGACATCGGGCGTGAAGTGGCGGTATTGATTACCCCCGAGTCTTTGGTTTCCATGGGGTTGTCTTACGGGGATACGGTCTGGATAGAGTTCAAGGCTACGGCGGTAAAGTTTTTTCCGAAATGACCCAAGCTGTTATAGAAATATCACCGTTCCGGGAGCAAAAAAAGAAAAGTAAAAAAGGCAGGTAAGGGTAGTCATGATCCGTATGCCCAATATGTTGTTGATCGGCGCGGCCGGCAGAAATGTCGGTAAAACCGAACTGGCCTGCGCCCTGATCGCTGAGCACAAAAAGTCGGCCGAAATCGTCGCGGTCAAGGTCACAACCATTGCCGAACGAGGGGGCAGGTGTCCGCGCGGCGGTGAGGGCTGCGGGGTGTGTGCCTCGCTCAAGGGGAATTACGAAATATCGGAAGAAATTTCGCCCCCGCCCCACAAGGATACGGGAAGAATGCTTGCCGCGGGTGCAAGCAAGGTGTTCTGGCTCAAGGTTTTGCGCGACCATCTGGAGGAAGGACTGGAGCGGCTCTTCTCAATGATCGGCAGAGACCGGCTGATGATCTGTGAATCGAACAGCCTGAGGTTGAAAGTCGAGCCCGGCGTCTTTCTGATGGTCAAGGACAAGTTTTCCGACACCTATAAGCCCAGTGCGGAAGAGGTCAGGGGTTTTGTTGACCGCACCGTTCTCTTCGACGGGGAAAAGCAGGATATGACAGCCGGTGAAATAAAAATCGTCAACCATGGCTGGAGCTGTCCGATGAATGCCAATGCCGTCATTATGGCAGGCGGCAAGAGTACGCGCATGGGGCAGGATAAATCTTCTCTGCAGGTCGGCGGGAAGAGCCTGCTTGAGCATGTCGTTAACCAACTCGACGGCCATTTCAACGCGATTCTCGTCAGCGCCGCTGAGAAAACCGGCTATGAGCGTCTGGGAGCGGTTCGGGTCGTTGCCGATGAAAGACCGGGAGAGGGGCCGTTGATGGGCATCCTGTCGTCACTCGAACAGTCGGATCGGGAGCTGAATTTCATCCTCGCCTGTGACATCCCCGATGTTCCCCTGTTTTTGGTTAGAAGGATGGTTGCCCTGGCCGACGGCTTCGATTGTGTCATCCCCGTCAACGGGGATGGTCGCCTGGAAACCTTGTTCGGGGTCTACAAAAAGACCATGATCGGGCCGATACGGCAAGCCCTGGCCGGGGGGGAACGGCGCATCAGGGACGTTTTCGCCAAGGTCAGGGTGAATTATGTCAACCTGGAAGGGTCGGTAAGTTTGAAGAATCTCAACACCATGGATGAGTATCAGGCGTATTTAAAGGGAAAGTGAAAATGGTCAAATTTGAAGAAGCTTTTGAAATAGTGATGTCTTCGGTCCGACTGCTGGGTGTGGAGTCCGTGGACATTCAGCAGTCATTGGGGCGGGTTCTGAGGCAGGATGTCATGGCTGATCTTGACATGCCCCCTTTTGACAAATCCGCTATGGACGGTTATGCCTGCCGGGAACGGGATCTCGATAATCTCCTGGAAGTCATCGAAATGATCCCCGCCGGCAAAGCGCCGGCAAAAAGGGTCGGGGACAACCAGTGTTCCAAGATCATGACCGGCGCCGTCGTCCCGGAGGGTGCCGATTGCGTTGTCATGGTCGAACACACCTGCCTGGATGACGACGGGCGGGTCCGGGTTTGTAAAGAGAAGACCCGCACCAATATCTGCTACCGGGGGGAGGATGTCAAAGCCGGGGATGTGGTGCTGAAACAGTTTACTCACCTTGGTCCGCAGCATATAGCCGTTCTGGCGACCTTCGGTTGCGCGGCCCCCGTTGTCAGCAAAAAGCCCCGCGTCGGGATCCTGGCTACGGGTGATGAACTGGTGGAGCCCGGCGCAACCCCCGATCCCTGCTCGATCAGAAACAGCAACAGCTACCAGCTTTACGGCCAGGTGCTGGCCTCCAATGCCCTGCCAAGTTATTACGGCATTGCCCGGGATACCGAGGACGCCATTGACGACTGTCTGAAGCGTGCCCTGGCGGAAAACGACGTGGTGCTGATTTCCGGCGGCGTCTCCATGGGGGATTTCGATCTGGTACCCGGCATTATGGAAAGAAACGGCATCGAGATCAAATTCGATTCCATTGCCATGAAGCCGGGAAAACCGACTCACTTCGGCGTTTCGAAGCAAGGATACTGCTTCGGCCTGCCGGGAAACCCGGTTTCAACCTATATCCAGTTTGAAATACTGGTGAAGCCCTTTCTCTATAAACTGATGGGGCATGATTACCATTGCCGCCGTTCAACGGCGGTTTTGGCCGAGGATATCCGGGTAAGGCGCTCTGACCGGGAATCCTGGCTTCCTGTATCCCTGACACCGGACAATGAGGTTGTCCCCTTGGATTATCATGGTTCGGCACATATCAACGCTCTGGGATTCGCGGATGGCTTTATTGTCATTCCCATCGGCGTCAAGGAAATCTCCAAAGGGACGATTCAAAGTGTTCGACATCTTTAATAGAAAAATTAATTATCTGCGGGTCTCGGTGACCGACCGCTGCAATCTCCGCTGCCGCTATTGCATGCCGCCGGAAGGAGTACAGTTGCTTCCCCGTGCCGATATCCTTTCCTACGAGGAAATTATCGAGGTGGTCAGGGTGGCCACTGCCATGGGCATGGAAAAGATCCGGCTTACCGGCGGGGAGCCCCTGATCAAAAAGAATATTGCCGGCCTGGTTTCCGGAATCTCCCAAGTTGCCGGGATATCCGATTTCGGTTTGACCACCAATGGTATCCTGTTGCGCGACCACGCCCGGCAGCTGGCCGATGCCGGTCTGCACCGGGTCAATGTGAGCCTCGATACCGTTTCCCCCGAAAGGTACGCCGAGATTACCCGGGGCGGTGACGTTGCGTTGGTTCTGGACGGCATAGACGCGGCCCTGGAGGCGGGCCTGACACCGGTGAAGATCAATTGCGTGGTCGAGCGCTCCTCCCGGGAAAAAGACGCGCTTGAGGTCGCCGAGTTTGCCAGGGGAAAAGGTCTGCAGGTCCGTTATATTCGCAAGATGACGCCTAAAAAAGGTGAATTCTGGGCCGTCGAGGGGGGTGATGGCGGCAATTGCGCCGCCTGCAACCGCCTGAGGCTATCCAGCAGCGGCATGATTCGTCCCTGCCTGTTCAGCGACATCGGCTTTAGCGTACGTGAATATGGAATTCGGCAGGCCATTGAAATGGCGCTTGATTCCAAGCCGGAGTCAGGCCAGGTGAGCAACAATGAATTTTACGAAATTGGAGGCTGAGCGATGAAAAAGCTCTCCCATACCGATGAAAGCGGCCGGGCTCTGATGGTCGACGTCGGGCACAAGGAACACCAGGTCAGGACGGCCACCGCCACCGGCATGATCGGCATGGCTGAGGAGACCCTGCAATTGATCAGGGAAAACAGTATAAAAAAAGGGGATGTCCTGACCACGGCGGAGATAGCCGGCATCCAGGGCGGGAAAAGGACCTCTGACCTGATCCCCTTATGCCATCCTTTGGCCATAACCCAGTTGACGGTAGAAGCCGAGGTCGTCGACAGCGGGGTCAGGGTCGTCGCAAAGGCCCGCTGCATCGGCCAGACGGGCATTGAAATGGAGGCCTTGACTGCCGCGAGCGTTGCCCTGCTGACGGTTTACGATATGTGCAAGGCCGTCGATAAAGGAATGGTGATTGGGGATATCCGGCTGGTGGAAAAAACCAAGGAAGATATAAAACCAGGCTGAAGCTTGAAGGCTGAAGGAAAAAGCCTTTCCTAACGGTCTTCGGACTTCAGCCTATGTGCCTGCACCAATAACCTTTGCTGGTGAAAGAAATCCAAAATGTCAAAAATGCCCAAAGATCAAGTTGGAAGCGTGGTGTCGGTCAATATCTCTAAAGAGAAGGGAACCATCAAGCACCCTGTCGACAAAATTGTCCTTAACCGGCAAGGCATCGAGCATGACGCCCACGCCGGAACCTGGCATCGGCAGGTCAGCCTTCTGGCATGTGAAAGCGTTGAGAAGTTTTCCGAAGGGATGCCGACTGGAAGAAAAATCAAAAGCGGGGAGTTCGCGGAAAACATTCTCACCCGGGGCTTGGATTTAACCGGGTTTGCCCCGCTGGACAGGCTCTTCATCGGCGAAGCCGAACTGGAGGTGACCCAGATCGGCAAAAAATGCCATGGCGACGGCTGTGCCATTTACCGCGAGGTCGGCAACTGCGTCATGCCCAAGGAAGGGATCTTCGCCCGGGTTGTCAAAGGCGGGGAAGTCCGTCCCGGGGATGCTGTCAGGTTTTCCCCCCAACCGTTGAAAATACGGGTCATTACCCTGAGCGACAGGGCCAGCCGGGGGGAATACGAGGACCGCAGCGGGCCGGCCCTGGCAGACATTCTCCATGCCTTTTTCAGCACCGGAAGATGGCATGAGGAGATTGTGACAAGCGTCATTCCCGACGAGGAAAAGATGCTGGAGGATAGTATCAACGCGGCTGTTGGCTCAGGGGCGGCGTTTGTCTTTACCACCGGCGGCACGGGCATCGGCCCGCGGGACATAACCCCCGATGTCGTGGGAAGAATGGCGGATAAAACGATTCCCGGGATCATGGACCACATCCGTTTGAAATACGGCCAGGAAAAGCCGAACGTGTTGTTGAGCCGTTCGGTGGCTGCGGTTATTCAGGAAACCGTGGTCTTCACCCTGCCGGGAAGCGTCAAGGCTGTGAATGAGTATATGGCCGAATTGACCAAAAGCATGGAACATATCTTTTACATGCTTAACCGCATCGAGCAACATTAAATAGGCTGAAGACTGAAGACTGAAGGCTGAAGACTGAAGACTGAAGGAAACTTCAAAAACAAGGGACAAAGGAAAGCAAGAAATAAAGTGGAAAAATCGCAGGCAGATTGGGTGGTTTTTGCTAACAGTCTTCGGCCTTCAGTCTATCCACCTTAATATTCTATTTCACCAGGAGTACCGGGCATTTGGAACCCAGCAGCACATGGCGGGCGACACTGCCCATGAGGAGCCTGGCGAGTCCCGTGTAGCCAAAGGAGGCAATGACGATCAGGTCGACGTCTTTTGCCTCCGCCTCTTTCAATATTTCCTCATAAGGGTTCCCGGTTTTGACTTCAGTTGAGATTTTAGCCGGGTCGATTCCAGGCAGTTGGGCAAGCTGCTGCCGGACCCCCTGCCGTGCCGAACTGTCCATTTCGATCTCAAGCTTTTTTTTCAAATCCTCACTGATGCAGTAGTCAAAGGTGCAATCCTGGACAGGTTGTTTAACCACGTGGAGGATGAAAACATGGGAGTCAAACTGTCTCGCGATGTCGAATGCCTGCCGGATGGCCTTGAAAGAATGATCCGACATATCCGTCGGAACAAGAATACGGGAAGGTTTGAACATGGGCATCGGCTCCTTTTTTTGGTTTGTATGGCCATAACAACAAAGGGTAACAACTAAACAATATTAAAAGTATATCAGGTGTTCAAAAAATTTCTAATGAAATCATGAGGTTGTAAAGCAATGAGGAGGGGTTTGGCAGGAGGAGGGGGTGTCAGGCCGGTAACGGAAGTTTCCAGGCGACCCTGGCATCGCCCCGGCGCATAGTGTATTTGAGGCTGTCGAAATGTTCCAGAAGGGCCTGGGTCTGCTTGCGGGCGCTGCCGAACTGGTCCCGGAATTCAGCCAGGGTCAGGGTCTCGTTGGCGGCAAAGTGGTTCACCAGGAGCCGGATGGCGATGCCGTAAGTCTCGCGGTGGAGAAAGCTCTCTTCGTTAAGTTTGATGATCCGTTTGGTTGCAAACAGAAAACCCAGACAGGGTTCCGCTTGTTCCTGGGTCATGCCGAGTTGTTCCAGCATCTCCCTCTTGTTTTTTGCCAGGGGACCTGCCTCGCGGTAGGCGGCCTCGATGCGGTCGATATCCCGGGCCTCTTTCTCCGTCGGTTTGGGGGCGAAGTCCGGCACGTGGATCACATCGCTCGCCTGAACCAGCAGCTCCCCCTCGACGGTATCCGCCAGCAGCCGATCAAAGGCTTTCTGGGAGACGGCTTTCGGCAGCGCCTGTTTCAGGGTCGCATGGGGAATGCCAGGGAGAAGCGGGTTTTCCCGATGAAAACGCTCGACGTCCTCAACCAGCCTGAAACGCCAGGCGCGAAAGGTTTCCTGAGACACCCACTGGTCGCCGAGAAGGAATACCTTGCCCTCCTGGTCGAGGATTTCAAGGTGCTGCTCGATACGTTCCCGGCCCATGCCCGAAATCAGTTCCAGTTCCTTGAGACGGACGCATTCCTGATCGGAAATTTTCTGAAGAAGAAAGGATTTTTCTCCTGATTCCAACTCTTTCAGGGCCGTCATGACATCTTCGCGGAAACGGCGGTGCTTGACCGGAGCGGGATCGACGACAACCCCGCCGCCAATGGTGGTCACGGGCGAATAGGAGCGGATGATAAAGCGGTCTTTGCGGTGGGCGACCAGGGGGCGGTCGAGGTGAACCTGGGCGAGGGTGCTTTCCCCCGGTTCCAGGACATCCCGGTCCAGGAGGGCGACGATGCCGACGACTCTGGCCGTGCCGAGGTGAAAATGAACCGGATCGCGGAATTTCAAGGGCCGGGGAGCATCGGGCAGCAGGGTGAGGCGAACATCCACACGGCTGGTCTGCTCGAAGATGCCGGCGGTCCCAACCACCGATCCCCTCTGGAGCAGAGCCCGGTCCAGGCCGGCGAGATTCAGCGCGACACGCTGCCCGGCAAAGCCCTGCTCGACCTTTTTGCCGTGGACCTGAACTTCGCGGACCCGCGCTTTTTCAGCGGACGGGAGAACCTCGACCGTATCGCCTATATTGACGGTGCCGGAGAGCAGGGTTCCGGTGACAACGGTGCCGAAGCCGCTGATGCTGAAATGGCGGTCGACCGGCAGACGCAGAGGCCCGTCGCTGTCCTTGGGGACGATGCTTTTGATCTGCTCCCGAATGGTTTCCACCAGTTCCGGAAGCCCGTCTTTGGTGACGGCGGAAACCCGGCAAAGCGGAGCTTCCTCCAGAAATGTGCCGGCGACCTCCTCGCGGACCTCCTCTTCGACAATGTCGATCCAGTCTTCCTCGGCCAGATCGCATTTGTTGAGGACGATAATCCCCCGGGGTATCTCAAGCAGTTGGAGAATCTGCAGATGCTCGTGGGTCTGGGGCATGACCCCTTCCATGACGTCCACGACCAGCAGGACAAGGTCGATCCCGCCGATTCCGGCCAGCATGTTGCTGATGAAACGCTCGTGGCCGGGGACGTCGACCACCCCGGCAATTTCCCCGCCGGGGAGGCGAAAGGGCGCAAACCCCAGGTCGATGGAAATGCCCCGGCTTTTTTCCTCTTTCAAACGGTCCGTATCCACGCCGGTCAGGGCACGGATCAGCTCGGTCTTGCCGTGGTCGACGTGACCGGCGGTACCGATAATGATATGTTGTTCTTTGGGTTCGGACATATTTTATCTGGATTTATTGTATCTGGTCAGCACAAGAGCTCGTGTCGCCCATGGAAAGGGGATCTGCAGTTACATAAGTTTGCAGCAACGGGATTGCGCCCCCGAACGACGCCTTACTCTTTTTACTTGTCTAAAAAGAGTAAGCAGAAAAAGGACACCCCGTACCTTGCCCTCCGGGTTCCCTTCGCTCCAGAGCCCTTTTGAGGACGGTCAGAATTCGCAAAAACCCGCTCAACTGCCCGTCTTTTTCTCAAAATGTCTCTTCCGCTCCGGCTGTGGTACAAGGGGAATAATACTTAAAACTTTGTTCATGCGGCCCTTGGAATGGGCGATGCGAGACATTGTGCCAACATACTGAACAAATTACGATTTATTTTTAAAAATATTTTTCAGGCTTTGTATGAGAACGGGCTCTTCCGCGGGCAGGACGGTCCTCGGATTGAGGAGTAAAGCCCCTTCCTGAATTCGGCCGATGACCGGGGGGTTCTGTTGCCGGAGCGCCGTGCCAAGTTCATCGACGGAAATCGCCAAAGGTTTCAGGGCCACGGCGTAACCGGGAAGCCTGGTCAGTGGCAATGCGCCGCCTCCGATGGCGGACTCTTCCGGTTCCACCGAAATTGCTGTGCAGGCGCCGATTTCAACGGCCAGGATTTTGGCCAGGGCGTGGCAGCGCTCTTCGATTTCGCGGGAAGAAGCGCTCAACATTCTGAGCACCGGTATCTCACGGATGGCCTGTTCGTGGTCGAGATAGAGGCGCAGGGTTGCCTCCAGGGCCGCCAGGGTGAGCTTGTCGATGCGCAGGGCCCTGGCCAGGGGATGGTGGCGGATTTCATCGATGGCCCATTTCTTCCCGACAATGATGCCGGCCTGCGGCCCGCCCAGCAGCTTGTCGCCGCTGAAGGTCAGGACATCGATTCCGGCCGCGACGCCGTCGCTGACCGTCGGTTCCTGCGGCAGTCCGAAGGACGAGAGATCGAACAGCATGCCGCTGCCGAGATCCTCCATGACCGGGATGCGGTGTTCCTTGCCGAGGGCCGCCATTTCCGCTGTGGTGACCTCGGTTGTGAAGCCGACAATACGGTAATTGCTGGTATGGACCTTGAGAAGCAGACCGGTCTTTTCGTTGATGGCGTTGCGATAATCCTTGAGGTGAGTCTTGTTGGTCGTCCCGACTTCACGCAACAGGACACCGCCAGCCTCCATAACGTCCGGAATCCGGAACGATCCCCCGATTTCAATCATCTCTCCCCGGGAAACCACAGCCTCCCGGCCCCGCGCCAGGGCCGTCAGGGCAAGGAGAACGGCGCCGGCATTGTTGTTGACCACCGCCGCAGCTTCGGCCCCGGTCAGACGGCACAGCAGTTCGTCGACATGGGAGTAGCGATGCCCCCGCTTTCCGGTTTCCAGGTCGAGTTCGAGGTTGGAGTAGGAACGCGCAACCGCCGCGACGGCGCACAGGGCGGCATCGCTCAAGGGCGCTCGCCCCAGATTGGTGTGCAGAAGGGTACCGGAGGCGTTGATGACGTGCCGCAGGGAGGGCTGAAGCTTCTTTTCGGCACGCAGGGCGGCAGCTTCGGCGACCTTGACTATGCTCAGATCGGTTTCCAATCGGCTGTCCTGACTTTCCAAAATATTCTTACGCAGAGCCGCGACAGTTTCCTGCGCCGCTTCAACCAAAAGCACCCTGGGGCAACAGTCTTCCATTGCCAGCAACAACGGATGTTGCAGGAGGCGGTCGACCGCAGGTAGTTGCCTCAACAGTATCTGTTTGTCATCCATGGCACAGTTCCAGATATAGGCTGATTTACTATTTATTGAACTATCTTTTAAAACCGGAAATAAAGTACCGAAGGATACCATGCAGAAAGGGAAACCACAAGAGATTCAACAGGATAGCGAAGCCCTGATAGCAGCCGGGGCGAATATTGCCCGAAAGCATCCGGATTTTCGGAGCTGCGGCCTTGAGGAAAATATGGCGGGAGCAGATGAGAATCGAACTCACCGGGGACGGGATACGCCCCCCAACGGTTTTGAAGACCGCGAGCGTCACCAGACTACTAACTACTCCCGCAGGTAATGGGATTGCCATCCTCTTTGAATAGCAGGCGCTATTGAATTTACCTCAGGATAATTTGTGGATGCAAGGTTTTATCGACCACAAAGCTAAGGAGTTCTTTTTGATTCGTGGACTTCGGAAAATCTTCAGCCTGATGGGCCAAAACATCCTTGTCTTTTTAATCTGATCCCTGTCGCTGCCATTGGCAATAAACATATCAAATTTTATCAATAAAAAATGATATGTTTCGATAACTATTAAATGCCTATTTTTTTTAAAAATTTGATTGCCAGACCGAAGAGAGACCTGGAAATCATAGCCTTTAAAAAAAAGATGGCGCATTCCCTGCAAAATAAACGGCATTAATAGGAAAAATAGGAAAAGTAAGGTGGAAACTCAGTGCTCATTTATCTCAATGCACGGGAAATAAGAAACATCTTTGAAAAATCGAGCCCCTGTTCTGCCGGGCAACTTGCTCGAATGCTGCGGGACGGCGGGCACCAGCTTGTCTACTCCTGGCAGAATATCACCGAAATTTCCGCCCCTCTGCTCTACGCCAAGGATAAGGCGGAGCCTTTGGGACTCCTTGTTAAGCTTGAAGAAATGCCTCACGTCTATGTGGATTCGGCCGCCATACCCCGCCTGGAGCTCGAGTCCGCCGCCAAAGGCTACGGCGATGGTGGCAACTACGCAGAAATTCACCCCCAGGTTAGGCGTTTCGACTATACCGGGGGCAGCAAGGCTTCACCTCCCACCGGGGATAGGGCCGAATACCCTCTGCCGGAAATTGTCTGGGACCTTTACAGCTTTGGGGCTTTAGGGGATCAGGACTGCTGCGCGGAAAAGCTCAGGGAGATCTGCGTGAAAGACCGTGCGGCGGTTTCAAAGCCCGACCCGAAAAAACATTTTGTTGTCATGTTGGCCAGGAACCTGAAGCTTTTCAAGGTGCCGGTGTCAGCCGACAGGGTCATAGCTTTTGGCGACTGGGTATACGCCGAACCTGAAAGGTGCCCGGCTCAGAGGTTGAGGCATGAGGTCTGGCAGGCCGTGGTGAGAAACTCAATGGACGATTTGAGCCTCCAGGACTGGAAGGATTTCGCTCATATCGATGGACTCCCCTATGTCGATATGATGGTGCTGAATAAGGGTTTGGGACAGCTTGTTTCGGGAGTGAGCAGTGTCCTGAAAAGGGACTATGCCTCCCGGGTGGTGGCAGATGCGAAAGGGGCACTGGATCGTTTATAGGGCTGTATTGGTTTCGCTGAACAATAAAGGGGATAGCAGCTTATGCTGCTATCCCCTTTGTCATTTGCAAGGTGCATTCTTTGGAGAAAATTTTTCCTATTGGACGGGCGGGTGGCGTCTTAAAATCCTTGGGGAGATGAAAGATTGGATTATAGAACAACATTTAAGAATTGTTCTAAACAGCCTTTCATCCAGAAAGGATGAAAGGGCCCGGGCCATTTTTGGACGGGCCATTTAAATGCCTTTTATGTGGTGATTAATAAGATTTTCTGTTTAAGTCAAATTAAAAAGGCAGGGCCCATTTTAACCCTGCCCTTTTGTAAAGTTTTCCGACAGATTCTATTTTTTGCTACGCTTTCGAGAGTAAATTCCCAAAGCCCCGAGGCCGAAACCAAAGAGGAGCATGGTCGAAGGTTCGGGCACAGGAGCTTGTTGCCGCACAAAAACGTCATCGACCGCAATAGCAGTAAAATTATCCAGATCATATTCTTGGAGGTAGATATTCACATAGCCCATACCAACCTCTGTAACATCGAAAGTTCCACCCAATAATAACCATTCAGTAGTGATATAGCTGTTTTTAACCGGATCCCAAACCCAAGTGGCAGCCAATAAACTGTCGATATTCACAATTTGATTAGGCCAAACTGTGCCGCTAGCAGTCTTGACTTCGGTTGTAATTCCGGGTCTGTCGGAGGGCCAGACTAAGGTGGCGGGATCAGTGGCACTGAAAATCTTAAAATATGCGCCAAACTCGTACGTGCCAAGTTCAGTAAAGTTAAACCAATCGGACTTAATAGCACCACTAGTAGTGTTATACACTGGTTCAAGATCATTGTATATTAGTACTGAAGTGCTGCCTGTACGGACAAATTCATGATTCTGACTGATATTCCCACTTTCCGTCCAGTTGGCCCAATCATCCGCGCTATTTAAACTTTCAAAACTTGAATTCAAGACGAGATTACTAGCAGCAATCGAAGATACTGGTAGTGCAATCCCGAATAAAAAAAGAACAGCAAGAAAAACATTGAATAGCTTCCTCATTTCTTACTCCCCCCCTGATAAATATTGCGACCTTAAAATTCTTATTCCCCATGATTACCGGTTATTAGGCCCCTGGAATCTACAGAATAATCTTCCAGGAGCGAAAGAAAATTTCTTTCAAAGGATATTCCACATGGCCTCCATTAAAATTTTGCCAACAAATATCTCTAGGACGAAAATGCAATTTTAAATCCAGGCTAAAACTTATTAAATATCAACTAGTTAATAAAAAAACAAACTTGTCTTCAAAAAATGTAAAGTTTATCGACAGCCAATATTAATTAGGAAAAAACCTTTTTAAAATGTATTTTCTATAAGTTATCTTTCTCTTTTAATTTAATAATTAAAATTTCTGTTTGCCTGCTGATTCTTTTGTAAAGAATTTCGACACTCAAATGGTCGGCAATAGCTGTGATTTTATAAATTTAGCTGTATTTTTGTCACTTTTAAGGAGGGTGGGGTAAAACCCAGCTAGGATCACTACTTTCAATTTAATGATTAGTCAGGAAAATTTACATGTCGGGGATTTGGGGCTTGATAATAAAACGAAAAATTCCTAGCCCGAAAAATTTTCGCAAATCCTGGACAATAAAATTCAAAAGAAAGGCAAAGAAATTTTAAACCTCATTGCCGGGAGATGGGATTTGGTCTGTCTTATTAGTTGTGCTGCATTAGTTGTGTAAGCCAAAGTAGAATGTTGAGGAAGGATTTAAAAAAGTCCTGGGTAATAAGAAAAGGCCATCCGATCTGATGATCAAAATGGCCTTAAAAATTCCCTCAAAATTCCAAGTTTTTATTTTAGTCCTCGAAATCCCCTTCCGGACCTTTATTTGCATCCAGGGCCGCCGCTTTTGCCTTTATTCCTTCAGCATCCCACTGGGCTGGTTCCTCTATCCGCCCGACCTTCGCCCCCAGGTCGCAGGACCCGGCCTTCAATATCGCTTCAACCGCCAGGGGCGCGGTATCGGCTGCGTTGAAGACGGTGGTCAGCAAGGTATACACGAAATCCTCCACAGCCTTTGCCATCCGCTCCCGGATATCCCTCGACTGCCCCAGAAGTTTGTTCTCGAAAGGAAGGTTCAATTTCTTGTAGTCTCCCTTCTTCCATCCCTTCTCCTGGGCGAACTTGACCATTTCGTTCCACATAGCGTCCGTAACGCCGGCTTCGGGGGCGCGTTGAAACTCGCCGTTTTCATCCAACAGCGCATTACCGTAATCGTTGACCTTGACGCCCCATGAGATCATCTGCAGGGCCGTAGCTACGTTGGCCTTGGTCGTGGCGGTCTCGGCGGTGATCCTGCGCAGCCTCTCGCTGCTGTTTCCGGAGGTTCCATGCTGGGCGCCCGAGACCCCGTACGGCTTCAGGGCCTGATGGATACTCGCCGTGAGTTCCACCTGGATCCCCGCTTCGCTCTCCTCGATGCCGTGCGTCGTTCCGTTGTTTAGGGCAATCCAGTCGGGGAAGATGTCGTGGGCATTAAGGCCCTGGATCAGGTAAAGGGCCTCATCCACGGTGGATAATCCCTCTTTCCCTTTGATCTCCCCGACTTCCGTTTCGAGGCCCGCCCAGGCTGGAACGTAACGCGCCAGGTCGATGCTGGCCTGGAGGTTCTTGTCGTCCGGGAGGTGGGAAGCGTCGATGGCGATGGAGGTTAACCCCGCGTCGAAAAGGGATGGAATTTCTATCTTGGCTTTCTGCACGTCGGAATCGCCCTTGATCCCGTAATGATCCCCATGGATCGCCACCGGTACCGTGATCCCCATTTCGTTGGCGAGAGAATCGACAAGCCGTGCCAGGTTCCAGAAATTAACGGCGCAATAGGCCCCGGCTCCCCCCTCCGATTTGGCGATTTCAAGGATGATGGCGGCGTTGGCGCGCTGGGCGGCGGCAAGGGCTCCGCGAACGACGAACTGGTTGCGTCCGTTGGCGGCTATGGTCATCGCTTTTCCCTTGGCCAGAAGAGCCCTGTCGATGGCCTTGCCGCTGACGATAAGCGCTTTCGAGTTGGGAAAAAGTTTTACGATATTGGGAGGACGACCCGTAGAGAGAGCCTCGGCGAAATCTTTCTGAGAAACAGCTGCCATAGTTGACCTCCTTGCCCGTTCAGTGAAAAGGATCGGTTCCGTTGCGGAGTTAGGAAAATGATATTCCCTTTTTCATTGTTTATTCTGTTAGTTTTAGGCTCTCGCGGCACTGCCGAGGACGGTTTCGTTTTTGTGCTTGATCAGCTTGATCAGCTCCTTGCGGGCTTCTCCCAGGTATTTGCGCGGGTCGAATTCACCCGGGTTGTTGGCCAGATATTCACGAACCTTGGCGGTGACGGCGAGGCGGCCGTCCGAGTCGATGTTGATTTTGCAGACCGCACTGGCTGCCGCTTTGCGTAGCTGATCCTCCGGGATGCCGATGGCACCCTCCATTTTACCGCCGTACCGGTTGATGAGCTGAACGTATTCCTGGACGACGCTTGAGGCGCCGTGGAGGACGATGGGGAAGCCGGGAAGCTCCTTTTCGACTTGTTTAAGGATGTCGAAACGCAGGGTCGGGGGCGGTTCGCCGGGCTTGACCTTGAACTTGTAGGCGCCATGGCTGGTGCCGATGGAGATGGCCAGGGAGTCGACCCCGGTTTTGGAGACGAAGTCGACGACTTCCTCGGGCCGGGTGTAGGTCGATTTTTCGGCCTGCACCTCATCTTCGATGCCGGCCAGAACTCCCAGTTCACCTTCGACGCAGACATCGTGCTGGCGGGCATATTCCACCACCTGCCTGGTCAGGGCGATGTTTTCTTCGTAGGGGAGGTGGGAGCCGTCGATCATGACCGAGGAGAATCCAGAGTCGACGCAGGACTTGCACAGTTCAAAGGAATCGCCGTGGTCGAGGTGGAGGCAGATGGGTATCTGCGAGCCCATCTCGCGGGCCATTTTGACGGCGCCCATGGCCATGTAGCGCAACATGGTGCTGTTGGCGTAATTGCGGGCACCCTTGCTGACCTGGACGATAACCGGGGAGGAGGTTTCCGCGCAGGCCATGATAATGGCCTGAAGCTGTTCGAGGTTGTTGAAGTTGTAGGCAGGGATAGCGTAGCCTCCGTCAACGGCCTTGGCAAACATTGCCCTGGTGTTTTCGAGACCCAGATCCGAGTAATGTACCTTGTCGCTCATAATGCCGCCTCCAATAAAGGTTCTCGGAAAATTTGCCGCAAAATTATAAATTTACAGCTTAATTAACAAATTTCAATTTTATCAGTTGTCGAAGACGGAGTCCAGCCCCTGGAAAACATTTTCAACTGAAACCTTCGATTATTCCCCCGGGGTTAGCTGTCGACGGGTGGAGACATCCGGGGGGCTTCGGACAAAAAAGGGGCAGCGAGGGTTCGTGATTAGCGCGAATAGTAAAAAAAAATTTGAAAATAATGAGAAGGCCCGCCCTGTTGTCGGCCTGCCGGGAAAGTAATTGTCTCCGCGCCGCGCCAAAAGTGCATTTTTCTGTTAAGCTTGTCACTAAATCATGACTAATTGTGGAGTTGCGAGGAAGCTCATGGACAATGAAATGAAGGGATCAAGAGGTCGAAAGCGCAGAACGGGATTGGCATTTTTAAAGGGATTTCTCCGGCATCCGGACCTCGTGGGGTCTATTGTTCCGAGTTCCAAATTTCTAGAGAAGCGTATTGTCAATGCCGCTCTGACGTCCAAGGCCCGCCTGGTGGTGGAACTTGGGCCGGGAACAGGGGGGACAACCAGGGCCATCCTCAACTCCCTGCCGGCGGATGGTAAGCTTCTGGCGATCGAAATCAACCCTCAATTTGTGGAACTGCTCAAGGACGTTGATGATCCCCGCCTGGTCGTTCATCTGGGCAGCGCCGAAAATATCAACGAGGTTCTGAAGTCGTTCAATGGTCTCCGTCCCGATGCCGTGGTTTCCGGCATTCCCTTTTCCACCATGCCTCCGGCCCGTGGCGAGCGTATCCTTGATGCAGTCTGGTCCTGCCTGGCTCCAGGCGGTCGTTTTGTCGCCTATCAGTTTCGGAGACGAGTTGCCGAGCTCGGGAAAGGCTCTCTTGGCAGGCCGGAAACCGAGGTGGAATTCCTCAATGTGCCGCCGGTGAGGTTGTTCTGCTGGCGGAAGACCCTCACGTCGAAAAAAGCCTCCGGGGATTGAAGGGAAAAAAATTTGGAATTCGGTAAAGCTCGGGGGGCATGTTTATGAGGCCGGATGAGTTTCTTACCCTCGTCAGGCTTCGTCGCAGTGTCAGGGCCTATCGGCCCGACCCGGTCGAAAAAAAGAAAATCCAGCGCTGTCTCGAAGCTGCCCGGCTGGCCCCCTCGGCCTGCAACGCCCAACCGTGGACCTTTATCGTGGTCGACGATCCGCAACTAAAAAACGCCCTCGCGGATCTGACCAACGACCCCTGGTTGCCACTTAACCATTTTGTCCGCCAGGCGCCGGTGCATGTCGTGGCCGTGGTCGAAAAGCCCAACTGGACCTCGCGTCTGGGTGCGGCGCTAAAAAACAGGGATTTTCCCTGGATCGATCTGGGTATTGCCGCCGAGCATTTCTGCCTCCAGGCCACCGCCGAAGGGCTGGGAACCTGCATGCTCGGCTGGTTCAGCGAAAAAGGGGTGCGCGCCCTGCTCGATATTCCCGAAAAGAGCCGGGTCGGCCTGATCATTACCCTCGGTTATGCCGCCGAACCTTCGAGCCGGCCCAAAACCAGGAAAAAAGTTGAAGAAATAGTCTTCTGGAACGCCTATGGCCGCGACAGGAGTCGAGCGGATGCCTTTTCAGAGGATGGAGAGAAATGCGCGGAACCTGAATCCGATTAAGGGATAAAGGACCAAAAATAAGAATTGTGATTGGAGTTATTTCAGATACCCACGGCCTTTTGAGGCCGGAGGCCCTGGAAGCCTTGCAAGGGAGCCGCTTGATTCTGCACGCCGGTGATGTCGGCAGACCGGAAATTCTTTCGGAACTGCGGACTATCGCGCCGGTGGTCGCGGTCAGGGGCAACACCGACCGGGCACCCTGGGCCAGGAAGCTCTCCTGGACCGAAGCGGTTGAAATCGACGGGCGGATCATCTACCTGCTGCACGATCTGGAATGCCTCGATCTTGACCTCCGGGCGGCCGGAATCAGCGCCGTGATTTTCGGGCATTCCCATTTTCCGGAGGTGGAAACCCGGGAAAATGTGCTGTTTTTGAACCCCGGCAGCGCCGGGCCAAAGCGCTTTCGCTGTCCCTTGTCCGTTGCTCGCCTGAGTTTTCCCAAAGGGGAGATCAGTGCCGAGATTCTTCCCTTGCGGGTCTGAATCAATGAACCGGCCGGAACACAAAAAAGGGCCGGTGATGGAACACCGGCCCCTGAAAATCGATAATCTGAAGCAGATCTATCAGTCCTGCCTCATCATGCGCATTTTTTTGCGCAGTCTCCTTTGCGCCTCTTTTTCCTTGCGTTTCTTTTTAACGCTTGGTTTCTCGTAGAATTTACGCTGCTTCATTTCGCGAAACAGCCCCTCCTGCTGAAGCTTGCGCTTGAGGACGCGAATAGCCTTTTCAACGTTGTTGTCGACGACATGTATTTCCAAAAAAAACTCACCTCGTTTCCCGGTCGATTTTACTGATTAATCATGCTGACCAAGCATGAAAGATCTAATTTTATAATTCAAATAAGTGAAAAATACAACAAAAAATTCACAACAAAGTTTTGAATAAATAGATTTTTATTCCGCCGTTGCGGAACCCCGCAACTTTTTCGAGGGGCAGTCCCGTGGCTGTTGCCAGAGCTGCCGGACAGGCCAGGGCCAGTGTCCAGCCGGGGAAAATTTTCCGCAATGACACCCCCATTTCGCGGTAGAGCGGCTCGGGATTCTTCCCCCTGAAAAGGCGTTTGCCGTAGGGGGGGTTGCAGAGGATCAACCCCGGTCCGGCCGGCGGGGAAAGTTCGGCAAGGTTGGCCCGGCGGATTTCAATTTGCTCCCGTATCCCGGCTTTTTCGGCGTTGCGGGAGGTGGCCTCCACGGCCTGGGTGTCGATGTCGGATGCGAAAAGTGGAACCTGCGGCTTTCGTACCTCACGGGCGGCGGTTGCCAGCAGGGTATTCCAAAGTCCCGGGCGGTAGTGAGGCCAGTCCATGAAAGCAAAGCGCCGGTGAGCGCCCGGCGCCCGGTTGCCTGCAACCAGGGCCCCCTCAATAACAAAGGTCCCGGAGCCGCACATGGGGTCCAGGAGCGGCATTTCCCCCCGCCAGTCAAGCATTTGCAAGAGGCCCGCAGCCAGGGTTTCCCGCAACGGCGCTGAAACAGAGGCTTCCCGATAGCCGCGCCGATGAAGCAAGTCTCCCGAGCTGTCCAGGGAAAGGAGGCAATGGTTCCGGTCAAGGCGGGCAAATATTGACTGCTGAGGGCCGGCCGGATCGTCCTTGCCGGGGCCCAGGCAGTGGCGGATGGCCGCCTCGATGGTCTCGCTGATGCGTTCGCCGTGCAGCAGGCGGGAAGAGTGACTCGAAGCCCTGACCCGGACCCGGGCAGGGGCGCGAATAAAGCTTCCCCAGGGGAGCTGCAGGGTCTTTTTGTAAAGGGTGGGAAAATCCCGGCACTTGAACGTGCCGATCCGAACCAGGACCCTGGTGGCGCAGCGAAGCTGCAGGTTGGCCAGATAGAGTCCCCGCAATCCCCCCCGGAACTCGACCCCGCCGTCAACCGGCCTGACGTCCTCCACCTCCATCCCTTCAAGTTCGCGGGCGCAGACGCTTTCAAGGCCGGGCAGGGTGACGGCGAACATATTCAGAGTTTGGCGCGGTTTCAACGGTTTTCCTAGCTTTCGGGGTGAGGGTGCGATTTCGCCTTTTCCTGTCCTTTCCGGCATGTTAAATTTAACCGGTTTTGAGGGATTAATCCACTTTTACCTTATGGGGCTTTTATGAGTTCAGACTCTTCCCGTCGGCAAGCCTCCGAGTTGTTGGAGCGTCTCGATCGCCTCCTGGATATGGCCGACGCCTTCCTGGCAAGCCAGGTGCCGCGGGTGGTGCCTCTTATGGATATGGTCGACAGGGTAGCTGCGTTCCGCTGGCAGGGCAACGGCAAAAACGGCTATTTCCACCCCGTGGAACACCCTGACATTGTGGACCATGGGAATTTGATCGGCATCGACCGGACCCTGGGACTCCTCACCCGCAATACCCTGCAGTTCGTCAAAGGGTTGCCTGCCAACAACGTGCTTTTGTGGGGGGAGCGGGGAAATGGGAAATCCTCGGCCGTCAAGGGTCTGCTCCGGGATTTCCCCGGCCAGGGGCTGCGTCTGATCGAGGTCCGCAAAGAAGATCTCTGGCAATTGCATACCATCACCCCCTATCTGCGCGTCCTGCCATTTCGTTTTATTCTTTTTTGCGACGATCTTTCCTTTGACGAGGCGGAAGTCTCCTACCGGGAACTGAAGGCCGTTCTGGAGGGGGGGATCGAAGCGCGGCCGGAAAACGTTCTCATCTATGCCACCAGCAATCGCCGCCACCTGATGCCCGAATCCCTGGACGACAATGTTTCCGGCAACGAGATCCACCCCCACGAGGCGGTGTCCGAAAAGCTTTCGCTGTCCGACCGTTTCGGCCTGCGTCTCGGCTTTTATCCCATGGACCGAAAGACCTATCTGGCCATTGTCTTCCGCATGGCGGAAAAGCGGCGGCTGCTCATCTCCCCCCAGGAGCTTCAGAGCGAGGCGGAACGGTGGAGCCTTCGCCAGGGGGGACGCTCGGGCCGTGCGGCCCGCCAGTTCATTGACGACCTGAGCGGAAGGCTGGGGTTGCTGGGCCGGGCAGGGGAGGTTGAAAACCTTGACTTTGAAAAATCGAGGTGATACATAACGAACGTTTTTATCGAACAACCAAAATTTTAAATAAAGAGGGGTCGCTATGGAAAGAACTTTTGCCATTATCAAACCTGATGCTTTTGCCGCCGGGAACGCCGGAAAAATTATTGCCAGGATTTATGAAGAAGGTTTCAAAATTGTCGGCATGAAAAAGCTGTTCCTCAGTAAAAAGGAAGCGGAAGGTTTTTACTATGTCCACCGGGAACGGCCCTTTTTCGGGGAATTGACCGAGTTCATGAGCCGCGGCCCCTGCATCGTCATGGTTCTCGAGGCCGAGGGCGCCATCAACCGTTGGCGCCAAGTCATGGGTGCGACCAACCCTGCAGAGGCGGAAGAAGGCACCCTGCGCAAAGAGTTCGGCACCTTTATCGGCGAGAATGCGACCCACGGCTCGGATGCGCCGGAAACCGCGGCATTTGAAATTTCATACTTCTTTTCCGGCTTGGAACTGTTGTAAGGAGTATCGGCCCGGCTTTTTCGGCAAGGTCTTTCCCCGGGGAGAAAAAGTCAGTTTATTTTCCGTTTTAGCATCCGGTTTATTCAATTGAACCCGGAGAGCCCTTCGGATATAATTCCGAAGGGCTTTTTTAATGAATTCAACTACATCCTGAAAAGTAACTGGGGTGGTGATCTTGACCCGGCACGATATCAAAAATATGACTCTTGAGGATCTGACCGCGTTTCTTGCCGGACGGGGCAAAGAGCGTTTCCGCGCCCGCCAGATCATGCAGTGGGTCTACCGGCATGGGGCCGCGTCCTTTGCCGCCATGACCACCCTTTCCAAGGACCTGCGGGCGGAATTGGAGAACTCCCTGCTGATCTCCCGCCTGACAGCCCTGAAGGTCGAGGAGGGCCTGGACGGCACCCGCAAGTACCTGTTCCGGCTGGATGACGGAGAGACCGTCGAAACCGTCCGCATTCCCATGGAGAAGGAACGGGCGACCCTGTGTGTCTCGACCCAGGTGGGTTGTGCCATGGGCTGCTCCTTCTGTTTGACCGGAACCATGGGGCTGAAACGTAACCTGCTTCCTGCTGAGATTGTCAATCAGGTCTGCGAGGTGATGCGGGACCAGCCGGTCAACAACCTCGTTTTCATGGGCATGGGCGAGCCGTTGCAGAATTTTGAAAACGTCGGGAAGGCCCTTCGAATACTGCACATGGAAGAGGGCTTCGATTTCAGTTCGAGGAAGATGACGGTTTCCACCTGCGGCCTGGTGCCCGAGATCCGGCGCATGGGGGAGGCTTTTCCGGCCAGCCTGGCCATTTCCCTCAATGCCACCACCAACGAGTTGCGCGACCGGCTCATGCCCGTCAATCGCCGCTACCCCTTGGAGGAACTCATGGCGGCTTGCCGGGTTTATCCTCTCAAGGCCCGTCAGCGGATCACTTTCGAGTACATTCTGATCCGAGATCTGAACGATACCCCGGCGGATGCGAAAAGGCTGGTGCGGCTCCTGCATGGCATCAAGGCCAAGGTCAACCTGATCCCTTTCAACGAGCATTCCGGCTCCCCCTTGCGCACCTCCAGCGAAGAGCGGATGGAGGCTTTTCAGACCTATCTTCTCGACCATGGCCTGGTTGCGGTCCGCCGCGCCAGCCGCGGGCGGGACATCTCCGCGGCATGTGGGCAGCTCAAGGGGAGTTGCGAAGGAGGGGAGGACTCGCCTCCGGCCAAGCGTCTGGCGGGCGGGCGCTGAAGCGGCTGCTTTAACAGACATAATAAGGAGAAAAAATCTGATGACCCAACCGATCCTGGGAATTATCGGCGGCAGCGGGCTTTACGAAATGGAAGGCCTTTCTCAGGTTGAAGAAGTCCGGGTCGAAACCCCCTTCGGGGAACCTTCGGATGTTTTTTTAACCGGCATGCTGGGGGAAACCCGCATGGTCTTCCTGGCCCGGCATGGGCGCGGGCACCGGCTGCTTCCGTCTGAAGTCCCTTATCGGGCCAATATCTTCGCCATGAAAAAGCTCGGGGTGGAGCGGATCATTTCCGTTTCCGCGGTCGGGAGCATGAAAGAGAATCTGGCCCCCGGTCATATTGTCGTTCCGGATCAATTTTTTGACCGCACCGCGGGCAAGAGGGCTTCCACTTTTTTCGGCGGCGGTGTGGTCGGCCACGTTCAATTCGCCGACCCGGTCTGCCCGGATCTTTCAGGGCTGCTTGTCGAGACGGCCTCGGAAACGGGTGCCGTGGTTCACCCGAAGGGGACTTATCTCTGTATCGAGGGACCTGCTTTTTCGACCCGGGCGGAATCCAATATCTTTCGCAGCTGGGGCGTCGATATCATCGGCATGACCAACCTTCCGGAGGCCCGCCTTGCCAGGGAAGCGGAGATGTGTTACGCCACCCTGGCCATGGTGACCGACTACGACTGCTGGCATGAGGAGCATGATGACGTGTCGGTCGAATCGATTATCGCCACCCTCCACAAGAATGTCGATATGGCCCGCCGGATTATTGCTGCCAGCGCTTCAAAAATAGAGGCCGGCCGCGCCTGCCTTTGCACAAATTCATTAAAATATGCGATCATGACACCTGCGGCGTTGATCCCGGAGCAAACCCGTGCCGACCTCGACCTGTTGATAGGGAAATACCTTTGAGGTCTTTATTATGGATTGAAGTCCGGTTTTTATTCCTAAATTCCCAGGAAGGAAGAGTCTGATATGCTGGTTGTAGGTTCCGTGGCCCTCGATTCGGTGGAAACCCCGTTTGGCAAAGTGGAGGAGGTCCTGGGCGGTTCGGGGACGTATTTTTCGACCTCTGCGTCTTTTTTTACGGATGTCAATCTCGTCGCCGTGGTTGGGGAGGACTTTCCCGAGGAACATCTCGACTTTTTGCGCTCTCGCAACGTTGACCTTGGTGGTCTTCGAAAAGTCCCGGGCCGGACCTTCCGCTGGAAGGGGGAATATGGTTACGACCTTAACGATGCCCACACCCTGGACACCCAGCTCAATGTTTTCGAAAATTTCCGGCCGGAAATCCCTGCCGGTTGGGATGACTCAAAATTCGTTTTTCTCGCCAATATAGATCCCAATCTGCAACTGGAAGTTCTCGACCGTATCGCCGAGCCCGAGGTGGTGGCCTGCGACACCATGAATTTCTGGATCGAGCGGGAACGGCCTGCCCTGCTTGAACTCCTGAAAAAGGTTGATATCCTCCTGATAAACGAAAGCGAGGTCCGGCAGCTTGGCGGTGAGGCCAATCTCGTCAAGGCCGCGCGCCTGATTCTCGACATGGGACCCCGCACCCTGGTCGTGAAACGGGGTGAGTACGGTGCTCTGATGTTTTCCGAGCATACCCTTTTTGCGGCGCCGGCTTACCCTCTTGAAGAGGTTTTTGACCCGACCGGCGCCGGGGATACTTTCGCCGGCGGATTTATGGGTTATCTTGCCGCGACCCGGAATCTTTCTTTGGAAAACGTCCGCCAGGCCATTATCTTCGGGTCGGTTATGGCTTCTTTCACGGTAGAACGTTTCAGCCTTGAGCGGATGAAGGTATTGGAGTACGACGAGATTAAAGAGCGCTTCCGAAAATTCAAACTTCTGACCGATTTTCAAGGACTGGACTGAGCAGCGAAATCAGGATGTTTATTTTTAATCCCGAAATCAAAAAGCTGGATATCGAGGTCGAAGAGATCGTTAATCTTTATCGCTCAGCCAATGACATGCAGGTTGCTTTGCCCGGCCATTCCTCTCAGCGCTCCTCGGGTTTTCTCTGTTGTTATAAGGTTGAGAAAAAATTTGAGGTTGTTGCTGTTTTTCAGCTTCAGGAGGAAAACCAGCTCGGTTTTTACACGTGGGATCAAGGGAGTGTCACCCCCAAAGAGGTCCGGGCTGTTCTTGAAGAAGGGCTCGGCTTTTTTGAGACTATGGGTTTCATGATGGGGGACATGGAACTTGGAAGTTTCAGCCTTGAGGAAAGCCGGGCGCAATGGGAAAGCTTTCCCCTTAAAAAGGGTCTGGTCCCGCGACCCAAAGAGGGGCGGAAAAAGAAAAAGCTTGGTGCAGATGACGCGATACCGCCGGATGCTTTTCAGACCATGGCGGGAAGGGCGGGTGATGAAGGGGCCGGGCTTGAGGAGCGGGAGTTGACTCCTTATGCGAAATGTCAGCCGCAGAGGTTGAAACTCTGCCAAAAACTGGGTCGTCTTCTGGCCTCATTCTAGAAAGGCTGTTATCGATTTATGAAAAAGCTATTTTTCCCCGGGCTTCAGGTCCTGCTCATTTGTTTTCTGGCGTCTTCCTGTACGCCGGTCAAGGTCGTGAACAAGAAAAGTGAGGCCGAGGCCCATTACATGCTCGGCATTTCTTACCTGAGGGAAAAGGATCCGACCCGCGCTCTTAAAGAGTTTCTAACTGCAGAAGATTTCGATTCCAGCCGGGCCGATATTCAGGAGGGGATGGCATTGGCCTACCAGTCGAAGCAGGCTTATCCGGAAGCGGAAAAGCACTTTCTGAAGGCCCTGAAAATCGCTCCCAAGGAGCCGCGGATCGCCAGCAACCTTGCCAACCTTTACCTGGAAATGGGGGAATGGGACAAAGCAATCCAATATTTCAGCGAAGCCGAAGCCAATCTTCTTTTTGACAAGCCGGAAATGGCTCTGGCGGGAATCGGCTTTGCCTACTTCAAAAAACAGGATTACGAAAAAGCAAAAATCCATTACGAAAAAGCATTGAAGAAAAAATGGAATTTTGCCCCGGCCTATTACCACCTGGGGGAGTTGTTTTTTGCTCAGGATAAGGTGGCGCTTGCCCGCGAGAGTTTTCAAAAGGCCGTGGATCTGAGGCCTAATTATATTTCAGCCCATTTTCAACTGGCCCTGACTGAGATGAAGGCGAAAAATTTTCAAAAAGCTCGCGCGTCCTTTAAAAGAGTCATTGATCTCGCTCCTGAAACGGAAATAGGCATTCGGGCGGCGGAGCTGATGAAAGTTCTGCCGGATTAATAGTAAATTTTGTTTGGCCCCGGCTGATGCGTTGAGAAAATGGCCGTTTTAAAAACAGATGTTGTAATTTCTCCGTGCTGGGAGGGGTGAAAATGGTTATACAATGCCCTCATTGTCGGACTCGGTATGAGATCGATGACAAGGCAATGACCCTGAAAAAGTATCTGGTGGAATGCCCCGTTTGCTCAACCCCGCTCAAGGGGGACCGGAAGCCGGAAAAAAATGAAGCTGTGGTTTGCAAGGGGTCTGTTTCCGTAGCTTCTCCCCAGACCGTCAGGCCTGATGTCGCCCCCGCCAAAACCGTTCTGGTAGTGGATGATTCGCGATTTTTCCGGGAAATGATTTTGGATATTCTCGAACCCCTGGAGGCTGATCTCACGGTTGCCACCAACGGTATCGAGGCTTTGCAGGTCATAAAAAATCAAAAGCCCAACGTCGTTCTTCTTGACCTCAACCTCCCGGGGAAAAACGGTTTTGAAATCATCCGTGAAGTTCGTTCCAATCCTGCCCTCAAGGAAATCTGCCTGCTCGCCATGAGCGGAGTTTACTACAAGGAAGTGGATGCCGCGGAAGCCAAAAAAGTCGGCGCCAACGATTTCATCAAAAAATCCTTCACTCCGGAAGAGCTGCGCCGCTTTGTCAAAATGTGGCTGATATGGTGAGCTCCGAAAAACAGTTCAGCGCTGCCCTTGAAAAGCTTTTGCGCTGTGCGGAGAACCAGCCTTTTGATACGGCCGTTATTTTTGGGTCCGGCCTCGGGTTGCCCGAGGACGTTTTTAAGGCTGACCATGTCTTTGATTTTCAGGAACTGGCCGTCTTTCCTGAAACAACCGTCCGTGGTCATGAGGGGCGTCTGGAGCTTTGCTCTTTCGAGGGGCGCCGTCTCCTCCTCTTTTATGGGCGCCACCATCTTTATGAAGGTCTGAGCGCCTGGGAGGCCACGGTCAACGTCCGTCTTGCCGGGGCTCTCGGCTGCCGGAGGCTGCTGATCACCAATGCGGCCGGGGGAATCAACCCCACCCTGCTGCCGGGCGACATCATGTTTGTCCGTGATCACCTCAACCTGATGGGTGACAATCCCCTCAGGGGGCAGCCTCGGGCTTTTATTGACCTTACAGGGTTGTACGACCGCTCCTTGTACGCCCCCCTTTGCCGCTTTGCCGAAAATCAAAACATTTCTTTTCGCGATGGGGTTCTTGCTGCTGTTCAAGGGCCTTCTTACGAGACTCCTGCCGAGATCAGGATGTTGGAGCTCCTGGGTGCCGATGCAATCTCCATGTCTGCCATCCCCGAGGCCCTCATGGCAAAATATCTCGGACTGAAAGTGGCAGCCCTTTCCTTTATTGCCAACGTTGCGGCAGGGCGGGGCAACTCTCCTCTGACCCATGACGAGGTCCTGGCCCAGGGCCGCCGTAAGCGTGGTGATATTTCGCGCCTCATTATTCAACTGCTTGTGCAGTGGTGGGCCGAAACGGCTTGAATTTTCCCCTGCCAAGATTTCCCGCTCGCCGTCTTGACACTACCACGCTGAATGCTAGACTTTCTGAAAAAATTGGAGCGGGCAAACAGTGAAAAAAATTCAATCCATCCTGGTTGTCGACGATGAATGCAACTCCTGTTTCGGTCTCAAAGCTCTTCTCAGCCGCGAAGGATATCATGTCGATTGCGTGGGAAACGGCCAGGAGGGATTGCAGTACCTGCGGGAAAACAGTCCGCAGCTGGTTATAAGCGACATCCGCATGCCGGAAATGGATGGCCTGTCGTTTCTCAAGCAGGTTAAAAGGGATTATCCCCACATCAGCGTTATTCTCATGACCGCTTTCGGGGGTCTAGACTCTTATATCGATGCAATGAACAAGGGAGCCTTCGAATACCTGATCAAACCGCTGAAGATTCACGAACTCAAAAAAGTTATTGACCGGCTTGAAGAGGAATCGGTTTCGGTTTTTTCAGAAGGGAATGGCTATACTTAAGGAGTTGAGAGATGGTGGAATTTAAAAAGATAGTGTTTGGGACTGATTTTTCCGAAAACTCCAACTATGCATTCAGGTATGCCCTGAGCCTGGCTCAGAAATATGGTGCGGTTTTGGTTCTCATTCATGTCGTCAGCGAACCGACGGACCTCAACGGGTTTTATGTTCCTCACATCTCGTTTGAAAAGCTCGAGGAGGAGGTCCGGGAGGGGGCCAAAAGAATGATGGATCGCTTTTGCCAAACCTATCTCAAGGATTATGGCAACTATGAAGCGTCTATCGAGCGCGGCTTGCCCTTTGCGTCCATCATTAAAAAAGCCGAGGAAGTCGATGCCGATCTCATCGTTGTCGGCACCCACGGCCGGACGGGGCTTGATCATGTGCTGTTCGGCAGTACCGCCGAAAAAGTCGTGCGCAAGTCTCCGATCCCGGTAATGACCATCCGGACACCAGTGGAGAAGAAATAGCGTATTAAATAGACCTGAAAAGAATCCGATGTTAAAAGGAAAATTGAAAAAGGACCCGACTTTCGGGTCCTTTTTCTTTCAGGGCAGGTTCCCTCCGACAGGCTAATGAAAGGTTGCCGTTCAGAAGGGAAGGGCGCCATGTTCATAAAGGATATTGAGGGCGATCAGGAAAAGAACCACTCCCCCGGCCGCCTCACCGTAATGGCTGAGCCGGGTCAGGGAGCCGAGACGGCTGCCGATGTGGATGCCGATTATGGTGAAAAGGCCTGCGACAATCCCGATAAAAAAAGCCGGGTACCAGATGCTGATTTTAAGCAGAGAAAGACTCAAACCGATGGCCAGGGCATCGATACTTGTCGCCAGAGAAAGCATGACCAAGGCCGCTCCTCTGGTAGGATCCTTTTTCCGTTGCTCGTTTTCCTCCTCGTTCGAAAAGGCTTCACGAATCATATGGATGCCGACAAAAGCGAGCAGGGCGAAGGCGATCCAGTGGTCGTAGCGTTCGATTTGTTCCCGGACCGTCAGGCCCGCGCACCAGCCGAGCACCGGCATGGCCGCTTGAAAAAAACCGAAATGCCAGGAAAGGCGGAAAACCTGCCGGAAAGAGATTTTCTTGAGGCTGGTGCCTACGGCTATGGAAACGGCAAAAGCATCCATGGCCAGGGCCACGGCAATGACAAGGAGTTTAATAGGAGACATTTTATTTCAATACAGTTGTTTCCAGGGGGGCTGTAAAACCCGCAACAAAAGGTTGTTGTCAGGGGGACTGTTTTGAACACTATAGTCGTTGTCCTCGCAGGAGGCAATCATTGAGGAGAATTATTGAAAATCTAAGAAAAGCGGCCACAAATATTCTTTTAAATTATTTGTTCCCTAAAAATGAACAAATAAAAAAAATGAACAAATTGTCTTTTTGGGAGACATAAATAACCGTAACATTTTGACTTGATTGAGTTCTACAGAGGCGTGTCCTGTTTGGATAGAAAAAAACATCAGGACTGCTTTGAATGCTGGTGCAGGAGTTGGAATCATATTAGAATTACCCCTTCCCCAGACCTTCTCAATTCAGAAAGTTGGATGCCGATTTGGAATTGACCACTGAAAATTTTAAAAACCTCTTTTGGGATGCTCTTCGGACCAGCTTTGTTTTATTTCGAATTACCATCCCCATCAGTATTCTGACAAAAATCTTAAATGATCACGGCGCTACCGCTGTCATCGGGGAGCTTCTCGGACCGGTTATGGAAATGATCGGACTGCCGGGAAGCATGGGATTGGTCTGGGCTGCCGCCATGCTGACGAACCTTTATGCCGGGATGGTGGTTTTTGCCGCAGTCGCTCCGGACGCGGGCCTGTCCATCGCGCAGGTGACGATTCTGACAACCGTCATGCTGGTTGCCCATGCTCTGCCGGTCGAGGTCAAGATTGCTCAAAAGGCCGGTACCAGGGCTCTGGTCATGATCGTTCTACGCGTTGGTGCGGCCCTTTTTCTCGGTTGGACCCTGCACATGATCTATCAACTCGGATATTGGCTTCAAGGCGCCAATCAAACCTTTTTCAGCCTGGCCCAAGTCGATTCTTCCTGGGGCGGCTGGTTGCGGGGAGAGATTCGCAACATGGCCTATATTTTTCTGATCATCCTTTTTCTGCTGGCGGTCATGAAAATTCTGGAACATTTCGGGGTCATGGAGATGATCAACCGGCGTTTGGAGCCCTTTCTCCGAATACTTGGTATGAACCCCGGCGCTGCCCCCATTACGGTTATTGGCATGACCCTCGGCCTGAGCTATGGCGGCGCCCTTATTATCCAGGAAGCCCGTTCAGGACGTCTCGGCTGTAAGGATGTTTTTCTCTCCCTGGCCTTGATGGGGCTTTGCCACAGCATCGTCGAGGATACGCTGGTCATGATGGTCCTCGGTGGGCATCTTTCCGGGATACTCTTTGCACGACTGCTTTTTTCCCTGGGCCTGGTTTTTGTTTTGGCCAAATGTGTACACCGGGTTTCGGAAAAATTTTTCTTCCGCTATTTGTATCGAAAAACAGTTCCTGTTTCCGCCTGATCCCTTTTTGGAACCTCCTGGAAAGATATACCAGGAACGGGCCCGGCAGCCCGAAGGCTCATCAACAAAATATCAATCTGCGCAGGAGACGGCGGCGGGAATCACCGACTCGTGATGCTGCAGATGGATTCCTAACTGACATTAAAAATACCGGAAAAAAATTGGTTTAGAAAATCAGGCACGGAACTTTCATGGAAGGGGATTTTGGCCCATAAAGGCTTTCTTTTTCTAAAAACGAAGCTATGCTTCCAAAGCCGTGAAAACCAAAAATCTCTATCATAAAAGAGGTGTTAATGGCAGGAAATGTCCTCCCGATAAAAAAATCCTCGCCTGATTCCGGACAGGATACCATTAAAAAAATTCTTAAAAGCCCCATTTCGCTGCCATCACCCCCTGCTATTGCGGTTCGGGTCCTTGAGTCGGTAAAAAAGGAGAAAGACTCCCTGCGGGAACTGGCCCGCGTTGTGTCCAACGATCCCGCTCTTACTTCCAAAATCCTCCAGGTAGCCAACTCGTCGATTTATGGCCTGACCCGCAAGGTCAACAGCCTGGAAATGGCTATAACCGTTCTCGGTTCCAATGCCTTGAAAAATATTGCCCTCTCTTTTGTCATGGCCGGCGAACTGAAAAGTTTTTCGGGCGGTGCTTTCGATTTTGAGGACTTCTGGTGCAGGTCGGTGACCAATGCCGTGGCGGCCGAAGAAGTTGCCACCCTGATGAAGATAAAGAACGATGACACTTTCGTCAGTGCTCTGCTCCAAGACGTGGGCTTCCTTGTCATGTTTTTGACTCAGCCCGAAGATTATATCCGGGTCATGGATGCCGAAAAGCTTGGGGGCCATGACAGTTTGGCCATTGAAAGAAAGATATTCGGCTTCGATCACCAGGATCTGGGGGCTGCATTGCTCCAGAAGTGGGGTTTGCCGGATTGCATCTACCGTCCGATTCAGTTTCACCATGAACTTGATGCCTGTTCTGAGACAGAAAGAGACAGAACTTTCGTGCTCAACCTTTCGAACCGCCTGTCATCTCTGTACTGGGGGCTTGACAGCGCCGAAATATTGCCGGAAATCCAGGAGTGGTTGAAGGATAAATATCATCTTTCTCCCCAGAAAATAGAACGTCTTATCGACTCGATTGCGGAAAAGTCCGTTGAAATCCTTTCCACTTTTGAGGTTGAAGCCAAGGACCTGCGGCCGCTCTCCCAGATGCTGAGAGAAGCTAATCTGGAATTGAGTAAACTCAACTGTTCCTATGAACAGATTGTTGTCGATCTGCAGCGGGCCAAAAAACAGGCTGAAAACCTGGCCTCGGAATTGATGAAGGCCAACGAAAAATTGCGCGCTCAGGCTGTGGAAGACGGTCTGACCGGGCTTTACAATCATCGCCATTTTCATGAAATACTTGCCCAGGAGCTGGAACGGTCAAAAAGATACTCCCATCCTCTCTCCCTGATCCTGTTTGACATCGATTATTTTAAAAAAATCAACGATACCTACGGGCATCTCATAGGCGATCAGGTGTTGAGGAGTATTGCCGAGCAGATGAGAAAAGTGACACGGAACTCCGACGCTCTTGCGCGCTTTGGGGGAGAGGAATTCGCCATTATCCTGCCGGAAACCAACACCGCTGGATTGAGGGTTTTTGGAGAGCGGATTCGAAGGGGAATCTACAATATGGGAATCGGCGTTGACGGACATTTTATTCGGGTCACCGTCAGCGTTGGCGGAACTACCTTTGTGCCCGGCTTGGTTGTCGACCATAAGGATATATTAATCGATGTGGCGGATAAAGCCGTTTACCACTCAAAAAGCTTGGGCCGCAACCGTTTCACCTTCTTCCCGCTTCAAGATTACACCTAGGATCGGACAACCCATATGAATCCCGGACCAGGTTAAAGAAATAGCATCCCTCCCGAAAGCAGCTGATTTATGGTTTCTGCCTTGCTATTCAAGCCAGTCTTTTTTAAGAACCGACCCGGCGAAGCCAGCCTCAGGTCACCAGCCAGTTTAACTATCACCTGTTAGGGAAGCCCTAGACCCTGCGTTCCAGCGGTCCTAAAAACGAATCTTTTAATGGTGGACACGGGTTTTCCACTCAATGGAGGGAAAAAAATTCTCTATCCTGAATGGAATTTTGAAAATCTCTTTTTTGAGAAATGGCAGTTTGGAAAAAAAATTTTTTGATAGAATATGAAAAGTTGCTGGAGATAATATATCTCGATTTAATGCGAATAAAATTGGATGGACTATAACCCCGTTCTCCGGCAGCGGTGCGAAAAAGTTGCCAGGGAATTCAGGCGAGGGATAACAGGGGTGAATTTTTGGATAAAACCCGTTGATGAGAATTCTAATTGCCGAAGACGATCTTGCTACCCGGTTGATATATCAAAAAATTTTGGCTAAGTGGGGATATGAAGTCGTCATTGCCAGCGACGGGATAGAGGCCTGGGAAATACTCCAGCAGGATGATGCACCCAAGGTGGCCCTTCTGGACTGGGAGATGCCGGGGCTTGATGGCCTCGAACTGTGCCGCAGAGTCCGGACGCTCCAGACCCCTACACCTGTCTACGTGATCATGCTGACCGGCCGCAGTACTCCTGAAGATACGGTGGAGGGCCTGAATGCCGGGGCGGACGACTATATTACCAAGCCCTTCGACAGTCAGGAACTGCAGGCCCGTATTCGCGTTGCCGAGAGAATGGTGAATGTTCAGACCTCGCTGGCCGAAAAGGTCGAAGACCTGAAACATGCCCTCGCCCACGTGCGGATGCTGCAAGGCATTATTCCCATCTGTATGCATTGCCACAAAATTCGCCAGGATGACGAAGCCTGGGACCGCCTTGAAGACTATATCGAGCGCCATTCCGATGCGCGCTTCAGCCACGGCATCTGCCCTGAATGCCGGAGCGCTCATTTCCCCCATATCGATTTCGAATCCGAGGCTTGAGCCGAGGGCCTTAAAGCGGACCAAATTTTTGAGAGTGTGGGCCGGTCCCGGGACCGGTCATTTTTTTTTGCTGAAATACTCCTCAAGAATGCGCATGATCAGGGCCGAAGCGTTGCCTGCCGTCCGCTCCTCTGCTTCTTCCTCGATTCGACGGATCAAAGACAGGGGCAGGTTGAACGCTTTCAACCTGGTGGCTTCGGTATGTTTGGCGGGACGGCCGGCTTTGCCCGGTTTTTTCACCGGCTCCCTGTCGGCCTTGGCCCCTTCGATAAATTCCTCTTCGGTGCGAGCCCGGTGCCGTCGGGTGCGGATCGTGTCTTTAGCCATGGCATACCTCGCGGAACAAATTTTCAACTTCGGCGATTGCTTTGGCGTCTCTGGGACGCCCTTCATTAACGGCCAAGCCCTCCGCGATGGAGCGGCGGAAGGCCATGCGATAGCCGAGGCGACTGGCCAGCAGTTTCAGGTGGGGGAGGTCGGCTGCAAATTCGGCGACTGCATCGGCCATGCGCACGGCCGGATGGGTATCCACCTTGTTGAGGACGAGATAGCCCTGCAGTTGCGGATTAAAGCCCAAGGCCTGGTCGATAAGATCGTCCATGGTCTCCAGGGTCCAGGCATCGAGCTGGCCGGGCAGGACCGGGACGATGACCTTTTCCGTAACCAGGAGGGCGCTGCGCAGGGCCGCGCTGTCCCGGCCGCCGGCGTCGATGACAATCATTTCGTATTTGGGAATCAGTTTTCGGACCTCGTTGGCCAGGCCTTTTCCGGACAGGGCGACACAGGTGATTTCCGGTCGATGATTTTCCTCGGCCCGGACTGCCGCCACCTCCGCCGCCGATCCCTGCGGGTCGGCATCCACCAGAAGAACCTCCTTCCCCTCCTGAGCGAGAAGCACCGCCAGCTGAAAGGCAATGGTGGTTTTCCCGGCCCCGCCCTTTTCACTTGCCACACTGATGACCATAGGAATCTCCAAGCTAAGTATTGGTAACGAAAATTATAAAGGAATAAAGAAAATAATCAATTTTATTTAATAATTATAAATATCGATAAAAATCAATTAAAACATATAAATAAAAAGAGAAGACCCGCCTGTTTTAAACAAGGGTACGCGGTCAAGGCTTCGAACGTTTAGTCCGCCAGAAAAAACTCCTCCAATTGCTTAAATAACCCACTTTCCGTCTTTTCTCGCCGCACTTCCCGAACGTCCCAGAGTTTCTCGATCTGTCTGAGCAGTTGATCAAGACGCTTGTCTTCCCGCAATTTCAGCCAGACGCAGCTTTCCCCTCCGTCCTCCACGGGCAGACAGAAAACCCCCTCAAGGTTGAATCCCCGCCGGGCAAAAAGGTTGCAGATGTGGGACAGTACGCCGGGATGGTTGGAGACTGTCAACTTAAGAATCGCCAAAGGCTGCCGGCTTGAAATATCGGATGAGGTTTCATATTGCGAGACCGGCATGGCACCCTCCCTGAATCATATTACGATTGGCTTCCCCGGGTGGAACCATGGGAAGAACATCGGCTTCCCGGATGGATGCGTGGATTAAGGCCGGCCCCGGATTTCGCAGTGCTTCGTCAAGCAGCTTGTGCGGATAGTCAGCACTTTCCAAATCCCAGGCCGGCATTCCGAAACCTCGGGCTATGGCGCAGAAGTCCGGTTGCAGGGAAAATCCCGATGCAAAACGGCGGTTACCGAAAAAGAGGGACTGCTGCTGCCGGACAAGGCCCAGGGAGTTGTTGTTCATGAGGAAAATTTTGATATTGATGTTTTCCTCGACGGCTGTGGCCAGTTCCTGAATATTCATCATGATGCTGCCGTCGCCGCTGAAGAGGAGCACGGGTTGTCCGGGTGCCGCCAGGGCTGCTCCGATGGCGGCAGGCAGTCCGAAGCCCATGGTTCCGAGTCCTCCGGAGGTAAGCCACTGCTGTGAACCGCGGAAGGGAAAAGCCTGAGCGGTCCACATCTGATGCTGGCCGACGTCAGTTACAATGATGGCTCTTTCGTCAAGGCGGTCGGCAACAAGACGAATCAGGGTGTGAGCAGAAGGGCCATCTCCAGCATTGGAGGAGGGTAGGGCGTGACGGTTTTTGAGCTTGACTACTCGCTGTATCCAGGGAGAGGCAGGCTTGGTCTCAACCCGGGGCAGAAGGGATTCCAGGACCTGACCGACATCTCCGACCAGGCCGAGGTAAGCCCGGCAGAGCTTGCCTATTTCACTGCGGTCAATATCTATATGGATGATTTTGGCTTGCGGCGATAGCCGCCGCTCTTGCAAGCTGAAATATCCTTGGTCCGAAATTGGGATGCTGTTTGATAACCCGCCAGCCTTCTTATCCTCATCCGGTAAGACCGTTGGTTATTTCATCCTGTTGGGCTTGCCTCGATGGGGCGCGAGAGGAAACGGATTTCCAGCACTTCCCGTTCCGGAATACCGAGCCATTGCAGAAAGGCGTTGTGGGCGCCGGGGGCGCGGCGCTCGAATTCGACGTGCCAGCGGTGCATCTCCTCTTCCGAAAGTCCGGCCGCTTCGAACATTTCGACCCAGACCTGCTTGTCGATATCCGGGGGGGCGGGATTGCCGGCTTTTTTTAGAAGGGCGATGAGTAGCCTTTGCTGGGTTTTCAACCGGACGATTTCCTTATCGATGGCTTTGATGCGCTTTTGTAACAAGTCTCCGCCCGGCGCTTCAGGGGCATCGAGCAGGGTTTTAACTTCACGAAGACTCAAGCCCGCATTTTTATACGTGCAGATCAGCTTGAGCCGTTCGGCGCATTTTTGGTCGTAAAGGCGATAGCCGGAGCTGGACAGGGCCGCCGGCTTGAGCAGGCCGATGCGGTCATAATAAAGCAGGGTGGCGCGAGAAAGGCCGAATTTGCGGGCAATTTCGCGGATGACGTACATGGGGTTGCCTCCGGTTACAGGAAACGCTTCAACGTGATTTTTTTACGAAAGACCATAAACTATAAAGCCATAGACAGGTCCAGACGAATCGTGCTTATTTCAAGAGTGGTAGGAAGTGAGGTCGGTTGGCACGTCAAGGGCAGGGCTCCCCGCTGAAAGGGGAGCAATTCTCATCCTTCTGATCCGGAAAGAAAGGTGCCGGGCCGCTTTCAAAAGGGAGCGGCTCACGCATTTTCAGGGGTGAGGAGGATAGAATTTGAGGTACGGTCGACAGTCCCAGCCGGGAAAGCTGGATCTTGTTGGACCAGAGGTGGAAGCGGTCCCGCCAGGAGAGCCCGGAACCTGGGACAGCAGGGTCCGCCGGCCGGAACAAGGCGCGGATGGCGTTCTGTTCTTGGCCGGGCTGTTTGAGCAGGGGCAGGGCGTTTGCCAGACGGCGGAGATCCTCATCATCCTTGGCCACGGGGAAAAAGGCGACCTGGTCGGGATTTACATAATGGTCGAGAATTTCCGTTACCACCTCCTCGCAGCGGTGACAAGTGGGGGAAAAATAGACCTGGACCGAACTGCCGCTGCCGGACATGCTCCAGGGCCTGAAGGCAACCTCCTTGACGGCGCTCAACGTTCCGAGGATAAAAAATATCACCCATAAAAAGGTGAGGACATAGACGGGGCAGTTTTGCAGTTCGATGAAAGCGAAAATCCCCAAAACGACTGCCAAACCGAAGAAAAAGGCCGCAACCAGGCAGCTTGAACAGGGCCAGAAGATGAATTGATAGGCGAGGAGGAGGATTTCGATCAAAAGCCCCACTGGAATGACAATGCGCAGCAAACTGCCGATCGGGAAACGGGACGGCAGGACCAGCAACAGCACGATGGCGCCAAAGCCCAGCGCGCCGAGCACATAGAGGTTCATCCCCAGAATGGCGTAGTCGTGGTATATCTGGCATCCTTCGGTGACGCACAGGAGGTTCGCCCCCATGGCGTTGGCCAGGCAGAAGACCAGACCCGCCATGGAGCTGAGTCCCATGAGAAGCCGGGTCTCTTGTTTCATGGACATGAGTTGCGCTCCTGTTGATTATTGGTTTTTTTTGGGAATTTCAGAGCATAATATTGCACGGGTTATTAGCTTACGTTAAGCGTTTTGTCAGGACAACCGTTAATTTATGGGAACACTCCGCCAACTGTTTTTCAGGAACAATAGAAATTCTATCAGGAGAGAACCTGGGTATAAAGCATTTAGGCTTGACAACGGATGGCATCCGGCGAAAAATTAAACGTTATTTCATTAAAGATGATTTCAAAACAGTTTTGGCGGCAAACATCTCATCCTTTTCCGTGGTGCAGTTTCCCACTCCGGCATTTCTGTATCATGTCAGGTCTTAGCGGTTCAAGCTTATGAGCACTTACACTTTTCACTCCACCGAAAAATTTGCAGAGAAGCTTGAAGAGATTGAAAAGCGTGACCCTTCGGGTTATCAACGTATTCGGCGCGTTATCGACCGCCTGCTTGAAACCCCTGGTGATGCCGACGGCCGCATGCATGGCCCTCACCATGGGCGGCTTAAGAAGTACGTCGGGAGGAGAGATTACCGGCTCATCTATCAGTGGTGTGAAAAGTGCCGAAAGGAAGCAAAGAAACTGGCGGAACATTGCGGGGTATGCGGTGACGTCAGCGACCGTAGCGTCATTTTTTTCGATCTCTTCCATAAAAACGAGCAGGACTCGCACCTGCGCCATCTCGCCCCCTGAAGCCCTCCTGAATAAATCCAGTTTGATTTTCTTGAAAAAGGCGATCCTGCCCTCCGGAAAAGCCAAGACAGGAAAACCGTGAGGGCTTTCCACTTTTTGTCTGCCTTGGGAAGAGCAACTCCCGATGATCCGTTTCTGAGGCGGACAATGGTGACCTTCTCTTGAGCTCTGCAGTTATTTTAGTTTCGTGCAAGGTGGTTGAACTGCTTTGACGGAACCGGGGAAATTTCCGGTTCACGCTGGAGCAAAACATCATGCTCAAGCTGTTTTAGCCGATGGGGCCCTTCGCTTTTAAAATACCTGTCGAAAGTTCTTACAAACAGGCAATCATGATTTAACCTCCCCGGAAATAAATGATTTGGAGCTCTAGGGTCCCTTTGGGGAGAGAGGAATATTCCTGCGCGGAGAGAAAATTGTGTCGAAAACCTTTACATTTTTTTTATAGCCGGTCAGTAAAAGGAAAGGGTTGTCGATTATGTAAAGTTTTCCGGTCGCTTTCCAATATTGTTTTTCATCAAATAAGACTTTAAATATAATATTTAATAAACAACAACTTAACGGGGAAAAGGGTAAAGAAAATATTCACTGGAAAAATATTTAAGTGTTAAAAAAATTTAGATTAAATGGAAATTGCCTTGTCGTAAAATTTTACATTTTTCAGAAAATAGTCAGATTCATCCAAAAAGAACCATAAAAACAATATCCTGGAGAATGGAACGAAATTTGCCAAACTGGATACGAGCTTGCGCTTTAACGAAAAGCCAGAGGAAAGAAAAATAAAAAATGCTTGAACTTGTTATTGCAGTATCGATATTTGCCCTGCTTGCTTGGGTCTTGCATACCTCCTGAATATTTACACGTTGAGTCAATAAAAATCCAGGCACCAAAAGGGCCTTGATTCCGATTTGGAAAGCCTGTTGCTGCACCGATTGTGGGAATTTTTTTTGGCGCTGCGCTACTTTGATTTTACCTTGCGAGGTTTATTGATCGCTATTTTGGAAACACAAAACGGCCCAACCTGATGGGAATTGGTTGGGCCGTCTGTCGTGTCGCCTATTATTCAAAATTTTGTTGGGATTCTTCATGCACCTTTTTTGTGATATCCAAAATTCATTATTCTAAGTAGTTGGTTAAATAAATTCAGTTTCTCTCTAACAACCCCCTTAACTTCCGGGACCTTTTATCATAGCTTCCCTTTAGCCATCCCTTCCCGGAGTTTTTCCTTTTTTTCTTTTTGGGCTTTACAATCAATGCAAAAGCGGGCAAACGGGCGGATTTCCAGGCGCTCGGCCTCGACGGGTTTTCCGCACTCCTGGCAAGGGCCGTAAGTTCCCCCATCGAGACGTTCGAGAGCCTCGTCGATTAAAACGAGCTCCTCCCGTTTTCGGTCGCTCAACAGGTGAAGGAACTCGCCGAGGTTATCCATCAGGGCCAAGTCCTCCCAGTCGCCCACGCCTTCGTCCCGAAGGCCGGCAGCCTCCGCATTTTTCCGTCGAATTTCATCCAGAATTTCTTCACGAAGGCCGATCAGGTGTTTCCTGACAATTCCCGGATCTTGCTTTTTCATGGTGCGCTCCCTGAAGTGGAATTATTTGATTGAAAACTGCCGATGAAAGCTGTTCAGGCCCCCCGGCCAGGAGGCTTTTTGCCGGCTTTTGGAAGGCATTTCTCCCGTTTGATAATGTCTTTGAGTACCTCCAGGGCCTCGTCGAGGTTTTCGTGGTTGCTGTTGCGGGTCGACAGGTTTCTCAACAACCATTGGGCTTCGCGCCGCCGCCGGAGAGGGACTTCCATGCCGACGGCCAGGTTGTCAAAGGTTTTCCAGAGTTTATCGAGGCCCATCATTGTCATGTGTTTTCCTTTAACCTTTATTCTTCATATTTTACCAGCGATAAGTCCGACAGCCACCCAAGATCGACTTTTTAATGAGAGTAGGGCCCAAAACCGGAAGCGTCTGCCCTGTTAAAACAAATCGTGGGAGGGGTTTTACAGGCCCGGCTGCAGCAGTTGGAGGGCCGCTTTTCTTCCTTGCTTATGTTGGTGCCGGGAAAGCCTTTGGAATTTTGTGAATTTCCCGGTTGTTTTGCCATGATCGTTATCTCGAAAAGACCCTTCAGGATCGACCCATCTTGGTGATTTTCTTCGGTTGTCCCATAACCAAGAATTCAGGTTGACATTTGGCCGTTTACCGATAATCCTTTTTAAAGGCGGACTTTTTATTTTTCAAAATTTCCCTTGTGGGAATCAGAAAATTGAAGTCTTTATTCAGGCGTTTTTTCTGTTTGCCTATATTTCATGACAATGTTGCTCGCCGGGTCAGAGGCGGTAGCCGCTACAGAGGAAATGTTGGCCTTCAGGAGGTTGTATGGGTGTCCTTCGCAAGTGGTTTTGTTCCTGTCGGGGAAAGCCTGTGGAAATGGATTATGAACCTACTGCCGATGACGAATACGGCGAACCGACCTGCAAACGATGCGGGGCCACCCCTTCCGCTGATCCTGCGAAAACGGTTTCATTCAAGGATTTCGAGGAGAAAGATGTTTGAAACATAAAAAAATGAACAGGTTTTTTTCCCCTCAGAGAGGGTCAGACCGCCCGGTCTTTCCCATTGTTTCACATTTTCACCAAAAAATCTTATACCACCTTGTGTCATTGGCAACCCATCACTCTCCTCCCAATTCGGACCTTTTCAGCTTGCTGGCCAGTAAAGGGGAAAGATTCCCAAGTCGGAAGGACGGTTGTGGATATGTCGGTTTTTCGAAATTTCCAACTCGAATTTGCAAATATCCCAAAAGTCCTGAAATTGCTTGCGCTCTGCGGTTTCACAGATTAAAATAATCCGAAATTTAAAGGGGAAAAGTATTCTTTTCATATAAATTGATTATTATATAAAATCATCATCCCGACCCGCCCGAACCCCCACAGACTCACTTTGGTATGTAACTATTCGATAATCAAAGAGGAGATATGCCGATGGCTTCCACTAACAATGAGAATGCTGCATTCGAATATATGAGCACCCTTCCGGGAGACGATGTCCGCCAGATCATGTGGCGTTATGCCGACCGTTATGATTTTCAGATGGCGGTCCAGTCGGCCAGGGCTCTGGCCCGGGGGCTGGTGGCGAGGCTGGTGGCCGACGGCATGCGCAACACCCACGAATGGAACGACCGCAAGGCCGAGCTGCTGACCGCCTTTGACGAAAGTGGCCTGACCACCATCTTCATGGATCCTGAAGAGGGAGGGTTTATTGCCGGCCCGAAAAATCTCGCCCTCGCCCTGGTGGCTTTCGAGCTCTCCTGGGTGGACGGCGGCGCCGCTACCTGTTCCCTGGCGAGCAACCTGGCCCTTTCACCTATTCACGAAAAAGGGACTCCCGAGCAGAAACAGGATTATATGAGCCGCTGTGTTCCACCCCAACCAGGGGAAGAGCGTGAAGTCTGGCGCGGCGCTTTCGCCCTTACCGAGCCTCTCCCCTATGTCGGGGTCGATACCGGCGTGGTTTCAGGCAAGGTGCGGATTGTCGAATGGAAAGAAGGGGAGGAGCCTGTCCTCCAGGTCGACAAACGCGGACGCTTCATTACCAACATGGACTTTGCCAACTTTGTGACTGCGGCGGTCGATTCAGACGACGAGCGCATCAAAGGGAGCTGCATGGTCATTCTCGACGAAAACGATCCCGGGCTTTTCGACCGGGGTGCCCCCACCCTCAAAATGGTCCATCAGCTCTCCTCGACCCGCGACCCGATTTTGAGTCTCAAGGTGCCGGCCAGCCGCATTATCGGCGGCTACACCATCAGGGATGGCGTCATCATCCCTAATTTCAATCACGGCGAGGTCATTGAAGCGGTTTTCCGCCGCACTCGGGTTCCTGTCGGTCTCATGAGCTCGGCGAAATTGCTCTCTGCTGTCGAGCCGATCATCCGTTATCAGCGTACCCGTTTCCGGGGTGGTGCTGCCAACGCCCCCGGCAGTCCCCGCTACGATCTCGGTCTGCAGCAGAAGGAGGACAGCCTGCAGCGGCTGGTCGATGTCTGGGCTACCGGCGAGGCGGGCACGGCCCTCGGCTTTGCCGCGGCCAGGCTGCTCGACAATTTCGATCCCACCGAGCGCCGCAAAGAAGATATCCTTGCGGAACAGGGTGTCACAGGCGCCCGTGCCCAGATGAAGCTCTTCAAGGGGATGGAGAAGGATGCCCTAGAATACCTGGAGCTGGCTGCCGCGGCGAAAGGAGAAAAGTCGGCGCGTCTGGTGGAGCTGGAGGAAAACACCCTGGTGCAGTTCCTGGTGCAGGAATCCCTGGCCAATGTTCTCTGCCCGGCCTGCAAGCTTTGGAATACCGGTTACGGCGCCACCATCATGCGCGAGGCTGTGAGTCTCATGGGCGGTTACGGCATAACCGAGGACTGCCCCGGTTTCCTGTTCCAGAAATGGACCGATCAGCAGCTCGAAGCCACCTATGAAGGCCCCGAGGCCGTCCAGCGCCGCCAGTTGAGTATCACCCTGACCAGCGGCCTGTTCCTGGCCCAGTTCCGCCTCTGGATCAATGAACTGGAAAAGATTGCTGTTGAGAACCCTGATGTCGGCGCCGGGACTCTGGCGGCGGCCATGGAATTATGGGTCTGGACCCTGGGGTATCTGCAGGCTGCCAAGGATGCGGAAGGCAAGGCGCTTTACCATTCCAATCGTCATGGCGTGGTCTTTCCCTTTGCCGATGCCCTCTGCTGGCTGCTGGCTTCCCGCTACCAGATTCTTGATGTCCTCGAACTGCAGGCCAAGGGACCGGAAAACCCGGTTCTGGCCGAAGGCCTGGCCGGCTTTGTCAACTTTTTCAGCGATTTGAGTCATACCCAGGCGGGAAGGGCCGCAGGGGAAGTGAGCCGTATCTGTGCCGACCTGGTTCACGGTTTTCTCGCCCACAAGGGCGCGGGTGACCCCGGTCTTAACGGATTTTATGAGTTGCGGCGCAAGACCGAAGAGGCTCTGCGCGGCAGCCGCCTCGCCAAAGATCGGGCCGCCACCGCTTTAAGCCAGGTAGTTATTCCCGAGGCTTTGGATTATCCGCTCTGATTGGTTGCAATGACCTGAAAAGGGCAACTTTTTTATCTCGTTGGCTGCTGGACTCACAGCGCCCATTCCAAGGGCCGCCTGAACCCATCCCTGGGGCTTGACCGTCGCTGCCCAGGGACCCTGTCCATAGGCAGCGCGAGCCCATCAGTTATAGAAAAGGAAAACTGCTATGGAAAGCCAGACGGAAAGCCAGACGATGGAAGTGGATATTGCCTGTGTCGGTTTCGGACCGGCGGTGGCGGGTTTTCTGAACACCCTGACCAAGGCCATGGTCGATGACCAGGGCCAGCCCATTCTCCAAAGCACCGTCATGCCCGGCGCCCCTCTGCAGGTTCTCTGTTACGAGCGGGCCGACGATATCGGTTTCGGTGTTTCCGGGGTCGTTACCCGGGGTCGAAGCATCAAGCAATCCTTCCCCGATCTCAATATCGAGGACATCCCCATGGCCTGCCCGGTGAGTGAGGAAAAGGTCCTTTATCTTCTTGATCCCATAGGCGCCAGTAAACGCTCCCCCGTATTGAAAGGGGTCGACAAGCTCCTCAATGCCGGCAAGGGGGTCCTGCCGGTCTGGGATTACGCCTTCCAACTCCCCTATATTCCCCCTTTCCTGAGCAAGGAACCGGGTATGGTCCTCTCCATTGGCCAGTTCAACCAGTGGATCGGGTCGCAGTTGATGGCTTCGGGCCTGGTGCAGATCTGGCCCGGCATGCCGGTATCCCAACCTATTTTCGAAGGTGACAAGGTCGTTGGGGTGAAGCTGGTCGATCAGGGGGTCGAGAAGGACGGCACCCCGGGACCCGGTTATCTCCCCGGTATGAATATCCGCGCCGGCCTGACGGTCGTGGGCGACGGACCTTTCGGACCGGTCGGGCAGAAACTCAACGAGCATTTCGGTTTTCCCGAAGGGCACCACCAGCGCGAGTGGGCCGCCGGTATGAAAGTGGTGGTCGAACTGCCGCCCAACTGTAAACTTCAGCCCGGAACGGTTCTCCACACCCTCGGCTTCCCCGAGCCGGAGATTTTCGGTTTCCTTTATGTTCTTCCCAATCGCATCGCCTCCCTCGGGATTTTCGTTCCCTCCTGGCTCGACAGCCCGGTGCGTACCAGCTACCGTTACCTTCAGCACTGGATGATGCATCCCGCCATCTGGACCCATCTTGAAGGGGGCACTCTCCTTTCCTGGGGAGCCAAGAGCCTTCAGGAGTCCGGGAAGAGGGGCGAGCCTTTCCTGGCCGGCGATGGTTATGCCCGCATTGGTGAAGGTTCCGGTTCGACCAATGTTCTCACCGGTTCCGGCGTCGACGAGGCCTGGGCCACCGGAACCCAGCTGGCCGAAGGGGTTATAGAGCTGCTCAAGGCGGGCAAACCCTTCACCCGTGCCAACCTCGAGGAGACCTACGTTCAGCGCCGGCGCCAAAGCTGGGTGGAAAGGGAGTGTGAGATTGCCAAAAAGGCCCGCGACGGTTTCCAGCGCGGGGTGGTCCTGGGTCTCATGGGTATGGGACTGACGGGTATGAGCCGGGGACATCTCAATATTCCCGCACCTATCAAGCGTCCCTATGAGCGGGTGCCGACCCTGGAAGACTACTGCCGGGGGCGGATTCCGGCCGAGGAAAGGGAGACCATCAAACGGGAAGCGCAGGCCAAAGGGGCTCCGGTTCACGACGGCATCATGGACCGGCTGGGCTGGCCCAAGATTCCTTTTGACGGCAAACTTCTCGTTTCCCAGCAGGATGTGCTGCTTTTGGGTGGCAAGGTTCAGGCAGCGGCCGGATTTTCAAACCACGTGAAATTCATGTCCCCGGAACTCTGTGAGAACTGTCACCCGCAGTTGTGTGCGGAAATGTGTTCCGCCCAGGCCATTGAGCCGGGCGAGGGCGGGGGGGTGCCTCAGTTCGATCGTGAAAAATGCGTTCACTGCGGGGCCTGCATGTGGAACTGCATCCGCCGCCGCGAAAATGATCCGGAGCGCACCAATATCGAGTTCAGTGCCGGTTCAGGAGGCCTCCATTCCGCTGAAAACTGACCTGGGGCTGAGCTACTTTTTTTTTCGTTGGCTGACGGCCTCGTGTCGCCCATTTCAAGGGCCGCATGAATCCATCCGGGGGGTTCAACTGTCGCCATCCAGGCGCCAGATACCCTTTCCCTGGGCGTCACGAGTCCATGTGCTGAACCGTTAAATATGACTCAAGGAGAGAGATTAATGAGCGCAGAGTATCATATCGTAGTCTGCGGGAGCGTTGTTCCCGATCCGCTTCAAACCCTGGCGCCCATGCAGGGCCCGACCGGACCGGGGCTGAAAAACGAACTGATGCTGCCGGCGGTCCTTGACCCCTTTGCCGCCCATTCCCTTTACGAGGCCGCCAACCTGGCGAAAAAGAATCCCGGCAGCAAGGTCTGGCTGGTCAGCCTCGGCAACAAGATGAAGCTGCAGCAGCTCATGATGACCATTGCCCAAAAGGTTTCTTTCGAGCTTGTGGCTCTCGACGGACCGGCCGGCGGTTTTACGGACTCCTATGAGGTGGCCGAGGCCCTGGCAACCGCCATTGAAAAGATTGCCGGTCTCGACCGCTCGAAACTGCTGCTCTTCGGCGGCTGTTCCTCGGCCTCCCGTGATGCCGGCGTGACCCTGCAGATGATCGGCGAGCGTCTCGGTATCGTCAATCAGTTCCTGGCGGTGGACAAGCTGAGCCCCGATGAGGGGGGAACCATGCGGATTCTGGAGCGCGTCGAGGGCGGGCAGTACCAGGTTTCAACCTGCAGCGGTCCTCCGGCGGTCATGGGCTGGGCGACCGGCAATCTGCCGGAACCCCCCAACAACCCCCAGGTCGGGATGGCCAACATGCGGACCATCATGCCGGCTATCCAGAAGGCCCCGGCGACTCAGGTCGGAGCTGCCGGGATGACCTTTGAAAAGGTTGAACTTCCCTCCCTGCAGCGCAAGACCCGAATTGTCAAGGATACCCCAGTTGAAGAAATCGCCCGGGAAATCGTGGCCTGGATCAAAGGATAACCGTGACTGGCCTCGTCCCGCCTATTCCAAGGGCCGCATAAACCCGTCCCTGGGGAGGAAGCTGGATTATTCATGAAAACTTTTACTGCAACCGTTTATTGCACGCCATCTCAAGCCGTGCTCGCAACTTGCTCTTCGACGTACTTACAGTATGCCTGCAGAGCGCGTTGCTGTGCTTGGTTTGATCTGACGCACACTAAACGGTTTCGTGACAAAGCCTTATGAATAAACCAGCTTTGCTGCCGCCATCCGGGCGGCAGATGCCCTTTCCACAGACGGCACGAGTCCATTCCTGAAATGGCGAAGGGTTCCTCTTAAATTAATTTTTTTAATAAATACGGAGAAAACGGATGGAAACGATTCTTTTTCTGGCCCATACCCAATCGGACGGTGTCCTTCCCAAATCGGCCCTGGAGACCCTGAATGCGGCCCTTGAAATTTCGGGGAAAATGCCAGGCGTCTCTTTGACGGTCGGTCTCATAGGTGAAAATGTTCAGGGCGCTGCAGATGCTGTTGCCGGCTGCGGGGCGCAGAAGTTTCTCGCAGTTGAAGGAGCTGAGTTCGGTGTTTCCCGCTACGGCTCCGATGTCGCGGCCGCCGAAGCTCTGGCCCGGCAGAGCGGGGCCACTCTGATTCTGGCGCCCGGAACCTCGCGTTTTTCCCGCGCTCTACCCGGGGTTACCCAGCGCCTGAACGGGCGCATCGAAACCCACGTCAGCGGTCTCGAGTGCGCGGGCGACGCCCTCAAGCTCCACCGCTGGTATTATCGCAAACGCATGGAAGCGACGCTGACCCGGACTCAGCGCCCCTGGTTTGTTCTTGTCGACGCCGGTGTGTTCCCTGCCTGGGAGGGGGTTGCGGGTTCCGCGAGCCTGGAAAAGGTGGAGGTCGTTTTGAATGACGACTGCAAACGGACCCAGGTGGTGGGATTTGAGGCCCCGACCAGCGATGCCCAGACCATCCGGCCGGATGCGGAACTCCTTTTTGTGGCCGGTGCCGGCTGGACCAAGAAACAGCCTGATGGCCAGATTCACATCAAAGAAGCCGAGGAGCTGATCCTCAATTTCCTGAAAAAGAGCAAAGCCTCCCTCGGCAGCAGCAAGTCGCTGGTCGATCAATCCTGCGAGGGCGGAGAGGTTCTCACCTTCATGAGCCACCTCAACCAGGTCGGGCAGACCGGCAGTACCCCCCGCCATCCCAAGGGGCTGGCCACCTGCTGTCATGGTGAGGAGCCCCATGTCGTGGGCTGGCGCTTCATCAACGAACGCCGGGCCATCAGCACCGACCCCAATTGCGGCTGGGCCATCGGCAAAGCGGATGTCCTTTATGTGGCCGATGCCTTCCAGGTCATGGCCAAGGTCAACGAACTCCTCGAAGGCTGATAAAGCCATACGATTCTAAGCACTGAGCTGCTAATGCTATTAAAAACTTCATAAAGAAAGGGCCTTCCTCATCATGGAAGGCCCTTTCTTTAGGCAAACATTCCAGCACCGGTAGATCGTTTCTTCCGCTAAAAACCATCCTCCGATCCTGAAAGGATTTCCGGGAGCAGATGTTCCGGATATCAGGGGTTGTGAGAGTCCATTCCTTTCCCTTTCAGAAGACCCATGATTTTGGCTGGCACTACTATCCAGATATTTTGGCTCGCTGTTCAAATCCAACCGGACCCGCTCGGCAAAAAGGATTGATTAGTCAAATCCCCTGGTTTCGGTCACAATTTCTGGATTATTCGGGTAAGATTTGCCCGGGTCCGTTCAGCGCTTCCTTGCAATCTAATCAAGCTCTGATACAAGTAAAATTAAAGCGTAACAACATCATTAATCCCAACAAATCCAATTCTTCAAAAGAGGAGGGCGGTTGTGGAATGCAAGGCCGAGCTGTCATAGGGAATGACCCTTGTGACGTGCTCGGCCATTTATTTTTGGTCATTTCTTGTCTAATCCGAAATGCGGAAATATTTCTATTTATATTTCAAGATGTTGCGTAAAAATTAAGGGTGATGTTTAATTTTCTGAAAGGCCGGACGAGTTTGAAAAAAAGGTGGGGAATCTATACCTTGCGACAAGAGACAGCCGGAGCTTCTTGGAAGAAAGGAGGTGAAAACGCAGCAACGCGCCATTGTTTCAGTGCAACGTGCCCTGAAGACGCCATAAATTTTTACTTGAAGTGTAAATCAATTCTAAAGGAGAAAATCATGAGAACGGTAGCATTTTTTACAGCCGTAGTATTTGTAGTGATCAGTTCCACCGTTGCCTTTGCCGGAAAGGCTCCTCAAAACG
>ENA-OSEO01000680-OSEO01000680.1-sediment-metagenome-genome-assembly--contig:-NODE-680-length-80690-cov-8.439334_pt1 | contig 80690 bp, 87 predicted proteins | sample MGYA00237883_ERZ534232 | MGnify/ENA metagenome assembly ERZ534232
AAGGGTCGGGCTGTTCGCCCGTTAAAGCGGTACGCGAGCTGGGTTCAGACCGTCGTGAGACAGGTCGGTCTCTATCCACTGTGGGCGTAAGTGATTTGAAAGGAGCTGTTCCTAGTACGAGAGGACCGGAATGGACAGACCTCTGGTTTGCCAGCTGTCGTGCCAACGGCATAGCTGGGTAGCTACGTCTGGCAGAGATAACCGCTGAAAGCATCTAAGTGGGAAACTTGCCTTAAGATTAGATCACTTTTATCGTCAAGATAGTAAGATCGCAGGTAGACCACCTGCTTGATAGGCAGAATGTGTAAGCGCAGCAATGCGTTGAGCTAAACTGTACTAATGATCGAGGGCTTCAAACGTGATGCGGAGAACTCGGTGCTTTTTACCAAACGCTATGTTTTTACAAATGATATTCTTTTACTTGAGATAAGAAATATGTCTCTTGGTGATTTTAGCGACGAGGGTACACCCGGTAACATCCCGAACCCGGAAGTTAAGTTCGTCAGCGCCGATGGTACTTGGGGGGCAGCCCCCTGGGAGAGTAGGACATTGCCAAGAGACTTTTTCATTTAAGGACCTAAGCCACTTTATCAGTGGCTTTTTTTGTTTTAATTTTTCCTCTATCATTTCGAGCGCCGTCAGACGCGTGGCAATCTACCTTTTTCATTTAATCAAACCTTCTCCTCGGGGAAGGGGGACCGCGAAGCGGTGGATGAGGGATGTCCCATATGACAACATTTTAGGGTGCTGCACTCCTTCCAGTCGGAGAGTAGATCATTACCAAGAGTCTTTTTCATTTAAACACTTTTCTGTAATTGCGAGCGCTAGCGAGCGCCGTCAGGTGCGTCGCAATCTGCCTTTATCTTGTTGTTTATTTCTGTCGTCCTGAGGGCACCGAAGGATCTTTCTGTTTGATATTCAGAACATTCTGCTGCAAAGCAAGATTCTTCACTTCGTTCAGAATGACAACTTACCCTAACTCCTGTCATTGCGATCACCGTCAACCGCGGTACAATCTACCTTTTTCTTGTTGTTTATTTCTGTAATCCTGAGGGCACCGAAGGATCTTCCATTTAAATCGCCTCCCTCGCATCGTACGGAGGGGGCTTGCTCCCTCCGGTTTCAGTGCCCCAAAGAGGAAAGCCTGATCATCATCGCGTGTGCCGTCAGAACCGCACCAATCTTCTTTATTTCTTGGGCTGCCCGCAGACGCTTGCGATGACAAAGTATTATGCAATACCTTACCGAACAATACTTTGTGCATCGATGAATATGCGCTTTCATTGCGTCACAGATGGACTGGACTTCTTACTGCACTCCTTTGCTAACTATTCAAATCGCGCAGTCTACTGATTAATTTTCTAGATGTTACAATTGTCGCCTGAACACAGAAAAATCGGCATCTAAAGATGCAATTAGAATCAATTCAAAATAGGTGGACAAAATGCGACCCATTTACCTGGACTATAACGCGACTACTCCTGTTGACCGGGAGGTGGCTGATGCCATGCTGCCATTTCTTTACGAGCAATTTGGCAATCCTTCCAGCAGCCATCCCTACGGAACTGCCGCGAAACGGGCTGTTGAATCCGCCCGGGCTCAAGTGGCGAATATTTTGAGGTGTAAAACATTTGAAGTAGCCTTTACCAGTGGTGGTACAGAAAGCAACAATCTCGCGCTCAAGGGCGCAGCTTTTGCCCGTAAAAATCAGGGTCACCACATCGTTATTTCTTCTGTTGAACATCCGGCGGTGGTAGAAGTTTGCAATTGGCTTGAAACACAAGGCTTTACTATCACACGTTTGCCAGTCGATTCTTATTGTTGCGTCGATCCAAACAGCCTGGAAAGCGCCATGACTGCCGGGACTATCCTGGTCAGTGTGATGCAAGCCAACAACGAAGTGGGTACCATTCAACCGATAACCGATCTGGCAGCGATCGCGCACCGCTTTGGTGCTTGGTTCCATACGGACGCAGCTCAATCCCTTGGGAAAATCCCGGTGAATGTCGATGATTTAGGGGTGGATCTGCTTTCAATTGCTGGACACAAACTTTATGCCCCCAAAGGCATCGGCGCGCTCTATGTTCGCAGCGGCATTGAACTTTCCCTGCAATTGCATGGCGCAGAGCAGGAATCTGGACGCCGTCCTGGCACTGAAAATGTGCTGGAAATTGTAGGTCTTGGAAAAGCTTGTGAAATCGCCCAACGCGACCTGGGGAAAAACCAGGCTCATTTCAAAAACGTTCGTGATCGGCTTTACCAGGCTTTGATTGATGAATTGGGGCAGGATCTGGTGCGGTTAAACGGGCATCCTGAAGAAAGACTGCCCAACACACTCAGCGTTAGTTTTCGTGGTGTCGAAGCCAATACACTTCTATCAGAAATTGGCGAAAAAGTAGCCGCTTCTGCTGGTGCAGCTTGCCATGCTGATAAGGTCGATGTATCTGCTGTTTTGCAGGCAATGCACGTCCCAACGGAATGGGCTATGGGGACTGTTCGTTTTTCGGTTGGCAGGGGAACTACTGACGAAGACATAGCCCAGGCAGCACAAGTAGTTATCGATGCTGTGGGTCGTTTACAACCCAAAGCAACGATGCAACCCGTTCAGAGCCTTCCCGATGAGGGCGAATATAAGCTCACGCATTATACGCATGGGCTGGGATGTGCTTGCAAGTTGCGACCTCAAGCCCTGGAAGAGGTTTTGTCCGGCTTTCCATTATCATTAGACCCGGCAATTCTGGTTGCAGGCAATACCTCTGATGACGCTGCTGTCTATCGCATTAGCAATGATACGGCAATCGTTCAAACGGTCGATTTCTTTACCCCAATTGTGGATGACCCCTACCTGTTTGGTGCTATATCGGCCGCCAATTCGCTTTCGGATGTTTATGCGATGGGAGGTCAGCCCATTTTTGCGCTAAATATTGTCGGATTTCCTGATAAACGTCTGCCTCTAAGCGTTCTCAAAGAGATATTAAGGGGCGCCACGGACAAGGCTCAAGAAGCCGGGATTTCGATCCTGGGAGGGCACACCGTTGAAGATACAGAACCAAAATTTGGTTTATGCGTAACCGGGCTGATTCACCCCGACCAGGTGGTAAAGAATAGCTCTGTTCAGCCTGGTGATGCGCTGATACTGACCAAACCAATTGGGTTGGGCATCATCTCTACAGCGGTTAAGAGTGGCTTGGCAAGCGCGTCGGTTGCACAAAAAGCGGCAGAAATCATGGCAACCCTCAATCGGACTGCCAGTGAAGCAATGGTAGAAGTGGGGGCGAATGCCTGTACCGATATCACAGGATTTGGATTGTTGGGTCATTTGCACGAAATGGCTGTCGGAAGCGGCGTGAACGTGACGATTTCAGCTCAGGATGTGCCGACTATTCCGGAAGCTTGGGATTACCTTGGCGCCGGAGCGATACCTGGGGGCACCCTCAATAATCTTGCTTACGCGCAGGACCATGTCAAATTTGCTCCTGATATCTCCCAGCCTGCCCGGTTGATGTTGGCAGATGCGCAAACATCGGGAGGCCTGCTGATCAGTTTGCCCTCCTCCAGGGCAAACGATTTGTTAGCCCTCTTACGGGAGCGCGGCATCGGGAGCGCAGCCTGTATTGGAAAAGTCACGGGTCCTGGTAGCGGAATAATCCAGGTTGAAGTCTGATATAAACTAAACAATTCTGTATCGTTGTTCAGTCAGGAGACCTCTAACAGGCAATTACCGCCTTGTCTCGATGTCCATGCCGGGGATTTTGGTTTTGCGTTCGAGGAGTTTGAGCAGAGCGTCAAGTGCAAAGACCATCACCAGGTAAACAACAGCTACTGCAAGGTAGACGCCCACAAAATCGAAGGTAGCTGTTGCGGCGCGCTTGCCTTCTGCCATCAGGTCCTGAACTGCGATCAGGAAAACGATGGCTGTGGTCTTCAGCAGCGAAATCGGTTCGTTGGACCAACTCGGCAGCGCCAGCCTTAACGCCTGGGGCAAAATGACGTATCCAATCGTCTGCCACTTGGAGAGCCCAATCGACCGGCCGGCTTGCATCTGAGCTGCGCCAATAGCATTGATGGAGCCGCGCAGGTATTCCGCCTGGTAGGCAGCGCTGTTGAGCCCCAGCGCCAGGTAGGCAGCCATATTTTGAGAGAAGGTAAGCCCTAATTCAGGCAAACCGTAATAAATGATGAACAACTGCACCAGCAAAGGCGTGCCGCGGAAGACGGCAATGTAAGCCCCAGCCAGCTGCTGGAGCCATTTAGGTCCGTAACTGCGCGCCAGAGCAAGCAGCAAGCCCAACACGAAGCCAATTGCCAGCCCGACCGCCGTCAGCTCCAGCGTCACCCCTGCGCCGCGCAGGAAGTTTTGACCAAAGCGTTGGAAGTAGCCCAGCCAGGTCAGCATTACTCGGCTTCCTTTTCTTTCTTACCGTACAGTTCGGTGATCTTCCATAGGAATTCACGCGTACGTGGGAACTTGGGATGGTTGAACATCTCATCCGGTGAGCCTTCTTCCACGATATAGCCTTTCTCCATGAAGACGATCCGGTCGGCTACTTCGCGGGCAAAGCCCATCTCATGCGTGACCACCAGCATGGTCATACCATCCAAAGAAAGCTGGCGCATCACTTCCAGAACCTCCCCGATCAGCTCAGGGTCCAGGGCTGAGGTGGGTTCATCAAAGAGCATGATGCGTGGGTCCATCGCCAGCGCCCTGGCAATACCCACACGCTGCTGTTGACCACCCGAAAGCTGTCCAGGGTAGTGATCTGCCCGGTCTGCCAACCCCACGCGAGCTAACTCGTGCATGGCTTTCTTCGTGGCAGCCTCATCGGACATCTTTTTAACCTTGGTTAGTCCTAGTTTGACGTTTCCCAAAGCCGTCAGGTGGTTGAAAAGCAGAAAATTCTGGAAAACCATCCCAATTTTCTGCCTCACCTGGTCCTCATCGGTGCCTTTGGCGGTGATCTCCATATCCTCCAGCCAAATTTGACCGTCATTTGGGCGTGTGAGCAGGTTCACACAGCGCAAAAGCGTACTTTTGCCAGTGCCGCTCGGACCGATGATCACAATGGTGTCCCCTTCATTGACGCTTAAGTCAAGATTTTGGAAAATGACATTCTCACCGTACGTTTTGGTCAGGTTTTTGATGGTCAGAATGGGTTTAGACATGGCGAACACTCCGCAGATTATGGGTTGGATGGGATGGCGAGTTTCTTTTCGAGTCGGTTCAATAGTTTGGTGGTGGCAAATACCAGCAGAAAGTAGATAACTGCCGCGCTCAAGTATGCCAGCAGGTATCGTTGCGAACTGGCGCCGATCAATTGCGCCCGCCGCAAAATCTCAGGGACACCCAGGGCATAAACCAGGGAGGAGTCTTTGATCACGATCGCGGCTTCGTTCGACCAGGGCGGAATAGCCAGTCGAACTGCCTGTGGCAAGACCACGTAACGGATGGCTTGCAACCGGCTGAGACCAACTGCTCTCGCTCCCATCAATTGGTCACCACTGACAGAAAGCAGGGCACCACGCACGATTTCCATCTGGTAAGCGCTGCTCACCACGCCCAAGGAAAGCGAACCAGCCCAGAAGGCTGAGAGGTTGATGCCTTTTGAAACTGCAAAAAAGAGGATAAACAACAGGACAATAGGCGGGATTCCACGAAAGATCGTGCTGTAAAGGTTCATCACCCTGGAAGCAGTTTTGCCGCCGTAAACATAGAGCAATGCCAGGATTGTGCCAATTAGCAGCCCCGAGGGCAGCGCGATCAGTGTCACACCAACGGTATAGACCGTCCCTGAGGCAATGTAGGATATGAATTGACCGAAATCCAAAAACTACTCCATTTTCCAGGGGCTGCCAGAAAATGCAGCCCCTGCGAATCCGTGCTGATTCAGAAAGAAATGGCTATTATTCGCTAAAGTACTTCACTGCCAGCTGATCGATAAAGCCCTCCGCCTGCAGCTCCTTGATAATGCGATCGACCTCGGCTTTCAGTGCCGTATCGCCGTCCGGCAAGACAATGTTGATCGGACCGGTGGAGAGAACTCCATTGTATACAATCTGTAGATCGGGATTTTGTGCAACCAACGCCTGGACTGGCACGTAATCACCCATCAACACGTCAATACGTCCGTTGGCAAGATCCAAAGCAGCCTGATCCACGCGTTCATAACGGGAGAGGTTAGCTTCGGGCAGAAGACCGGGAGTCACCAGGTTGTCCGTTAGCCAGCCATCCTGGACGGTGCCAGATTGCACGCCGACTTTGTAGTTGGCGGCATCTTCTGGTTTGGTTATGGTTCCCGTGAAGGCGCTGCTGACAACGAAAGCATCTTCAGTGGTGTAATAAGCCTCAGAGAAATCGACGGTCTTGTCGCGTTCCTCATCGTAGTTGAAGCAGGAAATGGACATATCCAGTTTGCCAGAGTCAACTGCTGCCACCAGGCTGTCGAAGGGCATGTCCACCCACTCGAGCTCAACGCCCATGCGTTTGGCGATTTCCGTCATCAGGTCGATGTCGAACCCGGTCTTGTTCCCGGCTTCATCGATAAACTCGTATGGGGGATAATCGGCGGAAGTCCCAACGACTACCTTTTTATTTTCTTTGATTTTATCCAGTAGAGAAGTGGCTTCAGAAGTACAACCAACCAACATGGCTGCCACAAGAACCAGGGCGACCACTAACAGCAAATACTTTTTCATTATTGCCTCCGTGAAAGGATAGGTTAAGGGATGATTATCACCGATTATAAAACAGAAATTCCCTTGGCGAGCAAAGTCAGCAAAAAACAAGATGTTTTGGGTTCAGATCATTACAAAAATATCTACATACACGAATTAAGTTCTACAATACGAATCCTGAATGGATCATTTAGTGATATACTTCTGCAGTTCTCATGTGAGAACTTTTTATTTGGGTGTACGTTTTGGACGTTCTATAACTGGTCTAACCTGGCTTTTTTTGGAAGAGCCGCGCCGCGAGGCAGAGCTCGGTTTGTGAAAAATACGGAATAATCAAGGCTTTCCCCTGAGTAAAAAAACATTTTGTCGACATGCCACTGGCAAACCATTGCCGGTACTTTTGGTTGTCGACTACTTAGAAACTGGAGTTTTGATGACCGTACAATTTGAAGATCTAAATCTGCGCCCCGAACTGGTGCAAGCAATCAACGAGCTGGGCTACACCCAACCCACCCCTATCCAGGCAGGCATTATCCCGCTGATGCAAAGTGGTCACGACGTTACCGGTCAGGCTCAAACTGGCACCGGTAAAACTGCTGCCTTTGCTCTGCCAATCCTCAACCGCATGGACCCGGATCAGCATTTGCCCCAGGCTTTGGTGGTCGCTCCCACCCGTGAGCTGGCTCTGCAGGTGACCGAGATGATCCAGACCCTGGGTAAGTTTATGGATGTGCGGGTTCTCACCGTCTATGGCGGCACCTCCTATACCCAACAGCTCAACCAGCTTCGCCGGGGTGTCCAGGTGGTTGTCGGCACACCCGGTCGTATCCTGGACCTCGTCAAACGCGGTCGCCTGGAACTCGCCGAAGTGCGCACAGTCGTTTTGGACGAAGCTGACGAGATGCTCTCCATGGGCTTCATTGAGGATATGGAAGCCATTCTGGCTGTCACACCCGAAGATCGCCAGACGACCCTTTTCTCCGCCACTCTGCCTCCCAGAATCCGCGAATTGGCCAGAAAATACCTGCGTAATCCCAAAACCATCTCCATTCAGCCGGAGCAAGTCACCGTTGCGGCTACGGAGCAGCGTGTCTATTATGTCAACGAACACGACAAACTGGCAGTCCTGACCCGTTTATTTGAAATGGAAGAGATCGCCTCCGCTCTCATCTTCACCCGCACCCGAATTCGAACAGGCGAGCTGGTCACAGAACTCAATCAACGCGGCTATCGCTCCGAAGCGCTTTCCGGCGACCTCAGCCAGGATGCCCGCGAGCACACCATGGCACGCTTTAGAGCTGGTCAGGTGAAAGTTTTGGTGGCGACCGACGTGGCTGCCCGCGGTTTGGACGTAGAAGGCATCACCCATGTCTTCAACTATGACCTGCCGGAAGAAGCCGAGACCTTCGTTCATCGCATTGGTCGCACCGGTCGTGCTGGACGGACCGGTATCGCTATTTCACTTGCCAGACCTTCCGAAAGGCGTCAGGTCCGTCAAATTGAACAATTCACTCACCAGGAAATGATGGAAGCACAGATTCCAAGCATTGAAGATGTCCAGGGAAAAAGAGTTGATAGTTTGGTCGCTAAAGTTGAAACCTGGCTTAAGCGTGGTCGTTCCCGGGAAGAACGAGCCCTGGTCGAAACCATGCTCGCTGCTGGGTTCGACCCCATCGATATCGCAGCTGCAGCCCTCAAGGTTGCCCGCGCTGAAGAGAAACAGCGCCCCATTCCGGAAATAAGCCCCCTACCGGAAAAGAGCGTGCGCCCGGAACGCCGTCCGCGCTCTGAGCGGACCGAACGCACTGGTCGCGATCAATCCCGTGGGCGAAATAAGCGTGAAAATGCTGGTTACAACAAACCTCGTGCCAGCATCCGCGGAAAGCAAAGCGATGAAGAAGGTATGATTCGCCTGGAAATGGGACTCGGCAAGGTTGATGGCTTACGCCCCTCGGACGTGGTCGCCACAATTGCCAGCACTGCCGGCATCCCCGGCTCAGCCTTGGGCAGGATTTACATCCAGAACCACCGCACCACGGTGGATGTTTCAGACCAATACATTGACAAAATTGTTTCGGCGAACAATAAATTCCAGGTTCGCGGTCAGTCGTTCACACTGATCAAGGGATAAACTTCAATCAATATTCTTATTAAGCCAGGGCAAACACCCTGGCTTTACTTTTCTTTGTCCTTGCAGTTCCTCTGTTTTCTCATGGTCTTCCGCCCATGAGACGCTTTTGACCTTTGGTCTCCTTTTTTTGCACTCAGGCAGCCCATTTATCCGCTCGGTCAGGAGACCTTCGCGAACAAGTAAAAAAGACCAGTCACTACGAGCGCCCGTCGTTGGTAATTTTAGATTTTGGAATCAAGATGAGGGGGCGTGGCAGTCTGTCTTTTAGGTGTAGGTCAGGTTGCGTTGCCTGCCCTGGTAGCGAAGCGGATAGGGTTCAACCTGACGTTAAAAACATCATCTGATCTGTATTTAACTGCAGATTGCCACGCCCCCTTTGCGTAGGACGGGATAATTGTGACATTCACATCGGGGGCTCGCAAAGACGATCTTTTTCTGGTCCTTTTGACTCCCCCTGGCCTTATTTTTCTTCGTCCGCCTGCAACACTTTCGCTTCTGCCTTCTCAATTTGCCGGCTATCTTTTTCGGTCAGTTTGAATTTGAACAGCACCGGAATAATTGCGATCAATGACGCCCAGGCAGTGATCCTAAAGGGCGCGGTGGGCGAGACGCTGGCATACAGTTTCGCGCCAATTGCCGGGGAGGGTAGCGAGAACAGCCCTAAACCCGATTGCACCAGCCCGAAGCCCGTCCCACGCAGTTTCTGCGGCAAAACCTTGCTGAGCAACGATTGGTAAGCTGGGCTCATCAGGCTAAAACCGACCCCAATGGTGAAATAACTGACCGCATACATCAGGAAGGTTTCGGCTTTAATAAAGATAAATAATGCGATCGATTGCAGAGCAAACCCCAGTGCAATTGCCAGGCGTTCTCCACGCTTGTCCGCCAGGTGACCAGCAGGAAACGATGTCAGCATCATCGCGATCCCCAAAATTGAACTGAGCCAGCCAATCTTTTGAGCGCTCATTTTGGCGATGCCTTCCAGATAGACTGGAATCAGGCTGCCAGAAAGTGAGAACGAGATATCCCTGATCCCGTCTGTGATCACGATCCAGGTCATCACACCCCCGGCAACCACCAGCCCAAAGACCGCGGAAAGATTCACCTTCAAGGCTCCCAATTGCAGACTGGCTTTCTTGCCCTCTTCCTGTCCTGGATGCTTTGCTCTGTTTGCCATGAGTACCCTCATGATGGTCGCGATCGTATAAATCGAGCCGGCTGCCATCAGCATTACCTTGAATCCATAACGGTCCACCAGGAACCCGCCAAAAGGCGGACCAACAATAGAGACGATGGTGTAAAAGGTGTCTACCAGCCCATAAACCTTGGCGCGGTTATCTTCCCGGGATTCCTCGGCGATAAACGCCCCAAAACTGGGACCCACCAGCGAACGCGTGATCGCGTTCAAGCCTTCTCCCAGGAAAACCCAGCCCCAGGTCGGTGCCAAAATCAGGGCGATGTAGGATACAACACCCGAAACGCTGCCTGCGGCAATGCTTTTCAGCCGCCCAAGGCTGTCCGAGATCCAGCCACCTAAGATTTGCAGGATCAAAGGAATAATTTGTGCAATTGTGAAAAAGAGACCAATCTGGGCAACATCTGCGCCTAAGGACTTTAGATAGAGCGGTAAAAACCCGCTATACATCGCCCCAGCTATGTTAGCCAGGATCATGGTCACCAAAAACGACCGCAGTACAGGTGAGAGCAGCGGAGCTTTTCGAGTTGGTTGTTCACTTGCGTCCATGAGCCCAATTCTAAAGCCTTGAACTAAAAATTAGGGCTAAGCGTACAATATTTCCCTGGTATTATGAAAAACTTGACATCCCCAGCAATCATGCTAAACTTCTGCATTGTTCGGGGAAATCAAAATGACCGAAATGTATCGGCTCAACTAATCAATAATCGCTAAATGAACTATATCTGTTGCTCCATTTAATTTGAATTAGTACGCATTTGCCAAATTGAACAGAACAAATCTATAAACTCGCCTGGTAATTAGGCGCGTATTTTTCTAACCAAAGGAACGGTCGAACATTAACAATCGAATAAATCGCTGACTGAGGGCACCAGTCAGTGATAGTACATTCTGTTTACAAAAACAGAGAAAGCAAACAAACCAATCACCAGACATTCCTAAGGAGGAAACAATGAGCATGGATTTTTTAAATGTCAATGATCAAAGTAGTAGTTTCAGTCTCAGCAATCGCGGTTGGCGCAGGATTTTTAGCCTGGCCTGCATGTATGGTTGGGAACCAGCCGGAACGGTGGGCGACGAGGATTACCAGGGTTACTACTTGAATAACGGTCAAATAGTCACCCGTGAAGACGCACTCGAACTCAGCAGAGCCATCGAAATGGCAATCCCTGATCTTATGGCAGAGAACCCTGCCGATGATCCAGTAGCACAGTTTGGTTTGTTTTGGGAGTTAGAGTTGTTTAAGCGAAATGAAGAAGCCATCGAAGAGGGCAGAAGAGACCCTGCTTACATCTTTTTTGACTCGACTTGGACCGAAAGGTTGACGGAATTGGTTGAGTTTTGCAAGGCTGGAGAATTTCGGATTTACTAATATGGAATGCAGCAGGGGTGGTCAAGACCACCCCTGCTTTTCTTCTTATTGGTTTATTTTGTTAAGCTTTAGGGCTTTCGATGCCATCGGCTTCGTGCTTGGTTGCCATAGACTGGCGAATTTCCTGCTTCATCCGTTCCACTTCCTCAGAAGGTTCGCGTGCAGCGGTGCGGTTGGTTTCGAGTCCCAACTTATCTGAAAGCAACAGGGTCAATAAACCTTCCATAATGCTGCTGCCTGAAGCGCCTCCTTCACCCTGGTTACCGCCTACCACTACCCTTGGCACCACATCCACGCGGGATTGTTGCACGGCTTCAGCGAAGCGGTTCATGACCTGTTGGGTCACCTGGTATTGTGGACCACCATAAGCAGCCACTTGTTCTTCAGTAGCAATAGCCTGGGCGATACCGGTCCGGGCGATCTTTTCAGCTTCGGCTTCTGCTAGTGCCCTGATCTGGGCGGCTTGCTGCAAAGCTTTCATGTAGTCAGCCTTACCCTGGTTGGAAAGCACGGTAATGCTCAATTCAGATTCAGTAATGTTGCGCTGCTGTTCAGTGCGTGCCTGTGCTTCGCGCAGTTCGCGCTCCTTGGCGGCTGCATCTTGCTGACGTTGGAAGGTTTCGATCTGTTCAATAGCGATCTGGCGCGCACGCAACTGGTTCAGGATCACTTCCATGTTCTTATCACCACCAATGGTTGTGGGCGTACCGATCAGCACCTCTTCCAGCTCCAGGTTGTAATGCAGGAATTTCGCCTTCATCTCCTGGCTGGAAAGATCCTGGATCTCGTTACGATCATGAATGAGCTGGATCAGTGTACGTGTTTGACCAATGTTCTTGAAATAGGCTGACACCATCGGGTCGAGGGTTTGTTCCACCAGCTTCTTGACATCACCAAAGCGCTGCACCACTAATGGAGCCTTCTGGTAATCGATATGGATGACTACCGAAAGCGGTAAGGAGGGTTCAAAGGCGTCTTTGGTGATAAGTGATACTTCTGAGAGGTTTTCGTCCAAATTATGCGAGCCAACTTCAGATTTGATCCATTTCAGGATGATGTTGGTCGTAGGAACTGCCACCACTTTACCGGCATAGGTATTGAACGCATATTTACCTGGCAGCAATGGCACATTCCAAACACCCCGGCTGCCAACGCTTACCAATTCGCCGTGGCGATATTCAGTACCCGAAAGGTCTTCACTTTTACCCCCAGTGTACGAAACAACAACACCTACAAAACCCACCTCGATGATGGTTTTTGGGATCAGCTCCACGGTAGCAAACAAGCGGTTGAGATAATAGGTGCCTTCAACCAATACCTGCAGCTGGCGTCCGCGCAGACCATTCGCGGCGATAAAACGATCGGGCATCTGGTAGTTGTTGTGATAGGTCAATTCATTGTTTTGATCCTGACCCACAAGTGGAGCAATGATTTCTCCCGATGGCAAGGAAAAGCCATCATGAATAGTCACAATGCCAATCATGTCATCAGAATCTTTGATGACTACCGGCGTAAAGCCCTTGCGGCTGTTGATGATAGCTGTCATGGATTCAATTGCCGCCTGGTCGTCCTTGCTCAACGAGAGGAAGTGGACCCGATCCTCTGTGATGACCACAAACTGTGCCTGGTTAATAGCATAGGTGCCTTCACGCAAGATCTGGCGCTGCGGACCCCTCTGACCACCGTTGGTCAGAAAATGAGTCACATCCTGGAAGTTATTGGCTGTGGTATTGCTGGCTAAAACCTGCATAGCAGAAAGTGGCTGACCATCGCGGGCAAAAACGTATCCGATTTTGCCTTGAGGTATGGTCACCAAGGGCACCACGTGAACGCGATACTGAATCGGCATCAGGTAATGCAGACCACCGCGCAAAACATCGGGCTGATAACCAGCTTCACCATGTAAGGCAATAAAATTGCCCTTAACCGACGTCCGCCCGAACCTTTTCTCCACAACACCAATACGGTTATTGGGGATAAAACGAATGCCAGTTAACAGGATTAGAAAAAAAACGATTGCCAAAGCAATCAGAAGAATGGTTTGGGTGGGATTCATGGTTTCTCCGGGATCTCTTTGAAATAAGAGATAGGATGTAATGATACGCCTGTTTTATCAGAATAACAATAGATAATATAGCCTCACACCTGTAATGATGGCGAATGAAGTTAAAACAGAAAATGGAATCTTGCATATGGTGCACAGGAGTCCCTGTTGGATTTCATGAGTCAAAAACAAAAAGAGCTGCTCGTTCATGAGCAGCTCTTTTTCTAAAAAGAAAGGTTTTACTTGAAGATTATCGGTAGATACAATTTAAAGTATCTGGTAGTAAAGCTCAACGGGAAACTGACCTGTTGGGTGTCTCCACCTGCGTCTACCAATCCAGAAAGACCGATCGAGATTTCTGCTCCCCAGGGCAAACTGTTGCTTGGGGTAATGGTCATCTCGTAGATCGCCGGGTCAAAACTGCAGGTCACAGCAACCAGGTTGGCTGGGTCAGGCTCGATCCAAACAGCAGGGCAAGCACTGGCTGCCATCGACTGGCTCCAGGTGATCACGATTGTCGCGTCCAACGGCACTTCCATCTCCCCGTTGTTCGGTGAGGTGTCCACAACGATCGGGTCGCGCCAATTAAGTACAGTGTACTCGTAAAGTTGAGTGCCATCAGTGCCGTAATTTACGGTGATGGGCAGGTTGGCGAGTTCCTCGTTGCCGTCGGCACCTTTCATGACGGTTTCCCAGTTGCTGCGGGTGATTTTGAATTCAAAAGCAGTTCCGTCCAAAATATCCGCGCTGTAGGTCCACAAGGTGTTGCTGACTTTTGTCATCGCCACCGCACTCGGGTTCCAGTTTCCAACGGTTGGGTGTCCGCCGACAATGTAAACCGTGCCGGGAGTCCACTCTGGCACGGTGACTTCAAATGTCACCGCCACCAGCTTGGCTTCTGCAATTTGAGAAACTGTGTTTGAAGGCAAACTGGGGTTGAAACTGGTGTCCAACGCGATAACGTAGTAATAGTAGAGCTGATCGGTCACCACGCTGAAATCGGTGTAGGTAAGGTTGGGTGAAAGCACCCGGTCAATTTTGCTGAAAGTAATACCGTCGGTTGAGCGGAAGAGGTCATAGGCATATACTGCCACGTCGTCTGTAGCCGCAGTCCAGCTCAGCGAAATAGAAGAAGCGCTCCAGTCGTCAACTGCCAGTACCGGTGCTGAAGGTGCGGCAGTGTCGGACGAGGCAAGAACGGTAAGATCGCCGGCATTTGCAGGAGTATAGGGGTCAGACACAAGATCGCCTTCAAAAGCGTAAACCCAGGAAACAGCACCATTGGTGGAGTAGCGGTAGACGTAATCAAACTCACCAATGGCCTCAGGTAGAAGCGTGCCAACAAATTCGTCATAGTTACCTACCTGACCGCTGAACGAAGCATCAAACCAGATCCAGGCTGCATTTTCGCGGGGGTCAGAGTCGTTTGGTCCGAAACCCACCTGTGCCAGCAAGCCAGGTGTAGCTCCGGGTGGGGCGATGCGAAAATTGGTTTGAGGTAGTTAGTGTTTATGCCTAACTCTTCCAGATAGTCCAATTTTTCAGTCAAGCCAGCCAGATCACCGCCGTAGAAGTTTTTGGAATAAAACCTTCGCAGGGGTCGTTGGTATCCGCGCGCGAGTCACAGATATAAGTATTCTAGTCGGTAGTGTCAGAGCGATAAATAGTGCCGCCCGCCTCGTTATAGAAGAAGGTGTCGGCGGGCTTATTGTTATCCGGGTCACCGTCGCGGAAGCGGTCGGAGAAGACCTGGTAGACAATGGCATTCTTGATCCAATCGGGGATCTGGAAATCAGGGGCGTAGACCGTCAACTGGTAGGAATAGTCCTGGGTTTCGTCAAACGCTTCACCCAAACCCAGGGTATTGGCAGAGTCATCCTCGTAATAATCAGTATCCGTGCCTAAGAGGCAGGAATAGATTATTAGAGAGAGTAATCCAATTTCGTGGGGCTACTCTCCCTAATTCAGATCATCAATTGAGTTGTAGTGGGGTGGTGAGGCAGGTTTCACTATCTACGTAGGTCGTTATGGGAGCTTGAGCGACCAAACCGTTATAGCTTACGGTTACAGTAGCCTCGATATCCCTTGGTAGCCACACACCAATAAAGCCGTTTTCCATGGTTGTCAAATCAGAATTGATAATCTCGTTGCCTTCGCTATCCTTTATCACAGCATGAACTTGCTGATTAACAAGCTCTCCCTGGCAGCCCGAAAGGCTGTGAAATCCACAAGGATGAGTCTGGTTGACATAAGGCGCAAACGAAAGGTAGAACTGATCCTTTGGCAGGTCAAGTTGCACTTCCTTTGATCCATCACTGAGAACAAGTGATTTACCTGTGATGCTTGCGCTTAGCCCAGAGGGGTCCGAGGTTGTGCTGTCAAGTCTACTGACAATTTCCTTAACCGATAGTCCTGACAAACCATACTTGTCGAGAAAAGCTGCTTCAGTGTTATTGGTTAATCTGTTGCCTAATAGAATCCCAGCAGCAATGATGAGAGCGGCAAGCAGAACAAAAAATAGAGTTTTCGTAGATTTTTTCATATTCTTTCCCTTTAATTTATTGATTTCATTTTTTCAATAGACAAGGAAACAGGCAAATTTCCACAAACCTGTTTCCTCGTGGTTTTCTTAACTGATATCCCGCAAAATCGTCTGATATTGCTCTTGAGTGATCTCGCCTCTGGCATATCTTTCTTCCAATATTTGCCTTGCGTTATTGGTTTTAACTTTCAATCGAATATCGCCTGAGTTGAACAATCCTTTAACCACCAATACCGAGAAAATAATGATGGCTGCCCAAAAAAAGAGCATGCCACCCATCATCCCGAATCCCATCATCATTCACCTACCTTTTCTCCAGTTCGGAGACTAAATTTTGATATTCTTCCCGTGAGATTTCACCTTTTGCGTAGCGTTCCCTGGCAATTTCCAACGCGGATGACGTCGCATTGATATTTACCCGTTTTATATCGCTCGTTCCTGAACGTTTAAACAGCCAGATGACCAGCAGTGTCCCTCCAATGATCAGGGCAAGGAGGAGCAGGATGCCTAAAATCATCCCTATCCAACCAAAACCACCATACCAGCGACAACACATAGTTCACTATCCTTTCCGATCACCTCAACAGGAGGTATCAGTGATCGTCTATAGAAACAGTTTAGCTTGTGAGCGTAAAGTGATATTCAAGGGGATGTAAAGTTTTGATAAAGAATAAGGGAAATCAATCGGTTGCCAGTGTTTCCAAATACTTGTTAGCGGTCTGACCGGTCTTTATCGCTGAGCAGCGGAATAGCGAATGAGAAAGTACTTCCTTTGCCCTCACCTTCGCTCTCAGCCCAAATTCTGCCATGATGAGATTGAATGAGAGCTTTCGCGATGGTCAGACCAATACCGCTGCCGCCGCTGGCCCGATTGCGGGACTTATCCGTGCGGTAAAACCGGTTGAAAATGTAGGGGAGTTGCTCTGCCGAAATCCCTATTCCAGTATCAGTAACCGAGAAAATTATTTCAGACTTTTTCTGTTGGACATCAATTGTTACTCTTCCACCACTGGATGAATATTGCAGCGCGTTTCCCACCAGGTTTGTCAGCACCTGGATGATTCGGTCCGAATCAACCAGGATATCGGGTAAGCCAGCTTCCACAACCGTTTCCAGCTGGATTTCTTTTTCTTTGAATTGGTTGCTGAAATTGCTCTGAATTTTTTTGATCAATTCTTCGGGTGAGGTGAGTGCGAGCTCTAATTGAACCGCTCCAGATTCCACCCGACTTAATTCCTGCAAATCGTTCACCAGGCGTTGCAAACGATCAATTTCTGAATGTATCTGTTGAAAAGTTTCGGGAGAGGCAGGTAATACGCCATCCATTACACCTTCAAGGTAACCTTTGACTGCAGTCAGTGGCGTGCGCAATTCGTGCGTGACGTCTCCAATTAACTGCCGACGCATGGTCTCCACCTTTTCAAGTTTCTCAGCCATTTGATTAAAACTTATCACGAGCTGGTCAAGTTCATCCACCTGACCGGCTTGCAGCCCACCAGGCAGCTTTAGTCTCTCCGCGTATTCGCCCTCAGCGATACGATGGCTAAGACTTGTCATGCGCAGCATGGGGGTAACAACTTGTCTGCTGATCAAGATACTGGCAATTATTGCCGCAACCAATGCCGCCAGAGCAGCATAGCCGACGGCTTCATAGACTGCAACTGTATATTGAGAGAACAACTCTGCTTGCATTTCTTCATCACTGCCTGCGGTGCTGCCATTCGCCATGATAGCATTCATGCTTGCCATATGACGCTCAAAAGTAGACGGTACGAACAGGCTGGCGGCTGTGATGAGTACCAAAATGCCAATAAAAACTACGAGCAAATATGAAAATAATAATTTCCAGGCGAGATGTGTGCGGATAAATTTCATCATGATGTGCCCTTTTTGTCTTCAAAGCGATAGCCAATTCCGCGAACTGTTTCGATCACAGATTCAAGCCCCAACTTTTGGCGAATATGACCGATATGAACATCCACCACCCGGGTATCTCCGAAATAGTTATATCCCCAAATCTTTTCCAACAATTGCTCACGGCTGAGCACCATACTTTGATGCTGCGCAAGCGTTAGAAGCAAGTCGAATTCTATTGAAGTAAGGTCAATGATTTTTTCTCCGACCCATACCCGCCTGCCGCTGATGTCAAAACGCAGATGCGGGAAAGTCAGCATGTTCGCCTCTCCAGCACTGTTGGTTGGGTTATGTAGACGTCTTAGGGCGGCTTTGATGCGTGCAATCAACTCCCGTGGGCTAAAGGGTTTGGTCAGGTAATCATCCGCGCCTACGGAGAGACCAACAATTTTGTCTGTCTCCTCCGAGCGTGCGGTGAGCAGAATGACATAGACATTGGATTCGCGCCGGAGATTGGCGAGCACTTCAATCCCATCCATTTCGGGGAGCATGACATCCAAAACTATGACATCCGGCTTAAATGAACGAGCAGCAGTCAACCCAGTACGCCCATCATACGCCGACTGAAAATCGTAACCTTCCGCCTTCAAATACGCGGTTAACACAGCGTGAATAGAAGGTTCGTCGTCGATGATGAGTATCCTGGCAGAAGGCATTTTTATCTCCTCAGTGATTTCAGTGGTACATTGATTTTACATAGAAACAGGGATCAGCAGTATTGCTGATCCCTGCTGTATAGGTCCAAAGATCCTTTACTCCCACATTTCAATGAAATCCCCATGCCAGGTGTGCAGAAAAACCTGGCCGCTAAAACCATTTACGCTGAGCATACCAGTTGTTTCACCATCTTTGAGGATATCTATAGTGTAATACCCATAGAAAGATTCAGCATCCTCAGCCGTCTTATAGCCTGGATACTCTTTGTCCAGGTACTCTTGCGCGATCTCGAGGGCACGTTCCGGTGTTATTGTCATGTCTGAAGGAACGACGAGCGCGTCATTGAAATAATCGCCCATCATCCCACGGTTGCCCATCATCCCACGATTGCCAATCGATCCGGAACCGCACGTCATGCCACCGCTACTCATCATTCCGTATTTCAGATTCCACATCATATTGGGACCATACTCCGGGAAGACGGAGAGGTCTGCGGGGTCAACCAGTAACTCCATGGCGCCGATGCCGGTACTTTTCTCAACGATCCGGGCATAGCCGTTATTGCTGAAGATCATGATTTCACTAAGTTCAAGGTCGGTGTTATTCAGATTCTCCAAATAACCTTCAACAGCCTGCTTGGCTTGGTCAACCGTTAGAGGGGTGACGTTGGCATTGTCGTTATTATCGAATTGACCCCACCGGTTTAACCCATCCGTCATGTTGTAACAGCCGCCTTCCGGAGTTCTTGGATTATTGAACGCCGGACCAGGGAAACTGTCCATAGAAAATCGATTCGGGATCAGGTTGGTCCGTCCAAGGAAGAATCCTGCTCCAAATATTAAGGCTGCTATAACCATAGCGCCTATCACTGCTAAAATTGTTCCCAATGTTTTACTCATATTCCTAACTCCAGTATGGACCAAATGCTTGATGAAGGACTCATCAATCAATTTCTATTAAATCGGTCCATGTTTTCATTGTATATAACTTTTGATGCAACAACAAAGTTTTGTGTAACCTGTTCCACCTATTGATTTTTTATGAAGAGCTTATGCTGTTGATAATCATGTTCTCTACGTATAGTAAACTAAAAAAAGAAGAATCCTCAGGAAGACTTCCCGAGATGATCAATAAGGAGAATTATGAGCGAACATATTGACAATGTCAGCAAACGCAAGGAGGCTGTCAAGCAAATCATCCGCCTGCTCCATAAGGGCAGGACGGTCGAAGAACTGCAGGCTGAATTCGGTCACATCATCGCCGGCGCCAGCGCGCAGGATATTGCTGCCGCTGAGCGCGAGGTGATCGCCGAAGGTCTGCCGGTGTCTGAAGTACAGAAATTGTGCGATCTGCATGTGGCGGTGTTCCAGACTGGCTTGGAATCAATTCCCGCTCCCGAGAATAAACCCGGGCATCCCCTTTTCGATTTCCGTACCGAAAACGAATTGATTGAGCGTACCCTGGAAAGCATGGAAGGCTTGGTTCTGCAATATGCTGGCGGAGATCAATCGATTTTGAAGGTACTGCGTGAAAATGCCAAGAACCTCGACCTCATTCTCTGCCATTATGACAAAAAAGAGAATATGATCTTCCCGGTGCTCGAAAAATATGGCTTTGAAGGACCAAGCAAGGTTATGTGGGGCGTCGATAACGAAATCCGCGGGGTGCTGCGCCAGTTCACCGACTTGTTGGAAACCGATCAGCCCCTGGGCATCACCCTCGAAAGCCGCTTCAACGAGCTTTCCCGTAAAGCCAAGGATATGATCTACAAAGAAGAAAAAGTCCTGATCCCTGAAGCTCTTGGTCGTTTTACTGCCGACGATTGGCAACAAATGGCTGATGAAGTTGCAGGGGTTGTGAGCAAGCCGGCTCTGCAGGAGATGAATGGTTTCTACAGCGCCGGTCATACCAGCGAAATTCCCCTCAAAACCGGGGCACTCACAGCCGAACAGATTGACTTGCTCCTGACCAACCTGCCAGTGGATGTCACTTTTGTGGATGAAAACGACAAAGTACGCTACTTTACCCAGGGTAAAGAAAGAATCTTCACTCGCACGGCAGCCATCATCGGGCGTGATGTTCGGAATTGCCATCCGCCCCAGAGCGTGCATGTGGTTCAAAAGATCATAGAGGATTTTAAAGCCGGGAAGCGTGATGTCGCTGAGTTCTGGATTCAGTCCGGCGGTGCCTTTATCCACATCCGCTACTTTGCCCTGCGCGACGAAGCTGGGGCATACAAGGGCGTAATCGAGGTTTCGCAAAACATCGCCGACATACGCGCGCTGCAAGGCGAAAAGCGTTTGCTGGATTGGGATGAATAATAATGATTTCCAACAGACCCTCCTTGTGGGAGGGTCTGTTGGAAAAAGCTCAAATTAGAAGAGATGTTATTTTATAAGCGGTACGATCAGCAATGAAGCCATACCAATCAGCTTCATAAAGATGAGCGTGGAAGGTCCGGCTACATCCTTCAAGGAATCTCCCACGGTATCTCCAATCACAGCTGCAATATGTTCAGGAGTACCGCGTGAAAACTCCAGGTTCTCAATCGTCTTCTTTGCGTTGTCAAAGGCTGTGCCCGTATTGTTAAAAAATGGTCCAAGTAAGGCTGAACAAGCCACCGAACCTACCAATACAGCCCCCAGAGCGTTCATCCCGAAAGTGAAACCGATCGCAAGTGGCACCAGGATACTGATAGCACTGGGCAGGATCATCTCCCGCAAGGCATTACGAGTGGCAATATCAATGCAGTAAGAATAATTCGGTTTGGCTGTGCCTTTCATGATGTCGGGGTTCTTCGCAAACTGGTCCCGCACCTCATCAACCATTTTCACGGCTGTTTTCGCTGTAGATCCGATAACCAACGATGAAATCAGGAAAGGCAGGCTAACTCCAACAAACAGGAAGCTGAGATTGAAGGGCGTGGTGACATCGATCGCTTCTATACCTGCCAGCTTATAGAAGGTCAGGAAAATAACGAAGGCAGTGATGGTACCCGAGATCATGGCATAGGCTTTTGTAATGGCTTTCATCGTGTTACCCACCGAATCGAGCTTGGAGAGTTTGGCGATTACACTCTTATCAGCCCGCGACATGCCGGCAATCCCTGCCGCATTATCGACGATAGGTCCAAATGCGTCGGCAGCCATAATGAACGTGATCAACAGGTCAGTACCAATATTGACTGCCACCAAAGCCAGAAGGTTGTTGTTGGAAAGCGTGTAGACGCCAACCACCACGCCCATCAAAACGAGAACAGGCAGTACAGGGCTTTGCAAACCGTAGGCAATCCCCGTGATCAGGTTCAAGGCAGCACCCCTGCTGGAAGCTGCGGCGATATGTTTTACAGGTTTGCCTTCCATCCCGGCATAATGGCGGGTACTCAATGAGGCAATGGTGGTAATTAGCACACCAAGGGTGGCAGCAATGCCGATGATCCAATCGTGCAACAAGAGAAGTGACATGCTCATTGCGCCGATGATTGCCAGAATTGAGCTTACAAACAAACCAACACTAAACTGCGTGGACGGGGACATACCCGGCTTCCATTCCCGGCTGGAAAAAATACCCATTGCAGAGGCAAACACGCCTATGCTCTGCAGAAGAAAAGGAAAATAAATTCCAATTTGCCCATAAACTGAAGCCAAGGCTACCGCAACAATTGACCCGGTGACCAGGTCGTCGCTAAACGTCTGGAACAGGTCAGCACCACGTCCTGCGCAATCGCCCACATTGTCACCCACCAGGTCTGCAATCACGGCGGCATTTCTTGGGTCATCTTCGGGAATGTTGGATTCAATTTTCCCGACCAGGTCCGCGCCGATATCCGCAGATTTGGTGAAAATCCCTCCGCCTATCTGGGCGAATAGAGCTGCGAGCCCACCCCCAAACGCAAAACCAATCAACGCGTTCGGATCCTTAAAAATGCTGAAGAGGAAAGAAAGTACGATCAAACTCAAACCTGTAATACAAAAACCCATCACCGAACCACCAAACAAGGCAATGCGGAAGGGGCTGCGCTTGCCTTCATTGGCGATATCAGCGGTCTGTAAGTTTGTCCGCACACTTACGCTCATACCAATGTAAGATGCCAGTAGAGAAGTCAGCACCCCAAAAACACCGGTAACTGCCGCTTTCCAGTCCAGTATCCAGAATAAGAGACCGGCAAAGAACGGAGTTACCAACAGAATGGTCTTAATCTGACGTTTCAGGTAGGCTTTAGCTCCATTACGGATGTCCATCGCTACCTCGGTCATGGCAGCGGACTGGACCGGTCGCAGGGTGATGCGCAGGATGAAATAGCCTGCCAGGGCGACGCCGAGCAAACCCGCCACCATGGACACGGCGTAAAGTTGCATGTCGAGGGTAAATGCCAGCACTACGCTGACAAGGAGCATGCCAATACCCAAAAGAAACCAGCGATTGCGCAGAATTGAAGAAAGCTGACTGGAGGAAGATTGTGGATTAATCTGAGGACTCGATGACCGCATCGTTCACCATTACCCTTTCAGGGAACTCCAAAATAAATAGGATAAATTGATAAGTAATCTTAAACTAACTAAGGGGGCAGGGATTGCGCGACTGTCCGATCTTCTTGGCAATTCAGAGCAGAAATTTTAATATATATTCAATCTAGTGTAAAGAGAACAACCGATAAAAGTTTCAATCACAATCAACAGGTTTCGTCAGATGGAAAATTGAGGAAAACAAAAATTGCCGGGAGAATCATGCAGATGACGAAAAACTGCCAAACGAGATGTGATGGTTCCGCTTACTGAGCAGTAAGTTTCATTGCCTTGCCCAACTGCCGGATGATATCCGAAGGCAGGGTAGCGGCGGGGTGACCTACCGCTTCAAGCGCCAGTTCTGCAGCACGGGCGTGCAGCCAAACTGCCAGCGTAGCAGCATCAAAAGGCGTAAGCCCTTGCGCCAATAAGCCGACCAGCAAACCAGCCAGTACATCGCCTGTGCCGCCATGCGCCAATACGGAGTTGGCAAAGGGCAAGACTCGGCAGTCGCCGCTGGGTGAGGCTACCAGGGTGTTGGGACCCTTCAGGATTAGTGTCTGCTGCCATTCTTGCGCGTAGGTTACGGCGAGCTTCAGACGGTTTTCACTTATCTCGCCTAATGACAATTTGGTCAAACGAGAGAATTCCATCTCGTGTGGGGTCAGGATGGTTTGGTTTGGCAGCAGAGTGTGCCAATCGGGCTGCAGGCTCAAGATGTTGAGCGCTTCAGCGTCCACCACCAGGGGCATATCGGGCATAGATAGGCGCAGGTGTTCCAGCAAGCCAAGCAAGAAAGCTTGCGTGCCCTCCGTCTGGTCCAGACCCGGCCCCACCAGCACGGCATCTTTGCCCTCCGTAGGGAAAAGGCCTGCCTTACCTGCCCTGTGTAAGGGTTCCTCTGACAAATGGCCAGCCTTCTCCTCTGGCATATGGCCGGCTTTTTCCTCTGGCAAATGGCCTGCACTTTTCGTTTCCACGCAGGCTGAATGCTCTTCCATGGTAATAGCGCCATCTTTCTCAGGCAGAGTCAGCCAGATCACTTCAGGAATTCTGGCAGCTAACGAAGCGTGGATGCTCTCGGGGATTGCAGCAAAAACCAGTCCGGCACCGCTGCGCAAGGCAGCCTGGATCGCCAGCCCTGCCGCACCGGTGTATTTGCGCGAGCCAGCCACCACCAACGCTTTGCCAAAAGTGCCTTTGTGCGAATCATCCGGCCGTACTGGCATCAACGAGCGGGCTAATTCCAAAGTGATGGGTATGGAAGTATGGCTGTTCATTAATGACAATTTTACCAGTGGAACAAGTCACGAACCCCGGTCTATAAAGATCCTTCGCTTTGCTCAGGATGACAAGATGAAGAGATGAAAAGTTCTCCGTCAGAACCCTATCAAGCTCAGCGAACGATTCCTAAACCCAAAAGATCGCTACTTGTAAATCTCGTTCCCGGGAGCGGGAGCTTTGACCACGATCAGCTCAAGCGTCTCATCGCCGCGATTTTGGGCGATCATTTTGATTCCGTAAGGAATGTTGATAATGCTGCCGCTGGGGTAGACCCTGAATTCTCCGTCATTCAGTGAGATGTGCATAGTGCCTGTGACTACAGTCATATAGATGTTGGCATTGGTGGAGTGGGTCGGGAGCGCCTGGTCCTTCAGCAAGACCATGTGCATATAGTGAATATAGTCATCCTTGATCACAGGCTCAATCACATATTCCGTGCGGGTGCTCATGTTGTACACTTTTTCAATCATTTGATTCTTCTCGTTTCTTTTTCTATTACTATACTCTATCCGAAGTGACCTGTTCGATCCGTGACAATGTTCTGGTGACTCTAAAACGCAAAATGGGTTTCCGTTTGGATCTTCCATCACCATATAATCTGCGTCTTCTTTGTAATTACAATCCTTACGTGTGGCTCCGATTTTTAGCATGTTCACCTCCACTTCAGGATGACACAATTGTAGCATTTCAGCCCAAACCCAAGCCTAAAAGCTCAGTTTGCGGTTAAGATAATACCTGAAAAGAAGGAGCGTTATGAACCTGCTGGCACAAGATTCCGTTATTAGACTCATTGGTTTGGTTGGTGTTATTCTGGGCTTAATCGGAGTTGTCGTACCGAGCCTGGTGTATCGTGGAACCAGGGGCGAAAGGTATTCATTTCTGAACCACTACATTTCGGAACTGGGAGAAAATGGGGTCTCAAAGCTAGCCTGGGTGTTCAACCTGGCGATGGTCCTAAGTGGGATTTGCATCGTGATCTTCAGCCTGTCGCTGGGGTTGCTCTTGCCCGGTTTTTGGGCGAAGGCCGGCTTGGTTTTAGGTGTGGCGACCGGTGTGGCACTAAGCCTGGTAGGAATATTTCCAATGAACCGTATTAAAAACCACACCATAGCTGCGGTGGCTTTCTTTCGAGGTGGATTGTTGATGGTACTGCTTTTTTCTCTCGCCATTGTCCTGCAAAGCAGCGAAAACCCAGTGGTATCCCGGGCTTTAGGCTTGGTGGGAATGATCCCGGTGCTGGCGTTTGGCATATTCTTAGGGTTAATGTGGTCTGTGCGTAAAGAAAACCGCGAAACTCTTGAAACTGCCGATTTCGAACGCCCGAAAATTTGGAAATTTGCAGTTTCCGAGTGGTCAATATATTTTTCATTCGTCCTCTGGATTTTGGTGATTGCCCTGGCGTAGTGACAATTGAATAGCACGAATAGAGGGACTCAATCTGTGTCGAAAAGCCGATTACCAGGCCGTTTTGCCAGATAAGAATGCCGCATTCTCATGATCTAATGTTAAATTAGATTGCGATGACGGAATTTATTCGCCTTAGTTTATGAAAACTCGATAGATTACACAACTGATTAAGAACGGTCGGTGCCCGTTCCCTACAAAGAAGAACGGTCGGTGCCCGTTCCCTACAAAGAAGAAGGCTCGCTGCCCGTTCGCTACAAAGAATTGGGCTCGCTGACCGTTTCGTGCATTAGTTGGTATGCCTTCAATTTCCTGTTCCCGCGTATACTCACCATAAACAGAACAACCATCACAAGACTTAAGACTGTTAAGGCAATCCACAATAAGTTGGAGTTACCCAGGTTTTCGAGGGCGGCGGAAATCGCAGGGACCCCCACCGCAATCCCAAGACTGTTAGCAAACTGCACAGTTCCGTAGTACTTGCTGTAATGTTCCTTGCCGAAGAAAAAGTTGGTTAACCAGGTAATGGACACTGTGCCAATTGCCAGACCAATCCCAATGAAAATTAGCATCAGGATCAACAGGGGTGTTTTGTCGATAAACATCATCAATACAAGGCTTAGGGACATTAACAGACCTGAAACCAGCGTCGCGTTCTTGGCACCAAGACGATCGTAAAGAAGTCCGAGAATGAATTTCCCGATTACCAGCGAGGCTGCGTAAGCGGAGGTGACGAATGAAATCCGACTGACAGAAAAGTTGAGGTCATTCATATAGTTGGGTAAGTTTGCCAAAACGCCGGCGCCTGTCAACCCTGCCAGAGAGGTGCCAAACAGGAAAGCCCAAAACCATGGATAGACCTTGGTTCTTCGGTTTTCACCAGGCACTGTCAGCGTGCCTGGTGTTTGTTTGGATTGAAGCTCGGCTTTGGTCATCTGCGTCACCAGAATGGCACAGGGCAGGGTAATAGCAAAGATAACTATGGCGATCAAGCCATAGCCATCCCGCCAATCCGTATTGTTAATGATGGTGTTGATAATCGGGTTGAGTACCATCGGACCCACCCCGCTGCCCGCTAAGGCTAAGCTCAAGGCTAACCCTGTTTTTGTTGTGAAGTGCCGTGTGATGATAATGGAGACAGGGATAATGGAGATTCCACCAAAAAAGATGCCGATCAAGAGGGCGAAGGCGTAAAAATGATACAGGTTTTCAGCCGCTTTCATCCCCAAAAAGCTTAAACCAATCCCAATAATGCTGATGATCATTGGTATTTGGAGCGGTTTTTTGGAGTAAAAGAATCCCCAAAATAAAGAAGCAGCCATACCTGATACAGCAGTGATGGTACCTGTCAGGGCAAAGGAAGTTCGGCTAACTTCCAGATCTGCTGAGACAACCGGGTAGAAGATGCTCAAAACCACGTTGACGATCCCCATTGTGGTCGCCATAATTAAAACACAACAAAACAGGATGACAATGTCTTTGATCGTAAAGGCGCGTTTTTCCATAGCTGTCTGTTTTGAATCCGGTTAACTGAGATTTGATTGTATAACACTTTTTGCATGCAGAGTAACAAAATGCCTCAAACCAACAAAAAAGCAGTTGGATAATCATCCAACTGCTTTTCAAAAACCTGAAAGATGTTATTTCACGGTAATTTGCGTATAAACCGGGGTGATGTTGCCATCCATATCCGCTACCAGGAAGCCAACCAGGTAAGTGCCGGTGGGCAGATACTGAGTACCCCATTCGATTGTCTTGCCACTGAAAGTGATGGTGTCACCGGCATCAAAAGAGATGCCAGTTACGGCTCCATTGGCATCGAGATCCATCCAGCGGCGGTTGACAGTAAATGTGTCACCAACATTGGGGGTGGTCTCATAAGGCGCGCCAGTTGTTGCACTGCCGGTATAGGTCAGGACCTTAAACATCTTGCCATCGCGGAAGAGGAGTTGGGCGGTTCGGCTTTCACCAGTACCCTGGAAGGTATAGGTGCCATCAACGTAATAGACGGTATCGGCTGAACTGCGACCGTAACTTTGCGGGTTAAAGAGCGCCAATACTTCCTGGCTGCCATCCGTAATGGTGTACAAGATGGGTTCAAAATCGAAGTTGAGGCGGAACTGCTCGGCATCTGGCCAAATCGGATAGTAAACTCCCGATTCCTGCCCGGTCTGGGGGCTTTCAAGGTAATCGGTATCGGCAACATAGATACTGTTGGATGCTTCGTCAAGCAAGCCAGTGAAGAAATAGATGTAGCCAATATTTTCTCCACTGATGATAGTGCTAAGTTTCACCGCATTGCCCGCAGTTACGCTGGTGGCAGAGGCTTCGATCGCTCCAACCTGGATATTTCCCAAACCAGGGATCTGGCTGGCTCGTTCGATCGCCACTGGTTCAGCGGCAGTCGCCTGGAATTGCCTTCCGGCGTAGTGAAAGCCCAGGAAGTCATCCCAGAGGGAGTAGCGGCTGAAACTATCAGCGATCACAGTGTAAGAAGACATTCCGGTTGTGGCTGTGGAATACAGCTGAGAATTGGGATAGTAGATGGCGATACCGGTCGAGCCAGGTTTGGCAGGGCCATGTTTTTCAGCCACGATGACGTCGTTCAACCCGGCAACCACACCTTCGGCGGCAGTCCGGACGTTGGCATCCTTGGTATTCTTATAAATCAGTTGGACAAAATGACCCAGGTCAATAAAAGACGGCGGCACATTGCTGCCAAAGATGGAGGTATACGACTGCGCGTAGCTGCGTGCCTGGGCTACGAGGCGTTGATCCATACGTTGAAGTTGGTAAGCGAACTGGTTCAGATTATCAAGCAGCCCCTGGAAGTTCTCAAGGTTGACAGCAGTCAGGGTTATGTTTTGTTCCAGCTGTTGGGCGAGTTGGTCTGCGCTCATGCGGTTGACGTACCACCCGCCACCGCTCGAATTTTGCGCCAAAAAGTCCGCACGAGCCTGGTCATCCACCACGCGTTGATCCTGGCTGACGTAGGAATCAACAATGTTGGTCACCAGTTCTTCGGTGGAAAGATCGGGGTTGTAAACCATCAGGCTCAGGAAGGCCGAATAAGCCCATCCTAAACCCGGTTCAGTTTCTTCTGAGGCGACAGCGTATTTGGTATAGGGTGCCAAGGCGGAATAGACTTCCATCTGGCTCATTAAACAAGCATCCATACCAATCACTTCGAACTTATCAATGTTTGTTTTTGCTTGGATTTGGCTCAGTGCGCCTTCGATCTCGTTGAGGTACAGAATATCATCTTTGAGCGCTGAGCTCAGGGGTGCATTCGAGCTGGTGTCGCGCTGTGCCGGTGCGGGGTCAGACCAACCGCCTGGCCAACCCATGCCATGGTCAGACATAACCAATACGTAGTTATCAGCTGGGTAGGTATCGGCAGCCCAGGTAACAAAGTCAACCAGGGTATTTGCGTCGCCCATGTTGACTTCCCCGAGATCGGCAATCAAATCAGAGCCAATGCTGTTGAGGTTGTCATCATAGGTGACCAGGTAACGACGGGTGGAAGACCAATCACCATCGCCACTATAACCACCGCGAAAGCGATCCAGTTGACTTACAACCATCACCTGATCGGTCGAACCAATCATTTCGGCTTCATTAAAATCGATCAGAATATCGCGTTCCAGAGCGTTATCATCCGCGTCTTGGTAGAGCATGACCAACCAGGTTTTGCCTGTTGTGTTCGAAGGAATGGAGGTTGGCTTGCGTGTTGCTGTGGGTGAAACCGGTTGGACGAAACTGGTGTCCGCGGTAGGTTGACTGACAGCCGGTTGCTCCTGTTCCGACTGAGGCAACAACGAACCGCCGCCAGAACACATGCGGAAGAGGAAGAAGATAACCAGAAGCAGAATAAGAATGCCTACGATGCTTCCGCAACCACCGCGTTTACCAGAAGATCCGGAGCCCAAACCGCCTAATAGGCTGCCCAGCCCTCCAAGACCGCCCAGCCCCCCGGAGCCAAATGAACCACCGCCTGAGGGCGAGCCGCCGCTAAAACCGCCGCCACCGCCTGATGAACCACCAGTGGGAGTCATGCCAATCCCACCGCTGCCGGATGAGGAAGGGCGGGGTGGTGTTTGCCGACGAACTGGTCGGGATGCCTGACCGGTTGGTTGCGAACCTTTACGTCTGCGTTGTGCATTTACTTCGGGAATGTTATCGGACATTAAAAACCTTCCATTTCTTTGACGAAAACATGGAACAATGAATTCAAGATTCTACAAGAAATTTTAATCCATTTTGAAATTATCGTAGTCTCTCGTGGTGGAGTGAGAACGATAGCGTTAATTGATGATACCGGAACCGGAATGAGGTTAAAGGGTAAGGTGGGAAGTTTACGAATGAGAGTGTTCGTGGAATTCTTCGGATTCGTTTTCGTGGGCATGAAAATGAGAGTGAGTGTAGGTCTCCGCGACTTCTTTAGGTCCCTGGGCTGTCATCCGGGTGACGATGTGTTGGTGGGTGTGCTCATGTGTATGTTGAACACCAATTGAATCGTTGATCAGAAACCAGGTGGCAACGCCCATAAGAATCAACCCCAACCAGAAGCTGAGATTGGGCTTTCCAGGGAACAATAATAACGAAAAGGCAACCCCGATAAAAGGAGCAAAAGCATAGTAAGCGCTTGTCTTGGCTGCCCCCAGGTCTTTTTGAGCTTTGACGTAAAAATTGATGCTCAAACCATACGCCACGAAGCCGAGTACCAAGGTGACCAGAATCACCCAGAGTTGAGGGAAGACCTCCCGGGTCGCAACTGCCAGGATCAAGGAGCCGAAACCGGATCCGAGGCCTTTCATGATGACAATGTCGGAGCTGCTGCGGTTGGAAAGGCGTCGCGTGAAGTTGTTTTCAAGCCCCCAGGCAAGGCTGGCTCCCAGTACAAGCAGCGATCCAGTAGAAAAGCGCAAGGCTGCACTGGTATCCAACGAGAGCAAAACGCTTGCGGCTGTGACCAGGATAATAGCAGTCCAAAGTTTTGGAGAGATGTTCTCCTTGAAAATCATCAGAGCTATCAGGGAGGTACCAACGATTTCGAAATTGTTGAGCAGCGATGCATTGGCTGCCGCCGTACTGCGCAAACCAAACATCAGCAAGGCTGGGGCAAGGATATCCAGCAAGATCATCCCAATGATGAAAGGTCTCTCTTCTTGTTCAATTGGGGAGAATTTCTCTTTTTTGGAACGGTTGCTGAAAAGCCATAAGAGCAGCATGCCCAATCCTGCCCCAAGATACAGGAAGGCAGACAAATAAAGTGGGGGAATCCTGGCCAGCAGCAGCTTGGAAAAAGGCATGTTCAGCGCGTACAGGGCTGCTGCCAGAATGGCGAATATACTTGCCTTACGTATGGTAGTTATCTTGTTCTCCATTGTAGAAACAAAAAAAGGTCGACACAATGCCGACCTTTTTAACTTGACAGTTTTTACTTCTTTCGGCCGGTGAACCAATTGTAAATCAGCAGAACCAGCACAGCACCACCAATTGAAACCAGCAGTGTAGTCAGGTTGAACCCAGTCACAAGGTTAGTGCCTAAGATTATACTGGTGATCCAACCAGCCAGGATACTGCCGGCGATACCGATCAGGATATCGACAAACCATTTATGGTTGGTTTTTAACAGCCAGGAGGCTGCCATACCAGCCAAAAGACCAACGATAATTGAGGTAAATAAACCCATGTGAAATCTCCTTTTTTATTATGCGTGGGGGAATTGCGCTTCAACAAGTCGGCGCAAAGCGTTTGTGGCGTTCTTGGCGCGAAGCATATCACGCGGATTGCCACTGGTCACAAAACGACCGATGATGCCGCCACCAGTCATGGTGTCGAGCTTGTATTCAACCTTGACTTCATCGTCCTTGAGACCAAAGAAGCCACCGCTGCTTCGCAGGGTGAAGCTGTGCTTGTCTTCATCGCCTTCAAGATCGGTGAGGATTTCAAGTTCTTTTTCAGGGACAAACTTGGTGATTGTGGCAGTGCCATCTTTATCACCACTGTTCCAGTTGATCACTACGCCTTCTGCGAGTGGTTGAACGTTAGAGACGCTGTGCATAAATGGGAACCATTTCGGCCATTGTGCGGCATCGGTGAGCACGAGCCAGGCATTCTGGATCGGGGCGTCGATTTCTACTTCTCTTTCAAATTTTGACATATGTACTCCTTTTATTGGTAAATCTAATTGTCGATACTGATAATAGTCAACTTGACCTTTGTGATACTTATAATTATAAGTCTTTTTGCCTACTACATTGTTTGTTGTCGAGCCCGTGGTGATTCTCTCACTATGGCTCATCGTTTCCTCACACTCCACAAATAACTGGCTTACGGCTCCTGTTGGGGGAAGGTCATAAAGCGGGATACATCGATCATCGAGTTGCTTCCGCTGGTCATCACCTGGGGCAAGATGCCATTCCACTTGGTCAGGAAAAGATACTGCAAATATTCATCCGTCAAAGCACCAGTGTCCGCAAGCGCTTTCTGCGCGTCTGCCTGACCCTGAGCCTGGGCGATTACAGTCTGGGCGTCGATTTCTGCCTGGGCAAGCTTTTGCTTGGAGGTCTCTACCTGCTGTTGTGCCACCTGTTTGGTTTCAATCGCATTTTGATACTCTTCCGAGAAATCAAAATTGACAATGTTGAAATTCTCGACCACAATGAAATAGGGCTCCAGCTGCTTGGTTAATTCCACCTCAGCCTGGAAACGAACTTCATCACGTTTTGTAATCAATTCTTCAGCCGTGAACTTGGCAGTCACAGCCTTGAAGGTATTTTGAATGGCTGGCGCTACGATGATGTTGGTGTAATCCACGCCTACATTCTGATACACCTCTTGGGCACGGTTGCCATCCAGATGATAGTTAACAGCGATCAGCGAAGTGACAACTTGCAGATTCTCGGACATAGCGGTTGCCTGGACTTCATCTTTTTGTGTCCGGACGCTGAGCATGACTGCTTTCTCAACGAAGGGTACCTTGATGTTGATGCCAGAGTAAGCAACGCGATTGACCGCGCCAAAGCGAGTAACAACGCCGATATTCCCTGCCGGGACTTCGTAGAGAGTGCCTGTAAGCAGGATGAACAGAGCCAGGGCGATGATGAGCCCAATGAAGAGCTTTCTTCCTCCCTTGAAGCCTTTAAAACGAGTGTTTCCTGATGCATTTGAAGTTGTAAAGTTTCCGTCGAACATAGTTCACCTCTTTCTATCTTATTAGAACAGAAAACTGGCAAACCTACCATAGATAATCTAAGGTGATTGTTCCTAAAACTACTCTGCTTGGTAGGAAATGTGATTGTTTTGACAATTTCTCTGTTTTGCTTGATACAATTGCCCAAGTGGAAAATATCATTAAGAATGAAGCAATACCAGTAGACAATAGCATCTCAGTACCCGATCCTAACGTAGACAGCGACAATTTTAGTTCTCGTTATGTCGGGTCGATTGCGTTAGCTCACGGCGTGCACGATCTGTACGCCGGCTTTTTACCGCCGATGCTGCCCATTTTGATTGAAAAATTTGGTCTCACCAACCTGGGTGGGGGGTCCTTGACCTTGTTTTTCTCTTTGCCCTCCCTCTTACAGCCGGTTATAGGCTCGTTGGCAGACCGACGCAACTTGAAAATTATGGTAATTCTGGCGCCCTTCATCACCGGAACAGTGATGACCGTGCTCGGGCTCACCTCGACACCTTTACTCATGATGGCATTATTGGTTTTGGCAGGCTTGAGCTCAGCCTCACTTCATGCCATTGGTCCGGCACTAAACAGCAAGCATGCCGGCAAAAAAATAGGACGAGGGATGAGTTTTTGGGTAAATGCTGGCACACTGGGTTATGCGCTGGGTACACTCGTCTTGGTTTCCGCCTATGATCTTGTTGGGCTATCTAAGTTACCCATCCTGGCAATTTTGGGGGCGGTTGCTTCGTTGGTGATCTGGCGTGGATTAAAGGATGCAAATACCTGTGCGGGACAGGTCAGGGTTCAAAAAAGCACCCCCAGGGATTGGAGCAAGATCCTGAGGATTATGCTGCCTGTGGTTTTTATCATCGCCACCCGGGCATTGATGACTGTTTCCCTATCGACTTATTTTCCAACTTTTTTGCGTGAAAGAGGCGCCAGTCTGTGGGTTTCCGGTGCCGGAATGACCTTGATCTTTGGGGCGGGTGTGCTTGGGTCGTACATTGCCGGCAGCTTGAGCGACAAATTCAGTCGTATCAAAATTCTGGCAATTGTCACAGTCGCCCTGTCTATTTTTATGTCCCTTTTACTGCGAATCGACAACTGGTTACAGATACCAGTGCTATTACTGATCGGCTTTTTTGAAATTGCTGCCATGCCAGTTTTGATGGCGCTGGTGCAAGAGGGTTTCATGGAGGAAAGAGCTTTTATCAATGGTCTTTTCCTGTCCATCAATTTCGTTGGTACCTCCCTGGCAGTTCCCCTGGTTGGTCGCCTGGCTGACATCTATAATTTTCAGACGACTTTTCAACTCGCTGCCTACATCCTGCCGTTAGGTTTGCTGGGAATGGCTTGGATCTACCGCTCGAACAAGAACAACCGGCTGGTTTAGAACCGCGATCCTGAGCCTCGCCATTTTCTGTGTGATCTAATCTTTTCGTAGGCCGGCTTCCGTTCCCTGCCCTGTAAAGGGTTGAAGCCGGCAAAAAGAATTTGCGCAGACAAAATCCGGGATGCGATTTTCCCTGGTCACTGCGAGACCCTTTGCCATTAAGCGTCGGGTTTTTGTGGCAGTCTGTTTGGCAAAGGGTCGTGGCAGTCGGTCGTTCATCTTTCTCTACAATTCTGAAAAAAAACGCTTTCGAGGTTGGGTTGGGACCGGTCTGGGACCCGCCAGTACGATCGAATGTTTGCATCGCAAAATTAAAACAGCCGGCTTGTAAAGAGCCGGCTGTTTGACTGTCGTTTTCTCTTAATTTACTGGAATATCCATCGCGCAGCGAAAACCAAGGTCGGCTCCGCTGTAGAACGGCAGGTCATAAGCACGGGAGGGTGTCCGCAGGTAACGCCAGCTGCCAGACCAGCCGCCGCCCCGTACAACGCGTTCAGTGCCGCTTTCGGGACCCTGGGGGTTGTCGGTAGGGCTGATTGAGTAGTAATCGGTACTGTAAAGATCTGCCACCCATTCCCAGACATTGCCCGCCATGTCCATCACGCCGTAATCGCTACTACCCAGAGGGTAGGAACCGACCATGGTCGTATCTCCCACGCAGGAGGTGACACTCAGGTCATTGCGGCTGTTGGCAAGGGTACAGTTCGGATCCTCATTTCCCCATGGGTAAAGGTTGGCATAGACTGAGCGCGCTGCCAGTTCCCATTCTGCTTCGGTTGGCAGGCGCATTCCCACCCATTCACAATAGGTCTGGGCATCCTCAAAATTTACGTGAACAACCGGATAGAGGTTGAAGTCAGGATTGGTGTAGTAATCCTCGCGGGTTCTGGAGCTGTTCGACTTTGGCGCTGCACAGACACCTGCCTCCACACAGGCTTTGTACTGAAAATTGGTGACCTCGTAACGGTCAATGATGTACGAAGGTAAGGTTACCTCGTGATAGGGAAGCTCGGCATCCGGGCAGCCCAGGTCGCCGTTGATCTCTCCATTACAACCCATCATGAAAGATGCCCCTGGAATCTCCACCGTTTCTCCAACGTTTATCACACCTTCGGGTGTAGGTGCCGGTGGGTTGGTTGGGACGAGGGTTGATGTTGCCCTGGGAAGAGCGGTCTCGGTGGGTGGGACCAATGTGTTGGTTGGTGTAGGCTCTGGAATGAGGGTCGCAGTTGGATTGAAAACCTTGATTTCTGCCTGAGTTTGTTCGGGAGGAGTCTGCAGAGCTTCGCAGGCACTCAAAACCAGCAGGCTTATCAAGAGGAAGATGATTATTCGTTTCATGGTTTTGTCCTTATCTCTAAGAAAGATGCTGAAAGCGAACTGCCCACAACATATCTTAAATGGATTATACAAGAATTGTTACCAAATTTCCGTACTGGTAAATATTGGACAAAAAAGAATGGGTTTGCTATAATCTTGACACTCTGGGGCGCTTAGCTCAGCTGGTTAGAGCGCACGGTTCACATCCGTGAAGTTCGGAGGTTCGAGTCCTCTAGCGCCCACTTTAAGCCCATTTTTGGGTTTATCGTGAGCCTTTCGGGTTGTGTGTGCAACTCGTTTGGTTAGAAGGTAAAGGCCTTGCAGGGCTTTTACCTTCGCCTTTTAATGGTCCATGTATTCCATAAATCTGGACTGTAATTCCATAAATCAGGACATGCCGGCCTGGATCCTGCTTATCAATGCTGGCAAGGATCCCTGGATACAAAACACTGGGTAGGTATTATTGCCGGCAAGGGTGCCCGGTGTTTTGGCTTTTTCAGATCTACGGATCCCAGGGCATGAAAGACTGGGTAGGAAGGGTGCCCGGTGTTTTGCCCTTTTTCGATCTATGGACCATAAAACACGAAACACTGGGTATGCCTGGGTGCCCGGTGTTTTGCCCTTTTTCAGATCAATGGATCCCAAAACACGAAACACTGGGTAGGATCATGCCGGCCTGCTTATCATTGCCGGCTTGGGTAGCATGGATCCCAAAACACGAAAGACCGGGTATGCCTGGGTGCCCGGTGTTTTGGCTTTTTCAGATCAGCTGGATCCCAGGGCATGAAAGACTGGGTAGGAAGGGTGCCCGGTGTTTTGGCTTTTTTAGGTCAATGAATGCCAGGGCACGAAAGACTGGGTAGGTATTATTGCCGGCCTGCTTATCATTGCCAGCCCGGGTAACATGGATCAGCTGGTAAGAGAGAGCTGGGAAGGGTGCCCGGTGTTACGTCAATTATGGATCAATGGATCCCAGGGCACGAAAGACTGGGTAGGATCATGCCGGCCTGGTACATGGCTTGAGAAACTGAAACATGGGATAAATATTCTTAAGGTGGGTAAGGTGATAATAATCATGGTTACGATATGACATATTATCGTAACCATAGATCATTTTCAACGAGGAAAAATCTTAAGGTTCGTTTGAAGTTTTATTATCAGTTTTATCAATGAATGCCTGGTTCTTTTTTATAGATTGTTTTAGCGCCCCCATGTCTCTGAAGTTGCTGTAATAACTCCGATTAGCCAGGCCTTGCAGTTGGATCAAGTCTTTTAGTGCCTGGGTAAGATCATCTGATACGCCGGCCTTCTTTAGTTCCTTGGTAAGTCTATCTGTTACCAGGTAAAAAAGATCGTATGCTTCTATGAGCAATTTATCTTCCATGACAATCCTTTCGATGATCTTATTATACAAAAGACCGAGTATGCAGGGGCGCCCGGTGTTTTGGCTTTTTACGAGCTGTGGATCCCAAAACACGAAAGACTGGGTATGCCTGGGTGCCCGGTCTTTTACCCTTTTTGGATCGATGGACCATAAAACACAAAACACTGGGTAGGAAGGGGTACCCAGTGTTTTGGCTTTTTCAGATCAATGCATCCCAGGACACGAAAGACTGGGTAGGATCATGCCGGCCTGGTATCCTGTTTCCTTAGTATGTCTGATAATTGATCCATATCGTAAAGAGGGATAGAAAAGCATGGCCCCCTGGTTCCTGTATCTTTCATACCAGGTAATTGGTTACTACCCACAATCCCTACTGCTTCATGGATCTTATTCTCTGAGTCTGATAATAAGGATATGAGGTTTACAAGATCTACATGGAACCCAAAAGCAGGGTACCCAGGGATTTCAAAATAAAACTCGGTTGTATTGCCGGCCATCATGTCGGTGGTTACCTGGTCATTCAGTACATCAATTGCAGTGTTGTTTGGCATTATTCTCCTTAAAGGTCTTGTAGTATATCTTTTACATCATCATTGACTAGACGGCCATAAATACCGTCTGTGATACCCATATTCGAGTGCATGAGGTTTTGGCTTATTGCTTTCATTTGAGCCATTGAAGTGGCCTTTTTGAGCGCATAAACTGCATGACCATGCCGGAATTTGTGGGCTGAAAGGTAGGGTATGCCGGCTTTCTTACATAGTAATATAAGTGCTTTGCGGAATTCGACCCGGCCGTTTACCGTGTTTCTCTTTCTATCCTGGATATTGCCCCAAGGATCCAAGACCGGGTACCAGTTAGCAGTTGAAGGAAGGCTCCCTCTTACCTCTTGATCCCATTCGGCAACTACAGACCGCAGCTGGGGAATATTCAAAAGGTAAGTAATGGCCGCCTTACTGTTTTTGGTTTTTACTCCCAGCTCTGGCAATTGGCTTACACTCCAGTCCTGGGCATTGAAGGCTTGAATAGGCATAGATAAAAAGGCTGTAATTCTCATTCCAGAAAGGAATAGGAAGGCAACGCCGGCACGGATCCTATGATCATTTGTGGTTATTGCCGGCACTTTGACTAGTTTTATTACATTATCTAGCGTATAGATTTCTCTTTTTACCAGGACTGCATTTTCACCCCTGGACCTTGAAGGTCTCAATGCCTCAATCGTGTTATGGTCCAGGCTTTTATACCGGGTTGGCCATTCACGCTTTACCCAGGAAAGAAAACCCCTCGAAACTTTGAATATTGACGAAAGGTAACTAGCGCTTAATAATGAGCCGTCTGGATTGGTTACCTTTTCCATGTACGCCTGGAATGAGGGCTTGATCTTACTGAATTCAGTAAAAGGGGTAGTATCTGCATATATCAGTAAGTGGTTCAAGCGCCCCATTGTGACCCGGCTGGTATTGGCTTGTACCTGCCTCACATCTACCAGGTATTGAATATGTGCTTTTACATCCAGGTAGTTTTGTCGGTTGATCATTTACTTTTATCCTTTCGTGTTGATATGAATCTTGCCATGCCCTTACCGCATACAGGGCACTTACCCTTTACTATTTCTATATCTCGCTTGTAGAGTTTTGCTTTTGGTTTTTGGATCTCCCTTACCTCTTTACAGGTGAAACAGTAACCATGATCATCTGGCATGGGTTCCTTCCTGGTTATCACAGTAGCGAAACTCTCGACCCATTGTCTGTAAGCCTTGCCATTGATCCACATGTTGCCGTTTTTATCGGTTTCAGAGGGTGCGCCGGCCGGAATGTGTGAGCGATAGATAGTATTGACCGTAAGTCCGACCTCTTGCGCAATTTCAGACGGTTTGTACTGCATATCGAGTAACCGTTTCAAATTGCCTATGTTTTTTCTTGTAATTCTTATTGGTTTCACTTGTACCAGACCTCCGACTGGTTGGGATAACGCAGGCTCTGGTTTGGAATAAAAAAAGTACCAGGGCTTTTTTTTATTAATGGCCTGGTACTTATATGCTTTGAATATAAGATTGGTGCCTCTAGTCATGTGTGTGACCAGGCCGGCTAGCGCCTTGCAGTGCGCTTTTTGTATTTAACTTAATTATAGATATAAAGGTAAGGTAAAGCGAAAGATAACCTTAAAACATGTAACATTTTAAGGTGGATTGTGAACACCTCGTTGATAACCCTACTAAATCCACCTTATTTTAGCCAAAACTTGTATTAACTTTGATGGATCCGCAGGGGTGAAAGACTGGGTAGGAAGGGTGCCCGGTGTATTGCCCTTTTCAGATCAATGGATCCCAGGACACGAAAGAACGGGTAGGATCATGCCGGCCTGGGTAGCATGGATCCCAGGGCACGAAAGACTGGGTATGCCTGGGTGCCCGGTGTTTTGGCTTTTTTCGATCAATGGATCCCAAAACACGAAACACTGGGTAGGTATTATTGCCCCCAAGGGTGCCCGGTGTTTTGGCTTATTCAGGTCAATGAATGCCAGGGCACGAAAGACTGGGTAGGGAAGGTAAGATACATCCAAAATAACATTCTCACGCCGGCATTAAATCCCACTTAAAAGTGTAGTAATAGCCCACTATTCCTTACAATCCGTGAAGTTCGGAGGTTCGAGTCCTCTAGCGCCCATTTTTTCTCCCCAACGAGGGGAAACCGAGCAAAAACAGCCTCGGATAGCAAGGATCAGCTGCTCCGGATAGCACGGATAAAGGCAGAAAGGGCACCAGTATAAAAAAAAGCTGGTGTCCTTTTTTTATTCCAAACCACATCATGCGTTATCCCAACCACAAAACGCTGTTCAGGAGGCAGCACGGATGAAACAACTAACCCTATCTCAAGCACTCGAAGGCTATGTTCTCTTTGCCGAACCAAAGCTTTCCCCACATACACTCCAGGACTACTTCAACACGTTCCGCAAGTTCCAGGCTTACCTGGGTGAAGATCTGCTGTTCAATGATATCGATGTAGGCCATATTGCCGGCTTCATCAGCCAGTACCAGCATCTCAAGAAAAAGACCCTTAGAAACTACCATACCGGTCTCTCTGCCCTCTGGACCTGGGCATTCCAACAAAAGCTGGTAGACCAGAAAGTACCCCAACAATATACACCGCCCCGGCCGGACGAGTTGGCCATCGTGCCCTACACAGAAGCTGACATCAAAGCCATGCTGGCCAGCTGCCAGAAATCCAAGGCTTATATGTTGCCAGGATCCCGCGAGACAGCTGCAGATTTGCCGGAAGGTTTGCGTCTCAAAACCAGCCTGCTTTTGCTCCTTGACACCGGGATCCGTGCGAGCGAATATTGCAGTCTCAAATTCAAAGATGTGGATCTGCGCAATCGGAACATCATCGTCCTGGGAAAAGGCCGGAAAGAGCGTCAAATCCCGATCTCCAGCAGAACCTCCCAGGTGATCTGGACCTATTTTTCGACCCGCCCAGACATGCTGATCAACTCCCCGGCCTTTGCTACGATCAATGGCACCACCATCCATCGGGATAACTTCCTGAAGTCAATTTATCGCCTGGGAGACAGAGCAGGCGTGCAGGATCCAACCATCCATCGTTTCAGGCACACCTTTGCTATCAACTTCCTGCGAAATGGGGGCGATATCTATACCTTGCAAAGGATCCTTGGACATTCCACCCTGGACATGGTCAAACGGTATTTGTCTATTGCCCAGGTGGATATTCAGGCTGCTCATCGTCGTGCCAGCCCGGTCACGAATTGGGGACTTTGATAACCAAAAAACCGGCCCTCTCTATTGAGGGTCGGTAACCATTTGAAATTTAGTTTTACGATCGGCCATACGCCGAGATATGAAATACTTTGTCATACCTTGCTGTCAGAGCTGCCACATTGCCATACCACGGATCATGGATCCAGAATACGCCGTTAGTTTCAGCTAAGAACGTGATCCAGTGTTGTAGATAACCAGCACCGGGGATCATGTCCACCCTGCCCATCGCCGGTAAACCCTTCATCAACATCGACCTTACTGTATCTTCCCAGCCGTAGCCAGTTGGAAAAGCCTTGAATATCTCAAGCGGCACGCCATATTTGAGATTTGGTATCTGCCAGTACATTCTATTTGTTGGATTAAGGTAACCGTAGCTGCCAATGGGTCCAGAATTTAGAACAGTTCCGTATTCCAGCGGGGTTATTCCCCTGCCTAGAATCAGAGACAAACACGCCGAGGTATCTGTCACTAAACAACCCTGTTGCCCGATTGTGATCCCAGAGTTGCCCATTTTCAGCCATTCCCAGCGCGGATCCCGTTGGGACCATAAAGGAATTGGCAGTAGGTTGCGTTCATCTTTTTCAACCATTTTTTGCAGATAGCGGTCAGTAAACCACTCCCCGACCCCGATCCGTGCCCAGCGGTCAACCTCCTGGTACACATCTACCTTATCGCCGGTTTCGAGCGGCCTGACAACATTGCTCGAGCCAGGTTCTGGACGCACCTTCAACCTGACTGGTGCAATGTTCTTTACAACAGCCTTGTATAACGGCTTCTCAGGTTCTGGAACTGGTTCTGGCTTTGTGATGATTGGTAAGTACACTTCGTGTGTTTCAGCACGCCCAAAATAAGCATCAACTTCCTCTTTCGTGCCATTCCAACGGTCCAGATCAACGTAGTAGCTTTTCACGCCGTACAAACTCCCGTTGCCTTTTTCGCAGGTTTGATGAATAAGCCAGCGGTTCGCCCCAACTGGCATAATCGGTGGCGGTGGCATCTCTGGCGTAAAGAGAGGATAAGGTAGTCTTGTCCGATAATATGCCAACCACCAATCGGCGTTAGCGAGTCGTGGGTCTGTAACGAGCATATTATCCTGAACCCAATACTTACGAGAATACAGAATCGGGTATCTGCCAGTCACTTCCTTTATTCGCTCCATCATAATGAGCACTCTTCTTGCGACCTCTGCTTTCGATAATCCATGACCACTGCGTTCAAGGTCGAGCACCAGCCGGTCATAACGCCAATCAACGCCGGCACTGGTGACTGTATCAATGAGATGATTGGCTTGTCGCAAGGGGTCGCTCTCAGGGTACACGTAGCAATATGCGCCTCTGTTATGACCGGCAAGCCCTTGCCAATTTGCCCGAAACGTTGGGTCGGTATAACCCCAGCTCTCGGTTGCCTTCACGAACACATAAGCTGTGTTCGCTTTTATCTTTACAAAGTCGTTCACGCCTTGATGTTTGCTGATGTCAATACCGAGCGGGTAGGTCATAGCCAGTACCCATAAATTTCTATTATCATATTGTTCCAGGTGGTGCCAGTCTCGTTGTAGAAATAAATATCTCCATTCGCATCGCAAGGAATAATGCCCATCCCACCAGTTTGTACGTTGGCGACTTGAGATAACAAAGCAAATGGGTTTGATCCCACTTCTCCATCGCCTGGCTTGAGGATCGCATATTTACCAACGACACTGCATGACCCTTGAAATCTGACAAGCACAGCCTTTACCCATGCCGGAACACCGAAGACGCTTGATAAATCAATAACCCCCCGGTTCGCATCTGTTTTTGTGTCATTCCCATTCCAAGAGGTAGAGGTAAGAGGCGTGATAAGCGGCACGAACTGGGTGGAGATAGCAGTTGTGGCAGTGTATATAGTGCCAGTCGTACTTCCGTTTGTCTGTGATGCTGGGTAGGTGATCGTGGTGTAAGAGTTTGTTAATGTCTGGACTCTAACGCTCAGTCTTGAGTATGCATTAGTCAGACACACCTGCATTTCATAGGTTCCAACCGCAGTTTTGACAACTCTAAAGTGAGTTGAATCCGGACCGTGTATAACAGCGCGGTCTTGATCGTCCTGCACAATGCCAGATCGGGTTATGCTTACTTCATAGCGCAAGAAGTCCGTTAGAGCCTGTCCCCATCTTCCGGGGGTATAGTCTATATCAACGGCGAATGACGCGCCCCTGTAAGTTCCATCTCCGACAACAACGTCGGCAAGCTTATACCAGATTCCAGCTGTGTCAGAACTGGCAAAGTCTTTTCTGTATTCGCCAAGTTGGTTATTGAATGTGATTGTGCCTCTGATTGGACCGTGTACTGTAAGTCCGTCTGTAGTAGCACTATTGCCGATGATAACTTCAGCACCAGTTAATTGAATATCACGTCGGTTATCTGCAGGAGTATTAGTGAGTAGAATTGTAGGTACTGTATTGTAGGAGTAAATAGTTGGTAAAGCGGCTTGAATAGAAACAATAGAGTTATTATTGCTTTCAGCATATAAATTTATTACAGATGAAACGTCACCTGAATCTGCCATCTTGTTATCCATTGCAGCCAAATTAATCCCATGAATGGTTAATGGAGCATCCGTCTCTCCCCATCCGATTAATTCCCCTATTTTATAGGCATCATTATCAAAGAATTCTATTTTTCCTGCGCCTGACATTGCGTTATTATTAAAGAGTGATATGCCATTATTATCAAGAACCACATCGCCTTGCCCAGCATGTAACTTTCCATCAGCCCCAATGACAACCTGGTCAACGCCAGCTGCTTGACCTACAATCTCCAGACTATCAATTTGAATCCCATCAAGGCTCACATCTTTTGTACCGGATCCAATTTTGAAATAACCTCCAGTATCGATGGTCACTGCATGTGCAAGCACATCGCCTAACAAACCCTGCGCACCTTGTGAACCTTGTGGGCCGTCCGGCCCTTGACTTCCCTGAGCGCCCTGGTTTCCCTGGGGTCCTGTTGTGCCTTGGGCTCCTTCCAAACCCTGATTGCCTTGAGGCCCTGTTGTGCCTTGGGCTCCTTCCAAACCCTGATTGCCTTGTGGGCCAACTAATCCTTGAGATCCTTGGGGACCAGTAGGTCCTGTCGCTCCGATTGCTCCTTGAGGACCAGTACTTCCCTGCGAACCAATAACTCCTTGATTACCCTGAGGCCCTGGCAGTCCTATAACACCTTGATTTCCTTGTGGTCCAGCAGGTCCTGCCGCTCCAATTGCTCCTTGAGGTCCAGAACTTCCCTGCACACCAATAGCCCCTTGCGGGCCAGTTGCGCCTTGCGAGCCAACAGATCCTTGAGGTCCTTGAGTGCCCTGTACGCCACGGGCTCCTTGGTTTCCTTGCGGTCCAGTAGGTCCTTGTGCTCCTGCAAGTCCTTGCGTGCCTTGACTTCCTTGTGCTCCTTCTTGCGAAAGTAATGTCCAATATGTCGCATTTGGTGGCTCATTCAGTGGCATAACAACATGCCAAAGAATACAAACATAAGAATTGCCGACATGATAAACAGCATCATTCTCATTGTATTCAGAAGCCGACATTGCCCATTCACCACGCCAATTCAATCCTTCAGGGCCAATCGGTCCTTGTGAACCTTGTGCACCCGTAGTGCCCTGGTATCCTTGGTATCCCTGAGAACCTATCACCCCTTGAGAACCCTGAGGACCCGTCGTTCCAACTGATCCCTGCTTTCCCTGATAACCTTGCGGTCCTATGGGTCCCTGCGAGCCAACGGCGCCTTGTGCTCCAGCTGCTCCTTGAGCCCCAGTGCTTCCCTGTGGACCATTTGCTCCAATTGGTCCTTGAGCACCAGTCGCACCATCATTTCCTTGAGAACCTTGAAGACCTTGAGCACCAACGCTGCCTTGCGTACCTTGTGGTCCAGTGGCTCCGGTTGCACCTACACTTCCCTGGTTCCCCTGATATCCCTGTGGCCCGATAGCACCTTGAGGTCCAGTTGCTCCTATGATGCCTTGAAGGCCTTGTGATCCAGTTGCACCTTGCGCCCCTTGAGATCCTTGTACGCCTTGCGAACCGTTTATGCCTTGATTTCCTTGGGGACCTTGTATTCCCTGCGCGCCTATCACCCCTTGAGAACCTGTAGCTCCTTGGAAACCTTGCGCACCTTGAACACCTTGAGCGCCTTGTGCACCTGTCTCCCCTTGATGTCCTTGGTGGCCCTGAAAACCTTGCGCTCCCTGGTGCCCAAACTCATACCAGTCGGTATCAGTTTCATTTCTTATTTTCAGGACCGCCATTTGCATTCTCCCGCAGGTTGGTATCCTGGCTTGACTGCGATCAGATCAGAGATGACATAAGAAATGTTATTTGTTCTATGCCAGTCTGAAGGAAACATTGTTTCGAGGTAGCTTATCTGGAATTTGCCAGTGAAGTCAGGGATATATTTTGAGTAGTTCGGGTCTGTGTAATACCAGAAACTATTTTCGTTCCAGAATGAAACGTGGGTTGGGTCCTGGAAGGCACCCCGACCATCAGTGGAAGGAACAGAGATAAGCATCCAACCACCAGGGACGAGGGCTTTGTATGCACGATTCATAAACTCAATTGGATTGTGAATATGCTCTACGAAATCAGCAGCTCGTATAACCCCTACTGAATTATCAGGAATGCTACCCCAATTGGATTCAAGGTCCATGACCAGCTTGGCTGGCTCGTATTTATCCACACTTACAAAGTGTGGTCTTGGATTGTGTGCCCCACCCAGATCGAGGGCTAATAGATTGTTATCCTCGCACCACCTAAGGATCATTCGTTCTTTGTACTTGTGGTAATTACGCATGGATTGATCCGCGATTTCTTTACCTTTTTCGATAAAGGTGTTGTCACTACGCATCGAATAATAGTAAAGAACATCCGGAATATACCGGAATCCTTTTTCTCCGTAAGCAATATAGAATCTGCAGATTAGATCGTGATCATCACCGACTGCCAGGCTTGGATCGTGTCCACCTACCTTGATGTAGGCTTCTCTATCCCAGGCGCGGAGATGGTTAGGAGCCCAGAATATCTGCCTTAGCGTAGCAGGGAGGATTTCGAATGAGAGATTATACGGAAACTCTTTACCACCTATGTTTTTTGTGGAATATTTCCAGCCGTAGTAACTTCCGTAGAGATTCGAACTGCCATCGTCTTTGAACTCAATGCAATCAGAATAGGCAAATTTTGTTTCCTTGTCTGAAAAAGTGTCAGCGATTCTGGCCAATGCTGTTTCTTCCAGGCTATCATCAGCGTCTAACTCTAAAATCACGCTGCCAGTGGCATATAAACAGGCCTCTCGCTTGAGTAAACCGATGCGGCCTTCGCCATCAAAGTAAAAAATCTTGATTCGTTCATCAACAGGGAGAGAACTTGCGTCTCCGCCATTGTTGACCAGGACGATCCATTCGAAGTCAGGATTGGTTTGCGATGCCAGAGATTGCCAGCCCTTCAAAATATACGGGTTGCCTTTGTGATGCAGGGGAGTAATGATGCTAATCACTTGGATCCACCCATACCATTCCTGCAAAAGTGGTTTCTGGAGGGGTTGCACTAATGCGACTGATGATAAGTTCTGCTGGGCGAAAGGGCTTGGTTGTCCATGCCAGTATCCCATTCCAAAATATTGAAAAGGGTCCACCTGTTGTGCGAAAGAATTGCAATTCCACATCAGCATCCGACCCATCATGGTTCAATACCAACTGGTCACTATCTAACCCAATTGGCCCTTTGAAATAAGTCTCCTTATTGAAAGTGTTGACCCCATCCCAAACGTGATCATACTGTTCATGATCAGCCCCGGCCTTATGTGTTTCCAGAGCCAGCAGAATTGCCTGAATGTCCTGATCTACTGTTCCCGCGTTCACATCCCCTGAAACGTTGGCAATGAACGGGGCTGCCTTTTTCATTAAGTGTGTCAGTTTGTCTCGATTAGCCATTTGTTATCCTTAGGTTGAGAGGGTTTTTCCAATTCGCTGGTTTCATCTGTATACCGCCGTCTTTGCTCCACTCCATCCCATCGCAAAAGAAGTTTTTGGTCCCAAGTAGTGTCACGTTTTCTATCACTCTCCAAATGATTGGTTCGATAGATATCCACTTTCCTGTAGGGTCAAAGTTTTCTTCAACCGGAGCCCCCGTCCTGTAGTAGAGTTGGTTATCAGAGCGGATTTCGACAGCTGGATTGAGAGGTTCAGGCGGCTCCTTCCAAACTTCGACAGATCTGTCAGGGTTTACCTTGGCCAAGAGCCGGAGATAGTCTGAGGTCCCGATTGCTAGAAGATCCTCTGCTTCTGTGATGGCAGTGGTATCTCCGTTGCGATAACTTTCTGCATATAATCCGCTTCGATCATTGATGAACACACGGGAAAAGAACTGACCTGAGTCCGTAAGATAGTTTTGAATCTGTTGCGATGTTTCGGTCAGCACATTGTTGTACAGCCTGAAAGGCATGTCTTTTTCTGTTTCTACCCAGACATCTTCAGAAAATTCAAAGAATTTTCCAGCCCCATAGCCATTATTTGGATCCAGAGTGATGATCTGATAACTGGACTCATTCGACCAGGCGGAATTGAATGTCAGAAAATACTTTTCTCCTGGATTGAGAAGCACTGTTTCTGTAAAAGTTGCCTTTATCCAGCCCGCTGTAGAATTGATGCTGGCAGCATTGATAGTCGCGCTGCGGATATTGTCTCCAGGCAAACCAGCTGAGTCAGCTCCACATAGATTAATGTTTATATCCCCGGCTCCGCCGACTTTTCGAACGTGTATTGCTACTTCGGCAAGATTGATATCTGATGTGGCTGTAAAACTTTGTGCAACTTTCACTCCCTCCATTAGCGCAACAGAAGCACTGCCGATCGTTTGAAACGAAAGCGCCAATTCGGTGGGGACAAAACAGTACCGCCAGCCAAGCGTGTGCCACCATCCATAACATTCGATTCGAGCGGTTTTTTGTTGGCTCGAAACGACGTACACTCTCGGAAAGCTCGATTCGTTTCGCAGCCGTGTTGCCATTGAGATAGCCTCAACAGCATTCATCGACCCCCCACTTTCCAGTAGCTCCTTTACCCCGTATTTTGTGATTGAGTCTTCATCTGTGATCCAGGGCGATGTGCCTCGAATTCCAACCGTGTTTCCGCCTGCTGAGATCAGGTTGTAAGCAATTGCGATCTTATTGTTCATCTCATCCAAATCAACAACGATTTGGATCTTGTCATGCGGGATCTCGACGCGCTGCACATAACCCCACCACACCGGGTTCCCGTTCCCGTCATAGATCTCCACACCATCCCGCAGGTAGTTGATCAACTCAAAAAGCCTCTCCGGCTCACCGGTAATCTCAATTTCAGCCTTGTCACATCCCCCAAAAACTGTTTTGGTGTAGCGGGTTACTACCACTTTTAGACCTGCAGGAAGAACCTGTTCGGTAATCAAATTCCGCTGTAAGAATCTGACCTGTCTCATATGGACCACCTGCGGGGCCGATAGGTGCCTGTCACTCCAATAACAAAGTCGATCGGGGCGCTATTCATCGTTGTCTCATGCATGGCAAAGTAAAACAGATGGAAAGACATGGGTGTCAGCATCAACGATCCTATCATCTTGCGTAAACCCGTCTTTTTCCCGGCTGCATCTTCACTCCAGCCAGTATCCCCATCAATGACCAGCTTTCCACCTGGTACCACAGAAGTCTCCATGTTCACAAATCCGTCTTCTGCGAATAGCATCACATCATCAAAGGCCCATGCCCATGTCCCAGCATTTGTCGGTGTTGCCCAAAGCTCCAGTATTAGCCCTGATAAATCTTCTTTCCCTTCCAACCAGGGTGGCATGCGAAATTCAAACATATCCAGCCAGCTCATGGCATAAGTCTCTGATTCACGGACCCAATCCGTTTCCCAAAGCATGGTTGCTCCGGAGACGATCTTCAATTTGTATTTGAAATTGGGATAGGTTCCGGTGAAATAGGCCCGCAATAGCATCCTTAGCCGTTGCCCTCTCATGGCAGATATTAGGGCATCTGATATATTCCAACGCAAAATTGCCTGTGCAGTTCCATATGTTAATTGACCTTGGGCTACGGCGCCGCCACTGGCTATTCCGGAGGCAACCGGTGTAATCCCAATAGCGCTTTCTGCTTCCAGCATCCAACCGCTGTTCCAGTTCGGTCTCGTCTTATTCATCCCGATCCACAAGTACCCAAGTGATTCCGTGTACAAGTTTTCAATTGTCAACTTCACGGGTGTCGGCAAATCACCAAGGATCATATTACCGGTCACATAAGCAGAGTTGATCCTTTTGTTTGGGACTGTACCGACACCATCGTTTGCATTAAACACGCGTGTTGGATCGTCTGAATTTAGATTGCCGATTGGCAATGTGGTTTCCGGACCTTCCCAGAATGGATCCCGTTCGAAAGATATCTCAACATTGCCTCTGCCGCGTTGGTATTCTCTGCTAATGGCGCTGCTCAAAGAGACTGCTCCGTTATAGATCCGGCTTCTCCAGGCAGTCTCACTTTCAGCAACCTTGTATTCCAGGTACACTTTTTCCTGAGCTGGGTCATTTGACCGGGCTAGTTCAAACCATCGGTTCAGCTGTTGGATAACTGCTGAGATTGAGCTTCGTAACTGTACTTTTACTGATTCGGTTACTGTTTTCGCTTTTACATCGATTGTCGGATAATATCCAGACTGCAAGAAGTACACAGCTCGATCATTGAGATCAATCCGTGTAGTGCCTGATACAAATGCCAGGTTGCTTCCCATTACCAACCCTCTGAAACTTTCCTGGCAACTTTGTTTGCCAACAACTCATAGTCAATTGGTTCGCTCGGGTTGACATTGATAGTCACTGGAGCTCTCTCCACAACAGCTGCTTGACCAACGCCGGCAAAAGCAGGCTGCATGCCTATCCCGGAAATTCCTGTTTCCATTGCCGGCATCAGCCCTGCGATCGTCATGCGCATTGACCGCTCAACCACATCCATCTCGCCTAGAAAACCAACCCCGATGCCTTGAGCGATAGGAGCGCCGATCCCTTTAGCCCAAACTCTGGAAGGTGAGTTTGCATCGATTTCTTCCTGTCCTGAATTAAAAAGCCCTTTTAAAAGATCCTTAAAGCCACTTACCAGATTACCCCAGGAATCTTTGATCCCCTGCCAAATACCGTCTACAATATTTTTCCCCAGCTCCACAAGGTTACTGAAAGCTCCTTTGACCCCGTTGATCAAATTGGTCATAAGTTCCCGACCTTTTGAGCTCATCGTGCTTAGCCATGTTCCTATACCATCAACGACATTCTTTATCGAGTCTGATCCGCTGCCCCGCAATGCTGAAAACAATCCTTTGATCCCATCGATCAGGCTCTCAATGATTCGTTTCCCGGAATTGATGATCATCGGTAATGCTTGTACAAGCGCACCTACGATGGCGATGATGATCTCCGGTGTATATCCAATCAAAACCGGCAATGCCTGCACCAGGCCATCCACCAAAGCGACAATCATCTCCAGAGAGGCCCCAATTAGCAAGGGCAGGTTCTCAATCAAAACAATGACGACCTGGGGAATAATTTCCGCGATCGATGTCATCAGCTGCGGAAGCGCTTGTGCGATTCCATTGATGATCGTCACGATCATTTCAACCGCTGCCGGGATCAACTCCGGCAGTAACTGCCCGATCCCTGCAACCAGCGACAAGATCACATCCGTACCAGATTTCACAACACCAGGCAGAGCGGCTGCCAGTCCAATCACCAACTGCATGATCAGATCCGGCGCTACCTCCAACAGCATCCCTGCCATTGACGATATTCCATCAATCAGGCTTACCACGATCCCAATTGCTGCTGGGATCAACTCTGGCATTGCTGCCAGTAATGCTGCCAGTAGCCCTTTGATTAATCCCAGACCGAGCTCCAACATTCCAGGAGCCTTAGAAGCCAAATCTGTAAAGATTGTGCCCAAAAGATCTCCAAGTTGCGGTCCGATTTTAGACATGTCTCCGTCAGATCCAGACAGTATGGCGGCAAGTTGGCCCATCCAGCCTTTTGCCATACCGGTAATTCCCTGGAAGGCAGGCAGCATCGCCGCCGAGATCGTCCCCATCATCCCTTGAGCTCCCATCTTGAGCGATTCGAGTTCATCGCCAAAGCTTTCCAGCCCATTCACAGCATCCTCTTCCATCACAGCACCCATCTCGTGAGCTTCTGCCTTCAAGGCATCCATTTCTTCAGCCGATGTGTTGATTAACGGGATCAGTTCCTGGTAAGATTTTCCAAATAAATTCTGCGCAATAATTTCTTTTTGTGTTTCGTTTTCGAGCTGTCCCAGGGCATTGAGGGCTTCAAAGTAAACATCGTTGGAATCCCGCAATGCGCCATTGCTGTCTGTCACTGATACACCCAGGGTCGCCATATCCTCTGCCATTGGCCCGACCCCGCTATTAGCCCCCTCGATCACATTCGTAAATTTCGCCATGCTCTTTGTGATCGTTTCTACGTCCAGACCCAACAAGGTTCCCGCGTAGTCCAGCTCCTGGATCTGAGTGATGGTCAAACCTGTTTGGGCTGACAGGTCCACCAATCCGCCGGCAGCGTCTGCGGACTTCATCACCATTGCCGTCAGCCCTGTCACAGCTCCCATCGCGGCTGCACCAACTGCAGCAACAGCTTTACCAACTCCCGCCAGGACGTTCCCAACCCCCTTACCAAGATCCTTCAGGGTGTCACCGAACTTTTTTGCCTCCTTCTCTGACTTGTTGGAGGCTTCACCGACCTTGTCTACCTCTTTTCCGGTCTTCCCCGATTCATCCCCCATTTCTTCCAGGGCTTTTTCGGTATCTTCCAATTCTTTTGTGTATTTTCCGACCGAAGTTTGAGCCTTATTGTATTGAGTCTCTAATTTAAAAGCTTGGATGGAATTTTCACCTTCGGCTTCTGCTACTCTCTCATATTCCTCTTTTAGGACTCTGGCTTTTTCTTTTTGAACTGCTATCATCTGCCCAAGAGACTGCAATCTACTTTCCAGACCTTCAGATGATTCTTTCCAATCTCCCATACCTGAAACACTTGCATCGAAACCTGATTCAAGTTTCTTCATCTCAGCGGTTGCACGAGCTAAGCTCTCGGTGAACTTGCTTGCATCTAGTTTCAATGTTCCTGACGCTGCGTTGCCCATTTTTCTCCTAAACAGAATCCTCTGACATCCCTACAACGTTTTGACTTTTGAGGCTATCGAAAACGGCCTGAAAAAATTTATTTTTGTCTTCCGACATGGTTGCCCGGATATACGATCTTGCTGGTTGATCAGCTGTCCCATATTCCTGTACATTCCCGTATCTTGCGGTGTCCGCATCAACTTTGTATTTGCCTTGTCTCATCAACCCAATTTCGACTGTGATACTTCCATCTTCGATCTTGGCTGTGTCGATATGGATGTTTTTTTCGAGATTATGAGTGTCTTTTGGCGCGCGTCGTTTCATCCCTTGTTGAGCTACTTTTGCTCCTTCTATAATGGCAACTTTAAGCTTTTTGTCAAGCTCTTCTGCCTGGAGCTCTAGCTCTCTGGCCATTTCTGACAAACCAGACATGTCAAATTCTGCATGCATCACCACTCCACTTCATCTGCAAAAACCTTCTTCGGTTCCGGACCCCTGCCAATGTGCCTCATCAAATCAAACAGGCTCACCGCGTCCGTCCGGTCTATGTCTGCCAGGGACCATCCAAATACCTTGATCAGGGTCATTTGCATGTCCAGCAGCACCTCCAGCATGCTCCGTTCATCCTCCGGTTCTATTCCACCGGAGGAATCGTAGGGTTTTCGTCACCATTTAGTTTGGCAACGATCTGCCGGATCACTGTTACCACTTCCGAGAGTTCTGCATTATTCAGAAGCTCTTCCCGGCTGAACTTGTTGCCGAAGAACACCACCACGAAATCTCCCAGGTTGTCGATCGTTTCTTGACTCAAATTTTGCGTGTCCTGAAGATTCTCCACATAGCCTTGAATCTTGACCGCCTCTTTAAGCAGGCGGAAGGGCACAAAGCTCTGGCGGTAGGTTTTCCCATCATCACTGTTATCATCATACAAAGTTAATTCAATTGCGAACTTCGTCATCATTTCTCCTGTAGAGGGCGGTCCGTGACCGCTCCTGCGCTACCCCCAACCTGGGGCTGTTTGTGTCCCACCCCCTCCGAGGGTTGTCCTCTCCTCACCCCCACCTGGGAGGGGGATAAAGGGGGTGGGTCCTGTTTCAATTGCACTTCTTACACTACCGTAGCCGGTACATTTACCTGGGTGAACCAGGCAGCACACAACGCTGCAGATGCTGTTACATCCTCATCTGCCCGCACGACCTTGACTACTTCTGTCACTCCCGTTTTGGTCGTGAACGGGTGGATGGTGTACACAGCGGTGTAGGTCAGCTTTGCCAGCTTAGGCGCTGGGTTGGCTTCCAGAGTCGCAAATTCTTCATCACCGATCTCGAACTTCCCTTTGAGATACTGGATGTATCGATACTTCCCGTTCGATTTCTTGCTCCTGAAACTGAGCGCCATATCCGGCGCATTGGCAGCACTGCCTTCGATCAACATCCCATTCGTGACGTTGAGTGTTCTGCCAGTCAAGGCCGCGATTGTCTCCAAGGGTAGATTCGTGACCTCTATCTCGATCTTGGTCTCGCCCTCTGCAGTTGATGTGTCAAACACGCCATCATCTGCATATTGGGTGTTGATGCTTTTGGTTGTGCTTGGCTTTGCAGTGGCAGCCGGCGCGAGCGCCACCGGGGCCCCTGGGGTATACGCGGCAGCATCATCTGCTGTGATCGGCGCGTAATACAGTTTGTCGAGCCCAATCTGGCTCTTATATTCTCCTGGTACGATTGCCATTGTTACTCCTTCTCCTCGTAATAGAGGAAATCCTTACTTTGGCCATAATGGCCTGTTTTTTCGTTGTAGTCCATGTCTCTTTCAGCCTGGAAGTAAAACCCAGCTGTCAACATGGCTGTTTCCACATCGGGGAAACTTTCAAATCCACTTCGTGACCACAAATTCAGCTGAACCAGGTGGCTCCGCGCTGTTTCGTGATCGTCAATATGATTTTCTGGACCGGCTGAGATGACCTGATGGGTAATGTACTGATCTGGCCATGTCTCACCGGTTTTTAGAGTCAGCCGATTATTGGCCACTTTAATTCCCAGCCCAGCCAGGGCATCTTTCACCTTCTGCCAGATCGTCATTCCAAATCTCCAAGTTCTTTCTCGAGCACGGACTTCATTGCCTTTGTGATCTTGCTTTTATCTTCTTTCATAGTCGCCCGTTGGTACGATTGCGCACTGACACTGCTGGATCCATACTCCTGAACGGTACCGTACCGAACCACCTCACTAGGGGCATCTATCAATCCGATTTCAACAAATGAAACGTTGCCATCCCGCTGAACCTCACCCTTTTTCAGGTGGTCATACAGCTTTCCGGTTTTCTTTGGCGCTCGCTGCTGCATCCCTTTCAAGACCACATCAGCCCCAGCATCAAGCATTTCTCCAGCAACATCGTCAATCCTGGTCGCTTCCAGAGTGGCCAACTGCTCCATCATGTTCTGGAGTGCTTTTGGCATGCTCAGTACTGCTTTCATCAGCCAACTCCGATCCGGCTTACCTTCAGCTCCAGCCATTCGTTCCGTTCCCGTATGTTGTCGATTGAACGGATCTCCCAGGTCTGATTCCCGTAAAGTACACGCCAGGTCTCGTCCAGTCCGGGCACATATCGCATGAGCAGAGTCGCTGCTTTAGTAGCTCCTGCTGCATCAGCTTGCCAGGCTTCTTCTCCGTGGGCATTGATCCACCGGCACCAAACGCTTTTCCGGGTACCGGAAATGAGACTCTTGAAACCGCCGGCATCTTCCTGGTAAACACGTTGCTCCAGCTCGATCTGGGTCCGCAGCTCGCCCGGGTTGGTGATCGCATTGCCTATTCTCATGCGCTCAGCTCCGCAAGCTCCGTGAGCCGTCTCGCTTCAGCTTTCAACTGCAGTAAAACTGCGTTCAGACCAAAGCTGAGCACCGATTCAGATCCCAGCTGAGCTGGATTTTCATACCATTGAACTAAAAGCATCCTGGCTGCCGACTTGGCAGTCGTGTTGATCACTTCATCCTGGGTCCACAACCACCCGGTCGCGTTTTCAATATACGCGTCCACCGGATCCAGCAGATCCAGCATGTTCTGATCATCAATTTTACAGCGCAAAACGGTTGCTGCTTCGGTCGGGGTCAGGATGCTTGTCATTACTTCACCTCAGCCTTTTTGGCCGCTTTCTTTTGGCCAGACTCGGCGGTGGTGTCCTTCAGAGCTGGACCACCTCCCGTCTGTTCTTTTGTCTCCATGACCACCCAGCCAGTTTCCAAATACACTGCCAGGGCGTCAGGATGGACATCCATACGATATCCATCCTTGGTCACGGGTATAAACTGCACCTCAGCCATGACAGCCTTAGCTCAACCCAATGGCGATTGCCTCTGGGTCCAAAACAATTGCGCCGTACATGATCGAGACTTCGTCCACGATCTGGCGGTATTCTGCGTAGCGCCGGACTTCAAACACCAGCCCGGTGTAAGGATCCTTGATGCTGGTGGCATCGATGGCGGCGTCGCCTTCTCTGGGGACCTCGGGCAATCTTGCGCCCAGGCCCAGGGCCGATTGGTTGAAAGCGAAGTTCGGTGTGTACTGGTGAATGCTCACCGCTTTGGCATCCGCGGCCGCGCCCAGCAAACCGGGTTTGCCGATCGAGAATGTTCCTGCAGACTCAATGCCTTTGGTGACCACGTACTTCGAACCGGATGGTTCGTCCGCGATCGAGATCACATCCCCTGCCAGGATGGTTCCGGTACCGGTCTTGACCTTGATGTCGGTTGCACCTACAGCGAGCGCACCGTCAATGACGTAATTGGCGCCAGTGCCCTTGGTGTGCTTGGTAAACTGATTGGACTCGTACAGGTTGAAGCCCTGGATCCGGGTCAGGTAGCCGTTTTTCATCATCTGGTCGTCGCCGTACTCGTTGGCTTTGTACAGCATGCCCATGTATGCGCGCATGGCTTCTGCAGTTGCTGTGTTCAGCACCAGCGAAAGCTCACCGTTAGAGCGGTCGTTTTTAGCCAGGATACCCCACAGCTTTGCAAAGTACTCCATGTTGACAGTGCTGGCAGTGAAGGGCACGGTGTCAGCAGTGCCAAAAGCCCGGCTGGCATTCAGGATCGCCACGCCTGCCAGGTAACTTTCGATCCCGGCTGCCAGCTTGTCGAATGCCTGCAGATACTGGTTTTGTCGGCGGGTTGCCATCGCGGCATCGCCGATTGCTTCTGAGGCTTCACCGGTCACTGGGATGCGCACACCCTTGCGGGCAGCCATCGTATAGGTGAGCGGGGCAGCAACATCGGCGGCGGGAGCGGGCAGGGTCGCGGAAGGTGCAACGTCAACCGCGGCACCGACCTGCGGTACATCCCAAACCACACTTTGACCCAATGTCGCCCGGGAGAGCTGGCCATCCACCTGGACGGCGCGGATCATCCCAAACTGGCGCCGCGGGAACTCCGCGATGCCGGCATACAGGGTCGGGAACAAACTTGCTAAAGAATCAGGCATTTTTTACTCCTTTTCCTCAGTGACTTTGCCACCGCGTCTCATAAACGCAGCCTTCTCACTGATATTCATCCCGTCGAATTCCTCGCGGGTCATTGTGTTTTTGGCTGCTTCAATTTCAGCAGCTGCCTCGGATACAGGTACAAACAAGCTGGCCGTGCTATCAGCGAGATCGCCGGCTTTGGTCAGTTTGTTGTAAAGGTCGATCGCCTTTTGTGCTTCGGCTTGAGCCTCGTCCAGCGCGGGCTCAAGAGCCAGAGCAGCATTGACGTCTTCCTCGGTGCCACCTAGGAGGGTTTCGATCTCCTGGGCCTTGTCATTGACGGCCTGGGTTCTTTTTTGAGCCAGGTCATACGCACTCTTGAATGTGGTCATACTCTCATCTCCTTGAGTTTTTTGGTTTTTTCGCGCAGTGCCTGGACGGCTCTCTCGCGTTCTATTTCGCCCTGGTCGGGCTCTGTATCGGTGGCGTCTTCCGGCACGCTGGTTGCCGGCTCCTCCGTAACATTCAACATATTTTTCACTGCCTCCGGCACCTCGCGGTAGCCTTTCAAGGCATTGTTCATTACTGGCAGGGAATCCTTTGCCATACTCGCAGCTCTGGCGGATGCTGGCTGGCTGATGACTTCATCCACAAACCCATACTCAAGCGCAGTCTGTGCGCTCATCCAGGTCTCATCTGCCATCATTTTTTCGATCTGATTCTGCTCGAGTGTGCTTTTTGCCATGTAGGATTCAACGATCCCTTTTTTCAGCTCTTTTAGCATGCTGATCGTCACCCGGTGATCATCCACATTTCCAATTGTGATCGTCCAGGGGTCGTGGATCATGAAAAAAGCACTGTCCTGCATTTGCACCTTTGCCCCTGCTGTGGCGATATAGGTTGCAGCACTTGCGCACAACCCGTCGATCTGGCAGGTTACCTTGCCTGGGTAAGACATAAGCATGGACCGGATCGCGCTGGCTGCCATCATGTCCCCACCCGAGGAATGGATCCGCAGCAGAACTGGTTTTCCACCAGCCTGATCCAATGCCTCTTTCATCGCATCCTGGGTCACATAACCCAAAGGCGGATGCACCGGGTCATAAAACCAGTAGCTATCCATGATGTCGCCATAGCAGTAGATCTCCACCTCACCGTTTCCTATGGAATCAAATGCCAGGGTTTGCCTGGTTTCAATGGAGCTTTCTTTTACTGCAGTTCTGTTCAATTTCATTCCGTCTCCTTGCCGGGCATGGTCAGCCCTTTTTCAGTGATCACCGCCATGTTTCCAGGGAAGTAATGTTGATCTCCACCTGGGTAGGGTTCCAGGTCATTGATCGCCCTGGCTTCATTCGGTGAATAAATTCCGTCTAAAATTTGGGTATGCAGAAACTCCGCTTGCGTTTTTGTGTCCAGCTGCATGATTGCCTTGCGCTCGAAGCGGAAGAAACCGGCATCCTGCTCTTCAGTTGCAAGCCATTTCAGCCTGGCATTCTGTTCAAACTGGACCAGGTAGGGGTTCAATGTGGTACCCAGGTAATCCAGCTGCTGTTGTTCGTTCGATTGGTACGATTGCTTGCCCAGGTTTAGCTTGTATTGCGGCAGCCCAAAGTAGTTTGCGATCTCAGTTTCTGTCGCCTGGATGCTCTCCAAAAACTGTACATCCGTTGCGTTCATCGTCACCTGTTTAAATTCGACAATGGCATTGTCCTGGACCATCACGCCGTCTGCAGCCGCTCCCAGGTAACTTTCTTTGACCTTGGCTCTGGCCTCTTCGCTGATCTGTCCGTTTACCTTCAAAACAGCGGTTGGCAGCAGCCCATTACCCATCAGTTTGTTTCTCGAGCTGTTTGCTCCTATTTGCCGGTTGATCGTGTCAGCGGCATATCCAATAACCCCGGTGCCATACAATCCCTTTTTGTCGGGGTTGATCATCAGGTGCAAAATCTCAGGATCGGGGATATCTTTTACCTCGCCGTTATCAAAGAGCGCCTGGTAGTACCGGTTGCCTCGTTTATCAAACACTGGCCGTACCTTGCCAGCTTCCAACTGATACAGTTCTGGATAAGAACTCACAGGCCGCCATACATACGCGTTCCCCATGCTCAGCAGGTCCAGTATCAGGCGTTTTTTGAAGACAAACGGGGTCTGCCAGCGGTTGGGTTCGATCTCAATCAGATAAGCCAAATTCCGGCTGTTTCCATCGGGCTTGATCCGCCTGGATCCGCGTTCCAGTCGTTCAAATTGCTGGAAGGGTAGAGCGGCAATATCGTCACTCAAAATGTTCATGCAGCGGTAGACGGTTGAAAGCTTCTTTGCTGTTTCAACCGTAACAGTTCCAATCGTTGCCATCGGCGGCCAATAGAGGAAATATGAGCTGTCGCCTGGCTGCATCTCAGTCGGAATCGGAGTAATTACTGCATCGTTTATTACCTTCTTTTTCACATTCCCCATCCTTCCGACATGATCCTCTCCTCGAGGTCGTCAGCCTGGTCGTAAAATCTCGCTCTGCACATCGCCAGCACCAAGGCCATGACCGGGTCGATTCTCTTTGTCCTGATCACACTCTTACCCTTGGTCTCCTTGACCAGCTTTTTCAAGCCTGAGCCATTGGTCGCAATTGAAGCATTGCCAAAGGTCCATCGCAGCAAGGGGCTGCGTTCATGGGTCAACTTTCCTGAGCGCATCAACTTTTCAACGGTGTCCATCGGGTCAGTCAGGACCGCAAAAGTACCCTGCTGGGTGACCACGTTCACGCCTTTCTTCATCTCTGCTTGGGTAAGCATGACAGCAAAGGCCGGATCTGATACCAGCTCGGATAGGTCGTACATCTCTTTGTATTCCAGGACCTTCTCCAGAATTGCCCAGTGGTCGATTGTGTTACCCTCGGTTACGTGTACGTACCCGCCCATCTCCCATTTGTCGTAAGGCACCTTGTCGTTCCGTACCCGATCCCGCAAGGTATCACGCGGGATCCAGGCATCTGTCTTGAAATGCCAGTGGTTCAGCCCTGGTTGAGGTGGAAACAACCTCACAATTGCTGAAAGGTCGGTGGTTGTCGAGGCGTCCTGCCCGATGAAACATTTCTTTCCAAGCAGCTGTTCATCCGGGATGTTTTCTTCCGTTTCGTCATACACGTCCAGGTCGATCCAGCTGGTAAGCTTGGTGGTCACCCACTGGTTCAGATCCAGCCAGCGGAAGTTCAGTTCTACGTCCGGGCTGTTCTTTGCCCGGTTGGCTGCATCACGCATTGACTCGATATCTTTGGCAACTCCCAGCGATGGATTGGCTTCATACCAGTTATCCTCGTTGTAGATATCCTCTCCCTCGTAGGAGTAGATTGCTACATACCAGGACGGATCTGAGATCTCACCAGATGCAACCTTCATGGCGTAGTCATGCAGCTCCCAACCAATGCTGACCCTGTCAGGATCCTTGCCTGCAGTAGTGAAGTTCCACCAGATTGGCTGAGCACGGGAAGCTCCGGATCCGTGGGTCATTACGTCCCACAGCTCACGGTTAGGCTGGGCATGGATCTCATCGAAAAGCACCGCAGAAGGCTTGTACCCATGCTTGGTGTAGGCCTCGGAGCTCAACACCTTGTACCTGGATCCACTTACCTTATCAGTGATTTTCTTGTACGAATCCCTTACAGCAGATCGTTTCAAAAGGGCTGGAACCAGATCTAGCATCTTACTGGCCACATCGTAGATAATGGACGCTTGATCACGATCTGCAGCGCAGCCATAGACCTCGCCGTTGATTTCACCGTCCGCATACAGATGATAAAGTGCCACACCAGCACCCAGCTCACTGTTGTGCGTCGGGATGAACGATTCGCTTGCCAGGTATAAACGGGATGCAGAATCTACCTCGATGCACTTCACTGGAACAGATTCAATCGGTTTACATGATCTAATATAAATCCGGCTGTTCCTGGTATTCTTTCCAGCTGACGAACTCTGGCGGTCAATATCCCTCTGTATGCGAAAAACAGGGATACCGGCATTAGGGTGAAATAGCACGCGGTATTTTTCACCGCAATCTTTTCCATACAGAGCTGCTCGCCCTGTTGTGATCGTTGCCTTGAACCCTAAGGAGCGTGCTAACATTACAACATCATTTGCAAGCCTTTTATTGGTGTTGGAAAATTCACACTGGCCTTGTTTGGAACAATATCCATCGCTGTCCATCAACCCTCGCAGAAGCTCAAGCCGCTGCTCGATGGATGCGAACATGTACATTTCCGGGATATGTTTGTTCGTGAATACGTCCAGGCTCCGTAAAACCGGATTAATGCCTTTTACCCAATAACCATAATTCCCAAAACTTTCACGATGCTCGACCTCATAACCAAGTTCCCTCAGATAGGAGAGCGGCTCAGGGTCGGCGATTGTGATCCTGGAATCGCGTGAATTACCATCCCCAAGCCACAGACCTAACAAATATGGGGGAAGCGGTAAATCTTGTTCTGGAGAAGAAATCGCTTTGGCCAGTTCAACGCGGTGGTTTAGTCCATTGAGACTATTTATTGATGCCGCTATTTCGCTGGTAGTGCGAATGGCGGTTTTCGCTTCTGGACGGCGAGTGGTTGTCAGCCACTGGTGGTCCGCGTCTGCTACAATCTTTTGACCGTTTGCGAATTGCAGCTGATAGCACGGTCTCCCGGTCATGATGTTGGTCGTTGCAATAACGTTGCAGGGCTGTCCGAGCTCGTCAAATACCTGGTCGCCAACTTGCAGATCAGCAATTTCTCGCCATCCCTGTGGCGTTGGGATGAGAGTGTCGATTGCCAGGGCTTTCCCGTTCTTTTTTGGGACCTCGATCCAGATATAACGGTACTGACGGGTTCCATCTTCTTTGACCGTACCGTACACGTCCCGCAGGATCTTCTCTTCCCAGGGCAGCAGTGTGAACGGTTGACCAAAGAACTTCCCGTCGGTGTGTTTCAACATCGAGAAGAAGTTGCAGACCCGGTCAGCCTTCGCTTTATCAAACATTATTCCCCTTCTTTGCGATAGCTTCAAACTGGACCACTGGATCGTTCAACAGCTTTTCCATCTCATCCATTGGATCTGCTTCATCAGCTCGTTCTGGAACTACTCCAGCTCTGGAGCGCGGTGTAAGGTACATCTGCTGCTGGTAACCAAGCAGGCTCGCTCGCTTGCGGTCCAGCCTGGCATCGATATCCAGGACCGTCTTGTAGGCTAGCTGCACCTTGTTCACAATTTGAACCAGCTGCTTTGCCAGAATGTCCCAGGACCCGTCATCGTTTACTTTGTAATCAACCATGTGGCGCCGGTGCAAAAGCACATCCTCACGCCGATCCTTCCAATCATCCAGGGCTGCCTTCCTCATAGTCAGCAGATCGTGTTCTTCTTCCAGGGTGAGACAGTAAGCAATCAGCAGATCCCGATCCTGGCTGTCAACCCGCTCAGCTTTCAGGCTTTCAAACTCGCGCATCAACCTTCGCCAGCTTTCCCTGGCATAAGTGTGACCTTTTAGTTCTTTGGGTGCTGAAGCAGGCAAATTTCTGCCCGTTTTATTCGCGATTTCTGCTGAAATTCGCTGATTTTTTTCTTCCAAAGTTTCGTGTCTGACCACTAAATCAGCTGGTTTTTTAGCAGGCATTGGAATTCTCCACATTGGGATTTTTTTTCGTGCTGTTGACCACCTGCGCTCGACACCCTCCGATCGAAAACTTTTTCATCCCCCCCTCCCTACTTCTTCGACAGTTTTCTTGGAGTGGCAACTTGGGCACAATGCCTGGAATGGTCCTTCCCAGAATTTTTTTGCATCACCTTTGTGTGAAATAATATGGTCCACATGTTCTGCTGGTGTTGCAATGCCTATGCGCTCACACGAGGCGCACCAAGGGTGGGAGGCCAGGTAAGCAGCACGAAACTTCTGCCACCGTCGGTCATACAACCTCTGCCGGTTCCGGTCTCTCGTCCATCCACCTGGCATGGAAGCATGCTCAGGGCACCGCCCACTTGTCACCAGGTTGGGGCACCCAGGATACGAGCATGGTCGCAGTGGACTAGTTCCCACAGTCCCCTCCCACCAGCCGCTTCACTTCCAGCCGCAGGCTCTCAATCTCCCGCCCCATCGTTGCAATCTGCTGGTCCTGCTCTCTGATCTTCTTGTCTTGTTCCCGAATACTCTTATCCTGTTCCCGGATCTTCTTATCCTGTTCAGCGACTTTCGAAGTCTTTTCACTCAATTGAGCCGACAATGTCTCCACATCCTCGCTCAACTTGCGTGCCTCTTCCCTGTACTGATCGCGTTCTGTCCGATAGACATCCAGTTCCGCCTTCAGTTCTTTGTTTGCTTCAACTTCATCATTCAGCCTCACGTCCATCGTTTCGACCCATTCCTTCAGTTCCTTCACTTGCTCCTTGGAAGCGGAATGAGATGTTGTAACAATCGCTGTCACTATCGATCCAATAGCTGTCAACACCGGGATCGATGCCGCCAGGATGATCGTCCAGGTCTCAGCACTAATCACAGCTATTACGGCTCCGAACAAGTGCGATCCGCTCAGCCAGCGCGATCACAATGATCATCAAGACAGCCGCCCGCCCATCGATCTTTCCAATCGATTCGTGCGTCAAGGCGGCGTTTGCAAACTCACATGTTCCATAACCAAGGGGAATGCACTGCACCATCCAGAAAAACCGAAAAGGCGATTTCGGATTCTTCCGGATCGCCTTTACATTCACAACCATAAACGCCAGGCAGGCAATTGCCAGCACCATCGCCAGCACGTCTGCAACCAGCTCCTGGATGGCCAAGTCCATTTAGAGAATAAAGTCCCGTGCAGCCTTGATCTGCTTGACCTTGCTGGTTTGGGGTGAAACGGTATAAGTACCAGCATTGAAGATCAAAGCCTGGAAAAACGCATAAACTGCACGTTGCCAGGTGATCGGGTTAGCAGATGGGATCAGTCCATTGTTGACCAGCAGGAAGATCGTTACAGTAACGATCGCCATCCCACCGATCATGATTCCACTCTTGATCTCCGACCTCAAACCTGCATACCAGGTCGACAATGCCGGAAAGTAAGATGCCAGCAAGCTTGCGATCACAGCGATCACAGCGATGATCATCTCAGGGGTAAATTCAATTGGTTGCATCAACTCCATCCTTCTCCTGGTCTACCAGGAATTAAAAAGAAAAACCAACCACGGCATCTCTCTCAAGATGGATGGTTGGTTGGAAGCCAACAAACGCCTTCTGGCATTCTTGCACCGCCAGATATTCGGTTTACTGCCTATAATAATACCAGATATAGGGGGAGAATACAAGTATTTCCCCTATGTAGATAGCCCCTAATGCACACCCCGATTACTACTTGGGACGGCGTGCTTTGGATGAAAGACAGTTTTTAATACTTAGTCAATTATTCTTTTCTCATTTCAGGAGTATCCTCAAAAAATTTATTATCTCTCATGAATAACCTTGTCGGCCACCAACGGAAAACTCCTACTTGGTCAAATAAGCCTTCTTTGTATGACACGACTCTTACCGTGTTTCCTCCTATGAGAGCAAGTATTACTTGGCCATCTTTTGGTAGCTGTCTCTCAGGGTCATACCCGTTATAAAAGGGGAAATACTTGTCAGCCTGCGCGGCCATTTCTTCATAATTTGTCATCACTCTCCTTTGTCTATAGTTCAATTCTTTATCAAATAGAGCAACCTCAATTAATTCAAATCTATCTCCAGCTGCCCAACATCTTTCCCCTGCTTTGCTTCTGCCTTTTTGAATGGGTTGACCGTGTCAGCCGGCAGCTTCAGTTCCTTGCCGTGAAACCATTCATGTATCGATAATAGCTGGATCCTGGGGAATGCCGTCGCCTCGGTGTACTGGTACTCTCCGGATAACGCCGCTTCCCGCCTCATCTCAGCCGTCGCCTCCTTGAGTGTGATCAGGATCCCCATCGGCGCATCCTCCCTTAGCAGATCACCCTTCAACCTGGCAACATCCCCCCGGTTTGCTCCCCCGCCTTTCACCTGGACAATGATCTTGCGCAGTTTAGGGTTGGAATAATCCACCTTTTCTCTGAAAAGGATGATCCCATCGATTCCTCGATCTGCACCCTTCTTAGAAACCCCACTGGGTGGATTTGCTCCAACAAGCGTGATTGCCCAGTCCTGGAAGGCAAACTTGTCTTTTTCAGCCAGAGCTGCCGCGGATTCATAATCCATCGGGATCCCATCGATTGTGACCTTGATCCCTGGATAATGGTTCTGCATGCGTTCTCTGATCACATTCACAGCTTGCATGCTGATATCGATGCCGATCCAGTTCCGCTTCAATCGCTCTGCTACGGCCACGGTGGTTCCGCATCCGCAGAATGGGTCCAGCACCCAGTCGCCTTCGTCGGAGGAGGCTTTGATGATTCTCTCAAGTAGTGCTTCGGGCTTTTGGGTCGGGTAGCCCATTCGTTCGGCAGCTTGAGAATTGATAGGAGGTATATCAGTCCAAACATCGTCCAATCGAACGCCTTCAATTTCGTCGAGGTAATGCTTGATCCTCATTTTCCCTTTGGATGTGTGATAAATTTTGCCTTCTGCAAGAAGCCGATCTATCGTTGCCTGAGTCGTAGCGGTTCCTATCTTCTCGTCCTTGAATCTTCTGCCGTTCTCATCAACTTTATTAAAGCGTGACTGTAAGTATTCCGTGCTATAGGGTACGAATATTGGGTTATAAACAAAATTCTTTGTCTTGGAATAAGACAAGATAACGTCGTGACTTTGACCAATACTTTTTTTGCCCTTAAAGCCACTCGGGGTCATTCTTTTCCAAATTATTTCATTCCTGAAATTTTCCTTACCAAATATCACATCCATTATCATTTTGAGATAATGACTTGCAGTCGGATCACAGTGCAGATAGATCGATCCGGTCTCTTTCAGGACTCTATGCAGCGGGATAAGCCTGGCTGTCATGTTCACCAGGTAGGCCATCATTGGGGTGTCTCTCATGATCTCAAACAAACTCTGCATCAGGATGGCGATCTGAGGATTGTTGCTTTCCTTTAGATCATTGAACAGTCGAATGGTGGGTGCTGACCATTCCCAGGTGTCCTCAAACGCCCGGATCTGCGCCGAAGCGTCCACCTGGCCTTCTTTGAACAGAACGTTGTAATTTCGGTTTGAGTTGAAGGGTGGGTCCAGGTAGATCAGGTCGAAAAAGTTGTCGGGAAATCTTTCCTCTATAACCTGCAGGTTATCCCCAAAATAGAGCGTGCGGTTTTCGAGTGACATGTGCGTTACCTCCTGGATTGCCGTGGTAACGCACATTATACACCGACAGGAGAGGTAAGCCTTAGGATTTCTGCTCCTTCTGGTTGATGAGTTCCGCCAGCGCCTTCGTCCCCATGTCCCAGTGGAACTCCCGACCACATTCAACGCACACGCCCCTCCAGAAAGTGGTTGCGATCCCATTCACAATCAGCATCTGCCGGCCCTTGAATTCACTCAATTTTCCGACCTCACGGCCGCATTTCTGGCACTCGATAATCACAACCACTTCTTCTGTCATTCCTACCATTCCTTCATCGGATAATTGATCACTTCCCCGGTATAACGTTCAAGATGGCTCACCAGGGTGGCAATCCGGGACAATACGTCTGAAGTCATAGAATACTTCTTCCACCTGATCGAAACATAGAAGTTTTTTCCAACACCGCTGACAATCGCCACTGTATCCCGGTTAAACTCCACATTGCGGGTCCAGCCGTTTCCGGTAGTCTCGATCTCACTCAAACTAAGCCCACCATAAAGTAACATCATGCCACCTTCACTGTGGAGTTCAATTCTTCCAACTTGCCGGTAATCTCTTGCATGTCATCAAGCGTCAGGCTGAAACCTTGCCCCTGTTTTGTCGAAAGAAACCAGGTACCAGTTTCGTCAGGAAATAGGTTACCAACGATGATCATGTTTTTCCAAACCGAATAGTTATCTATTGCCAATCTCACGAATTTTACTGGTGATTTATCAGCCATTTTGCACGCTCTCTCTTTCACGTCGTATGTATGCCGGCTCATCAGATACTTCGTCGATGGTTGCTTCGACTCTCGGAATAAGTATCCCTTCTGGAAGCGGTTCTCGGATCTGCTCTGGGTACTCATCCCAGCTGAATGGGATCTCGAACAAATTCAACCTGCCTCTCACCACAAAGGGGTCGATCTGACGGATCTTGCGCAGGATCCAGGCGAAATTACCCTTGTCATGCCAGTACTGATCTATCCGTTCCTTGGGTTCCTTGGTGCAAGCGATCAGATCAGCTACTGCCAGCACCTGCCCAAAGATCAGCTGATCCGGGTCGATCCCGATTCCGAATGTCTGCCTCACATACTCCAGGTCTCGTTCCAGGTCTTCCTTGCTCTTGCTTGCATGAATTAGGAGATCTCCTCGGTGGGCTGTGTACCACTTTCTGTTTTCTACCGTCTTATACCCATTGGCAATCAACCACGCCCAGGGTTGCTTGATGCTTATTGCTTTCATGCTTCCACCTCCGCTCTTTTGCACAATCCCTTTACAAAATCTTCCAGCTGTCTTTTGGCTTCTACCGAAGCTGCTGCCTTTACCTTCACATCTTCCTGGTCAAAAGTTGTCCCACCAAGACACTTCATGTACTCATCACGCGCGTCTTCCCAGGCATAGAGCAGGCTATAAAAATTCGTGAGCTCATCTTCGCTCATTTCCGTGCGCTTGACTGCCTGGTATTTATTATCCATAATGCTTTCCCTCTCTATCATTTCAAATTTCTGTTTTCTGGCTTTACATACGCCATCCCTAATTCCCGGAAAACATCAGTCTCCTCGGGGGTGTCCAATAAATTACCTTCCCGCGACAACCGTCCATCCAAAAAGCGCATATCATCCGGACACCATCCACCCCGACTGACCTTGGTTACCATCTTGCGCGAGAATTCAACTGATCCCGTACGGATCAGAAAGATACAGCCCCACGTTTCAGGTGTGCACAAAAAGAGATCCACGTTCGGTCTGTGTGGTAGTCTCGGCGTTCCCTGGTAAACAAATTGGATGTACTTGTCACCAGCTTTTATAGGCTGGTATCTGAGTTGGCCCATTAGCTCGAAGATTACTTCCATCGGAGTCGTTTCGGTAAAACCAAACAAACCAACTTTAGTTTCCCTTAGGATCCCTACGAGCTCAATGTCGCCTACCAGTTTCTTTTTCCTTCGCAAGCTCCCGGCGATCTCCAACCGATCAAAATGAACTCCTAGACTGTTCACCAGGTCAGCTGCCACCCCAACCGCATTCGCATATAGAATCTTCATCCCTTCACTCATTTTCATCCTCGATATTTTCTTCCTCGTGATTTAGCCGCCAAAGCGTCACGCCAACCTGGACTGTGAAAACCAGAACAATCCAGATCACCGCAATTGCCAGCACGGAACAAACCAAACGACCGGCAAGCTGTGCCAGGGTCACCATAGCTGCATCTGCTTCTCTCGCTGGTCCCGTGCCAGTGCGCTTCCGGGGTTTGCGTTGGCAATGAGTGTCAGCTGCAACTTGTCCAGGATGATCTTCGCAAACTTCTTGCGGTTGATTCGGTTGCCATAAATAAACGCTCCATCCCAACCCAAAGCCAGGGCGATTTGGAACTCATTCAGCTTGCCTTCTCGCTCGATTCGAATGATCTTGGGTGCCATCTTTGCCGCAAAAGCCTGCAGCCCTTTCACGATCCCGATCTCAGCTGCGCTATCCACCAAAACCCGGATGATCACATCTTCCTTACGCGCCATTTTTGGCCATCCTTTGTTCTTGGTATGCGTAAGCTGTTACCAGCGGACAGGTACAAGGTCTGTTTCTAATCGATGTGGTCGAATATTCACCCTGGGGAATACACCTGGCTTTGGCATAAAACGCGCATTCCGGGCACAATTTTGGGAAATCCTTCACGTCAATGATCACGATTGCCTTGATTGCCTTTACATCGCTCATTTCGTCATCTCTTGGTATCCTGGTACGTAAGTACTGTCAACTCCACGCAAAACCTTACGCGCGGGATATCGTCCAGTCGCTTCCTCGGTAATGATTTCAAAACCACAATGCTTCACGATATCGGCATTCTCACGTAGTTCGGCGTTATCGGCTACCAACTCGGTAATACGGACTTGCAAGGCATCGAAATAATCCAGTATTTCTTTCGCATCCTCCGCATCACCTTCAAACCTTATGCCTGCGCCTGCTGCAATCCGCAATGCGTTTGTAAATCTGGCTTCAAAATTCTCGCTCATTTCGCCTCCTGCACATATAACTTTCTAAACCGATCAACCGACTTTTTCCGCTTCTCGGTCTCGCTTTCTGGGCGGATCCTGTTTTTTAGTCGGAATACAAACACACCTGGACCAGCACTTCCACCCATCCCGATCACCTGGTCAGCCAGCTGGTGCACTTGCTCCAGGGACCACTCCCCGGAGCGCACTGCTTCAGCCACCTGGCCATACACGGGCGCAAACACACCCATTCTCTCGAGTTTGTGTTCCAGATCCGGTCTGATCACATCGTGCCAGCCGTTCGACCGGTCTTTGGTCGTTGCCTTGTTTTTCACACCTTCTTGTCCAGATTTTTGGACTGCTTGTCCAGATTTCTGGACAACTTCCTTGCGCGGATTAACAAGAGCATAAGGAGGTAGGTTAATATCTTGATCAAGAGATTCTATATCTTTAACCTCCTCCTTAACAGAGCTGTCCAGATTTCTGGACAAGTTATCCACAGAGTTATCCACAGCTTTATTCACAGTTTCATTGTTCGTTTCTTCCGCTGCTTGAGCACCTCCATGCAGATAGATGGTGATCCGAGAATAGTGAGTACTGCTGGACAGCAGCCAGCCGCGATCTCTCAATATCCCCAGGTGCCCGTATAGTGCGGATCTAGATAGTCCTGTCACCTCCATTAGTTGGTCAATCGTAAAATCTTGGGATTCGCTTTCCTGACCCCACATCAGCCCTCTCACTTGCACGTATGTCCTGAACACGCCCGATGGTACCGACGTGTCATAGGCAATATCTGTAGGGACGGCTACAAATCTGGGTGGAAGTAATGGCCTTGCCATAGCTAAATTTTGAACAGGTCTAATTGGATTGCTTTACCAAACTGCAGCTCTGCGCTTTTGTCCATTTCTCGCAGCGTGTCAGCCAGGCTGATAATTCTTGATTTGTATTCCCGGATCCTGAAATCCTCATATTCGGCTTTGGATCGTGCCAGGTAATACCCTCCGCCCTTCCCCTTGCGGTGACAGATCAGGTAGCCCTGTTTGCGCAGGCTCTCAATTCCACCCCGCATCGCCCGATCATCCTTTGTTCCGATCAAACTCCGCCAGCGCAGTCTTCCTGCCATGTCTTCCCTCTTCAAAGGATATTCATATCTTCGGTTTTCAAGCTGTTCTAAGATATTCCACTCAAGTTCAGTCAAATTTTGTTTATCTTTTTCCATGAGATCCTCTGCTATAATTAGAGAGTTCCAGTGCGGAACCCTGAATTAATCCTGGCCAACGGCTCCTGACCGTTGGCCAGGTCTGTTAATAACCTCAGGCAGACGCACAAGCACAATACTTCTTGCTATGCCTGGCGTCCGCCTGATCAAACCCTTGCTCTCCAGGTCATGCAAAAGGCCATGAACATGGGATGTGCTGGTTCTACCCATTATTGCGACCAGTTCACGGACGGAAGGAGAATAACCGTTCCATTGAATAAAGGTCTCAATACAACCCAAAAGTTGATAATGGATATCTCTCAAAGCAAAGGGTTTTTCCATGTTTTTCTCTCATTGCTTGGGATAATGTGTATTATCCCAACCACTCAAATATTGTCTTTTCTAGGTAGGGAACGTCCACTTGGGCGTTCCTTTCTATGAGCTCGCAAGCCCCAACATTTCGCTCACTGTCATCCAAGTCTTGTCCGGGTTGGGCATGAGCTTCTGTAAATACAATCTTGTAGTTTCAACGTTGTTTTGCTTAAGAAACCTCCTTATCGTGTCCTCATCATCTCCTGCCTGCGCTCTCAAATACGCCGCCGTATGCCTCAGGGAATGCACTTTCAACCCCTCGGTTCGCAGTCCGGCTTTCCTGGCGTAATACTTCAAGCTGTCCCTGACCGTCTGGTCCGAGATAGGCAGGTCAATAACTTCACCCATGTTCGTATACCGATGGAATACGAAACCAGTGTATTTCTGCTCTGCATCCGCAAAGGCCATGATCGCTTCATACACTGGTGGGTAGATCTCTTTGGTTTGATTGGGCTTTCCTTTGCCCTGGTATCGCATCAGGACTATTCCGCCGGCCAGAACTTCCAGATCCTCATATCGCAGCTGCCGCAGCTCTGAATTGCGCAGTCCAGTCAATAGGTATCCTGTAAAAAGTGCCTTGTTTCGCATCCCGGGTAGGTTGCTGGTGTCGATCGCCCTCAGGAATGCCCCTGCCTGCTCTTCATCCCAACACATCGCCTTGCCATATCGTTCCACCCTCGGCAGCTTGAAAGATGAAGCTGGGTTGTCCTCTCTCAGGCGATACTCCTCACCGTCCATGTCCAGGGAGACATACTCCCGGATCACAAAGTTGTAAAAGCTTTTGATACCGCTGATCCGCGTTGCAATGGTCGCGTCTGATCTGCCTTCCTGGTGTAGATATGCCAGAAAAGCGGCGATATCCTTTCGGCTGATCTCCCAGGCTGCTTTCCCACAAAATGCCAGCAGCCCGGTCAGGCTCGATCGGTATGACTGCGCTGTGTTCCGGCTGTTCTGCCGGCTCAACCACAGCTTCTCCGCATCCCTCCAGGCGATCCGCTTTGCATCGTCAGGATCCATAATTTGGCTCCATATTGTTGATATAATCTTTGTGATCAAGGAATTCAATATGACCTTTACAGACTGGCTTTCTGTCTTTGCAATCCTGATATCCCTCGTCAGCCTTGGGATTGTTTTTTATGACCGTCAGGAAATGTGCAAGGTGACCCTCAAATTGGGCAAGTGCGAGCAATTTGTAAGCGATGATGATGGATATCTTTATTCCGGTTTTGTGCCGGGAGTTGAGATATCGGTCCGTAACATTGGCAAACCTACTTTTTTCATTGAGCAGCTCACACTTCATAGCAGCCATCTTCCTGACGGGAATATTGTTCTGCAACCCAAAAGAAAGAGTATTAATCCCGGTGGTTCGATCACAGTAGATTGGCATCGAAGCATTAAAACCTCGCTTTCTCTCAATGAATTGGCTCATGCCCTCACACTTGATCCTTCCAAATCGGAAGAGATTAAATTTTGGATTGAGATGGAAACAGAGTCTGGTAGGCATATTAGATCTAAGACCTTATATATGCAGTCAGAACAATTCTTGCAATAGCAGCCAGAGCACCCAGTCCGACGTAAATGATTGGCTGAAGTTTTTCATCGAGAACTGCATCCATTCTTTTAGGATGATCTGGCCAGTCTTTGGCAAAGACCGCACAGTGGTCTTGAGACAGTAACTGACAAACACTCAGCACCACCGAAGCCATCCCTGCCCCAGCCAGCACCTCGAGCCAGCATCCGTTGACTACTGAAAAGACTGCCATCACTACTCCGAGTCCGAGCAGTGATGCAAACAGAATGGCGACAAAAGCCGGATGATCAAACCCCCACCAGTTGTAGTCAAGCATGTAAGTGACAAAGTTGACCAGCATTAATCCGACATACAATCCAGTGAGAATGTGAACCCATTGTTCCATTGCCTACCAGCCCTTCAATCTTGGGGCAATCTCTTCCTGCCAAAAAGCATGCAGGACCATTGGAATGACGAAAACTAAAAAGGGAGATATGAGCACTAATGCATCGCGTAACATGGCAATCCTTTCGTACTACTTTGTGGGTTCTTTTTCCGGTTCGTAAAATCGGGTCCAGTCAAATTCGAGTGCTTTCCCAAGCCGCATGGCAACTTCCGGGGAAGGGCGTCTGATACCGGTCTCAATCATTGTGTAATAAGCCCGCTCGATTTCAGCTTGCGAAGCAACTTGTTCTTGCGTTAGGGATTTCTCTTCTCTGATCTCTTTTAGCCAATTTTTGGTCATGTTACTCCTTGAAACTCTAAGTTACATAAGAATAACAACAGATTGTTACATTGTCAAGAGGAAAATCAAAATTGGTGTAACAGTTTGTTTTATTTTCGATTAATATATTGCTTGTAACGGTTTGTTACATTAGACTTGTAAAGCGAGGGCACGATGGAACGCTTACGTTCAGTAAGAGAACAACGAAATCTTAGTCAAAAACAAGTCGCGGATTATCTTGGGATTACATCCCAGGCGTATGGTTATTATGAACGAGGTGAACGAAACCCGGGATCTGATAACCTGCGAAAACTTGCCAACTATTTTGATGTATCGATTGATTACTTGCTTGGAAGAGATCAAGGTCAAAATCAAACTAATAATCGTTTTATTCCACTTCTTGGATCCGTTCCCGCTGGCATTCCAATTGAAGCCATTGAAGACATCGAAGAGTACATCGATATCTATCCCCGATTTGTCAAACATGGTGAACTCTTCGCCCTTCGTGTCCAGGGAGATAGCATGGAGCCCGATCTTCGAAACGGTGATATTGTCGTCATCGAAAAACAGGAATTCGTCGAAAATGGCGATGTTGCCGTGGTTCGTGTCAATGGCGAAGACGTCACCCTCAAACGTGTCAAACTGACCACCAAGGGGCTCATGCTCATCCCCAGCAACCCCGCCTATGACCCGGTCTTCTTTGATTCCGACCAGGTCGCCACCCTTCCCGTAACGATCATCGGAAAGGTAATCGAACTCCGCAGGAGACTTTGAAATGGATGATGCTTTCAGAGCGGATGTAGATTTTATTGCGCTTGATGTTGAAACGGCCAACGAAAACTACTCAAGTCTTTGCCAAATTGGAATTGTTTACTTTTCAGACGGACAGGTCGTAGATAAGTGGGAAACTTATGTCAACCCAAAGACATACTTTGTAAATACATGGCTGCACGGAATTGACGAAGAAACAGTAAAAGATGCCCCCTTGATCCCTGAAGCCATAAGAATGCTGGCTGATCGAATCCAGGACAAACCAGTCGTACACCATACTCATTTCGATAGGGTTGCCATTCAGCAGGCCTGCCTTGAACACGATCTGGATTGCCCTCTGTCAGTTACCCTGGATTCTGCCAGAATTCTCAGAAGAGTCAATCAGAAATTCCTTTGCAAGGGCTACGCGCTGGCTAATGCCTGTGGTCATTACGGCATAGATACAGAGGGGCACCATAATGCGGTCCGAGATGCTGAAATGGCCGGATTACTGGTTTCTAAACTCCTGGCAGAAAGTAATACTGAGATCTATGATTGGGTCGAGATTCTCAAGAAGAGCCGGATAACCGCCAGGGACAGCAGCCGGATCCGGATGGAAGGTGCCCAAGGTATGCCCCTTTCAGGAAAGACAATTGTCTTTACAGGAACACTTAGTCAACCTCGCACTGAGTGCGCGAATATGGCAGCTGGATCAGGGCTCAACGTCTGGGACCGGGTAACTGTCGATACTGATTACTTGGTAGTTGGGATACCAGCTCATATACATCTAAAAGATAATAAACCTTCAACGAAACAAAAAACAGCGATGAAACTGATAGACGAAGGAAGTAACATCCAGATATTGTCAGAAGATGAATTCTTGGCATTACTGGACGATGCACTTTGACATAATATTTCAACATACTGGTGCGCTCTCCAGGCATCACGGATAGACAGGTCAAAGCCTGCACGGCTTACGGAAATAACGAGCCTTGCTATCCCCCCTCCCCCAAAACGGTCTTAGGGTTCACATCCGTGAGGTTCGGAGGTTCGAGTCCTCTAGCGCCCACTTTTTCTTTTAATATTACCTTCTCCTTGGAGAAGGGGGACCACGAAGTGGTGGATGAGGTAGGGCTCAGTACCAACTTCAAAATTACTGAATTCAGAGGTTTCGCCCTTACAGGGGGCTGCGCACAGTCCTCTAGCGCCCACTTTTGTGTTAAAGACGTTTATCCTCAATCTCCATAATGAATTTTTTTCTTGAAACTTGAATAAAAATATCTTTCGTAGGCCGAGATTGCTGTGGTGTGAAATATGTGATCACGAACCCTCTCCCCCACATCCAATCCAGCAGATTCACCCATTATGACGTCAGTGACAAAGGTTCATGTGATTCCAGTGCTAAGATACTTTACCGACACTCAGGATGACATACAAAAAAATCAAACCTTCCTCTCCCACGAATTAAAATTACTGGCATAATAAAGCCATGTTACCTGACTATCGCGTGCGGCAGCGCGAATATCTGCTGGAAATCTCCCGGGCACTAACCGAGGAATTGGACCTGAACACCCTGCTTGGGCGTATTCTACAAATTTCGATCGAAATGCTCAGCGGGCATTCCGGGTTCATTGCTCTTACCGAACAAAACCGAGGCTGGCACCTGGCGGTTTCCAAAGGCATACCCTCCGCGTTGTCGGAGTATCTTGAGAACTGGCTTGGCGCCCTGCCGGAAGACCTGACTGAGGACAATCAATCCATCCCCGATCTCAATAAAATGTTGAGTGACATCAGTATGGGCATGATCACAGGTGTGGGCTTACCACTCTTAGTGCAGCACAAGCCGATCGGACAGATTTTTGTTTTCCGGAACTACCGCGGTGTCTTCACCTCCAACGACCACGTCATCCTTAATAATTTTGCCAACCAGGCGGCTATCGCAGTGCGAAATGCCCGCCTTTACAACCAGGTGCGCGATCAGAACCTGCGAATGGCTGCCCTGCTGGCTTCTGTAGCAGATGGAATTGTGATATTAAGCCCTGATTTGCGCATTCAAAGCGCAAACAAGGCTTTTAGCAGGCTGATCAATAGCCCGTCAGTTACCCTGGAAGGGGAAATGTATGAAGATGTGGTGCAGTGGCAGGCTGAGCCGATAGGTCTCAAGATAAAAGACCTGACCCAATCCGGCTGGCAGGATTACGAACCGGGTGAAATGTTCCTGGAAGGCGATTTGATCCGCAGGGGTGGGCTGGAACCGATCCCTGTCGCGATTACCTATGCACCTCTTTTCTCCAAGACCGGGCACCTGCTGAATGTGATCGCTTCTGTGCGCGACATCACCCGTTACCGGGAAGCCGAAGAAATGAAAACCGGTTTTATCTCGGCAGTCAGCCATGAGCTGCGCACCCCCTTGGCACTGATCAAAGGCTATGCCAGCACGCTGCGAAGGGACGATGTGAAATGGGACGCAGAAATGGTGCAGGAGAGCCTGAAGGTGATCGAGGAAGAGGCGGACCACCTTGCTGCCATGGTAGATGACCTGCTGGATGCGACTAAACTGCAGTCCGGAGACGTCATTTTAAAGAAATCCCAGGTGGATATCCCCAGCCTGGTAAAAGCCCAGATCAAACGATTTGCCCCGGAAACTGCGAATCGTGAAATTAGAGTGGAAATGAGCGATGATTTCCCGGTCATTGTTGCCGATGAAGAAAGAATCAATCAATTATTCACCAATCTGATTGCCAATGCATTAAAGTACAGTGCCGGCGGAGAAATCACGATCCGGGGGCAGGAACTGGACGGAGAAATTATGGTTTGTGTTAGCGATCAGGGCAAGGGCTTCGACCCCAAGGATATTCCCTTTGTATTTGACCGCTTTTATCGCTCTGATAAAGACGCCAAATCTACCAAGGGAACTGGTCTGGGCTTGTACTTATGTAAGTCGATTGTCCTGGCTCACGGCGGACGGATTTGGATTGATGAGGAATACAAGAAGGGTGCCAGGGTTTGTTTTACCTTGCCGGTGAGTTGAAACTGGATGCTGACAGGAAACAACCAGGCTAATTACTGGATGAAACTGGCTGGTATGAAGGTTTTGGTGTTGGAGGAAACCGGTTCAACCAACGACGATGCCAAAACCTTATCTGCTCAGATTGCTGATGAATTTGTAATCTGGGCAAAGCACCAAAACGCTGGACGGGGAAGGGAAGACCGCCAATGGCAAGCCGCTAAAGGATCTTCGCTCACCTTTACTTATGTTATCCACCCGACAGATAAAGAGAAAGAATTCATCAATCAATTCACTGCCCTGGGTGCACTCGCTCTCACGGACGTCTTGAGCAGCGCTTATGAACTTGATGCTGAAATCAAGTGGCCCAACGATGTCTTGATCGAGGGGAAAAAAGTTAGCGGAATTCTGACTGAAATCTCCTGGTCTGGTTCAAGCATTGAAACCATTATCCTGGGGATAGGGGTCAATTTGAAGGAAGAGGCTTTTGCCAACGCTGGCGAGCTGCGTTTTCCTGCCACCAGCCTGGAGGCGGAGGGCGTGAAAATCGATTCAGTGCAAAACTTGCTTGAACAACTGCTCAACGCGTTGCACCAGCGCAGGCAACAACTTGGTTCTGCACAATTCCTTGAAGACTGGAACCAAAAACTGGCATTCAAAAATCAGTTCATGCCCATTAAACAGTACCAAGGCAAAACGGAGATGCTTTGCCCTGGTTCGGTCAACCCTGATGGCTCACTTAATGCTCGCGATCAGGCTGGTAATTGGCGAGTGGTTTATTCTGCCGAATTCTCACCATCATCTTCAATCTCGTCTTCAAGTTCTGAGGATTCCTCATCTTCCTGAATTTCAAGCTCACCTGCTTCAGTTTGAATCACCGGATTTTCCTCTGACTCTTCAGCCAGAGCTTGCTCACGGGCTATTGCAGCACTCTCAACTTCCTCAGCGGAGATCCTGACCATGGCAGCCAAGCTGTCGCCTTCGTCAATATCCATCACCCTGACACCCTGGGTGGCGCGACCCTGAATTGAGATATCTGAGACCTTGGTTCGCAGGACGATGCCGGAGCGAGTGATGGTGGTGATGTCTTCATCTTCCAAAACGACCATTGCCTGGGCAATATCACCAATCTCAGCCCTGGCTTCCTGGCTGATGGTGGTAACGCCCAGCGTGCCGCGTGATTTGGCTAAATATTCATCCAGAGGTGTACGTTTGCCTTGCCCCTTGTCGGTGATGACCAACAGATAGCCATCTGTCTCAACCACATCCAACGAGACAACTTTGTCTTCGCCACGCAAATGAATACCGCTGACACCCATAGTGGTGCGTCCGGTTGGGCGGACTTCGGATTCACTGAAGCGTAAGGCTTTGCCCTGGCGTGTGACCATCAGGAGGTCATCTTTGCCGCTGGTCATTCTTACCCAGCCCAATTCATCGCCATCATTCAAACGAATAGCGATCAGTCCGGAGGGACGTACGTTTTCAAAGTCAGACATAGGCACACGTTTTACTCTGCCAAGGCGGGTTGCCATGGCACAATACTTTGCCTGGCTGAAGTTTTCAACCGGCAGCACAGCAGTTACAGTTTCTTCCGGTTCAAGGTTGATGATATTTACCAGGGGGATACCACGACCCTGGCGGCTCTCTTCGGGCAGTTCAAAGACACGTTCCGAGTAGACCTTGCCTTTGTCGGTAAAGAAAAGGATCGTATCCAGCGTGTTGCCGCGCACGAAGTATTTGACTTCATCCTCACCGCGCATACTCTGACCAATCACTCCGCGACCACCCCTTCCCTGGCGGCGGTAGGCACTGTCAGAAACACGTTTGATATAACCGCGATTGGTGATCGAGATGAAAACGGGTTCATCCTGGATGAGTGATTCATCTGAAAGGTCCATTTCGGTATCCGGTGCGATGCGTGTGCGGCGGGGGTCACCGTATTTTTCAGCGACTTCATTGAGGTCTGTGCGGATGATTTCAAGGATCTTATGGGGATTGGCTAACAAATCCTCTAACTCTTTGATCAAATCCATCAACTGCTTGTATTCGTCCTCAATCTTCTGGCGTTCCAGCGCAGCCAGCCGGCGCAGCTGCATGTCCAAAATTGCCTGAGCCTGCACGTCAGTCAGACTAAAGCGCTCTATTAAGCGGGTTTTGGCAACGTCGGCATCGGCGGACTCACGAATGGTTTTGATTACAGCGTCCAGGTTGGCGATCGCGATCAGCAAACCATCCAAAATATGGGCACGTTTTTTGGCTTTATCCAGATCAAACAGGGTTCTGCGGGTGATGACTACCTGGCGGTGTTCCAGGTAGAGCTGCAAAGCGCGTTTCAGGGTGAGCATGCGCGGCTCCTGGTTCACCAAAGCCAACAGTTGGACCGCGAAGGTGGACTGCAGAGGCGTGTATTTGTAGAGCTGATTCAACACCTTCTTAGGCTGGGTACCGCGCTTCAGTTCAATCACAATGCGCATACCATCCCGGTCGGATTCGTCGCGCATATCAGAGATCGAGTCAATCTTGCCTTCACGGTGCAACTCGGCAATGCGCTCGATCAGGCTGGTTTTATTCAGCTGATAGGGGATTTCGTTAATGATGATGGCATAACGACCTTCACGTATCTCGTCGATGGTAGCTCTTCCACGCATCATCAGATGCCCGCGACCGGTGCTGTATGCCTGGCGGATACCTTCACGTCCGACGATGATACCGCCGGTAGGGAAGTCTGGTCCGGGAATGAGTTCCATCAGCTCTTCCACGCTGACTTCTTCGATATCGTCGAAGCGGTCGATCAGCATGTTGAGAGCGGCCACCAATTCGCGAAGGTTGTGCGGAGGGATGTTGGTTGCCATGCCAACGGCAATACCATTCGAGCCGTTCATCAGCAAGGTTGGGACGCGGGCAGGCAGGACTTCGGGCTCTTTGAGCGAGCCATCGAAGTTGTCAATCATGTCAACAGTGTCCTTATCCAGGTCAGCCACAAGTTCGTCAGAAATCTTTGCCAAACGGGCTTCGGTATAACGCATTGCAGCCGGGGAATCTCCGTCGACCGAACCAAAGTTGCCTTGTCCCTGCACCAACATGTAGCGCATAGAGAAGTCCTGCGCCATGCGTGCCATCGAGTCGTAAACGGCAGAATCACCGTGTGGGTGATATTTACCCAAAACTTCACCGACGATACGCGCTGACTTCTTGAAAGGCGTGTTCGCTCGAATGCCCATATCCTCCATGGCATAGAGGATGCGGCGATGGACGGGTTTAAGACCATCACGTACATCCGGCAGAGCGCGGGCGACGATGACGCTCATGGCGTAATCGAGGTAAGCCGTGCGCATTTGGTTATCGATACCGACAGTTTTTAATCCGGCATCTGGTAATTCAACTTGAGGTGCTTCAATGTTCTCGGGTACTTCGTTTTCTTCAGTCATAGGTTCTTTCAGCCAAAAAAATGGCAAATTTTCGATTTTTTACAACCCCTCAATTATACCAGAAAGTGAGGCTTATAACAATAAATCGCGCCTGAGGCAAAAAAAGCGGGAAAAATTAGGATTTAATGTTAACAACCAAAAAGCGGTAAAAAACAGTCCTAACCCAGGTGACTTTTCCAATATTTAAATCAGAAAAGAAAATGCCCGGCTTCTAAAACCGGGCGTCCAAAAATCGAGGAAACTAAATCAATAACAACCTGGCAGGCGGTTAAATGAAAGGAAGCACCACCAGGATGCCGGCATAAAGGTCAGAACCAACCCTATGATGATCAGGATGATCAGCAAGATGACCAGGAAATTCAGGTACCAGGGTTTCTTGGCTTTTCGTGTGGGGGTAGGCTCGGGTGCCAGGGGGCGTTGCGGGGTGGGCGCGGCGACGTTCTGGTAGACTGGCTCACGCTTGGGTTGCATAGGTTCGGGTTGTGGAACAGGAGCCCCATAAGTAGGCGTATAGGCAGCAGCCTGCTGGGCACCTTCCCACTCAAAACTCATCACGGTGCTTTCTGCCAGAGTCACAAGATCGCCATTGGTGAGGCGCTTGGGAGCACTCAGGCGAACACCATTGAGGAAGGTTCCATTGGTGGAGCCAAGATCTTCAATGTAAACGCCGTCGGGTTTGACGATAAAACGTGCGTGCCGGCGGGAAATCTCGGCGTCAGGCACAGGGATGTCATTGGCCAGGTCACGGCCCATGCTCACCTCGGGCTTGTCCAGGTAATAACTTGAGCCTGGAATAGGACCAGAACGCATTACGATTTGGGGTTTTGTTTCTGCCATGGTTACTCCTGGTATCTAATCACTTGTTGTTTCAGTAAGTGTACTGATTTTTTCTCGTTATGTCAATTTTACCGCAGGCTGGCGAAATGATTCGCGTGTATCCAACGGAGCTTCAGGTTCTTTCCGCGTGTCAAGTCAAATGATAATGTTACCGAACGGCATCCATTAGCTCAATTGATAATGTTACTGAAGGTTCTTTAACA